>Ga0265780_10000231_pt1 | contig 89046 bp, 87 predicted proteins | sample P1T30metagenome_FD_192432 | JGI IMG/M metagenome (GOLD analysis project Ga0265780, IMG submission 192432) | Plant litter microbial communities from East Loma Ridge, Irvine, California - P1 T30 | ecosystem: Environmental > Terrestrial > Plant litter > Unclassified | place: USA: California...
GTAGAAGTTTTCGTAGACGACGTTGAAACGGTCGCCTTTCTTCAGGTCGCCGCGGAAGTCGATGTTGGTCGAGAACATTTCGACGATCTGGCTGACCACCTGGTCCGGGATCTGGCCGCCGTCGACGCTGGCGTCGGTCGCTGCGTACAGCGAACCGTTCTTGATTTCACGCGAACGCATTTCGACACGGCGCTCGAGTTCGGCCGGAGCCTTGGTCGAGACGAACTTGTCGCCCTTGCGGGTGATGGTGACGGTGTTGAAGCTGTCCTTGCCGACGGCGATGGTGGCGCGCATGGTCAGCAGCAAGCCGTTTTCGTCGGTTTCCGCCTGAATGCGCTTGCCGGTCTTCAGGCTCAGGATGCCGCGTCCCAGTTTGTCATTGCGGACGAAGGCCTGGGCTTGCTGGTCTTCGATGCCAAGACGGGTGAACACCGAACCCAGGGAATCGCCGGGACGGATGCGTTCTTCGTGGATGAATTGCTGCTGGTCCTGTTGCAGGGCAGCGATCTGGTCGGAGAGGTTGGGGAGCTGCAGGTCTTCGGCGACCGACCTGGTCGGCAGGTCGGAGGCGTCCTGCGAGATCGGCGCGACTGCGGTCGCACCGAAAGCAGCGAGGGCCAGCGCCGCGGCGCCGCCGGCGACGATACGGGTTTTACGGCTGGTGTTGGCCAGTCCGAACCAGAGCTTACCGGTGATTTTCTGTATTGGATTCATGCAATCAGTTAAAATTTACCGCTTCAAGGTCCAAGCCCAACTCTCTTTTATTGTTTTTTTAGTCTAGTTGTCGTTGAAACTTTTCATGCAGCAAGATTGACGGGATCGCGAATTATATCAAAATACGGCGTCCTACAACCGTTTTAGCCAAATTCCTACAAGAAATTTATGACTTCCCAAGCGCTTTCTGGTAATGCCAGACAAACAACATTGGCTGCCGGCCCCGCGATTCTTCCTCTCAGCGATGCGGTCCAGGAAGCCCTTGCCATCACCAAACGCGGTGTCGACGAACTGCTGATCGAGAGCGAATTCGCCCAGAAACTGGCACGCTCCGAGCAAAGCGGCACCCCGCTGCGCATCAAGCTGGGTCTGGACCCGACCGCCCCCGATTTGCACCTCGGCCACACCGTGGTGCTGAACAAGATGCGCCAGCTGCAAGACCTGGGGCACCAGGTGATCTTCCTGATCGGCGACTTCACTTCGATGATCGGCGACCCGTCGGGCCGCAACGCCACCCGTCCGCCGCTGACCAAGGAGCAGGTCGAAGCAAATGCGATGACCTATTTCAAGCAGGCATCGCTCGTGCTCGACCCGTCCCGCACCGAAATCCGCTACAACTCCGAGTGGTGCGATCCGCTGGGCGCGCGCGGCATGATCCAGCTGGCCTCGCGTTACACCGTGGCACGCATGATGGAACGCGACGACTTCACCAAGCGCTACAAGAGTGGGACCCCGATCGCGGTGCATGAGTTCCTTTATCCGCTGATGCAAGGCTATGATTCAGTCGCTTTGAAATCAGACCTTGAGCTAGGTGGAACGGATCAAAAATTCAACTTGCTCGTTGGCCGCGAGTTGCAGAAAGACTACGGTCAAGAGCAGCAGTGCGTGCTCACCATGCCTTTGCTGGAAGGCCTGGACGGCGTCGACAAGATGTCCAAGTCCAAGAACAACTACATCGGCATCACCGAGCCGGCCAACACCATGTTCGGCAAGCTGATGAGCATCTCCGACGTGATGATGTGGAAGTACTACGAGTTGCTGTCCTTCCGCTCGATCGGGGAGTTGGCAGCCCTGCGCGCCGAAGTCGAGGGCGGCAAGAACCCGCGCGACGCCAAAGTCGCGCTGGCCCAGGAAATCGTGACGCGCTTCCACTCGCAGCAGGCGGCTGAGGATGCGCTGGCCGACTTCGTCAACCGCTCCAGGGGCGGCATCCCGGACGACGTGCCGGAAGTCAGTGTCGAAGGCGCGCCGCTCGGCTTGCCGCAATTGCTGCGCCAGACCAATCTGTGCGCCTCCTCGTCGGAAGCCATGCGCATGATCGACCAGGGCGGCGTGCGCATCGACGGCGGCGTGGTGTCGGATAAAGGTTTGCAGGTTCAGGCCGGCACCTTCGTGCTGCAGGTCGGCAAGCGCAAGTTCGCGCGCGTGACCCTTTCCGCATGATTGGTCTGCTACAGCGTGTCGGCGCGGCCAGCGTCACGGTCGACGGTGCCGTCATCGGCGCCATCGGGCGCGGCTTGCTGGTGCTGCTTTGCGCCGAGAAGGGCGACACCGAGCGCGAGGCCGACGCGCTGCTGGCGAAACTGCTCGGCTACCGCGTCTTCCCGGACGAGGCCGGCAAGATGAACCGCAGCCTGGCCGACATCGAAGGCGGCCTGCTGCTGGTGCCGCAATTCACGCTGGCGGCCGACACCCGCTCTGGCACGCGGCCCTCGTTTTCGCCGGCGGCCGCGCCGGCGGATGGACGGCGCCTGTTCGATCATGCCGTGCGCCAGGCGCGCGAACGCCACGCTATTGTCGAGACCGGTCAATTCGGCGCCGACATGCAGGTGGCGCTCACCAACGATGGTCCGGTGACCTTCTGGCTTCGGATTGATCCACCCAAGACATCTGCGTGAAAAGAGTGAAACTGCGACGGGCCGCAGCAGTCAATAGGAGAAAGCGGCAAGCGAGCAGGGGACGACAATGAAAATCTGGAGTGATTCCTTTACCGAAGGCGGCACGATTCCGTCGCGCTGCGCGTTTGCCGCCATCGATCCCGATAGCCACATCAAGCTGTCGAGCAACCGCAGCCCGCACCTGGCCTGGGACGAAGTCCCGGCCGGCACCGAGTCGCTGGTGCTGCTGTGCCGCGACCTGGACGTGCCGACCGAAGGCCGCGACGTCAACCAGGAAGGCCGTACCGTCCCGGACGCGCTGGCGCGCACCGATTTCTATCACTGGGCGCTGGTCGACATCCCGCTCAGCCTGAATGGCTTCGCCGAAGGCCTGTTCTCGGACATGGTCACGCCCGGCGGCAAGAGCGGCCCGCTGGTCGCCTTCACCATCAGGAACGGCACCGAGCACCAGTTGCGCCATGGCGTCAACGATTACACCGGCTGGTTCGCCAGCGACCCCGACATGGCCGGCGAATACTACGGCTACGACGGCCCGTGCCCGCCCTGGAACGACGAGCGCGCCCACGCCTATGTATTCACCCTGTACGCACTCGACATCCCGCGCCTGCCCCTGGACGGCCGCTTCACCGGCAAGGAAGCGCGCCTGGCCATCAAGGGCCATATCCTCGACGAAGCCAGCATCTTCGGCGTGTACGCGCTGAACCCCGAGGTTGCGGCCACCCTGCCCAAAGACTGATTCCATCCAGATGCCCGTATCGCCCCCACCCGCACCCACCACCATCCTCCTGATCCGTCACGGCGAAACCGCCTGGAACGCCGAGCGCCGCCTGCAGGGCCACCTCGACATTCCGCTGAACCCCGAAGGCGAACGCCAGGCCAGGCTGCTGGCCGCGGCGCTGGCCTTTGATCCGCTCGACGTCCTCGTCTCCAGCGACCTGATGCGTGCGCGCCAGACCGCGCAAGCCATCGCCGACCTGCGCGCCATGCCGCTGCAGATCGAACCCGGCTTGCGCGAGCGCTGCTACGGCGGCTTCGAAGGCTTGCTGTACAGCGAGATCGAGGGGCGCTTCCCGCGCGAGTTCGCGGCCTGGCAGGCGCGCGACGTCGATGCCGTGCTGCCGCCGGGTGCCAATTGCGGCGAGACCTTCCATGCGTTCTACGAGCGCGCCACCTCTGCCATCCTGGCGCTGGGCGCGGCCCATCCCGGCAGGACGATCGCGCTGGTGGCCCATGGCGGCGTGCTCGAATGCGCCTACCGCCTCGCGCGCGGTCTGGCGCTGGAGACGCCGCGGGATTTCAAGGTGTTCAATGCGAGTATCAACCGGTTTGTGCTGGCCGAGGGGAAGCTGCGTTCGACGAGCTGGGGTGAGGTCGAGCATTTGCGGCCGGCGGTACTGGATGAGTTGACGTAAGCGCGTTTTCGTTGCCGGGGTAACAGGCAAACGGCAGTCTATGCAAGCGTTTTATATCGCGTGCACAACAAATCTCCAAAAAATGTGCTGAGAAATTAAGCAGAGCTTCGGGTAAAATAGCGAGTTCCCGTCGACGCTTGTGATTTTTCTGCCGTGCAAATTGGTCCTTACCTCCTTCGCAATAATGTCTTCGTTGCCCCGATGGCCGGGGTGACCGATCGGCCGTTCCGCCAGTTGTGCAAGCAACTCGGGGCCGGCTATGCGGTGTCTGAGATGGCGGCCTCGAATCCGCGCCTGTGGGCCAGCGAAAAGAGCGCGCGCCGCACCGACCACGAAGGCGAAATGGAGCCGAAGGCGGTGCAGATCGCCGGCGCCGATCCGAAGGACCTGGCCGATTGCGCCAGGTTCAACGTCGAGCGCGGCGCCCAGATCATCGACATCAACATGGGCTGCCCGGTCAAGAAGGTGTGCAACAACTGGTGCGGTTCGGCCCTGTTGCAGCACGAAGACCTGGTACAGCGCATCCTGGAAGCCGTGGTCAGCGCGGTCGACGTGCCGGTCACGCTGAAATTCCGCACCGGGTGGGATCGCGAGAACAAGAATGCGCTCACCATCGCCCGCATGGCCGAGCAGGCCGGCATCGCAATGCTGACCCTGCACGGCCGCACCCGCGCCGACGGCTACAAGGGCGAGGCCGAGTACGAGACCATTGCCGCGGTCAAGGCAGCGGTGTCGATTCCCGTGGTGGCCAATGGCGACATCACCACGCCGGAAAAGGCGAAGTTTGTGCTGGCGCATACCGGCGCCGATGCCGTCATGATCGGCCGCGCCGCCCAGGGCCGCCCGTGGATCTGCCGCGAAGTCGACCATTATCTGCGCACCGGCGAACTGTTACCGGCACCGCGGGTCGATGAAGTGCGTGAATTGATGAACGAGCACTTGCCTGCCCACTACGCCTTTTACGGCGAATACCTGGGCGTACGCACTGCGCGCAAGCATATCGGCTGGTATGTCGAGGATTTGCCGGGTGGCGAGGAATTCCGCCAGCGCATGAACCTCTTGGAATCGACTACCGACCAGCTGGCTGCCGTCGATGAATTTTTCAAATCTCAACATCGCTACGGCGAGCGGTTACAATACCGGCCCGCGCATCCTATCGATGATGCAATTGCAGCTTAAAAATCAATAAAAACAGAGAATTCGGAGACAGGGCTGCCCAAGCAGCGTAACAGTGGCTTTGGAAACCGTAGCGCGCGGGTTTCCAGGGCCACCACCACAGGATAAAGCAGCAACATGAGCAAAGAAAGTATCCAGGAAGTCGTTCAGAAAAGCCTCGAGGACTATTTCAACGACCTGGGCGAGCAAAAACCGTCGAATATCTATGACATGATGCTCCTGACCGTCGAAAAACCGATCCTGCAAGTCGTGATGACGCGCGCCGAAGGCAACCAGTCGCACGCGGCCCAGATGCTGGGCATCAACCGCAATACCTTGCGCAAGAAGTTGCAGGAGCACGGACTGCTGTAGTCCGCCGGCGGAAGGCCGGGCGGCGCTGTTGATGAAACTGCCGCGTCGGCCCACGGTCCGATGCAGTAGTGCGCACCACCTTTCATCCACAGGCCTTCTCCATGATCAAACAAGCTCTTATCTCCGTTTCCGACAAGACTGGCGTGCTCGATTTTGCGCGCGCGCTGTCCACGCTCGGCGTCAACATCCTGTCCACCGGCGGCACTGCCAAGCTGTTGCAGGAGAATGGCGTCGCCGTGACCGAAGTCGCCGACTACACCGGTTTCCCGGAAATGCTCGATGGCCGCGTGAAGACCCTGCACCCGAAGGTCCACGGCGGCATCCTGGCGCGCCGCGACTTTCCCGAGCACGTCGCCAAGCTCGAAGAACACGGCATCCCGCAGATCGACATGGTGGTGGTGAACCTGTATCCCTTCCAGCAGACCGTTGCCAAGGAACAGTGCTCGCTGGAAGACGCCATCGAGAACATCGACATCGGCGGCCCGACCATGCTGCGCTCGGCCGCCAAGAACCACCGCGACGTGGTGGTGGTGGTCGATCCGGCCGATTACGACGTCATCCTGGCCGAAATGCAAGCCGGTGAAGTCGGCTACGACAGCAAGTTCCGTTTGGCCAAGAAGGTGTTTGCCCACACCGCCCAGTACGACAGCGCGATCACCAACTATCTTACCAGCCTGGGCGAAGACAAGCAGCACACGACCCGTGCCGCTTACCCGCAAACGCTGAACCTGCACTTCGAAAAAGTCCAGGACATGCGTTACGGCGAAAACCCGCACCAGAGCGCCGCCTTCTACCGCGACCTGAGCCCTGCCGACGGCAGCCTGGCCAATTACCGCCAGTTGCAGGGCAAGGAACTGTCGTACAACAATATCGCCGATGCCGACGCCGCCTGGGAATGCGTGAAGTCGCTGGGTGGCCTGGACCAGCCGGCCGCTTGCGTGATCATCAAGCACGCCAATCCCTGCGGCGTGGCGATCGGTGCAGACGCCCTGGACGCCTACCAGCGCGCCCTGAAAACCGACCCGACCTCGGCCTTCGGCGGTATCATCGCCTTCAACGTGCCGGTCGATGGCCGCGCGGCGGAAGCGATCGCCAAGCTGTTCGTGGAAGTGATCATCGCGCCGGTGTTCACGCCGGAAGCGCTCTCGACCCTGGCGGCCAAGCAGAACGTGCGCCTTCTGGAGATCGCGCTGGGTGTGGGCCAGAACACCTTCGACGTCAAGCGCGTCGGCGGCGGCCTGCTGGTGCAATCGCCGGATGCGCGCGACGTCGGCCTGGCCGATCTGCGCGTGGTCAGCAAGCTGCAACCGACGCCGCAACAGCTGCAGGACCTGCTGTTCGCCTGGCGCGTGGCCAAGTACGTCAAGTCGAACGCGATCGTGTTCTGCGCCGGCGGCATGACCCTCGGCGTCGGCGCCGGCCAGATGAGCCGCATCGATTCCGCGCGCATCGCCTCGATCAAGGCCCAGAACGCCGGCCTCTCGCTCAGCGGTTCGGCGGTGGCGTCGGACGCCTTCTTCCCGTTCCGCGACGGCCTGGACGTGGTGGTCGATGCGGGCGCGACCTGCGTGATCCACCCAGGCGGCTCGATGCGCGACCAGGAAGTCATCGACGCGGCGGACGAGCGTGGCGTGGTGATGCTGTACACTGGGACGCGTCACTTCCGTCATTGATAGTAGACGGCTGTTGTAGGGTGGACGGCTCTGCCGTCCACGCGTTCACCACCCTTCGATATGTTGCGATGGGATGCGAACGATACATATCACCGCGTGGACGGCGAAGCCGTCCACCCTGCGGCCGAGGTAACTTCGTTACCACGGCCTGTGTTTTTGCACAGTATTTTTCCCACGAAACACCCTGGCCGGTATAACATTCGAAGATGATTATTCTCGGCATCGACCCGGCCCTGCGCACCACAGGGTTCGGGGTTATTGAAAAGCAGGGCAGCCGGCTGCGCTACATCGCGTCCGGCACCATCAAGACCGGCAGCGACACCGCCTTGCCGCCGCGCCTCAAGGTGATTCTTGCCAGCATAGGCGAAGTCATCGCCACCTACCGGCCGGCCTGCGCCGCCATCGAAAAAGTCTTCGTCAACGTCAATCCGCAATCCACGCTGCTGCTGGGCCAGGCGCGCGGCGCCGCCATCACCGCGCTGGTCGGGGCCGACCTGGATGTGGCTGAATTCACGCCGAGCCAGATCAAGCAAGCCGTGGTCGGCACCGGCAAGGCGAGCAAGGCCCAGGTGCAGGACATGGTCGCGCGCCTGCTCAAGCTGCCCGGCCTGCCCGGCAGCGACGCGGCCGATGCGCTGGCGGTGGCCATCTGCCATGCGCACAGCCACGATGCGCTGGCCCTGATCGGTTCGCTGTCGCCGGGCGCGGCAAGCCTGCACATGAAGAACGGCCGCCTGGTCTAATCCGCCTCCCTATTGAAAGGTCACCGATGATCGGTCGTCTGTCTGGAATCCTCCTGGAAAAAAATCCGCCACAAGTGCTGGTCGATTGCCAGGGCGTCGGCTATGAAGTCGACGTGCCGATGAGTACCTACTACAACTTGCCGCATACCGGCGAGAAGGTCACGCTGCACATTCATTACGTGGTGCGCGAGGATGCACACCTGCTGTTCGGCTTCGGAACGGCGAGCGACCGCGCCGTGTTCCGTCAATTGATCAAGATCACCGGCATCGGCGCGCGCATGGCGCTGTCGATCCTGTCCGGCATGACGGTGGCCGAACTGGCGCAGGCGGTCACGCTGCAGGAAGCTGGCCGCCTGGTCAAGGTGCCCGGCATCGGCAAGAAGACGGCCGAGCGCCTGTTGCTGGAGCTGAAGGGTAAACTCGGTGCCGACATCGGCGTGGTGGCGGGAGGACCGCGCGACGATACCCAGGCGGATGTGCTGAACGCGCTGCTGGCCCTGGGGTATTCTGACAAGGAAGCGCTGGCCGCGACCAAGTCCATGCCGGCTGGCACCACCGTGTCGGACGGCATCAAGCTGGCGCTGAAGGCGCTGTCGAAGGCATAACCGTCATCCCCGCGCAGGCGGGGATCCAGGTACTGTTTGTGCTGCTGACGCGCATGCAACTTGGGTCCCCGCCTTCGCGGGGACGACGTAACCGGTATACATATGAGCATCCAGACCGACAACTTCACCGAGCAGCGCATCATCGATGCGGCCCCGGCTTCGCCCAACGAAGAGGCGATCGAGCGCGCCCTGCGGCCCAAGCACCTGGACGAATATGTCGGCCAATCCAAGATCCGCGACCAGCTCGAGATCTTCATCTCGGCCGCGCGCAAGCGCCGCGAAGCGCTCGACCACACGCTGCTGTTCGGTCCCCCGGGCCTGGGTAAAACCACGCTGGCCCACATCATCGCGCGCGAAATGGGTGTGAACCTGCGCCAGACCTCGGGCCCGGTGCTGGAACGTCCGGGCGACCTGGCGGCACTCCTCACCAACCTGGAAGCCAACGACGTCCTGTTCATCGACGAGATCCACCGCCTGTCGCCGGTGGTCGAAGAGATCCTGTACCCGGCGCTGGAAGACTACCAGATCGACATCATGATCGGCGAAGGCCCCGCCGCGCGCTCGGTCAAGCTCGACCTGCAACCGTTTACCCTGGTCGGCGCCACCACCCGCGCCGGCATGCTGACCAATCCGCTGCGCGACCGCTTCGGCATCGTCGCCCGCCTCGAGTTCTACAACGTCGAAGAGCTGACCAAGATCGTCACCCGCAGCGCCGCGCTGCTGGAAGCGCCGATCAACGAAGAGGGCGCCTGCGAAGTCGCCAAGCGCGCCCGCGGCACCCCGCGTATCGCCAACCGCCTGCTGCGCCGCGTGCGCGATTATGCGGAAGTGAAGGGCAATGGCGAAATCACCAAGGACATGGCCGACCGCGCCCTGAAGATGCTCGACGTCGATACGGTCGGCTTCGACGTGATGGACCGCAAGCTGCTGGAAGCGGTGCTGTTCAAGTTCGCCGGCGGTCCGGTCGGCATCGGCAACCTGGCGGCGGCCATCGGCGAAGCGGCCGACACCATCGAGGACGTACTGGAACCCTACCTCATCCAGCAGGGCTATCTGCAGCGCACCCCGCGCGGCCGCATCGCCACGCCGCTGGCTTACAGGCACTTCGGCGTCGCCGCCCCCCGCATCAGCCCGACCGGCGATTTGTGGGACAACCTGCCGACCGGATGAGCGCCGTGACAGACAAGGCGCCGATGCAGATCTGGGTCGATGCCGATGCCTGCCCGGGCGTCGTCAAGGACATCCTGTTCCGCGTGGCCGAGCGCCTGCAGTTGCAGGTGACCCTGGTCGCCAACCAGCTGATCAGGGTGCCGGGTTCGCGCTTCATCCGCGCGCTGCAGGTGCCCAGCGGCGCCGACGTCGCCGATACCGAGATCGTCGAGCGCCTGGCGGCCGGCGACCTGGTCGTCACCGGCGATATCCCGCTGGCGGCGCGCGTGCTGGAAAAGGGGGGATTCGCATTGAATCCGCGCGGCGAGTTTTATACGAAAGACAACATCGCCCAACAGCTGACGATGCGCGCTTTCATGGAAGAGTTAAGGAGTGGCGGCGTGGATACCGGCGGCCCGGCCGCCTTCAGTCAGGGCGACCGCCAGCAGTTTGCGAATGCGCTCGACCGGCACCTCGCGCGTCACTGGCCACGCCGGAGCGTCTGACAAGGCCTCCGTGGCAGCGTTGCATCGTCTCGCCATACCAGCGTACTGTCTTCGACGCTGCGCCTTGCCCTGAAGGCTTTGTCAGACGCTCGGTGTTTAGTCGGCAACCGGCAGCAGCCTGGACGTGGGTTCCTGGCGCTCGCGTTCGCGCATCGGACGTTGGCGCTGGCCCACGGTCGGCATGATCACGAAATGCAGCCACAGCACGATGGTGAATACCACCAGGGCGCCGCTGCCCCACAGCAGACCCTCGTCCCTGTGGGTGGCGATCGTCAGCAGACCCGCAATTGCCGGCAACAGGAGCAGGATGGCGCCCAGCTTGCGCGCCTGTCCGCCGCGGCGCATCTGCCGGCCGGCCGCGCCCACATAAAAGAAGGTCGCGGCCACGGCCACCATGCCGAGCATGCCGGCGATGACGGTCGGGAGCGGAATGCCGCTACCCATGGGCATCAGCATCGGCGGCAGCACCAGCACCAGGCCGCCGGCCAGCAGGGACAGGAGGCGCAGGCCGCTCATGGCTGCCCCCGGCGCGCGGAATGAAGGGAAAGGGGAGGCTGAGTCATGTTGTCCGGAGGATATCAATAAGTTGTGTTCCAGATTAACATGACAACAACTCTTCCGGCGCCCGTTTGACAGGATCCGGCCCGAAGCTGTCGCTATTTATTCCTGGCGCAGCCAAACCTGCGAGCGCCCGAACATCGGCATCCCCACGTAGCCGCGCACTTCCACCTTCTTGCCGCCATCGCGCACGGTCAGCTTGCTCTTGTAGACCTTGCCGTTCTTCGGATCGAGGATCTCGCCGCCGTCGTATTCCTTGCCGCTTTTCTTCAGCCCGGACACGATGGTCATGCCGACGATCGGCTGGTCCTTGCGCGCATCCTTGCATTGCACGCAGGTCGGGTTCGGGTCTTCGCCCGGCGTGCGGAACAGTTTTTCGATCTTGCCCTGCAGCTCGCCTTGCTGCTCGGTGATGCGGATCAGGGCGGTCGGTTTGCCGGAGGTGTCGTCGATGGTCTTCCACAGGCCGACCGGCGAGCCGTCCTGGGCCATGGCGAACGGGGTGGCGATCACGGCGGCGATCAGGGACAGGATGATGAGGGGGCGCATGGCGGTCTCCGGTTGAGTTATGGGGGCAGTGTAGCAAACGGCACGGCCGTTCGGGAATACGGCGCCGGAAGGTGACATTTGTCATGCGAAATTCATGGCAGCCGCTTCTGTCGGCCGGGCGGGCGTGTGCGGATACTCCTTCCATCAACGACAACCATGAGGGATTCCATGAAACCGACCATCCTGACCACCCTGTTGCTGGCCGCCGGCCTGGCCTGCACCGCCGCCGCGGAAGCCGGCACCACCCTGATCCAGGACGTGCGCGTATTCGACGGCACGGCCGCCAGCGAACATCGCTCGGTGCTGATACGCGACGGCGCCATCGTCGATGCCGACTACCGCGGCCAGGCGCCGGCCGGCGCACGCGTGGTGCCCGGCGCCGGCCGCACGCTCCTGCCGGGCCTGATCGACGCCCACGTGCACGCCTTCCAGCACCTGGACCTGCCGCTGGTGTTCGGGGTGACGACGCAAGTCGACATGTTCACCGGCGTGTCGGTGATGCAGGCGCTGAGCAAGGCGATGGCGGCCGGCCAGAACGGCAAGCGGGCCGACCTGTTCTCGGCCGGTACCCTGGTGACCGCGCCGGGCGGCCATGGCACGGAATTCACGCTGCCGATCCCGACGCTGGAGAAGGGGGCCGACGTCCAGGCCTTCGTCGACGCCCGCATCGCCGAGGGCTCGCACTTCATCAAGGTCGTAATGGAAGAGGGCTTTGGCGAACACCATTTCAACAGCCTCGACCTGGCCACCGTGAAAGCCGTGATCGCCGCCGCCCACAAGCGCGGCAAGATGGCGGTGGTGCACATCAGCACCCTGCAGAACGCGCGCGCCGCGCTGGAGGCCGGCGCCGACGGCCTGGCCCATCTGTTCCTCGGTACCGACATCGCGCCGGCGGACGCCGCCGCCCTGGCGCAGTTGGCCAAGGCGCACGGCGCCTTCGTGATCCCGACCTTCTCGGTGCTGGAAAGCGTGGCCGGCATCAAGCCGCGCGACTTGCTGGACGATCCGGGCATCACCGGCCTGCTCGACAAGGAAGAGCGCAGCGCACTCGAAGTGGGTTACGGCCAGGTGCCGATGCCGGCGCGCCTGGTTGCGACCAGGGCCGTGACCATGGCCTTGCGCCGCGCCGGCGTCGTCCTGCTGGCCGGGACCGATGCCGGCAACGCCGGTACCCAGTACGGCGCCAGCCTGCATCACGAACTGGCCAGCCTGGTCGATGCCGGCCTGAGTCCGCGCGAAGCACTGGCGGCAGCCACCAGTGCCCCAGCCGACGTGTTCAAGCTGGGCAAGCGCGGGCGCATCGCCGCCGGCTACAAGGCCGACCTGGTGCTGGTGCAGGGCAATCCGCTGCAGGACATCGGCGCCACCCGCCGCATCGTCGAGGTGTGGAAGGATGGCGAGAGCGTGGAGGCGCTGCGCGAGCAGCAGCGCCTCCAGGTTGCACAGGAAGCGGCGCCGCGCAAAGCGCAGCCGCCGGCACTGCCGCCGGACGGGCGCATCAGCCTCCTGAAGGACGGCAAGCTGGCCAGTCCTTTCGGCGCCGGCTGGGTGACCTCGGACGACAGCGTCGCCGGCGGCGCCTCGCGCGTCAGGCTGGCGACGCAGGCGAGCGAAGGCAAGGCGGTGCTGACGGTGGAGGCGACGGTGAAGCCCGGCTTCGTCTACCCCTGGGCCGGCGTCGCCTTCCTGCCGGGCGCACCTGCCGCCGGCGCCATGGGCGAAGCCGATCTCGGCGCCGCGCGCATGATTCGCTTTCGCGTACGCGGCGACGGCAAGACCTATCAATTGACGATGGCCTCGAGCGGCATGCGCATCCCGCGCACCGTCGGCTTCAACGCCGGGACGCAGTGGCAAGAGCTGGCGATGCCCTTCAGCGCCTTTGCGGGCGTCGATCCGGCCGCGGTGACCATGATAGGATTCAATGCCGGACCCCAGCCCGGCGACTACCGCTTCGAGATCGCCGATGTCAGGCTCACCAATCAATAAAGCAATCGCGATGGAACGACCCATGCCCCGCACGCAGCGCATCCTCCGGCGACTCCGGACCGGCCCCTGGGTCCCGCCGGAACTGGGCAAGATGCCCTACCTGTGGGCCGGGTCGCTGACCTTCATGCTGTGGCAGTATTTTTTCAAGCCGCCCGGCGGGCTCGAACTGCTGATGCTGGTGCTGACGGTGCTACTGTTCTTTCCGCTCTACCTGGCCAGCTTCTGGGCGCAGGGCCGCAGCGTGGTCCTGTGCGTGCTGCTGGCCTGCCTGACCGGCTTCCTGTGGGCGCCCTGGAACTCGGGCGCCGGCACCTTCTTCATCTTCGCGGCCGGCATGTGCGGCCGCCTGAGCCCGGCGCGCAGCGCCTACCGCCTGCTGGCGCTGGTGCTCGCGCTGGTCACCGTGGCCGGCTTCACGGTATCGACCTTCGGTCTCCCCTTCCTGTTGGCGCCCTGGACCATCGGCCTGTCGGTGGGCGTGGCCTCGATCATGGAGCAGGGGGTGCGGGCCGCACGCCGCCAGCTGGAGCGCAAGCAGGAGGAGGTCGAGCACATGGCGCGCATCGCCGAACGCGAGCGCATCTCGCGCGATCTGCACGACTTGCTGGGCCATTCGCTGTCGCTGATCGCGCTGAAGGCGGAACTGGCCGGCAAGCTGGCCGGACGCGATGCCGATGCCTGCCGGCGCGAGATCGGCGATATCGAGGCGAGCGCGCGCCGCGCCCTGGCCGAGGTACGCGCCGCCGTCACCGGCTACCGCCATAGCGGCTTGCCCGGTGCGCTGGCCAGTGCCCGCGCCAGCCTGGCCGCGGCGAACGTCGAACTGCGCGAAAGCGTGGAAGAATTTGCGCTGGCACCGGCGGCCGAGCACGTGCTGGCGCTGGCGCTGCGCGAAGCGGTGACCAATGTGGTGCGCCACGCCGGCGCCACCCGCTGCACGCTCGCCCTGGCGCTGGAACAGGGCAGTGCGGTGCTGCGCGTGGCCGACGATGGCGCCACGCTGGGCGCCGCCGAAGACGTCCGCACCGGCAACGGCCTGGCCGGCATGCGCGAACGCGCGGCGGCGCTGGGCGGCCGCTTGCTGGTCAGCGTGGATGCGGGATTGCGCCTGGAACTGCGCGTGCCGACGGGGGACGCCGCATGAGCCATGGATCGATTCGCATCGTCATCGCCGAAGACCAGGCCCTGGTATTGGGGGCGCTGGCCGCGCTGCTCGGGCTGGAGGAAGACCTCGAGGTGGTCGGCACCGCCGGCAATGGCAGGGATGCGCTGGCGCTCTGCCGGGAACTGCGTCCCGACATCGTGCTGACCGACGTCGAGATGCCGCACATGACCGGGCTGGAACTGGCGGCCCGGCTGCGCGAAGAGGGTTTGCCGTGCAAGGTCGTGATCGTGACCACCTTCGCCCGCAGCGGTTACCTGCGGCGCGCCCTCGAATCCGGGGTGCGCGGCTATCTGCTGAAGGATGCGCCCGCCGACACGCTGGCGGCGGCGATCCGCCAGGTCCATGGCGGCGGCAAGGCGATCGCGCCCGAGCTGGCGCTGGAAAGCTGGAGCGCGGACGCCGACCCGCTGTCCGAACGCGAGCGCCAGGTGCTGCGCCTGGCGGGCGAAGGCAAGACCAGCGCCGAGATCGCGAAGCTGGTGCACCTGTCGGAAGGAACGGTGCGTAACTACCTGTCGGAGGCGATCAGCAAGCTGCATGCCGGGAACCGGATCGAGGCTTACCGGCTGGCGCGCAATGCCGGCTGGCTGTGAGTTTTTCATCGGTATGGTGGCCGAACGTCCAATAAAGACAGAACATTGTTGACCTGGTGCTGAACCACGCGAAGTGGGTCTCCGACGGTGTTCCAGTCTTAAGGACAAAACAGAATTCCGGTCAGGGCCGCGCGGTCATTAATACCTGGCCGTTCGCCTTTCGGCGATCGACAATGGCCGGGAGATGAGCTGCGATAAGCGCCCACAGGTCTTCGGGAAGAAGTTCTTGGGCCATGGTATCAGCCGGTCTACGAACACGGGCGCCAGGTTAGTGCCCGGACTGAAACTCTGTACTTCCACTACAATTATGGTTCAGGGTGGAGCGGAATGTCCTTGCCGAAGGTCCTAATGTAAGCCGACCAAACCGCATGTGTCCGCAAACGCGTCGCCTCGATCTCATACTCAAGATCAGCGCGATAGCGATAAGTGCCAGCTTTGCGACTTGATGCGCTGGCTGTCGGCGATGCCACAGCTGGCGTATCGAAAGCTGATGCCGCCGATATCGCGGCATATTTGCTGAAGCGGACAGCGCGAATTAACGTGGCGGCTCCGCCGGCATCCTTCGCTTGTGCATCGTGCGGGTATAGGCTGTCACGATCTTGTCGAACGCGTCCTGGCCGATTTCCTTCCCTTCGAGAAAATCGTCGATCTCATCATAGCTGCAGCCAAATGCTTCCTCGTCCGGCTTCTGCGGGGCAAGATCTTCCAGGTCGGCGGTGGCCTGTTTTTGCGCCGTGCTGTCCGGCGCGCCAAGCGCGCTTGCCAGCGCGCGCACTTGACGCTTGTTCAGGTGGGCCAGCGGCGCGATATCGTAGCCGCTGTCGCCGTACTTGGTGAAAAAGCCCATCACGGCTTCGCCCCCGTGATCAGTTCCGACTACTACCCCGCCAGTGGCGCCGGCCATGGCGTACTGGGCTACCATGCGCTGGCGCGACTTGATGTTCCCGAAAATAAAATCCCGCTCGCCCGGATCATCCGTGCCCAGATCGTTGCAGAGCGCCGCCAGCATGGCTTCCGACGCCGGTGCGATGTCGACCGTGACCACGCGGTCGGGCTGGATGAACGCCAGCGCCTGCTGGGCGTCATCCTCGTCGGTCTGCGCGCCATGCGGCAGGCGCATGGCAATGAAACTGGCCTCGCCGCCCTGCGCGCGGATGCGCTCGACAGCCAGTTGCGCCAAGCGGCCGGCGGTCGCCGAATCGGCGCCCCCGCTGATGCCCAGCACATAACTGCGCCCATGGTGCTCGGTAAGATAGCGCGCCAAAAACTCGACACGCCGCTCCACTTCCGCCGCTGGGTCGATGTGCGCCTGCACGCCAAGGTCGGCAATGATCTCTTTCTGCTTCTGTAATTGTCCGTCGTGCATCGTATTCCCTCGCAAGTTGCGATACAGGTAGCGGCGAATTCTTGCACGTTCCGGCAGCCTCGGCGCGCACGTCACGGCTGTCGGATGTCTCTGGCACAGTAGCCTTAGCGAAGTGACGAAGAAAATGAAAATGTTTTCCCGATGTGACTGAGGGAAGCACTGATTGATTCAGCGGGATGTGTTTCCTGTAGGAATGCGGACCTGACAACAGATTGGGACGTTCACTGTACGCCAACGAGCATGCAAAAGAGCTTCTCCAACTACGCGGCCCACTCAAAGGCCGGTTTCGACCCGATCGCCGACAGTCGGCACGGCCCAGTGTACCGGCTGTTTCCTGCAGAACAACTAAATGGTTTATCAGGCGTTCTTAGTCCAGCCCGGCCATAAAAAACGCGCCGGACAGGCCGGCGCGTTTTCAGGGGCATGCAAGAGGCATCAAGCCGCCGGCAGTTTCGCCAGCTGTTCGCGCATCTTGTCCAGCGTCGCGCTGAAGTTGGCCACGCGCTCGCGCTCCTGGGCCACCACGGCGGCCGGCGCGCGGGCGACGAAGCTTTCGCTCGACAGCTTGCCGTTGGCCTTGGCGATCTCGCCTTCGACGCGCGCGATCTCCTTGGACAGGCGCTCGCGCTCGGCGGCGACGTCGATCTCGACCTTCAGCATCAGCTTGGTGGTGCCGACGATCGACACGGCCGCCGGCGATTCCGGCAGGGCATCGACGATCTGCACTTCCGACAGCTTGCCCAGCAGCTGCACATACGGTGCGAAACCTTGCGCGGCGATGCGGTCGGCATCCGAACCCGGCTCGACGATCAGCGGCACGCGCACCGACGGCGACAGCTTCATTTCGCCGCGCAGGTTGCGGGTGGCGTCGGTCAGCTTCTTGAACTGGTCCATCCAGGCTTCGGCGCCTTCATCGATCAGCGACTCGTCGGCGATCGGGTAGGGCTGCAGCATGATGGTGTCACCGCTTGTACCCGATCCTTTGCCCGCCAGCGGCGCGACCGCATGCCACAGCTGCTCGGTCACGAAGGGGATGATCGGGTGCGCCAGGCGCAGGATCACTTCCAGCACGCGCAGCAGGGTGTGGCGGGTGGCGCGCTGCTGCGCTTCCGTGCCTTGCTGGACCTGGACTTTCGCCAGTTCCAGGTACCAGTCGCAGTACTCGTCCCACACGAACTTGTAGATGCTGCTGGCGATGTTGTCGAAGCGGTAGTCGGCGAAGCCCTTGGCCACGTCCAGTTCGACGCGGTTCATCAGCGAGACGATCCAGCGGTCGGCCTGCGACAGGTCTTCCGGATCCGGCTTGCCGCAGTCTTTCCCTTCCGTGTTCATCAGCACGAAGCGGGTGGCGTTCCACAGCTTGTTGCAGAAGTTGCGGTAGCCTTCGGCGCGGCCGAGGTCGAAGTTGATGTTGCGGCCCAGCGAAGCGTAGCTGGCCATGGTGAAGCGCACGGCGTCGGTACCGAAGGCCGGGATCCCATCCGGGAATTCCTTGCGGGTGGCCTTCGCGATCTTCTCGGCGGCGCGCGGGTCCATCAGGCCGGTGGTGCGCTTGCTCACCAGCGACTCGACGTCAATGCCGTCGATCAGGTCGATCGGGTCGAGGGTATTGCCCTTCGACTTGGACATCTTCTGGCCCGACGAATCGCGCACCAGTCCGTGCACGTAGACGGTCTGGAAAGGCACCTTGCCGGTGAAGTGCGCCGTCATCATGACCATGCGCGCGACCCAGAAGAAGATGATGTCGAAGCCGGTCACCAGCACCGAGGACGGCAGGAACATCTTCATGTCCGGGGTTTCTTCCGGCCAGCCCATGGTCGAGAAGGGCACCAGCGCCGACGAGAACCAGGTGTCGAGCACGTCGTCGTCACGGCGCAGCGCGCCCGTGATGCCGGCGGCCCTGGCTTTGGCCTGCGCTTCTTCTTCGCTGCGGGCGACGACGATCTGGCCGTCTTCGGCATACCAGGCCGGGATGCGGTGGCCCCACCACAGCTGGCGCGAGATGCACCAGTCCTGGATGTTGCCCAGCCACTGGTTGTAGGTGGTGCTCCAGTTCTCGGGCACGAACTTGATCTCCCCGCTCGCCACTTTTTCCAGTGCGACTTCGGTGATCGACTTGCCCGGATTGAAGGTGCCTTCCGGTGCCGGCTTGCTCATGGCGACGAACCACTGGTCGGTCAGCATCGGCTCGATGACGACGCCGGTACGGTCGCCGCGCGGCACCATCAATTTGTGCGGCTTGACCTGCTCCAGCAGGCCCTGGGAGTCGAGGTCGGCGACGATCTGCTTGCGCGCGGCGAAGCGGTCCAGGCCGCGATAGGCCTCCGGCGCGTCGTCGACGATTTTCGCGTCCAGCGTCATGATGGTCAGCAGCGGCAGCTTGTGGCGCTGGCCGACGGCATAGTCGTTGAAGTCGTGCGCCGGCGTGATCTTCACGCAGCCGGTGCCAAAGGCTTTGTCCACGTACTCGTCGGCGATGATGGGGATCTCGCGGCCGACGAGCGGCAGCTTCAGCATCTTGCCGACCAGCGCGGTATAGCGCTCGTCGGTCGGATCCACTGCCACGGCGACGTCGCCCAGCATGGTTTCCGGACGCGTGGTGGCGACCGTCAGGTGGCCGCTGCCGTCCGCCAGCGGGTACTGGATGTACCACATCGAACCGTCTTCTTCCTGCGAATCGACTTCCAGGTCCGACACGGCGGTGCCCAGCACCGGGTCCCAGTTGACCAGGCGCTTGCCGCGGTAGATCAGGCCCTGTTCGTACAGGCGCACGAAGACTTCGGCCACGGTCTTGGTACGCGGCTCGTCCATCGTGAAATATTCGCGCTGCCAGTCGGCCGAGGCACCCAGGCGGCGCATCTGGCCGGTGATGGTGCTGCCCGACTTTTCCTTCCACTCCCAGACTTTCTTGATGAATTCATCGCGGCCGAGGTCGTGGCGCGAGATCTTCTGGGCGTCCAGCTGGCGCTCGACCACGATCTGGGTCGCGATGCCGGCGTGGTCGGTGCCCGGGATCCAGGCCGTGTTGAAGCCACGCATGCGGTAATAGCGCGTCAGGCCATCCATGACGGTCTGGTTGAAGGCGTGGCCCATGTGCAGGGTGCCCGTCACGTTCGGCGGCGGCAGCTGGATGCTGAACGACGGCTTGCCGGCGTCCATGGTGGCGGCGAAGTAGCCGCGCTGTTCCCATTCGCTGCGCCAGAATTGTTCGATATCGGCTGGCTCGAAAGACTTGGCTAGTTCCATGATGGCGTAGTGGCGTTGAATTTGCGAAAAGAATCATTATAGAACGAAGATTCAACGATCACCGGGCCAGACGCGTCCAATCGCCGTACAGGAAGTTGTCGATGATGGCGAAGTCGGCCGGCTTTGTCAGGTGATAGTCGAAGCCCGCGGCGCGGGTGCGTGCCAGCGTGGCCTGGTCGCTCCAGCCGCTCAGTGCCACGATCCAGACCTTTTCCAGGCCCGGAAGACGGCGCAGCGCGACGGCGGTCTCGTAGCCGTCCATCACCGGCATGCCGAGGTCGAGGAACACGATGTCCGGTGCCGATTCGCGCGCCCGCACCAGCCCGCAGGCACCACCGTTCGCCATGGCGACCTGGTGGCCATGCATCTCGAGCACGATGCCCATCAGGTCGCGCGCATCGTCGTTGTCGTCGATGAGCAGGATCTTCCGACTGGGAAGCGGCATGCCGTCCTGGGGCGGTAGCCGCGGCAGGTCCATCACTGTTCGCCGGTACCGGCGCGCGGCCCGAGCCGGCGCGGCAAGCTCATGCTGAAGGTAGTGCCGTCGGCGGCGTCCGATGCGACCCGCATCGCGCCGCCATGCGCCACCACGATCTGGCGCGCGATGTACATGCCGATGCCCAGGCTGGTGTCGCGTGCGTCGGCCAGCCTGTCCTGCGCGGCGAAACGCACCATGGGATCGAACACGCAGGCCATCTGTTTCGGGGGAATCACCGGCCCCTTGTTATTGACCGCAATGCCGACCTCCTCGGCGGTGGACGACATGCGCACGCTGACCGGTTCGTCGCGCGTCCCGTACTGCAAGGCGTTGCCGATGATGTTGGAGAGCACCTGGGCCAGCCGGTCATCGTCGCCATGCACATCCTCGCGCAGGCCGGGGTCGAAATCGATGATCCGTTCCGGATGCGAGGTCCGCAGTTCGTCGACGACGTTCAGGCATACCTCGGTGAGGTTCATGCGCTTGGGCTTGATCGGAATGCCGGCGCCGAGGTGGGAGCGGGTGAAGTCGATCAGGTCGGCGATCAGTTTGCTCATCCGCTGGCCGCTGTTGAAGATGCGGGTGGCCGCGAGCACGTATTTGCTGGGCACGTCGGTGGCGCGCATGATGAAGGTGGCGCCGGTGATCACGGTGCCAAGCGGATTGCGCAGATCGTGTCCGAGGATCGCCAGGAACATGTTTTCCGATTGCTTGACCAGCTGCGCATAACGCGCCACCGACTCCGCCAGCGCCTGATCGATGCCTTCATTGAAGCGCGTCATGTCTTCCATGTCGGTGGGCATGCCGAGCCGCGTTTGCGACATCCACAGATGCAGCACGCTCGAGCGCAAGGCACGGTATTCCGACACCAGTTGCTCGACGCTGTAGCGGGCCTGCAGGCGTGCTTCGGCATGGGTTTCCGCTGCGGTATCGTCCTCGCCGGCCGGGCCCCGTCCCTGCGCTTTTTCGGTGCGCTCGAATCCGGTCTGGGGTGTCTTGAGATCGGCAGCGATCGCCTTCAGCATCAGGCTGGCATGGTCGCGCAATTCGACGTCGTCCATCGTCAGTGCCGGCGGCTCGATGGTGCGGGCAAAATCTTCCCATGCCTGCAGGATGGCTTCCATGTTGCCGAGTATGAAGTCGGAAAGCCGGATACTAGTGGGCGAGGACATGTGCGCCTTTGCGGATTGCTGGACAGGGAAGGGCAGGTGCCCCGGGACGGCGCGATCAGAATACGACCGAGGGAGATTCGACAGGGATGGTTCGCGATGGCGAACGAAGACCGGAGGGATGGCCGACAATGGTAGGGTGTGACGGTGCAGCTGAATAATATACAGGTGAAACCAACGTGCGCCTAAGCTTATTTGCAGCCGCTGCCACGAAGGCGGGATAGCTTCCCTATCCCGCCGTCGCGGGAAGCGGTTCTCCGCATTGCCGGGAACTTGGTTTTGATTTGGATTGTATGAACCAGCCGCCGCGCCCACTTCCCCGTAAGCGCAACTGAACGGCGCGCCTGCTCGCGAATGCGCACCACCTGTCTGGCCGGTACCCTGGCCGGCAAGGCGGACTGTCTCACCTTCCCATGCTTAAAAGCCAACCGATAGCTTCGTTTGCACAGTGGTGTTCGAGACAGGCCTGTCGTCATCGACGACGCTTGCTTACCGTTGCGGGGGCAGCACACCCTGGTTTGCCGGCGGAACCGGCGCGGCCATGCGTTTCCCGTTTAACTGCGCGCAAGGGATGCGCGCGAGGCACCACGGTGTAATTATAGTTCACGCCACCTGCGGCGAGCCGGTCAAAGCCGCGAACCATTCCGCATACGGTGAGTTGGCGACCATCTTGCGGTTGAAGTCGGGCGCGCCATCGTTCCACCATACCGGGCCGCGTTCGCCCAGGCCGCGCTTGGCCGCATCGACCGCCTGGCGTGCGCTGCGCTCGGCCTCGGGGGCGCCTGCCTTTTTCGCGAGGCCGACCTGGCGCCTGGCCTGCATGAGCTGGTTGACCAGGGCCTGGCGCTGTTCCGGATCGAGGCCGGGATTACTCATGCGCCACAGGCGGCCCTTGACGACGAAGTAGCGGCCGTCCGGGGTGCTGGGATATTTGTCGGAAGAGGGCATGGCCCGACTATACGCGCAGACCGGCGGCGGCCTCGTCACTCAAGCTGGCCGCATAAAAATCGGCGCAGGTACTTGCCCCCATGCTATATTTTTGAAATCCGGACCGGCCTCGCGTCACGATTGCCGCAATGGCCGCGTTCACACTTTCATCCGCTGCGAGAATACGAACATGAGCGTGCCCGCTTCCCCCCGCCGTCTGGTCCTGCTGGTCGACGACGATGCCGTCCTGGTCGAATACCTGTCCACCGTCCTCAAACATGCCGGCTATGACACGCTGGAAGCCGCCTCGGCCCCCGAAGCGCTGCAGCGCATCGCCGAGCGCGAATCGGATATCGCGTTGGCCCTGCTGGACATCAACATGCCCGGCATGTCCGGCCTCGACCTGGCGCGCCGCCTGAAGGAGCACACGCAAGTCGCCTTCATGTTCCTGTCCTCGGTCGACGACGCCGAGACCGCGCGCCAGGCCGCCAGCCATGGCGCGGTCGGTTTCGTGGTCAAGCCGGTCGACGCCGCGCGCCTGTTGCCGGCCTTCGAATCCGCGCTGGCGCGCGCCGACGAGATCCGCCAGCTGCGCCGTACCGAAGTCAATTTGAACGCCGCGCTTGCCGCCGGCCGCGAAACCAGCCTGGCCGTGGGCCTGCTGATGGCGCGCTTCCAGACCGACCGCAACACCGCCTTCGAAGTCCTGCGCGACCACGCGCGCTCGAGCCGTCGCAAGGTCAACGAAGTGGCCGAGCAGCTGATCACGGCGGAAGAGCTGCTGAACAGCCTGCATGGCGCGTTTGCAGGCAGGTTGCGCAAGTAGCGTCGGCACAGGGTGCCTATGCCAGCCGCGCCCACCCGACGAACTTGGTATCATGGCAAATTACCCGGCGGGGTTAGTCGCCCGCGCCAGGATTTGTCTATTTGTCAAGTACAGGAAGAATCACATGAAAACCAAGGCAGCGATTGCATGGCAGGCGGGTAAGCCGCTGACGATCGAGGAAGTCGAACTCGAGGGTCCGAAGGCAGGCGAGGTACTGGTCGAAGTCAAGGCCACCGGCATCTGCCACACCGATTACTACACCTTGTCCGGCGCCGATCCGGAAGGCCTGTTCCCTGCCATCCTCGGCCATGAAGGCGCGGGCGTGGTGGTCGATGTCGGCCCGGGCGTGACCAGCGTGCGCAAGGACGACCACGTCATCCCTCTGTACACCCCGGAATGCCGCCAGTGCAAATTCTGCCTGTCGCAGAAGACCAACCTGTGCCAGGCGATCCGCTCGACCCAGGGCCGCGGCCTGATGCCCGATGCGACTTCCCGTTTTTCGCTTGACGGCAAGCCGATCTACCACTACATGGGCACCTCGACCTTCTCGAACTACATCGTGGTGCCGGAAATCGCGCTGGCCAAGGTGCGCAATGACGCGCCCTTCGACAAGATCTGCTACATCGGCTGCGGCGTGACCACCGGCATCGGCGCCGTGATCTTCACGGCCAAGGTGGAGGCGGGCGCCAACGTGGTCGTGTTCGGCCTGGGCGGCATCGGCCTGAACGTGATCCAGGCGGCGCGGATGGTCGGCGCCGACAAGATCATCGGCGTGGACATCAACCCGGACCGCGAAGCCATGGCGCGCAAGTTCGGCATGACCCACTTCGTCAATCCGAAGGAAGTCGGCAACGTGGTCGACGCCATCGTCCAGCTGACCGACGGCGGCGCCGACTACTCGTTCGAGTGCATCGGCAACACCACCACCATGCGCCAGGCGCTGGAGTGCTGCCACAAGGGCTGGGGCCAGTCGATCATCATCGGCGTGGCCGAAGCCGGCGCCGAGATCTCGACCCGTCCCTTCCAGCTGGTCACCGGCCGCGAATGGAAGGGCTCGGCCTTCGGCGGCGCCCGCGGCCGCACCGACGTGCCGAAGATCGTCGACTGGTACATGGAAAACAAGATCAACATCGACGACCTGATCACCCACCATTTGCCGCTGGACCGCATCAATGAAGGTTTCGATTTGATGAAGTCGGGTGAGTCGATTCGTTCGGTCGTGGTCTACTGATCAATTGCCGCGGCACCGGACGGTGCCGCCCAGGCTGCATCCCTGAACGTCGTCCTGCGCAAGCCGGGCGGCGTTTTCTTTTTCAGTTATACATCCGGAACGCCTAGTGGTTTTCGCACCACACTCAGGCGCATAAATGCATGGGTGTGCAGCAAGTCATCAAATCGATATAATTTCTCTATGGCAATTGATGAAGCATCAATTGCACAATAAATATTCTAGAGATCGGAAAAACCATGTTCAAAAAAATTGCTGTTGCTGCTGCCCTGTCCCTGATGGCTTCGTCCTCTTTCGCTGCAGGTCCGACCGCCTTCTACGGCGGCCTGGACGTCGGCTCAACCAAGATCGACGACTTCGACCAGAGCAAGGCGAGCTTCGGCGGCTTCCTCGGCTATGGCTTCAACCAGTTCTTCGCTGTCGAACTGGGCTATCGCTACCTGGGCAAGTTCGATGTATACGGCAGCGACATCAAGGCCAAGCAAACGCATGTGTCGGTGATTGGTTCCTATCCGCTGAACAACCGTTTCGATGTGTATGGCCGCCTTGGCTACAACAAACTGGATGCCAGCTCGAGCAGTTCCGACGTCGCCGTCGATGCGGACGACGGTGGCTTGTACGGCATCGGCCTGAGCTACAACTTCACTCCACAGCTGTCGGGCCGTATCGAAGCCCAGAAAGTGGCAAGCAACACGACAAACTACAACGTCGGCATCGTCTGGAAGTTCTGAGCTTCCCGGTAACGAACTGACAAAAACGGCGGCTGTTCCCGATCGAGCAGCCGCCGTTTTCATTTGGCGGCAGGGTCTCCCGGTAAATATTGTCGGGTTGGTATTTATATGGCAGCATGTCGGCGCGCCGCATCCCGTGCGTCGCCCCGACTTTCCCGTACCCACCAGGAACCTGCCCATGCGCCAGTTCGTTCGTCTTGCCGTGTCCGCCGCTTTGGCTGGACTTGGCGCCCTTGCCACTGCCCAGACCACCGCGCCCGCCTCGAGCGCGGCCGAGCGTCCGGCCACCGAATTCCCTTATACCCCCGGCCTCGACGTCAAGGCGATGGACCGCAGCGCCGACCCCTGCGTGGATTTCTACCAGTACGCCTGCGGCGGCTGGATGAAGAACAACCCGATTCCGGCCGACCAGGCGCGCTGGGACGTCTACAGCAAGCTGGCCCAGGACAACCGGCGCTACCTGTGGGGCATCCTCGAAGACCTGAGCAAGCGCCAGGACGGCCGCAACGCGAACCAGCAAAAGATCGGTGATTACTTCGGCGCCTGCATGGACGAGCGCGCCATCGAAACGCGCGGCGCGGCGCCCCTGAAACCCTATTTCGACCAGATCGCCGGCCTGCGTTCGCACCGCGATCTGCCGCGGGTACTGGCGCGCCTGCACCTGGCGCTGGCCGACCAGGGCATGTACTTCGGCTTCGGCTCGAGCCAGGACTACGGCGACTCCTCGCGCGTGATCGCCTTTGCCGTCGCTGGCGGCCTGGGCTTGCCTGACCGCGATTCCTACCTGAAGACGGATGCCCACTCGCAGGACATCCGCACCAGGTACGTGGCCCACATCGCCAACACCTTCAAGCTGGCCGGCGAGCCGGCCGAGCAGGCGCAGCGCGACGCCGCGCGCGTGATGGCGATCGAGACTACCCTGGCCAAGGCTTCGCTGTCGCGCGTCGACAAGCGCGACCCCTATAAACTGTTCCACAAGGTGGACGCCAAGGGCTTGCAGGCGCTGACCCCGGGCTTCGACTGGCACGCTTACCTCGACGAACTGGGGCAGGGCAAGCAGGCCAGCTTCAACGTCACCGAGCCGGCCTTCTTCAAGGCGCTGGCCAAGCTGTGGCAGGGCGGCGACATCGAAGCGACGCGTGCCTACCTGCGCTGGCACGTCGCGCAGAGCATGTCGCCGGTGCTGGCATCGAACTTCGACAATGAGCACTTCGACTTCTACAGCAAGACCCTGCGCGGTGTGCAACAACAGCCGCCGCGCTGGAAGCGCTGCGTGGCGCTGGCCGACCGCCAGCTCGGCGAGGCCCTGGGCCAGGAATTCGTGAGCCGCGCCTTCTCGCCAGAGCTGAAGGCCAAGTCGCTGCACATGACGCGCCAGATCGAAGACGCAATGAAGAAGGACATCGATTCGCTCGACTGGATGAGCGGCGAGACCAAGAAGAAGGCCCAGGAAAAGCTGGCGGCGATCGTCAACAAGATCGGCTACCCCGACCAATGGCGCGACTACAGTGCCTATGTCGTGAAGCCGGGCGACTTCGCCGGCAACGTCGAGCGCGGCAACATGTTCGAACAGCGGCGCGACCTGGCGAAAATCGGCAAGCCGCTCGACCGCAGCGAATGGGGCATGACGCCGCCCACGGTGAACGCCTATTTCAATCCGCAGATGAACGACATCAACTTCCCTGCCGGCGTGCTGCAGCCGCCGCTGTTCGACCCGAAGATGGATGACGCGCCGAACTACGGCAATACCGGTGGCACCATCGGCCACGAACTGACCCATGCCTTCGACGACGAAGGCCGCCAGTTCGACGCCAACGGCAACCTCAAGGACTGGTGGACCAAGAAGGATGCCAAGGCCTATGAAGAGCGCGCCGCGTGCATCGTCGACCAGTATGCGCAGTACACGGTGGTGGACGACATCAAGATCAACAGCAAGCTGACCCTCGGCGAAGACATCGCCGACCTGGGCGGTCTGATCCTGGGCTGGATGGCGTGGAAGGAAGAAATGGCGAGCATGCCGGAAAAGGCGCAAGCGCAGGCCTCGCGCGACGGCTTCACGCCGGAGCAGCGCTTCTTCATCGGCAACGCGCAATGGGCTTGCGAAAACAACCGTCCGGAAAACCTGCGCGTGACCGCCATGACCGACCCGCACTCGCCCGGCCGCTTCCGCGTGAACGGGCTGGTGGTGAACATGCCGCAATTCCAGCAGGCATTCCAGTGCAAGGCGGGGCAGCCTATGGTGAAGGAGAAGCGTTGCCGGGTTTGGTAATCACCAACAACTGTCATTCCGGGCACTGACCGAAATGACTCCCCGCGAAGGCGGGGATCCATGCTGAGCAACCGGAGTTGGCTACCTCAGCAATTCAGCTTCGCGATATTCAGCATGGGTTCCCGCTTTCGCGGGAACGACGGTTATATTTAGTGCCGTATCCCCCGACCGCCAAACTGCGCCTGCATGTGCACCAGGTTGGCCTCGAACACCTGCATCTCCAGCGCGATTGCGCTCAAGTCCAGGTTCGCCAGCTTCAGCAGCGTGAAGAATTCTTCCTCTTCGCGGATGTGCGCCAGTACTGCACCGATCATGTCGCGCATCATCTTCCTGGCGCGCGGCCCGCCGGGGCGTAGGTCTTCCAGTGCGGCCAGCATGTCGTCCACGTTCAGGTGGTCTTCCTCGAAATGGGCGACCAGGTTCGGCTCGATCTTGCGCACGCCCGGATAGAACACGGATTCTTCCAGCCGCGAATGGGTGTGAACCGCCTGCAGCAGCTGGACCGCCGCCTGCTTTTTCACGTCGGCGCTGCGGCTGTTGAGGTATTTGTCGGCCAGCTTGCGGATCATGTCATGGTCGCGCAGCAGGGCCTGCACCGGGTCTTCGATACCGTGCGCCAGGTCCGCGTCATGCGGAGCGGGGCGGTTCGGATGGTGGATGCTTGCCATGGTAGGCCTCCTGGTGTCGCCTGCCCGGCACGCTGAAGCCTTGTGCCGGGCGCAGGGCGCTTAGTGCTGCGAGATGCTGCCGCGCCAGCCACCGGTTTCGCGGCCGCGCTTTTCCAGCATGTCCTTGAATTTCTGCAGGTTGCCACGCGTTTCCATACGCACGGCGCCGAAGGCGTCACCCAGTTTTTCCAGCGCGCCTTCCGGCTCGTAATCCATTTGCAGGGTAACGCGGGTGACATCGTCGGAAATTTTATGGAAGGTGACCACGCCGCCGTTCGGCACGCCGCTGGTGCTGCGCCAGGCGATGCGCTTGTCCGGGATCTGCTCGGTGATCTCGACGTCCCACTCCTTTTCCTCGCCGGCCACGTTGGCCTTCCAGTGCAGGTGCTTGTCGTCGAGCTGGCGGATTTCCTGGACGCTGGCCATGAATTGCGGGAAATCTTCGAACTGGGTCCATTGGTTGTAGGCGCTGCTCACCGGGACATTGATCTCGATGGTTTCGACAATCGCCGAATCCAAGCCGGAGCCCTTGTTTTTCTTCATTTGTTTCGACAGCATCACGCCACCCACGGCGAGGGCAGCAACGGTTACGACGCGATTCAGCATTTTCAGCCTCCTTATGGCAACAAAGTCGCTTGCATTAATCAAGCAATAAGTAAAATCCGGCCCGCCACCCGTAACCGGGCAGGGCGAGCGGCCTGAAGAACATATCTGCTGTTAAAAGTACGTTATGTGCGTGCTACGTGGCGCCAGCGAGCCTTCAGGAAAGATTGCAAACTGCTAAACGTGGATCTGCAAACATCGCCGCGTGCTGTTGTGATACTGTATATATCATCAGTAGAAACGCCTCGCCGGCGCCGCCACCGGCGTGGTCCAACGGTATAATGCCCGCATGAATCTCCTCGACAACCTGAATCCCGAACAGCTGGCGTCCGTCACGCTGCCGTCCCAAAGTGCCCTGATCCTGGCCGGTGCCGGTTCGGGCAAGACTCGCGTGCTGACTACCCGTATCGCCTGGTTGATCACGACTGGACAGGTGTCGCCAGCCGGCATCATGGCGGTGACGTTCACGAACAAGGCAGCCAAGGAGATGCTGAGCCGTCTGTCGACCATGTTGCCGATCAATACGCGAGGCATGTGGATCGGCACTTTCCACGGCTTGTGCAACCGCCTGCTGCGCACCCATCACCGCGACGCCGCGCTGCCACAGACTTTCCAGATCCTCGATAGCCAGGACCAGCTGTCGATGATCAAGCGCATGCTCAAGGCGATGAATGTCGACGACGAGAAGTACCCGGCCAAGGACTTGATGTACTTCATCAACAACAACAAGGACCAGGGCCTGCGCGCGAGCCAGGTCGAGGCCTACGACCAGGTGCAGCGCCGCATGGTCGAGTTGTATGAAGCCTACGACAACCAGTGCCAGCGCGAAGGCGTGGTCGACTTCGCCGAATTGCTGCTGCGCGCTTACGAGCTGCTGCAGCGCAATCATCCACTGCGCCAGCATTACCAGATGCGTTTCCGCCATATCCTGGTCGATGAGTTCCAGGATACCAATGACCTGCAATACAACCTGCTGAAGCTGCTCGCAGGGCACAACGAGCCGGCCGGCGGCGCCATCTTCGCGGTGGGCGACGACGACCAGAGCATCTATGCCTTCCGCGGCGCCAACGTCGGCAACATGCAAGCCTTCGAGCGCGACTTCGAGGTCAAGAACCTGATCAAGCTGGAGCAGAACTACCGCTCGCACGGTCACATTCTCGACAGCGCCAACTTCCTGATCGCCAATAACGCGAAGCGCCTGGGTAAAAATCTGCGCACCGACGCCGGCCAGGGCGAGCTGGTGCGGATCTACGAAGCCTCGTCGGATCTTGAGGAAGCGCAGTGGATCATCGAGGAAGCCAAGAGCCTGATGGCCGAGGGCATGTCGCGCAACGAGATCGCGATTTTGTACCGTTCCAACGCCCAGAGCCGCGTGATCGAGCATGCGCTGTTCGCGGCCGGCTTGCCCTACACCGTGTATGGCGGCCTGCGCTACTTCCAGCGCGCCGAGGTGAAACACGCCATCGCTTACCTGCAGCTGATGGACAACCCGCACAACGATTCGGCTTTCATGCGCGTGGTGAATTTCCCGACCCGCGGCATCGGCGCCCGCTCGATCGAGCAGCTGCAGATGGCGGCCGACGCCCATCGCGTGTCCCTGTATGCGGCGGTTCCCCACATGACCGGCAAGGCGGGTTCGTCGCTCGCCAACTTCGTCAAGCTGATCGAAAGCGCGCGCTTCGAGACCCAGCAACTGCCGCTGCCGGAAATGGTGAAGGTGGTGCTGGAACGCAGCACGCTGCTGACGCACTACGAAAAGGAAAAAGAGGGCCAGGAGCGCATCGAGAACTTGCAGCAGATGGTCAATGCGGCCACCCAGTTCGTGCAGGAAGAGGGCTTCGGGACGCAAGCCCCGGCCCACCTCGGCCCGCAGGCGCAGGCCAGCAGCGGCGATGCCATCGTGAATGCCGACGGCTTCGAGATCATCGATGCCGACGTGCCGATGGCCACCGTGATGTCGCCGCTGTCGGCCTTCCTGGCGCACGCCTCGCTGGAGGCCGGCGATGCCCAGGCCCAGGCCGGCCAGGAAGCGATGCAGCTGATGACCGTGCACTCGGCCAAGGGCCTGGAATTCGACGCGGTCTTCATCACTGGCATCGAGGAAGGCCTGTTCCCGCACGAGAGCAGCGCGCGCGAGCTGGATGGGGTCGACGAGGAACGGCGCCTGATGTACGTGGCGATCACGCGCGCACGGCGCCGCCTGTACATGAGCTTTACCCAGCAGCGCATGCTGCACGGCCAGACCCGCTTCAACATGAAGTCGCGCTTCTTCGACGAATTGCCGGAAGAGTCGCTGAAATGGCTGTCGCCGCGCGTGCAGACCAACTGGTTCGCCGGCCGCAAGTCGACCACGGCCTGGGATGACGCCAACTTCCGCGAAGGCGGCAGCGACAACCAGATCGCGCGCCAGATCACGCAGAAGTCGAGTGCGGGCAACGGCAGCGGCTGGCGCATCGGCGAGACCGTGTCGCATGCGCGCTTCGGCGAGGGGGTGATTGTGACCATCGAAGGCGGTGGCGGCGATATGCGCGCGCGCATCAATTTCGGTGCGGCGGGGATGAAGGTGCTGGACTTGTCGGTGGCCAAGCTGGAGCGGGTAACGCGATAAGCCAGGCAGCACGCAGGGTGGGCACCCTGTGCCCACCCTGCGAATTTCGATTATGCTACTTGTATGCCCTTGTCGTCGGGTTTGCCGAAAATTGTCCGGTAGCCTGCATACATCGCGCACTGCAGCAGCAGCACGAACAGGAACACTACCCACATCACCACCACCTGGCCGATCCAGATGTTATGGAACAGCATCTGCGCGATCCAGACCAGGATGAAGAACAGCCCGAACCAGGCCGCCAGCAGCACCAGGAACACGCGCGCCGTGCGCACCACCGCGAAGAAACTGTAGAACAGCGCCTTGCCCGTGGTCATGTGCTTCCAGTACGTCAGCGGCGCGGCGAAATACAGGGTAATCATGATCACCAGGTTCAGCAGCATGATGCAGAAGAAGGTCATGATGATCGGGGCCGCCGCCATGATTTCGGCTTCGTCCCTGGCGGTCCGGGTTTCCACCACCTTCTGCAGGAACTCAGGCCCCAGCGTCAGCGACATGACGATCATTTCGATGATCCACACGCCGAGGTAGACCAGGCCGACCTTGCACAGGGCCGCCAGCGCCGGCTTGCGGAAACCGGTCAGCAGCACCGGCAAGGTGACACGCTCGCCGTTCTCGATCATCAGGCAGGCTTGCATGACGGCCATCGACAGCGAGGGCACCAGCACCGGACCCAGCAGGGGACCGAACAGCGGGATCAGGCCCAGCAGCAGGCTGAACAGGATGGTGGCGAACAGGAGGGTGGTGAGGGCGGCCGGCTGTTTGCGAAACAGGCCGATGCCTTGTTTCAGCCAGTCCCAGCCGGTACTTGCGGGGAGTTTGTTCATGCTGTCAGGCGTGGTGCCAGGGTGTGGATGCGTTGGCGCAAAACGCGCTCGAAATGGGTCGGATCGTGCGGGGTCAGCATCTCGGCCGCGCGCGGTTGGTAGAAGTCATGCAGGCGCGACACCCAGAAGCGCAGCGCCGCAGCGCGCAGCATCGCTTGCCAGGCAGCCTGTTCGAAGGCGGTGAAGGGACGCGCCGCATGGTAGGCATGGGTCAGGGCTTGCACGCGCGCTTCGTCGAGCACGCCGGTCGCCTGGTCGATGCACCAGTCGTTGACGGTCACGGCGATGTCGAACAGCCAGCTGTCCCAGCCGGCGAAATAAAAATCGAAGCAGCCGGTCAGCTTGTCGCCGACGAACATCACGTTGTTGCGGAACAGATCGGCGTGGACCGGACCGCGCGTCAGGGCGGCATAGCTGGTGCCGGCGGCGAATTCTTGCTGGAAAGCCAGTTCCGACGACAGCAGGGCGGCGGTGTCCGCATTCAGGTGGGGCAGGATGCCGGGCACGGTGTGCGTCCACCAGTCCAGGCCGCGCAGGTTGGGCTGCTGCAGCGTGAAGTCGCGACCGGCCAGGTGCATCCTGGCCAGCATGGCGCCCACTTCAGCACAGTGCACCGGCTGCGGGTCCATCTGCGACGAACCGTCCAGCTTGCTGACGATGATCGCCGGCTTGCCATGCAGGGCCACCACCAGCTCGCCGCCTGCGGTGGGCACGGGGTCCGGGACCGGTACCCCGCGCTCGGCCAGGTGGCGCATCAATTGCACATAGAAGGGCAATTGCTCGAAGCTGAGGTTTTCGAAAATGGTGAGGACGAACTCGCCGCGTTCTGTCGTCAGGAAAAAATTACTGTTTTCAATGCCGCTTGCGATGCCCTGGATGTTCAGGGCTTTGCCAAGGGGAAACTGCGTGATCCACTGGACGAGATCGTCCAGTGTGACCGAGGTGAATACTGCCATCGTAGTGGGAATGAAGGTCGAAATATCGGCCGCAGAGGCGGCTGCTCCGGTTGACGGCTTATTTTTTGTCCGGCGTGGATGGCATCGGCGGCGGAGGCGGTGCGTCGGCCGTCGTCGGCGTGTTCTGGCCGGCCTCGTTGGTGGCGCGGCGCTTGCCGCCCAGGTCGAATTCGCCCACTTTCCATTGCGGCGCGCGGATCGAGTTGGTCTGCGCATTGCCCGGCTGGTTGTTCGGCTTCATGTAATAGTGGCTGCCGCCGGCGGTGACCTCGACTTCGGTGACTTGGCCGCCATTGCGATGCTCGACGATCTCGGTGCCGCGCTTCGGTGGAATATTGGTGGCAGGCACGTCGCTGCCCGGCTCGATGCGCTGGACATTGGCCGGCGGCGCCTGGTTCTGGGTCGACTGCGAGCCTTGCTGGGCCGCGGCCTGGCCGGCGGCTGCCAGCAGCACTGCACACAGCGGGAGGGAGAGTTTCAGGCTGGAAAATGAGCGCTGCATAATAGTCACCTTTGTCGTTTAGTCCATTGTAACAAACAGTGCCGCTTCCCTGTGAAAGTGTCGAAGCAACCCCATCTATGGCGGATAAAGGCAGAGACGCGGCCGTGCTTTTCGCGGTGCCGATTCTGCGATAATGGCAGCGCTTCGCCGCGTCCGCCGCGGCCCACCTGATTTCGTTTCCATGGACAATACTCTCCTTCTCGTCGACGGTTCCAGCTACCTGTACCGCGCCTTCCACGCGCTGCCCGACCTGCGCAGCGCCGACGGCCATCCGACCGGCGCCATGCACGGCATGGTCAACATGCTGCGCCGCCTGCGCACCGACTTCCCGGCCGCCTACATCGCCTGCGTGTTCGACGCCAAAGGCAAGACCTTCCGCGACGATCTGTATCCGGAGTACAAGGCGACGCGCGCCTCGATGCCGGAAGACCTGTCCAGGCAGATCGAACCGATCCACGAAGTGGTGCGTTACATGGGCTGGCCGATCCTGATGGTCGAAGGCGTCGAAGCCGACGACGTGATCGGTACGCTGGCTGCCCAGGCCACGGAGCGTGGCATGAAGACCGTGGTCTCGACCGGCGACAAGGACCTGGCCCAGCTGGTCAACGACAAGGTCATGCTGATCAACACGATGAGCAACGAAAAGCTCGACGAAGCCGGCGTGCTGGCCAAGTTCGGCGTGGCGCCCAACCGCATCATCGATTACCTGACCCTGATCGGCGACACCGTCGACAACGTGCCCGGCGTGAACAAGTGCGGCCCCAAGACGGCGGTCAAGTGGCTGAGCCTGCACGGTTCCCTGGACGGCGTGATCGAGAACGCTGCCTCCATTGGCGGCGCCGTCGGCGCAAACCTGCAGGCGGCGCTGGAGTGGCTGCCCAAAGGGCGCGAACTGATCACCGTCAAGACCGATTGCGACCTGACCAATCACCTGGTGTCGATCCAGGAATCGCTGGTCGGCCGCCCGGAAGACAAGGAAGCCTTGCGCGACTTCTTCCAGCGCTACGGTTTCAAGACCATGCTGCGCGAACTGGGCGCGGGCGGCGCGAACCCGGGCAAATACCTGTCGCCGGGCGCGAATGTGGATGCCAACGGCGCCCTGAATTCGCCGGAAGGCGTGGCGGGAGGCACCCAGCCGGGCATGCCGATCATCAAGGGCGAATACGAGACTGTCGCCACGCTTGAACAGCTGGAGCGCTGGCTCGCGTTGATCGACAAAGCCGAACTGACCTCGGTCGATACCGAGACCACCTCGCTCGACCCGATGACGGCCGAGATGGTCGGCATTTCGCTGTCCGTGGAAGCGGGCAAGGGCGCTTACATTCCGCTGGCGCACCGCTACGCCGGCGTGCCCGAGCAGCTGAACCGCGAAGAGGTGCTGGCGCGCATGAAGTCCTGGCTGGAAAACCCGGACAAGCCCAAGCTCGGCCAGAACCTCAAGTACGACAGCCACATCTTCGAGAACCACGGCGTCAAATTGCGCGGCATCGTGCACGACACGCTGCTCCAATCGTATGTGTTCGAGTCGCACAAGCCGCACGACATGGACACCATGGCCTTGCGCCACCTCGGCTACACCACGATTCCCTTCGTCGACGTATGCGGCAAGGGCGCCAGCCAGATCTGCTTCGACCAGGTGGAGTTGGGACGCGCCACCGAATACGCGGCCGAGGATTCGGACATCACGCTGCGCCTGCACCAGGCGATGATTGGCCACGTCGAGAGCGACAAGGGCCTCGACTACATCTACCGCAAGATCGAATTGCCGACTTCTGTGGTGCTGCAGAAGATCGAACGTAACGGCGTGCTGATCGACGCCGATCTGCTGGCGGTGCAGTCGAACGAACTGGCGGCGCGCATCCTGGAACTGGAAAAGCAGGCGTATGAGCTGGCCGAAGGCCCGTTCAATCTCGGCTCGCCGAAACAGATCGGCGAGATCTTCTTCGGCAAATTGCAACTCCCGGTGATCAAGAAGACCGCCACCGGCGCCCCGTCCACCGACGAGGAAGTGCTGCAGAAGCTGGCCGAGGATTACCCGCTGCCGAAGGTGCTGCTGGAGCACCGGGGGCTCTCGAAGCTGAAGTCGACCTACACCGACAAGCTGCCGAAGATGGTCAACCCGAAGACCGGGCGCGTGCACACCAATTACGCGCAGGCGGTGGCGATCACGGGCCGCCTGGCCTCGAGCGAGCCGAACCTGCAGAACATCCCGGTGAAGAACGCGGAAGGACGGCGCATCCGCGAAGCCTTCATCGCGCCGCCGGGCAGCGTGATCGTGTCGGCCGACTATTCGCAGATCGAGCTGCGCATCATGGCGCACATCTCGGGCGACGAAGCGATGCTGCGTGCGTTTGCGTCCGGCGAGGACATCCACCGCGCCACCGCCTCGGAAGTCTTCGGCGTGCCGCCGGAAGAAGTGAACAGCGAGCAGCGCCGCTATGCGAAGGTGATCAACTTCGGCCTGATCTACGGCATGAGCGCCTTCGGCCTGGCCCAGAACCTGGGCATCGAGCGCGGCGCCGCCAGCAACTACATCGAACGCTATTTCGCGCGCTTCGCCGGCGTCAAGCAGTACATGGACGAAACGCGCCTGTCGGCGAAAGCAAAGGGCTACGTCGAGACCGTGTTCGGCCGCCGCCTGTGGCTCCCCGAGATCAACTCCCCCAACGGCCCGCGCCGCGCCGGCGCCGAACGCGCGGCGATCAACGCGCCGATGCAGGGCACGGCGGCCGACCTGATCAAGCTGGCCATGGTGGCGGTGCAGGACTGGATCGAGGCCGAGCTGCTCGCCACCCGCGTGGTGATGCAGGTGCACGATGAACTGGTGCTGGAGGTGCCGGAGGCGGAGCTGGAGCTGGTCAAAACGAAGCTGCCGGAATTGATGGCGGGCGTGGCGACCTTGAAGGTGCCGCTGGTTGCCGAGACCGGGGTGGGGCGGAATTGGGAGGAGGCGCACTAAGGCTTCCTTCCCGGGCTGCTGCCGAACGCGTAGGGCGGGCTCCCCGAGCCCACGCGGAAGCTGGCATCGTGCGTGCGTTCGCGTGGGCACGCATTTCAGGCCACCGGCCTGAAATGCCCCACCCTGCGCTTCCTTTGCGATGACGGTATGCCCTACCTGCGTTTGCGCCGCCTGACCAGCGCCAACACCGTCAAGCCACCCAACAACATCGCCGAGGTCTCCGGCTCCGGCACCGGCAAGGCATGCGACTCCGCCACCGCGTACGCATCGAAGGCCAGCACCCCATCCACCCATTCGCCCTGCGACGCCGCCGTCACGGACAGCGTGCCGTGCTGCACCCCATCTTCGAGCCGGAAGGTGCTGGTGAAGCGCTCGCCATCGTTGATCCCGTGCAGCGAACCATACAGCTCGGCCATCGCGGTCGGCCAGGACCGGCCCGGCGCTTCGGGACTGGCCCACAAATCGGCGTCGACGTCGAACACCACCTGGGTGTTGGGCGACAGCAGGAAACGCACGCTGCGGTTCGCCGATACATAGCCCCAGCCGCTGTGCAGCGTCAGCAGCACGCTGGCGGCATCGTCGGCAACAATCGCATGCAGACTGGCGTAATCGTTGTCGAAACCGGCGCTGCCGGCATGGCCGATGTCGGCGCCGGCGATCTCATTGCCTTCCTGGTCGTAGATGTGGGCGTAGGCGTAGGTGGCGTAGCTGTTCAAGCCGATCCACGGGTCGATGCCGTCGTCCGGCGCCAGGTCGACCAGGCGATAGCCGAGCTGGCCGAGGGTGACTGCGGCCGCCTGCTGGGCCAGGGCAGGGGAGGCGGGGGCGGCAGCCAGCAGGGCGATGAGGCAGGCGGCCAGGGCGGATTTGCGTGTCATGACGTCTCCATGAAATGGTTCAGGCCGCACTGTACGGCAGTGCCTGCCTGGCACCTTATGGCGCGTCAATACGCCTTGTGCATGCATTCTGGAAACCGGGTGTGCGCCGGCAGGCGAGGGCGTGCGCTGCTAACATAAGCGCCCCCGCTACCCGACTGGAGAATTCCCGATGACAGACAACGCCCATCAAAGTGGCAAGCGCAGCGACACCGGCTTCGCCGCCGCCACGCCGCCGACGGCCAATGTGATCACCACCGATACCGACGGCCTCAGCACCGGCTGGATCGACCTGAGCGTGAACGGCCAGACCGTTCCCGTCTACCGTGCCCAACCCGCAGACAAGTCGGACCTGCCGGTCATCCTCGTGATTTCCGAAATCTTCGGCGTCCACGAACACATCGCCGACGTCGCGCGCCGCTTCGCCAAGCAGGGTTACCTGGCGCTGGCGCCGCAGTTGTTCGTGCGCCAGGGCGATCCGTCCGCCATCGCCGACATCCCGACGCTGTTCCGCGACATCGTCTCGAAAGCACCGGATGCGCAGGTGAACGGCGACCTGGATGCCGTCGTCGCCTGGGCCGCGCAGAACGGCGGCAAGGTCGACAAGCTGGGCATCACCGGTTTCTGCTGGGGCGGACGCGTGACCTGGCTGTACTCGAGCCATAACCCGCAGGTGAAGGCCGGCGTCGCCTGGTACGGCCGCCTGGCCGGCGACACCAACGAGAACCAGACCAGCCAGCCGGTCGACATCGCGCCCACGCTGCGCGTGCCGGTCCTCGGCCTGTACGGTGCCCAGGACACCGGCATCCCGCTCGACACCGTGGAAGCGATGAAGGCCGCGCTGACGCAAGGCAGCAGCGGTTCCGAGTTCGTCGTCTACCCGGACGCCGGCCATGCCTTCTACGCCGACTACCGTCCGAGCTACAACGCCCGGGATGCGCAGGACGGCTGGAACCGCGCGCTGGCCTGGTTCAAGCAGCACGGCGTCGCCTGAATCACTGGCACTGCCGAGTTGCACGCACGCGGGCCGGGCGCTGTACAATGCCCGGTCTCGCATGCGACCAATAACAAGAGGCTTTTAAATCGACCCCGTCCTCATCTCCATCCTGCTGGCCACCGGGCTGGCGGGCGTTGTCAGCATCACGGCTGCCGCGGTATTTTCGTTTACCCTGCTCTCGAAAGTGGTCGAGCGCATGGTCAGCCTGTCGGTCGGCATCATGTTGTCGACCTCCCTGCTGCACGCGTTGCCGGAGGCGTTCGAGTCGAAGGCCGATCCGCACAAGCTGTTCGCGACCCTGCTGGGCGGACTGCTGGCCTTCTTCCTGCTGGAGAAGGTGGCGCTGATGCGCCATTCGCATCATCACGAGCATGACGGCCACCATCACCACCACGGGCACGACGCCCAGCAGGCCGGCAAGGCCGGCTGGATGATCCTGATCGGCGATGGCATGCACAACTTCACCGACGGCATCCTGATCGCCGCCGCCTTCCTGGCCAATCCGCAGCTGGGCATCGTCACCGGCGTGGCCATCATCGCCCACGAGATCCCGCAGGAGATCGGCGACTTCATCGTGCTGCTCAACGCCGGTTTTTCGCGCGTGCGCGCCTATGTGTTCAACCTGCTGTGCAGCTTGTTGGCGGTGGTGGGCGGCCTGCTCGGTTATTACACCCTGGAGAATGCCAGCGACCTGGTGCCCTACGTGCTGGTGTTCGCGTCCTCGGGTTTCATCTACATCGCCGTGAGCGACCTGATGCCGCAGATGCAGCGCCGTGCCACGCTGCGCGAATCGGTCCCGCAAGTCTTCTTGATCGGCCTCGGGGTGGTGATCGTGTTGTTGCTGACGCACGGCCACTGAGCTTGCACTGAGCCCGCACTGAGCTTGCACTGAGTCCGCACTGAGCCTGTCGCGATCCTGTCTTGCGCTGAAATATTGACAGCCTGATTCTTTCCATCCTATGCTGGGTGCGTGGTTCCACCTCGGATCAATGGAGAGAAGCATGACAAGGCTGGTGACTCAGGTAGTGACGGCGCTGCGCGAAAAACCATCGCGCTGTGCCTATGTGTTCGGCGCCCTGGTGCTGACGGTAATCCTGTTCACGATGGCGGACTTCCTGCCCGCCCCCTACGATTACAGTCATTGAATGCCAGCGCGCCGTCAGGCGCGCGTGATTAATCGGCGCCGGTCGCCACCGGCCGCGCGGGATCGGCGCTCCACTCGCTCCACGATCCCGGATACAGCGCCGCGCCGGGCAGGCCCGCCACCTCCAGTGCCAGCAGATTGTGGCAGGCGGTCACGCCCGAGCCGCATTGCATGATCGCCTGCGCCGGATCATCCACCACCTTGCCCAGTTCCGCCTTCAGCTGGTCCGGCGCCTTGAAACGGCCGTCCGCCTGCAGGTTATCCTTGAAGAAGCGGTTTTTCGCGCCCGGGATGTGGCCGCCGACCGGGTCGATGGTCTCGTTTTCGCCGCGGAAACGGTCCGGCGCGCGGGCATCGACTACGGTACGGGCGCCGGTTTGCAGGTTGCTTAAAACTGCATCGACATCGACGCTGGCCACCAACGATTTGCGCAGGGCAATCGTGCCGCGCGCACGCGGGGCCGGGGTTTCAGCCGACAGCGGCTGGCCCGTCGACTGCCAGGCCGGCAGGCCGCCATCCAGCACCGCCACCGCGTCGTGGCCGACCCAGCGCAGCATCCACCATACACGCGCCGCGAACATGCCGCCGTGGGCGTCGTAGGCGACGACCTGCGTGTCATCGTTGATGCCCCAGGCGCGCAGCCGCTCGATGAAGGCATCAACCTGGGGCAGCGGATGGCGGCCGCGGAAGGCGCCGTCTTCATCGCGTTTGGCGCCCGAGAGCGCGGTCTCGACGTCGGCGAACCGGGCCCGCGGCAGGTGCCCGGCCGCATACGCTTCGCGTCCGGCGCACAGGTTCACCAGGTCGTGCCGGCAATCGAGCACGACCCAGGCCGGGTCGTCGATGTGGGCCGCAAGGGTGGCGGCGTCGATCAGGGTCGTGAAGGTCGGCATGATGAAGCTCCTTATTCGCTGGCGATGGGGTCGGTGTCCTTGACGACGGCGCCGCGCGCCGTCCGCTGCGTATTGTAGAACGTCGCGGCGATGCCCGAGGCCAGGATCACGGCCATGCCCAGCCAGACGTGCCAGTCGAAGACGTCGCCCCACAGCAGCATGCCCCACAGACTGGAGAAGATGATGCCGGTGTACTGCAGGTTGGCCACCACCAGCACCTTGCCGAGGCGGTAGGCGCGCGTCATTGCCATCTGGGCCAGCAGGGCGGGGAAGCCGACCGCCAGCAGCAGGCCGGCGCTGTGCAGGGTGTGCGCGTGCAGGGGTGTGGCAAAGCCGTTCTCGAAGGGCGTGCCGAGCAGGCCGGCGATGGCCATGGTCAGCGAAAAATAGAACACCACGCGGTATTCGGGCTCGCCCATCTGCCCCAGCCGGCGCACCTGCAGGTAGGCCATCGCGGCGATGACGGAGGAGGCCACGGCGATGGCGCCGCCGATCCAGGCATCATCGTTCCCCGCGTCCGGGCGCAGCACCAGCGTCACGCCGACGAAGCTGGCGCCCACGGCCACGATCAGCGGCCACTCGCTCAAGCCCTTGCCCTGCCACCAGCCCTTGGCGAACATATAGGCCGACAGCCAGATCGGCGCCATGTAATTCAGGGTGATGGCGGTGGCCAGCGGCAGCCTGGCGATCGCGTAGAACCAGAGCCACAGCGAGACCACGCCGACGATGCTGCGCCACAGGTGTTCACGGGGGAAGGGCGTGCGCAAGCTGCCGCGCTGGTGGCGGATCATCGGCAGCAGCAGGAGGCTGCCGATGATCCCGCGGTACATCACGATTTCGGAGGTGGAGTAAGTCAGGGAAGCCAGCTTTACGGCCGCGCCCATGGCGGCGAAGGCGAAGCTGGCGAACAGCATCCATAAAGCTGGCATCAGGTTTCCGAAGAACCGGGCGCGATGTTATCCAGCCTGCTGCGATACCACTCGTGGAAGTGCTGCATGCCGTCTTCCATCGGCGACTGGTAGGGTCCAGCCTCGCTCACGCCACGCTCCATCAAAATTTTGCGGCCGGCATCCATGCGCAGGGCGATCTCGTCGTCTTCGACGCAGGTTTCCATGTAGGCGGCGCGTTCGGCTTCGACGAAGCCGCGCTCGAACAGCACGAATTCTTCCGGATAGTAGAACTCGACCACGTTGCGCGTCTTCTGCGGACCCATCGGCCACAGCGTCGACACCACCAGCACGTTCGGGTACCACTCGACCATGATGTTCGGATACAGCGTCAGCCAGATCGCGCCGAACTTGGGCGGCTGGCCGTTGTTCAGCTTCAGGATCTGCTCCTGCCAGGCTTTATAGACGGCCGATCCCGACTTCTGCAGGCCGCGGTGCACCCCCACGGTCTGCACGCTGTAGTCCGGACCGAATTCCCACTGCAGGTCTTCGCAGCTGACGAAGTTGCCCAGGCCCGGGTGGAAGGGCTCGACGTGGTAATCCTCCAGGTAGACCTCGATGAAGGTCTTCCAGTTGTAGTCGCACTCGTGCACCTCGACGTGGTCGAACATATAGCCCGAGAAGTCCAGGTCCCTGGTTACCGACATGTCCTTCAGCTTGTCCATGACCTTGTAGCCGTTCTGTTCGAACAGCAGGCCGTTCCAGTTCTGCAGCGGCGTTTTCGACAGGTTCAGGCAAGGCGTGTCGGCGAAATGGGGCGCGCCGATCAGTTCGCCCTTGAGGTCGTAGGTCCAGCGGTGCAGCGGGCACACGATGTTGCTGGCGTTGCCGCGGCCATTGAACATCAGTGCCTGGCGGTGACGGCAGACGTTGGACAGTACTTCGATGCCTTGCTGGTTGCGCACCAGCATACGGCCTTCGTTCTCCGATTTCAGGGTCGCAAAATCGCCCAGTTCGGGCACCATGAGCTCGTGGCCGACGTAACGCGGCCCATTGCGAAACAATTGTTCCATTTCACGCTGCAGCAGCGCTTGGTCGAAATAAACATTTACCGGCAGCTGCGCAGACGAGCGCGCCAGCTTGGCGTGGGTAGCCAGATCGGACATCCCAACCCCCCTTTAGAAATCAGTCAAAGAAGAGAAAGAATCCGAGAACCAGCATCACTGAACGTAGAACCTTTTGGGTTTTTTACGCTCTTTTAAGGAACGGAATGCGGTAATTCGGAGACAGAACCGGAGATTATAGCCTGTAAAAAGGCTGCCAGTCTCGGGCCCGCTCGAGCTTGTGGACACGGCAGGGTCAAATATTGCCTGGAAGGCATCGTTTTCATGAATCCCGCGGCGCTTTGCTATAAAATGTATCTTTGCTTGCAAGCTCGAGGCGCCTGTTGCACCGTCATGCAGGGGTAAGATTGTTTAAAATAAGCGATTAGACTGGCGTGCTGCGCTGGAGTTGCTGTTCAGTCACAGCTCAGTCAGCGTTTTGCCAGGCCCCGAAACATACAAAGTCATTATGCCAAATAAAACAACCGCGGAGAGCGCCGTAGCCGGCTCGCAAGCTCCGGAGTCTTTCGAACAGGCGATGGCCGAACTGGCCCAGCTGGTCAGCCAGATGGAAGGCGGCGCCCTGCCGCTGGAAGCCTCCGTGGCCGCCTATGCGCGCGGTTCCGAACTGGTGCGTTATTGCGCGGCCCAGCTGGAAAAAGTCGAAGCGCAGGTGAAGGTCCTGGAAGGCGAGATGCTCAAGCCCTTCAGCGACGGCGGAGACGACGAATGAACGCCCGCATTGGCGCCGGCACCATTTTCGGCGACTGGATGAAAGCGGTGCAGGCGCAGACCGAGGAATCCCTCGACGTCTTCCTGCCCGCGGCCGACCGGGTTCCGCACAAACTCCATGAAGCGATGCGCTACACGGTGCTGGGCGGCGGCAAGCGCGTGCGCCCCTTGCTGGTCTATGCCAGCGGCGAACTGTTCGGTGCCGACGGCGCCGCGGTAGCGCGCGCGGCCGGCGCGGTCGAAATGATCCACGCCTATTCGCTGGTGCACGACGACATGCCCTGCATGGACGACGATGCCCTGCGCCGCGGCAAGCCGACGGTGCACGTGGCCTACGACGAAGCGACCGCGCTGCTGGTCGGCGACGCGCTCCAGGCCCAGGCCTTCGAAGTCCTGGCCGGCATCGACAGCGTGCCGCCGGCGCGGCAGGTCGCCATGCTGCGCCTGCTGGCCGAAGCCGCGGGTTCGGCCGGCATGTGCGGCGGCCAGGCGATCGACCTGGACTCCGTCGGCATTAGCCTCAGCCTGGAACAGCTGGAGCGCATGCACCAGCTGAAGACCGGCGCCATGCTGCGCGTGTCGGTGCTGCTTGGCGCCCTGTCCGGGCGCGACCTCGATGCGGGCGAGCTGCAGGCGCTGACGGACTATTCGCGCGCCATCGGCCTGGCCTTCCAGGTCGTCGACGACGTGCTCGACGCCACCGAGGATTCGGCGACGCTGGGCAAGACCGCCGGCAAGGATGCGGCGGCCAACAAGCCGACTTACGTATCGATTCTGGGGCTGGAGCCTTCCAGGGCGCTGGCGGAACAACTGCGGCGGCAGGCGCACGAGGCGCTCGCTCCGTTCGGAGAACAAGCACTGCGGCTGCGAGAACTCGCGGATCTGATCGTGCAGCGGAAGGCATAAATGAAACTGCTAGAGACCATCAACGACCCGGCCGACCTGCGCAAGCTGCCGCGCACCCAGCTGACGCCCCTGGCCAACGAGCTGCGCGACTACCTGCTCGATTCGGTATCGAAAACCGGCGGCCACCTGTCGTCCAACCTCGGTACCGTCGAACTGACGATCGCGCTGCACTACGTGTTCAACACGCCGGAAGACCGCATCGTGTGGGACGTCGGCCACCAGACCTACTCGCATAAAATCCTGACCGGCCGGCGCGACCGCATGCCGACGCTGCGCCAGCACCAGGGCCTGTCCGGCTTCCCCAGGCGCGACGAAAGCGACTACGACACCTTCGGCACCGCCCACTCGTCGACCTCGATCTCGGCGGCCCTGGGCATGGCGGCGGCGGCCAGGATCAAGGGCGAGAAACGCCACGCGATTGCCGTCATCGGCGACGGCTCCATGACCGCGGGCATGGCCTTCGAAGCGCTGAACAACGCCGGCGTCGAGGACGATTGCAACCTGCTGGTGGTCTTGAACGACAACGACATGTCGATCTCGCCGCCGGTGGGCGCCCTGAACCGCTACCTGGCGCGCCTGATGTCGGGCCAGTTCTACGCCGCCGCCAAGAACGTCGGCAAGAGCGTGCTGCCGGGGCCGATGCTGGAACTGGCGAAAAAGCTGGAAGAACACGCGAAAGGCATGGTGGTCCCGGCCACGATGTTCGAGGAATTCGGTTTCAACTACGTCGGCCCGATCGACGGCCACGACCTGGAATCCCTGATCCCGACCCTGCAGAACATCAAAAAGCTGAAGGGCCCGCAATTCCTGCACGTGGTGACGAAAAAAGGGCAGGGCTACAAGCTGGCCGAGGCCGAGCCCATCCTGTACCACGGTACCGGCAAGTTCAATCCTGTGGAAGGCATCAAGCCGGCCACGGCGCCGGCCAAGATCACCTACACCGAAGTCTTCGGTAACTGGCTGTGCGACATGGCCGCGCAAGACCCGCTGCTGGTCGGCATCACGCCGGCCATGCGTGAAGGTTCGGGCATGGTGCGCTTCCACCAGCAGTACCCGGAGCGCTACTTCGACGTCGGCATCGCCGAGCAGCATTCCGTCACCTTCGCTGCCGGCCTGGCCACCGAAGGCATGAAGCCGGTGGTCGCCATCTACTCGACCTTCCTGCAGCGCGGCTACGACCAGCTGATCCACGACGTGGCCCTGCAGAACCTGGACGTCACCTTCGCCCTCGACCGCGCCGGCCTGGTCGGGGCCGACGGCGCGACCCACGCCGGCAACTACGACATCGCCTACCTGCGCTGCATCCCGAACATGGTCGTGATGGCGCCGTCCGACGAAAACGAATGCCGCACCATGCTGACCACGGCCTACCATTACCCGGGCCCGGCCGCGGTGCGTTACCCGCGCGGCGCCGGCGTCGGCGCGGCGCTGCAGCAGGAACTGACGTCCATCGAGATCGGCAAGGGCCTCGTCAAGCGCCAGGGCAAGAGCGTCGCCATCCTGGCCTTCGGTTCGATGGTGGCGCCGAGCCTGAAGGCGGCCGAGGAGTTGAACGCCACGGTCGCCGACATGCGCTTCATCAAGCCGCTCGACGTCGACCTGGTGAAACGCCTGGCCAGGGACCACGACTACCTGGTGACGGTGGAAGAGGGCTGCATCATGGGCGGCGCCGGTTCCGCGGTGGCCGAGGCGCTGGCCGTCGAAGGCCTGGTCAAGCCCATCCTGATGCTGGGCTTGCCGGACAAGTTCATCGACCATGGCGATCCGGCGCTGCTGCTGGCCTCCGTCGGGCTGGATGCGCATGGCATCGGCAAATCGATCCGCGAGCGCTTCGGGATCGGCGAACCGCGCCTGGTGGTGAATAACACCTGACTAACACCTGAGCTGCTTCGTCAAAATAGGCAAGACGGGCGGACATTTCCGCCCGTTATTGTTTCATGAGCGTGCCTGCCGAATCGTTAAATCTTGTGTCCACAGCATATAATGTGGCGATATTCATAACGGCCAGCATAGTGCAATGCTTCCCCTTCCGGCGTTCGAAGCCGCTTTCAACAGCGCGCCCATCGGTAATTACATCCTGTCGCCCACGCCCGAGGCCATCGTCCTCGCGGTCAACGATGCCTTCCTGAAGGCCTCGTCGCGCCGGCGCGAAGACCTGGTCGGCATCAGCTTGTTCGAGGCTTTCCCGCCCAATCCCGACGATCCGCTCGACACAGGCGAAGCCAATCTGCGTGCGTCGCTGGCACGCGTGATCGCAAGCGGCCAGCCGGACATCCTGCCGGTCCAGCGCTATCCGATCAAGGTACACCTGCCCAGCGGCGAGATCGTGTTCGAAGAACGCTTCTGGCGCGCGGTCAGCACCCCGGTCTTCCATGCCGACGGCAGCCTGGCCTGCATCTCGCACGCCACCGAGGATGTGACGGGCCAGGTGCGGGCCGCGGCCGCGATGCGCGAAACCGAAGCACGCTTCCAGGCCCTGACCAATGCCACCGCGGACGTGGTCTACAGCGTGAGTCCCGACTGGACGCACTTGCGCCAGCTCGAGGGCGGCGGTTTTTTGAAGGACGCAGCCCAAGCCAATGGTTTGTGGCTCGACGAGTACATTCCGGCCGATGCCCAGCCGGCGATGCATGTCGCCATCCAGGAAGCCATCCGCAGCAAGAGCCTGTTCCAGCTGGAGCACCGCGTGCACCGGGTCGACGGCAGCGTCGGCTGGGCCCTGTCGCGGGCGGTGCCGATGCTGGGCGAGGACGGCGAGATCCAGGAGTGGATCGGTGCCGCCAGCGACATCACCGAGCGCAAGGAAGCCGAGGAAAAGCTCAGGGAATCGGACCGGCGCAAGGACGAGTTCCTGGCGATGCTGGCCCATGAATTGCGCAACCCGCTGGCGCCGATCGGCGCCGCCGCCGAGCTGCTGCAGCGTGCCCGGCTCGACGAGGCGCAGGTGCGCCGGACCAGCCAGATCGTGGGGCGCCAGGTGGCGCACATGACGGGCCTGATCGACGACCTGCTGGACGTCTCGCGCGTCACCCGCGGCCTGGTCAAGCTGGACCAGGCACTGCTGGACATCGACCAGGTCGTGACCGAGGCGGTGGAGCAGGTCACGCCGCTGGTCCAGGCGCGGCGCCAGCACCTGGTCCTGCGCCGCGCCGACCGCCTGCTGCAGGTGTGGGGCGACAAGAAGCGCCTGGTGCAGGTGTTGGCCAACATCCTCAACAACGCCAGCAAGTACACGCCCGAAGGCGGCGAATTGCAGCTGAACGTCGGGGAGAGCGGCGGCCAGATCGCCATCGAGGTCATCGACAACGGCGTCGGCATGGCGCCGGAACTGGTGACGCGCGCCTTCGACCTGTTTGCGCAGGCGGAGCGCAGTTCGGATCGATCGTCTGGCGGGCTCGGACTCGGCCTGGCATTGGTCAAGAGCCTGGTCGAGCTGCATGGCGGCACGGTGGCCTGCGCCAGTCCCGGCATCGGCAAGGGCAGCCGCTTCACGGTGCGCCTGCCGGACGTCCCGGCCGCATCCGATGGCGCCGGGATCCAGAGCCGCAGCGGCGACGACGCGGCGGCGCAGGGGGCGCGCCGCATCATGGTCGTGGACGACAACGTCGATGCGGCGGAGATGCTGGCCCTGGTGCTCGAATGCTCGGGGCACCAGGTGCTGGTCGAACATGGACCGCGCCAGGCGCTGGAGCGCGCGCGCAAGGAAGCGCCCGAGGTCTTCCTGCTCGACATCGGCTTGCCGGACATGGATGGCAACGAACTGGCGCGGCGCCTGCGCGCCCAGCCGGAAACGGCGGGTGCGGTGCTGATCGCGGTGACCGGCTATGGCCAGGAAAGCGACCGTAACGCCGCGCTCGCCGCCGGCTTCGACCACTACCTCGTCAAGCCGGTCGATACCGTCAAGCTGGATGGCTTGCTGGCGGCCTTGCCCGGCGGCTGAAGGGCAGGCCGTTCAGCCGGGCGCCTGCTTGCCCGGCACGTGCAGCGAACGCGCCAGCAGATGCCCGGCCAGCCAGCCGCCGGCCAGGCCGCCGATGTGCGCCGCATTATCGGTATGCGGATACACGAATCCCGCGGACAGGTTAAACAGCAGGAAGGGCAGGATCGACCCGCGCAGGTCGCTGACCACGGTCGGCGGCACCCCGCTGTTGGCGCGCCCGATAAAGGCCAGCAGTCCGCCGATGATGCCGAAGATCGCCCCGGACGCGCCGACGCTGTTCACATGCGGATTCCACAGCACGCTGGCCAGGCTGCCGGCCAGTCCCGCCAGCAAATACAGCCCGGCGAAGCGCAGGCTGCCGAAAATCCGTTCGACCAGGCGCCCGACCTGCCACAGCGCGAACATATTGAAGGCCAGGTGCAGCAGGCTGCCGTGCAGGAACATCGAGGTGCACAAACGCCACCACTGGCCGCCCAGGGTCAGGCGCCCCACGTTCGAGCCCCAGTAGACCAGCTGGATCGAGCGCCGCACCGTATCCTGCCCGGAACCCCAGGCCAGCAGCGACTGGGCATTGATGACAGCATGCCCCTGGCGCACCAGCCACATCAGGAAGAAGATGCCGATGTTGGCGACCAGCAGGCACCAGATCACCGGCGTCGACGGGCTCCAGTAATCGATGCGGTCGTGGAAGGCCCCGCGCTCGGCGTATTCGACCTCGAAGCGGGCCGTGCGGCGTTCCGGCAGCAGGGCGGCGATGCGCCGGGCGGCTTCAATGCTGCCGGCGCTGAAGCCGACTTCCTGTTCCTGCACCTGGTCCTGCTGCACGCCCAGCACGTCGAAGACCACGTCTTCGCCCTCGACGCGCACGTTGACGATGTCGGCCATGCGCAGGCGGTGTTCTTCGCGCTTCGCAAAGCGGAACGAGCGCTGGCTGGTGCCGCGCACGGTCGCGAAGTCGGGTTCGATCGTCAACTGGCCCTCGCCCTGGAACAGGAAGGGGTTCATCGGCCAGTTCTGGCCGCCGCGGTAGAAGCGGACGTCGTAGGTCGAATTGCCTTCCATCTTGCCGGCCATGCGGGCGCCTTCAGCCGCGCTGGCGCTCGTGCTGCCACAGCACGTCGCTGCCGCCGGCGTGGCGGTTCAGCACGCGCGCCAGCACGAACATCAGGTCGGACAGCCGGTTGACGTACTGGCGCGGCTGGGCGTTGATGGTGTCGCTGTGCGACAGGGCGACGATGCTGCGCTCGGCACGGCGGCACACGGTGCGGCAGACGTGTGCCAGCGAGGCCGCGCGCGAGCCGGCCGGCAAGATGAATTCCTTCAGCACGGGCAGGTCGGCGTTGTATTTTTCCAGCAGGCCGTCCAGGCGCGCCACATGCTCATCCTTGATCATCTGGTAGCCGGGAATGCACAGTTCGCCGCCGAGGTCGAACAAGTCGTGCTGGATCGAGACCAGCTCTTCGCGCAGCCCGGCCGGCATGTCTTCGCACAGCAGCAGGCCGACGAAGGAGTTCAGTTCGTCGACGTCGCCCAGGGCGCATACGCGCGCGCTGTCCTTGCCGGTGCGGCTGCCGTCGCCCAGTCCGGTGCTGCCGTCGTCGCCGGTGCGGGTCGCGATCTTCGATAATCGATTGCCCATGCTTATGCCCTGCCTATAAAAAAAGATAGCGCGAGCATACGCCAAAACGATGCAATCGTGCTTACAATCGAAGCATGCTCTCATCGATTGAAGTCGATCCGCTACGCCGCGCCGAGGTCGCCCGCGCCCTGCGCGCCGTGCTGCCCGAACGCTGCGTGCTGGCCGACCCCGAAGACACGCGGCCCTACGAATGCGACGGCCTGGCGGCCTATCGCCAGCTGCCGATGGTCGTCACGCTGCCCGACGACGAGGCGCAGGTGCTGGCCATTCTGCAGGTCTGCCGCACACTCCATGTGCCGATCGTGCCGCGCGGCGCCGGCACCGGGCTGTCGGGCGGGGCGCAGCCGCTGGCCGATGGCGTGGTCATCTCCACCGCGCGCCTGAACCGTATCCTGAAGCTCGAACCCTGTGCGCGCACGGCCGTCGTGCAGCCCGGCGTGCGCAACCTGGCCATTTCCGAGGCCGCCGCCCCCTTCGGCTTGTACTACGCGCCCGATCCATCGTCGCAGATCGCCTGCACCATCGGCGGCAACGTGGCCGAGAATTCGGGCGGGGTGCACTGCCTGAAATACGGCCTCACGGTGCACAACGTGCTGCGCGCGCGCGTCTGCACGATCGAGGGCGATGTGATCGAGCTGGGCGGCGACGCCCTGGACGCGCCCGGCCTCGATCTGCTGGCCGTGTTCATCGGTTCCGAGGGCATGCTCGGCATCGTCACCGAGGTCACGGTGAAACTGGTGCCGAAACCGGCGCTGGCCCAGGTGATCATGGCTTCCTTCGGCGATGTGGCCGCGGGCGGCAATGCGGTGGCCAGCGTGATCGCGGCCGGCATCATCCCGGCCGGGCTGGAAATGATGGACCGGACCTCATCGCGCATGGTCGAGCCTTTCGTCAAGGCCGGCTACGACCTGGAGGCCGCCGCCATCCTGCTGTGCGAAGCCGACGGCACCGCGCTCGAAGTGGCCGAGGAGATCGCGCGCATGGCCGAGGTGTTGCGCGAGGCCGGCGCGAATGCGATCACGGTGTCCCGGGACGAGGCCGAGCGCCTGCGCTTCTGGTCCGGCCGCAAGAACGCCTTTCCCGCCGCCGGCCGCATCTCGCCGGATTACTACTGCATGGACGGCACCATCCCGCGCAAGCACCTGGCCCGGGTGCTGGCCCGCATCGAAGAGATGGAGATGGTGTACGGCCTGCGCTGCGCCAACGTCTTCCATGCGGGCGACGGCAACATGCACCCGCTGATCCTGTTCGACGCCAACCAGCCCGGCGAGCTGCAACGCGCCGAAGACTTCGGCGCCGCCATCCTGGCGCTGTGCGTGGAAGTGGGCGGCACCATCACCGGGGAGCATGGCGTGGGTGTCGAGAAGATCGATTCGATGTGCGTGCAGTTCGGCGCGCGCGAGCTGGAGGCCTTTTTCGCGGTCAAGCGCGCCTTCGATCCTTTCACGCTGCTCAACCCGAACAAGGCGATACCGACGCTCAATCGCTGCGCCGAGCTGGGACGGATGCGGGTGAGCGGCGGCGTACTGCCGTTTGCTGGCTTGCCGCGCTTCTGATGCAGCACATCGTCGAACAATTCCAGGAGCAGGTGCGCGATGCCGCGCGCGAGCGGCGCCCCCTGCGCATCTGCGGCGGCGGCAGCAAGGACTGGTACGGCCAGACCGTCCAGGGCGACCCCCTCGACACCCGCGCGTACAGCGGCATCGTCGACTACGAGCCGACCGAGCTGGTGATCACCGCACGCTGCGGCACGCCGCTGCGCGAGATCGAGGCCGCGCTGGCGCAGCAACGCCAGATGCTGGCCTTCGAACCGCCGCATTTCGGCCCGGACGCCACCCTGGGCGGGACCATCGCCGCCGGCCTGTCCGGACCGCGGCGCGCCAGCAGCGGCGCCCTGCGCGACTTCGTCCTCGGCGCCAGGCTGCTGGACGGGAAGGGCGAAGTTCTCACCTTTGGCGGCCAGGTGATGAAGAACGTCGCCGGCTACGACGTCGCGCGCCTGCTGGCCGGCTCGCTCGGCACCCTGGGCCTGCTGCTGGAAGTCTCGGTAAAAGTACTGCCGCTGCCGGTGGCCGAGACCACGCTGCGTTTCAGCCTGGCCCAGCCGGATGCCATCCGCATGCTGAACGAATGGGCTGGCAAGCCGCTGCCCTTGTCCGCCAGCTGCTGGCTGGACGGCGTGCTGGCGCTGCGCCTGTCCGGGGCGCGGGCGGCGGTCGACGATGCGGTACGCTCGCTCGGCGGCGAGGTAATGCCGGACTGCGCGCGCTTCTGGGCCGATGTGCGCGAGCAGCGGCACGCTTTCTTCGCTGGCGACATGCCGCTGTGGCGTTTGTCGCTGCCGTCCACCGCCGGCGCCGTGGCGCTGGGATCGGCGCAACTGATCGAGTGGGGCGGCGCCCAGCGCTGGTTGCGCGCACCGGGCGATGCGGACAGCGCCCGGCGCATCCGCAGTGCCGCCGCAGCGGCGGGCGGCCATGCGACCCTGTTCCGCGGCGGCGACAAGAGCGTCGGCGTATTCCAGCCGCTGGCGCCGGCCATTGCCCGCATCCATGCGCGCCTGAAGGCAGGCTTCGACCCCGCCAACATCTTCAATCCCGGCCGGATGTATTGAGGACACCATGCAAACCAATCTCGCCGATTTCATCAAGGGCACGCGCGAGGGCGACGAAGCCGAGGCGATCCTGCGCGCCTGCGTCCACTGCGGCTTCTGCGCCGCCACCTGCCCGACCTACCAGCTGCTGGGCGACGAACTCGATGGCCCGCGCGGACGCATCTACCTGATCAAGCAGGTGCTGGAGGGCGTGGCGCCGACCCGCAAGACCCAGCTGCACCTGGACCGCTGCCTCACCTGCCGCAACTGCGAGTCGACTTGTCCTTCCGGCGTGAAGTATGGGCGCCTGGTCGACATCGGCCGCAAGGTGGTGGAGGCGCGCGTGCCGCGACCCTTGCGCGAGCGCGCGGCGCGTACCACCCTGAAAACGCTGCTGCCGCGCGCGGGGCTGTTCAAGCCGGCCTTGCGAGCAGCTCAGGCAGTGCGCCCGCTGCTGCCGCAGGCATTGCAGGACAAGACGCAGCCGGCGCGCGCACCGGGCCGCTGGCCCACGCGCACGCATGCGCGCAAGATGCTGGTGCTGGACGGTTGCGTGCAGCCGGCGCTGGCGCCCAACATCAACGCCGCCAGCGCCCGCGTGCTCGATGCGCTCGGCGTGCAGTTGATCGCAGCGCCCGGGGCCGGCTGCTGCGGCGCGCTGCGCTTTCACCTGAACGACCAGGACGGCGGCCTGGACGACATGCGGCGCAATATCGATGCCTGGTGGCCCTGGGTCGACACCGTCGAAGCGATCGTGATGACGGCTTCCGGCTGCGGCGTCACGGTGAAGGAATACGGCCACCTGCTGGCGCACGACCCGGCGTATGCGCACAAGGCGGCGCGCATCGCGGCGCTGACGCGCGACCTGTCCGAGATCCTGCCCGAGTTCGAGGGCGAGATCGCGGCGCGCCTCAGTGCCCGCCTCAGTGCCCGCCTCAGTGGCTGCATAGCGGAACGCGTCGCTTTTCATCCGCCGTGTACACTCCAGCATGGCCAGCAGATCCGCGGCAAGGTCGAGGGCGTCTTGCGCGCCGCCGGCATCGACGTGGTGCTGTGTGCGGAGAGCCATCTGTGCTGCGGCTCGGCCGGCACTTATTCGGTGCTGCATCCCGAGATCGCGCACGGACTGCGCGACCGCAAGCTGGCCCACCTGGCGGCGACGGGGACAGGGAAGATCGTGTCGGCCAACGTCGGCTGCATCGGGCACCTGCAGTCCGGTACGCGCACCCCGGTCACGCACTGGATCGAATTGATTGACAGCGCCCTGCACCCGGGCGCACCGAATGGAGCACTTGATTGAGCAAAGCAAGTCGTACTATCCTCGCCGCCGTGATTGCCCTCGGCCTGGCCGCCAGCGCGCAAGCCGCGTCGACGCCCGCATCCAGGGCGCTCGAACCGAATGCCGAAGGTTTCCTGACCCTGTACATCGGCCTGTGCATGAAGCACCTGGACGACCTCGAGGCCTTGCGCGCCAACCTGGTACGCGAAAACGCGCCCAAGCTGCCGCCCGAGAGCGCGGCCCACTTCCTCGGCGGGATGCCGGGCGATGCCTGGCCGGTGCCCTACAAGGGCCAGCTGGGGAACTACGTGATGGCGCTGCCTGCCGGGAAGAACATCTGCACGCTGCACGCACGCCATGCCGATCCGGCCAGCGTCGAACGCGCCTTCCTGAAGGTGGTGAGCGATGCGCCCAAGCCGCTGGTCGTCAAGCGCGGCAAGAGCGAAGAACGCGACGGCGGCGCGTCCGGCAAGCTGCGCACCGTGTCGACCACCTGGTCGCAGCCAGGGGCCGCGCGCCAGATGCAGTTCATGGTTACCACCGCATCATCGGACAAGGCGGGACGCCAGGCGATGGCCTCGGTGGCCGTGGTCGGGGCGCCGGGCAAGCAATGACAAGGAGACGGACATGCTGACCTTGGGGAATATGGACAATCGACTGGTCGACAAGCTCGGCGTACTTGCCGCAAAAGCCATCGAGGATGCACTCGCCTCGGGCCTGACCTGGGACCAGGCGGTCATGGCCTTCGGCGTCGCGAGCAAGGCCATCGCGGCCAAGGCGGCCAGTCAGGCCAAGGGCGCGCCCGAGCAATATGCGGCGCTGGCCGAGAAGCGCCTGAAATACGGGATGGACCACAGCGCGGACGTCCTGAGGTCTTTCCTGGGCTGAGTCGCCGCATCTGGCGCCGCCCGGCTGCATGTCGCGCCGCCGGCTGGCGTTTCGTCGCATGCCGCCCTGCCTGCCCACGCCGGCTGGCAAAGTCACGCCACATCAACCGACTTTGCGGAGCCCGCCATGCTGAACCAACTGATCACCCACACGCCCCTCTACGTCTGGGCCATCCTCGCCTTTCTCGTGTACCGCGGCGTCGTTGCCCTGCGCGAGCGCGAGGTCGAAATCCGCAAGTTGTGCATCATCCCGATCGTGATGCTGGTGCTGTCGCTGCAGGACATCGCGGCCAAATTCGGGCTTGGCGGTCTGGCGCTGGCCGCCTGGGCCATCGGCGTGGCGCTGACGCTGGCGCCGACCCTGCTGTTTGGCCGCGCGCGCATCGCGGCCGGTAGCGTGCCAGGCAGCGTGCGCGTGCACGGCAGCTGGGTCCCGCTGGCACTGATGATGGCGGTGTTCTTCACCAAGTACACGGTGTCGGTGCTGCTGGCGATCTTGCCGCAGGCGCGCCAGGATGCGCTGGTCGTGGTGGCGGTGTGCATCTTGTTCGGCCTGTTCAATGGCTGCTTCCTTGGCCGCCTGGCGCGCGACCTGTGGAGCTGGATGAACCTGCAGGCAGACGCGGCGCCGGCTCGCCCCATCTGACACCCGCTTCGCCACAAATCGCTTGTTTCAAACCGGCGGCCGCCACATCCTTCTTCAAAACGTCATGAAGAAGGGGATGCGATGAAACGACGGGCACTGTTGAAAGCGTCGATGTCCGCGGCGCTGCTGCAAGCCGCCACCTTGCCGCTCGGGGCATCGGCGTCAACGAAGCCGGGCAAGGCCGGATCGAGCCGGGCGCGGCCCGGCACGCCGCAATGGCCGGATGCGCGCGCGTGGCAAGGCCTGCGCACGCAACTCGGCGGCCGCCTGCTGGCGCCGGTCTCGCCTTTCGCGCGCGGGCAGGGCGATGCGGTGCGCGCCGACGCCCTGGAAGGCATCAAGAACCCATACTATATAGGCGACCATCCGGCGCTGACCCAGACCAGCGGCTGGCAGGATGCCTGGACCTCGCAGGCCAGCGCCTGTGCGGTGGCGGCGCGCGATACGCACGATGTCGCCGCGGCGGTACAGTTTGCCCGCCGCCACGATCTGCGGCTGGTGGTCAAGGGCGGCGGCCACAGCTACATGGGCGCCTCCAACGCGCCGGATTCGCTGCTGGTATGGACGCGTGCCATGAACCGGGTAGAGATGCACGATGCCTTCGTCGCCCAGGGCTGCGCGCCCGCCAGCGCGCAGCCGGCGGTGAGCGTCGGCGCCGGCGCCATGTGGGCCGACGCTTATGCCGAGGTCACGACCCGGGGCGGGCGCTACGTGCAGGGCGGCGGCTGCACCACCGTCGGCGTGGCCGGGCTGGTGCAGGGTGGCGGCTTCGGCAGCTTCTCGAAGCGCTACGGCACCGCGGCCGCCAGCCTGATCGAAGCGGAAGTCGTCACGGCGGATGGTGAGATCCGTATCGCCAATGCCTGTACCAACCCGGACCTGTTCTGGGCGCTGAAGGGCGGTGGTGGCGGCAGCTTCGGCGTGGTGACGCGGCTGACGCTGCGCACCCACGCGCTGCCCGAGTTCTTCGGTGCCGTGTTCGGGGAAATCAAGGCGGCATCCGGCGTGGCGTGGCGTGCGCTGATCGCACGCTTCATCGATTTTTATGGCGCCAGCCTGTTCAACGAACACTGGGGTGAACAGGTTTCGCTGCGCGACAACGAGCGCCTGAAGCTGTCGATGGTGTTCCAGGACCTGACCCAGGCCGAAGCGGAAGCCGTGTGGGCGCCCTTCTTCGCGTGGGTAGGCGAGCGCAAGGAGTACAGCTTTTCGGCCGCGCCCAAGATCATGGCGATTCCCGCGCGCCGCTTCTGGGATCCGCAACTGTTCCAGAAATTCGCCCCCGGGATCGTTACCATGGACGGCCGTCCGGAGGCGTCGGGCGACCATTTCGTCTGGACCGGCGACCGCGAACAGGCCGGCTGGTTCATCCACGGCTACCAGTCGGCCTGGCTGCCGGCCGGCTTGCTCGGCAAGGAAAGACAGGCGGCCCTGGTCGATGCGCTGTGCGCGGCGGGCCAGCACTGGTGGGTCGAGCTGCACTTCAACAAGGGCATCGCCGGCGCCCGGCAGGCCGCGCTGGATGCCACGCGCGACACGGCGATGAACCCGGCCGTGCTGGACGCGTTCGCATTGGCGATCATCGCCGGGAGCGGCGACGCGGCCTTTCCCGGCATGCCGGCGGCGGATCCCGCACGTGCACGCAAGCGCGCCGCGGGCATCCGCAGCGCCATGGACGCTTTATCGAAAGCGGCCCCCGCTGCCGGGGCTTACGTGTCGGAGAGCGATTACTTTCAAACGCGTTGGCAGGATGCCTACTGGGGCAGCCATTATGCGCGGCTGGCGCAGGTGAAGCGCAAGGTCGACCCGGAAGGCTTGTTCTTCGTGCATCACGGGGTGGGAAGCGAAGCCTGGAGTACGGATGGATTCACCCGCCTTCGTTAGCGCATTCGAGGGGGCCGCCACACGAAAAACCTCGCCGTGGTAGCATCGGCGCCCCCTATTCGTGTTGGTTGGAGAATTCCGTGAGTTTCGTATTTCGACTCATATCGCAGGATGAAGACGCGGCGCCATCGGTCGCGTTCCAGGATTCGATCAGTCCCGGCTACGTCCCCTTGTGGGAAGAAGTCGGCGTCTACGATGCCTTGTACAACAGCGATGGCCGGCGCGGGCGCGACATTTCGCGTGCGGTCGCCTATGGCATCGACCAGCTGATCGACAACGAATCGCTGGGCCGCCTGTTGCCGCCCACCTGCCGCCTCGGTGAGGCGATCGGTTTCCTGGAAAACGTGCACCGCGGCTGTGTCACCCACGCCAACGCGCTGATAGAGACGCGCTAGAGCGGCTGCAAACCTTCCATGGCCGCGTTGCATCGTCTCGCCGTACTGGGGTACTGTCTTCGACGACACGCCTTGCCCTGAAAGGTTTGTCAGCCGGTCTCAGACGGCAGCCTGCTGGCGCGGCAAGTCCCGGCTCGGCGCATTGCCGAACAGGCGCGCGTACTCGCGGCTGAACTGCGAGGCACTGACGTAGCCGACGCGCCCACCCGCGGCGCTGGCCCCCATCCCCGTCGACATCAGCCGGCGAGCCTCGTGCAGGCGCAGGATTTTCTGGTACTGCAAGGGGCTCATCGAGGTCACCGACTTGAAATGCTGGTGCAGCGTCGAGGCGCTCATGTGCACCATGCCGGCCAGGGCGTCGATGCTGACCGGCTGGTCGAAGTGGTCGCGGATCCAGGCGACCGCCTTGGCCACGCGGTGGGTGCCCGAGTCGGATTGCCCGATCTGCGCCAGCCGCCCGCCGATGGGACTGCGCAGCAGCCGGATCAGCAACTCGTCCACCACCAGCGGTGCCAGCAGGCTCGCATCCACCGGATCGCGCATCAGCGCCATCAAGCGCGTGGCGGCATCGACCACCGCTTCGCCGGCCTGGGACAAGTAGACCGCACCGCTTTCGCGCACGCGCGGCGCGCCTGCGGGATATACCTTCATCGTGAGGTCGGCCACGCGCTGCGGGTCGAGATCCAGCCGGAAGCACAGGTAAGGCTTGGCGGGGCTTGCGCGCAGCACCTGGGCCGCCACCGGCAGGTCGACGGAAAAGACCAGCATGCGCGGGGCATCGTAGGTATAGGCTTCGCCGCCGAGCAGGACGGTCTTCGCGCCCTGGGCCACGATGCACACCGACGAGCCTTGCAGGCCATGCACCAGGTCCGTGCTGGGGCGCGACGCGCGGATCGCATGCACGCCGCGCAGCGACAGTTCGAAGCTGCCGTCGGCGGGCGTGTGCGCACGCAGCAGGTCCGCCAGCCTGGCAATCGGCGGACCGGCAGCCGGGATGGGCGCGATGGACGGGGCGGCAAGCGTGTTCATGGCCTTCGAGCATACCTCGTCTTTTCCGGCACGGCTAGCTCAAGCTGCCAGGTCGGTCGACCTGGACAGGGCGTCGAAGGCGCGGATTTCCTCCAGCCGTTCCTGCAGCGCTTGCGTGGCCATGCCGACGGCGTCGCTTCCGGCCAGGAACTGCCTGGGCGGCGCGTCCATCGCCGCCAGGCGCACCAGGGCGCTGCCCAGCTTGACCGGGTCGCCCGCCTGCTGGCCGTTGTAGGCCTCGTAGGCGTCGTGGACGCTGCCGCCCTCGGCATAGTCCCCGATGGTGGCGGCGCCGTACCGGATCGAGGTCGGTTGCAGGAAGTCGGTGCGGAAGAAGCCCGGCTCGACCACGGTGACGCTGATGCCGAAGCGCGCGACTTCCATCGCTATCGATGCCGACAAGCCTTCCACCGCATACTTGCTGGCGCAGTAGACCGATGCGCCGTTGAAGCCGAGCACGCCGCCGACCGAAGACAGGTTGAACACGCGGCCGGCGCGCTGGCGGCGCATGACGGGCAGCACCGCGCGCAGTACGTGCATCAGGCCGAACACGTTGGTGGCGAACTGCTGCTCGATCGCTCCGGACTGCAGTTCCTCGAAGTGCCCGAACAGGCCGTAGCCGGCATTATTCACCAGCACGTCGATGCGGCCGAAGCGCTCCACCGCGGCCTGGACGGCGGCGGCCGCCTGCGTCTCGCTGCTCACGTCCAGTTCGACCAGTGCGATGCGTTCGGCCGGCGCCCCGGCATGGACGCTGCGCAGCTGTTCCAGGCTGCGGCCGGTGGCGACGACCTTGTGGCCGGCCTCGAGGGCCGCCTGGGCGATCTGGAAACCGATACCCCGGCTGGCGCCGGTGATGAACCATACTTGACTCATGTACTTCCCCTTGAAAGTGCCGCCCGTTCGGGTGGCTGACGAAGTACATTCTAGGCAGCGGGGCAGGGCGCTACTTGCCTGAAAGTCCGAAGGACTGGCGCATTTCTTTCGCGCTGGCGTGTATGCTGTCGTCTCCCCATTTCAGCCCCACCGCACCATGTCACGCACCACGATTACCCTCTCCAACGAAACCATCAGCCGCAACCGCATCGAACAGTTGCTGGCCCAAGATGCCTTGTTGGTGTTCGACGCCTGCGACCTGGAAGGTGCCGACCTCTCGCGCCTGAACCTGCAGGATTGCGCGTTCCAGCATTGCGCACTGTTCGAAACCTCGTTCTATGCGGCCAACCTGGCGCGCACGCGCTGGCAGCGTTGCCGCGGCGGCCATGCCGATTTCGAATCCGCCGACCTGGTCGACGCGGTCTTCGAAGGCTGCGACTTGAACAATGCGAGCTGGCGCCGCACCAAGCTGGCATCGAGCACCTTCCGGGGCTGCAAGCTGACCGGCGCCCGCTTCGAGGAAGTCGGCCAGCTCGGCCTGAGCTTCGAAGATTGCCTGCTGGTCGGCGCCGATTTGCGCCGCATGTCCTTCCGCAAGGCCAAACTGAACAACCTGGATTTTTCCGAGGCCGATCTGGCCGGCTGCGATTTCCGCGAAGCCGTATTCGAAGGCGGCAGCCTGCGCGAAGCCCACATCAAGGACACCCGCTTCGAGCAGGCCGACCTGCGCGAGGCCGATCTGGGCGGTTTGACGCTGTCGAACGCCAAGCAGTTCGCAGGCGCCACGGTGTCGTCGCGCCAGGCAGCTGAACTGGTGCGCGCCATGGGCTTGAATGTGGCTTGATGTAGTAATATTACAGTTCATCGATATTGCCGGATCGCCAAGACGTCCGGTGCCAATAGGGGACACAATGCGTTTACGTTCGATTGCCGCTGCGGCAATGTTTGCAAGTTACATCGCCGTGCCCGCCTGGGCCCAGCAAATCGTGGCCACCGCGGCCTCGCCCGGTGGCGTCTTGAGCGTCGAGGTGCAGATCGACCCGATGGGCAAGCTGGGCTACGACGTCAAACGCAAGGGCAAGGAAGTTATCGGCTTGTCGCGCCTGGGTTTCAACCTGGCGAACGCGCCCAAGCTGGACGGCAATTTCAAACTGGTCGACAAGCGCGTCAGCGACCATGACGACACCTGGGAACAACCCTGGGGCGAACGCCGCTACGTGCGCAACCATTACCGCGAGCTGCGGGTCGAGGTGGCGCAGGACACGGCCGAGCAGAGCAAGCGCATCAAGCGTGGCCTGACCATTGTCTTCCGCATCTACGACGACGGCGTCGGCTTCCGTTACGAATTCCCGGCCCAGCCGGATGGCCGCGAGGTCGCCATCAGCGACGAACTGACCGAATTCGCGGTCGCCCAGCCGGCCACCGCCTGGTGGATCCCGGCCGGCGAGCTGCCCGGCCTGGAAGAGATGGTGCAAAAGGCGCCCCTGAAGGAAATCGGCACCGCCAACAGCCCACTGACCGTGCGCCTGGACGATGGCACCCACATTGCCTTCCACGAAGCCGCGCTGGTCGATTACGCATCGATGTGGATCCGCAAGGTCGAAGGCCAGAAGCTGCGCGCGCAGCTGGCGCCATCGACCACCGGCCCGACGGTGGTGCGCAAGGCCCCGTTCACCACGCCGTGGCGCACGATGCGCATCGCGGATAACGCGGCCGGCCTCTATATGTCGGATCTGGAACTGAACCTGAACGAGCCGAACAAGCTCGGTGACGTCTCCTGGGTCAAGCCGTCGAAATTCGTCGGCGTCTGGTGGGGCATGCATTTGCAGCAGACCACCTGGAACGCAGGGCCGAAGCACGGCGCCACCACCGCCAATACCAGGCGCTACATCGACTTCGCCGCGCAGAACGGCTTCCGCGGCGTGCTGGTCGAAGGCTGGAACAAGGGTTGGGAAAGCGACTGGGGCCACGGCGGCGCCGACTTCAGCTTCACCCAGGCCTACCCGGACTTCGACCTGCCGGCGCTGTCGAAGTACGCGCAGCAGAAGGGCGTGCGCCTGATCGGTCACCACGAGACCGGCGGCAATATCGCGGCCTACGAAAAGCAGATGGACGCTGCCTATCAACTGTATGCGCAGTTGGGCGTGGACAGCGTCAAGTCGGGCTATGTGCACGAAGCCGGGACCATGCAATTCCCGAGCGCCGACGGCGGCATCCATTACGGGAACTACGATTCGCAGGAGGGCGTACGCCACTTCGTGAAAGCCGTGACCGAAGCGGCGCGCTACAAGATCGCCGTCGATACCCACGAACCGGTGAAGGACACCGGCCTGCGCCGCACCTACCCGAACTGGCTCTCGCGCGAAGGCGCCCGCGGCGTCGAATACAACGCCTGGGGCAACCCGGTGAACCCGGTCGACCACGAAGCCAAGCTGGTGTTCACCCGCATGCTGAGCGGCCCGATGGATTACACGCCGGGCGTCCTGAGCCTGGTCGGCGCCGACAACAAGGTGTTCAACTCGACCCAGGCCAAGCAGCTGGCCAACTTCGTCGTGATCTATTCGCCTATCGCGATGGCGGCCGACATCCCGGAAAACTACGCCAGGTACCCGGCCGCCTTCAAGTTCATCCGCGACGTGCCGACCGACTGGTTTGATACCCGCGTGCTGAACGGCGCCGTGGGCGAGTACGCAACCATCGCGCGCCAGGACCGCAAGTCGAAGGACTGGTACCTGGGCGCGGTGACCGACGGCCAGGCCCGCACGCTGCCGGTGCCGCTGACCTTCCTGGAACCGGGTAAACAGTATGTCGCCGAGATCTACCGCGACGGCGATGCGGCGGACTACCGCAACGCGCACCGCTTCGACCTGGTGATCGAGAAAAAGACCGTGACCGCCAGGGATACGCTGGAGCTCAAGCTGGCGCCGGGTGGCGGCCAGGCGATCCGGTTCTCGCCGAAGGGTTGAACAGCACCATTGCGTTTCCGCGAAGGCGGTGAGTTTTCGATAGCTTTGCCACGACCATGTCGTGGCACTATCGAAGCCTCAGCCACGACGAAAGCAAACATGTTCAGCACCCATCGGCGCCGTTCGATAATGTGCATCGCCGCCCTGGCATTGGCATCCAGCGTCGCGTTCGCCGCACCTGTAGCGCGCGAAGAGACCATCGATTTCGGCAAGACCCAGGGCGCCCGCTTCACACTGCACCGCGACGGCGCACCCGACATCCGCTACGTTATTTCCCGCCCCTCGCAGCGCTTGCCGCTGGTACTGTATATCCAGGGATCGGGCTGCATCCCGCCCTTCATCGGTCTTGGCACGCCCAACCGCGCGGCGACAATCTTTTCATGGGTTCCGCTGGCGCAGCAGGCACGTTATGCCGTGATGGCGGTCGACAAGCCGTATCAACCGGAAGGGCAGGTTCAAGGACAGCAGGGCGCCGCGCTGGCGTGTCCAAAGGCCTTTAACGATTACTTTTCGTATGACCGCTGGCTTGCCGTGCTGGTGCAGGCGGTGCGCCATGCATCGACCTTGTCTTACGTCGATACCAGGCGCGTGCTCGTGATCGGCATCTCGGAAGGTGCGACGATGGCAGCCGGCCTCGCACGTGCGCTACCCGAGGTGACCGATGTGGCTCTGGTGGGCGGCAGCGGACCGACGCAGTTATTCGACTTCGCAGCCAATACCTACCGCGCGGACGCCGATGATACGCAGAAGCTGCGCCGTCTGCAGGAACTCGATGCGACTCTCGGCGACATCAACGCCGATCCGGCCAGCACGGAAAAATTCGCTTGGGGCCACACTTACCTGCGCTGGAGCAGCTTCTTTGCGCAGTCGTCGACCGACAACCTGTCCCACTCCAAAGCCCGTGTTTACCTGGCGAGCGGGATGCAGGACGACAGCGTGCCGATCCTGTCGACCGAGGTGATGTACGCCCAATTGCGCGCGCAAGGGCGGGACGTAACCTTCCGCCGTGTGCCGGCTGCCAACCACAGTTTGCAGGCACAAGGACAGCCTTTCCCGGAAGTGCAGAAGGAATACGACAGCATCATGCAATGGTTCCGGCGGCGCTGAATTCGGATCTTCGCGGAGTAGGGAGGGCGCCGACGGCACTACTGCTGCAACACCTGCTCGATCTCGTCGGCGATGTCCTCCGGCTTGGTCTGCGGCGCATACCGGTGCACCACCTTGCCGTCGGGGCCGACCAGGAACTTGGTGAAGTTCCATTTGATCGCTTCCGTGCCCAGCACGCCGGGCGCCTCGCCCTTCAGGTGCTTCCACAGCGGATGCGCATCGTCGCCGTTGACCTCGACCTTGGCAAACATCGGGAAGCTGACGCCGTAGTTCGATTCGCAGAAGGCGCCGATCTCGGCTTCGGTGCCGGGTTCCTGGTGGTTGAACTGGTTGCAGGGGAAACCCAGCACTTCGAAGCCGTGGCCGCGGCCGTGCAGTTCGCGGTACAGGGTTTCGAGGCCCTGGTACTGCGGCGTGAAGCCGCATTTGCTGGCGGTGTTCACGATGAGCAGGACCTTGCCGCGGTACTGGGCGAGGTCGACCGGCCTGCCGTCGAGGGCGGTGGCCTGGAAGTCGTACACGTTCATGGGAGTCTCCTGCATTCGGTGTTAATTCGAATGCAAGAGTGTACGGCAAAGCGGGTTCGCTTGCCTCAGACGAGGCCGAGGTGTTCAGTACCGGCCGACAGATCGCGGTTTTTGGCGTGCTTGCTATTGAGCTTGATGTTCAGGCGCAGGTCGTTCACCGAGTCCGCATTGCGCAGCGCATCCTCATACGAAATCTTGTCAAGCTCGTACAGGTCGAACAGCGCCTGGTCGAAGGTCTGCATGCCCAGCTCGCGGGACTTCTTCATGATTTCCTTGATCTCGTGGACGTCGCCCTTGAAGATCAGGTCGGAGATGAGCGGGGAGTTCAGCAGGATCTCCATCGCCACCACGCGGCCCTTGGCTTCCTTCTTTGGAATCAGGCGCTGCGAAATCAAGCCCTTCATGTTGAGCGACAAGTCCATCAGCAGCTGCTGGCGGCGCTCTTCGGGGAAGAAGTTGATGATGCGGTCGAGCGCCTGGTTACTGCTGTTGGCGTGCAGCGTGGCCAGGCACAGGTGGCCGGTTTCGGCAAAGGCGATCGCGTGTTCCATGGTCTCGCGGTCGCGGATCTCGCCGATCTGGATCACGTCGGGCGCCTGGCGCAGGGAGTTCTTCAGGGCGGCTTCGAAGCTGTCGGTGTCGACGCCCACTTCGCGCTGGGTGATCACGCAGTTGCGGTGCGGGTGGACGAATTCGACCGGGTCTTCGATCGTGATGATGTGGCCGTAGCTGTTCTCGTTGCGGTAGCCGACCATCGCCGCCAGCGAGGTCGATTTGCCCGAGCCGGTGGCGCCGACCATGATCACCAGGCCGCGCTTGGTCATGATCACGTCCTTCAGCACCTCGGGCAGTTGCAGGTCTTCGAACTTCGGGATGGTGGTCGTGATCACGCGCAGCACCATGCCCACGCAACCCATCTGCATGAAGGCCGAGACGCGGAAGCGCCCCAGGTCGCCCGGGCTGATCGCGAAGTTGGCTTCCTTGGAGAGTTCGAACCCGGCCGCCTGCTTGTCGTTCATGATGGCGCGCGCCAGGTCCGACGTGTGCGAGCCGGACAGGGCCTGGTTCGACACCGGCGTCATCTTGCCGTCGATCTTGATCGCGGGCGGGAAGCCAGAGGTGATGAAGAGGTCGGAGCCGCCCTTGCTGACCATCAGGCGCAGCAGGTCGAACATGAATTTGGAGGCCTGGTCGCGTTCCATCGTGTATGTCCTCGCTTAACCCGGGAAGTTTTCCGGAATCTTGGCGGAATAGCGCGCCACGCTCGACGAGATCACATTGCGGCGCACCAGGTCGGTCAGGTTCTGGTCCAGGGTCTGCATGCCGGCGTTGGAGCCGGTCTGGATCGCCGAATACATCTGCGCGATCTTGGCTTCACGGATCAGGTTGCGGATCGCCGGGGTGCCGATCATGATCTCGTGCGCGGCCACGCGGCCCGAGCCGTCCTTGGTTTTCAGGAGGGTCTGCGAGATCACGGCTTGCAGCGATTCCGACAGCATCGCACGCACCATCTCTTTTTCCTCGGCCGGGAAGACGTCGACGATACGGTCGATGGTCTTGGCGGCAGACGAGGTGTGCAGGGTGCCGAACACCAGGTGGCCGGTTTCGGCGGCCGACAGGGCCAGGCGGATGGTCTCGAGGTCGCGCAACTCGCCGACCAGGATCGCGTCCGGGTCTTCGCGCAGCGCCGAGCGCAGCGCGTTGTTGAAGGACAGCGTGTGCGGGCCGACTTCGCGCTGGTTGATCAGGCACTTTTTGGAATCGTGCACGAACTCGATCGGGTCTTCGATCGTCAGGATGTGCCCGTACTCGTTTTCGTTCAGGTGGTTGACCATCGCCGCCAGCGTGGTCGATTTGCCGGAGCCGGTCGGGCCGGTGACGAGCACCAGGCCGCGCGGCTTCATCGCCAGCTCGGCGAAGATCTTGGGCGCGTTCAGCTCTTCCAGCGACAGGATCTTGGATGGAATCGTCCGCATCACGGCCGATGCGCCGCGTTCCTGGTTGAAGGCGTTGACGCGGAAGCGCGCCAGGCCGGGAATGGCGAAGGAAAAGTCGCATTCCAGCACTTCCTCGTACTGCTTGCGCTGGCCGTCGTTCATGATGTCATAGATCATGGCGTGCACGTCCTTGTGCTCGAGCGGCGGCAGGTTAATGCGGCGCACGTCGCCATGCACGCGGATCATCGGCGGCAGGCCGGCCGAGAGGTGCAAGTCCGAGGCTTTGTTCTTTACGGAGAAGGCGAGGAGTTCCGAGATGTCCATTTAGTTATAATCCTTGTGCTGCCGCATACCGTCGTTCCCGCTTGCGCGGGAACGACGTATAGGTCATCGCTAGCGCTGGCTAGAATATTTCCTGTAGAAAACCATTATGTCCACAATCGCCGGGAACTTGCAAGCTGTCGAAGCGACAATCCAGACTGCCTGCCACGCCGCCGCCAGGCCCCGTTCCACCGTCCAGTTGCTGGCCGTTTCCAAGACGTTTCCCCCTGAAGCGGTGCTGGAAGCGGTCGATGCCGGCCAGCGCGCTTTTGGTGAAAATTATCTGCAGGAGGGCGTCGATAAAATCGCGGCTGTCGCAAAAGCGCGACCCGATGTGCCCCTCGAATGGCATTTCATCGGCCCGATCCAATCGAACAAGACGCGCCCGATCGCGACGCATTTCGATTGGGTGCACACGGTCGAGCGCCTGAAGATCGCCCAGCGCCTGGCCGAGCAGCGTCCCGTCGAGCGTGGTCTCTTGAACATCTGTTTGCAGGTGAACATCAGCGGCGAAGCGACCAAGAGCGGCGCGCACCCGGATGAACTGCTGGCGCTGGCGCGCGAGGTTGCCAGGCTGCCCAACCTGCGCTTGCGCGGTCTGATGGCCATTCCCGAGCCGGAAGACGACCCCGAGCTGCAGCGCGTCCCGTTCGCACGTTTGCGCACGCTGGCCAAGGCCATCGTCGACGACGGCATCTTCATCGACACGCTGTCGATGGGCATGTCGGGCGACATGCGCGCGGCGGTCCTGGAAGGATCGACCATCGTGCGCGTCGGCAGCGCGATCTTCGGCGCACGCGTTTATGAGTAAACAAGCGAGTCAATCGGCGAATCGACAGGACATCCCATGAAGATCAGTTTCATCGGCGGCGGCAACATGGCCACCGCACTCATCGCCGGCCTGGTGGGCAAGGTGCCGCAACCCGGCGACATCCACGTGGTCGATCCGAACGCGGAGGCCCTGAACAAGCTGCATACCCAGTACGGCGTGAGCACGGCATCGGAAATCGGCGACGCGGTGGCGGCCAGCAGCGTCATCGTGCTGGCCGTGAAGCCGCAGCAGATGCGCGAGGTGGCGGCGCAGTTGCAACCGTACCTGCAGCCGCACCTGAACGACGGCACGCTGCTGCTGTCGATCGCCGCCGGCATCCGCGGCGCGGATTTGTCGCGCTGGCTGGACGGGCACCAGGCCATCGTGCGCGCCATGCCGAATACCCCCGCGCTGATCAAGAAGGGCATCACCGGCATGGTGGCGATGGCGGGCGTGAGCGAAGAGCAGAAAGAGCTCGCGGACGACGTCATGCGCGCTGTCGGCGACACCCTGTGGCTGGACGACGAAAGCCAGATCGACGCGGTGACGGCGGTGTCGGGCAGCGGCCCGGCCTACGTGTTCTACTTCCTGGAAGCGATGCAGCAGGCGGCAGGCGAGATGGGCCTTGCGCCGGAAGAGGGCAGGCAGCTGGCCCTGGCCACCTTCATGGGCGCGGCGCGGCTGGCGGCGCAGTCCGACGAGCCGCTCGAGGTGCTGCGCCAGCGCGTGACATCGAAGGGCGGGACGACGCATGCGGCCATCACCAGCATGGAGGCAGCGGGCGTCAAGGAGGCGATCATCGAGGCGATGAAAGCGGCCCAGGCACGCGGGCGCGAGCTGGGCGAGGAATTGAGTAAATAATTAGGCAGCGTCAAGGGCGATGGTTACGTACGCGGCCTGACCTGGGTATTCCAGACCAGAAAGCCGGCTGGTCCCAGTGAACTGACCAAGGGGATGACGCAAGCGGGAGCGTGACGTGCGCCGGTGCCCACCGCTTTGCCCTAGGCTGTCCGGAGCGAGGCGAGCCGGACGAACGGCCTCGGAAAGGATGATTTTGTGTTGAGCCATCTGCCAAAACCGATCTCACCGCGCGTACACCGCCGCTTCGACCAGCTGGCCCTGCCGGGCATCGTCGCGCTGGCGCTGTTCATGCGCGGGAAGAACCGCCGTGCGGCAGCCATCATCGGTGCCGCGGCCCTTGCCGAAGGCAGCGCCCAATTCACGACGGATTACCCGCCGCCGGTGGCGCTGGGGTGGATGGATTTTCGCGAACATAACCGCATGGCCGTCCTGCATGGCGCGCTGATCGCCGCCGCAGCCTGCGTGGTGCCGGGATTGTCGCGCGGAGAGCGCGGCTTGATCCTGGGACTGTCCGCGATTCCGATGGCGCTGGCCGCGCTGAGCGACACCAGCGAAGCGGCCCGCGAGCAGGCCCTCCGAAAGGAAAGTCAGCGCCGGTAGCGCGCCAGCATGCCCAATCCCGCCTGCGCCACGCGCCAGGCCGACAGCGCCGACGCGACGATGCCACCCAGGCGCTTCTTGCGCGTGAACGCGAGCCCGATGACGGCGGCCAGGCCGCCCAGCACCAGCTTCTTGTGGCTGGCGACATAGCCGGCGACCGGATTGTCGATGATGCTCGATGGCCGCAGCGCCTGCAATTCGAAGGCGAGGCCGGTGCGCTGCTCGGCGCAGCGTTGGGCCAGTTCGCGGCGGCGTTCGGCCAGGCTTGGCTTGTCGACTGGCTTATTCATGGGCAGTCTCCACGGAAGGCGCCGCGGTGACGGCGTGGCCGCGCAGGTAGGCGACGTCGTTGCGCAGTTCGGCCAGCGTGGCGGAGAACAGCGATGCCTGGTTGTTCAGGCCGGACTTCACTTTCATGACGATCAGGCCGGCGACGGCTGCGAACAGGATCGCCATGCCGGCGATCGCCTGCAGGCGGTAGTCGTCCCAGAACAGGACGATCACGAACAGCGCCACCAGCAGGAAGGCGCCGGCCGCGAGGAAGACCGCCAGCAGCGTCCACGCGAGGTAGCCGAGCAGGCGGCGCGCGTCTTCCTGGAATTCGACGGCAGCCAGCTCGAGCCGGGTGCCGACCATGGCGACCATGGTCGCGGCGATGCGGCCCGCAGCCGCCAGGATGCTCATTATTTACGGCCGAGCAGCAAACCGATCACGACGCCAACGGCAGCGCCGACGCCGACCGCTTTCCACGGGTTTTCCTGGACGTACTCGTCGGTGGCCTTGTAGGCAATCTTGGCCTTTTCGACCGCGGCTTCTTCCAGGCGGATGATGTCATCCTTGGTCTTGACGATGGTGCGCTCGAACTTGGCCTTGGCCGCCTTCAGTTCGTCGCCGGTCAGCTGGCCGCTGTTGCGCAGCCAGGACTCGGCGTCCTGGACGAAGGATTTCAGTTCGGATAGCAGCTGGTCGCGGGTGCCGCTTTGGGTCGGGATTTTTTCGATCATGGTGAGCCTCTGTATTGTTTGCGTTTCGGACAATGTTATCGTAAAGCATAATCCAGTGCGACGCCAACGAACAGTGCGGCCCCCAGCCAATTGTTATGGCGGAAGGCGGCAAAGCAGCGCATGCGGTCGCGTCCGCGGATCAGCGTGTAGTGGTAGACCGCCATGCCGGCCGCGACGAGCACCCCGGCCACGAACCACCCCCTTAGCCCAAGCAGCCAGCCGCACACGAGGTCGATGCCCAGCGCCACCGTGTAGCAGATCATCACGGCTGCCACATCGAAGCGGCCGAAGGTGATGGCCGAGGTACGCATGCCGAGCTTGATGTCGTCGTCGCGGTCGACCATCGCGTATTCGGTATCGTAGGCCACGGCCCAGAACACATTGGCGGCTAGCAGCCACCAGGCGATCGGCGGCACCGTGTTTTGGACGGCGGCGAAGGCCATCGGAATGCCGAAGCCGAAGGCGATGCCGAGATAGGCCTGGGGGATCGCAAAGAAGCGCTTGAAGTAGGGGTAGCTGCCGGCCACGATCACCGCCACCACGGACAGCTGCTTGGTCAGCGCATTCAGCGGCAGGATCAGCAGGAAGGACACGATCGCCAGCACCGCCGCCACCATGACCGCTTCCCAACCCTTGATGCGGCCGCTGGTGAGCGGACGGTCGACGGTGCGCTTGACGTGGCGGTCGAAGTCGCGGTCGGCGTAGTCGTTGATGGCGCAGCCGGCGGAGCGCATCAGGGCGGTGCCGAGCACGAAGATGAGCAGGATCGTCGGGTCAGGCGGCCCGCCGGAGGCCATCCACAAGGCCCAGAGGGTGGGCCACAACAGCAGGAGGATGCCGATCGGCTTGTCGGCACGGATCAGGCGGAAATAGAGCGCCAGCTTGTTCATGGGCGGATTCGGCGTGGAAAAATTGCAAAGCCGAATTGTAGCTGACGCAGCTGCTTTGCTTGGCCAAGCGAGCTTCGTCGCCCATGAAAGCACGGGCCATGAGATGGCCGATTGGCGCTTTCTTTCAGGTAATCTATTCGCGCCCGGTCATTTGTCCGAACACGCCGTCACGCCGAACCCATGCATGGAATAATGCGGCGCCCAGGTGGGCCAGGATGGTCAGGAACAGCAAGTAGGCCAGCACGCCGTGGAGCGGGCGCAAGAAGCCATACATGACAGGACTGTGCGGCAAGATCGCGGGCAAGTTGACGCCATCGAGCAGGACGATGGGGTACGCGCCTGCCGACAGCATGGCCCAACCAATCAGCGGCATGGCGAACATCAGCCCGTACAGCATCCAATGCGATGCCTTGGCAGCCCAGACCTGAATGCGTGGCAGGTCGCCCGGCAGCGGCGGGGGCGCATGGCGCAGACGATTAGCCAGCCGCACGATTGCCAGCACCAGGATCGCCAGGCCAAGTGGACGGTGGAGATCGAGCAGGGGTTCGCGGTAACGCAAGGACACGACCATGCCGGCCCCGATGAACAGCATGGCCAGGATCGCAATGGCCATAGCCCAGTGCAGCAGGCGGGCCAACAGATTGAAATGACGCGGGCGGTTCATCGTACGCTCCCGTAATGCGCCTTGCCTTCGCTGACTTCACGTTCGCGGCGGTTGAACGACACGGAGTACACTGCCGAACGCGCGTGCAGGACTGGATCGTCCGTGGCCGAAATGCCCTTCGGTAAAATCAGAGGATCGAAATTCAGATCCCGGCAAGGACCGGCGCTTTGCGGCCCGGCGCGCACGAGCGTCAGGGTGCCTACGGTGGCCTCGGGCCGGGTATCGGGCCACGCCCTGGATGGATCCTCGATCGGGTCGCCGGATGCAGCAAACTGCATCACCATGTCCCATTGCAGTGGGCCCGCCGCCAGGCGTCGGTCTAGGTCAGCTGCCAGGTAATCGCGGTCAGCGCCCTTCAGTTGTTCCGGGTCTGCGGCAACGAAGGGCGTGTGCGGACGCATCGACCAGCGTACGAATCGTGCTACGCCCTGGGCATTTGTCATGAGAAACGCATTGACGCCATTGAAGCGCGTGTTGGCCAGGCTGTCAGGGGTCGGCGCGTTTTTCGACCATGCCATGAAGTTTTTGATCTCGGGATAGCGTGCGAGGACGGCCTTCATTTTCTCCGGATCCGGTTTGCCGGTCACCGGGTCGGGTAACTTGGCGGCATTCATCGCCTGGAATCCTTCCGGGGTGGACGAGGCGAAGAACGGGAAGCTGTTCATCGCCATGCGCCATTCTTGCCCATCGTCGGTTTTCAACTGTAATGCCATACCCCGCACCGCTGCCTTGTTGTCGGGTGAATAAGGATCGTTCCCGGGATTGGAAAATCGGCCAATCACAGGTGTCGAGGCTTGCGAAAATACACGCGCAGCGGAGAACTGCGCTGCCGTCGGCGCAGGTGCGAACGTACCGACGATACAGATACCCTTGCTGTGCGCGCGGCGAAAACCTGGCTGTGGCGAACCGGCGGCTTCGGCCGTATTGATCATCGTCTGCGGCGAGAGATCGCGTTTGCCGATCCATCCGCCCACCCAGGCAAAGGCCAGCGCCAGGACGGCAAGCACCAGGATAATCGGTAACAATAACAGAGACGAACCGCGATGCGGCTTGGGTGTCGACATGAAAAATTCTTTCCTTAAAACTGCATTTGATGTGTTGCGCTGGCAATGGAATGGCGGCGGCTTTTCGCACAAATGACAATAGTGCGCGTTGATGAGCTGGCGAAGCATTCCATTGCGGCGCCGGAAATCAATGGCAGGTGGACGCGACAAAAGGACCGACCGGCTGCGACATATCGCGGGAAGTCATCGTGAATGCCCCATTCCTTGGCGGAACGTCGCATCAGCGCAGGAAAAGGGCGATCAGGCCTTGACGGCAGTTGTCATCACTCGGTGGATTGATCGAAGTTCTGTCAAGCAGTAGCCTGCAACTTCACCATCTCCACCCCCGGCAAGCCGCATTCGGCCACCGCATTCACCACTGCATCGATCGCCGCCCTGCGGGTAAAGCTCTTGCGCCAGACGATCACCACGCGGCGCGACGGCGCCGGTTCCTTGAAGGGGGCGAAGGTCAGCATGCCGTTCGGGTCTTTCATGTTCGGCACCGAGGCGCGCGGCAGCACGGTCAGGCCGATGCCGCTGGCGACCATGTGGCGGATCGTTTCCAGCGACGAACCCTCGAAGGTGCGCTGCATGCCGTTGTTCGGCCCCGATGAAAAACGCGCCATCTCCGGGCAGACTTCCAGCACCTGGTCGCGGAAGCAGTGGCCGGTGCCCAGCAGCAGCATGGTCTCGCTTTTCAGGTCTTCGGCCAGGATGTCCTTGCGGCCGGCCCACGGGTGGGCGGCGGGCATCGCCACCACGAAGGGTTCGTCGTACAGCGCTTGCACCGACATGCCGTGTTCCGGCAGCGGCAGTGCCATGATGGCGGCGTCGAGCTCGCCCTGGCGCAGCAGTTCGAGCAGCTTGACCGTGAAATTCTCTTGCAACACCAGCGGCATCTGCGGCACGTTGTCGATGAGGTTCTTCACCAGCGGCGGCAGCAGGTAGGGGCCGATGGTGTAGATGACACCCAGGCGCAGCGGGCCAGCCAGCGGATCCTTGTTCTGCTTGGCCAGTTCCTTGATGGCGGCGGTCTGCTCGAGCACGCGCTCTGCCTGGGCTACGATCTGGGCGCCCAGCGGCGTGACCGAGACTTCCGAGCCGCCGCGTTCGAACAGCGTCACGCCAAGCTCGTCCTCGAGCTTCTTGATGGCCACGGACAGGGTCGGTTGGGCAACAAAACAGGCTTCGGCGGCATGGCCGAAGTGTTTGGCACGCGCAACGGCAACGATGTATTTCAGTTCGGTCAGGGTCATGGGCGTATCGGGGTCGGGATACGGCAACCGTAGTTTCGATGACACGGTCGCCGCAAATTCGGGCACATCGGTACTATTTTACCGTTAAACCTGCCGATATAATGGGCAAGCCGGTGATGTTGCCCGGTGGAATCTGTCTGGCATCTCTACGTTACCATAAAGGCACACCCCATGTCCTCGACCTTCGGGCCGGCCGAAGCCCAGGCCTACATGCACAAGCTCCTCGCCGTCATGCACCAGCAGGGCGGTTCCGACTTGTTCATCTCCGCCGATTTCCCGCCCAGCATGAAGTACCAGGGCGCGATGAAACCATTGAGCAACCAGCGCCTGAGTGGCGAGGTCACGCGCGCGCTGGCCCTGTCTTTGATGAACGAGCGCCAGCGCGCCGAGTTCGAAGCCGAGATGGAGTGCAATTTCGCGATCTCGCTGCCGGGCGTGTGCCGCTTCCGCGTCAACGTCTTCGTGCAGCAGCAGAGCGTCGGCATGGTGGTGCGTACCATCGCCTCGGAAATTCCGAATTTCGAAAAGCTCGACTTGCCCGAGGTGCTGAAGGACGTCGTCATGACCAAGCGCGGCCTGGTGCTGGTCGTGGGCGGCACCGGTTCCGGCAAGTCGACCACGCTGGCTGCGATGATCGATTACCGCAACGCCAACTCCGCCGGTCATATCATCACGGTGGAAGACCCGGTCGAGTACGTCCACAAGAACAAGAACTGCCTGATCACGCACCGCGAAGTCGGCGTCGACACCCACTCCTGGCACAATGCGCTGAAGAACACCCTGCGCCAGGCGCCGGACGTGATCCTGATCGGCGAGATCCGCGACACCGAAACGATGGAACACGCGATCGCCTTTGCCGAAACCGGCCACCTGTGTCTGGGCACGCTGCACGCGAACAACGCCAACCAGACCATGGACCGCATCATCAACTTCTTCCCGGAAGAGCGCCGCAACCAGTTGCTGATGGATTTGTCGTCGAATTTGCGCGCCATCGTCTCGCAGCGCCTGGTGCGCACCGAGGATGGCAAGGGCCGCAAGGCCGCCATCGAGATCCTGCTGAACACCCCGACCATCGGCGAGATGATCTTCAAGGGGAACTTCCAGGGCATCAAGGAAATCATGGCCAAGTCGCGCGAACTCGGCATGTGCACCTTCGACCAGGCACTGTACGATCTGTACAACAAGGGCTACATCGGCTACGACGAAGCCATCCGCAACGCCGACTCGGCCAACGGCCTGCGCCTGCAGATCAAACTCTCGGGCGACCGCAAGGCGCCGGGCGAGGACGGCGCCGCAGCGAAACCGGCGGAGTTGTCGATGCTGATGGAAGAACCGGAAGAAGGCGCGCCGACTTGATCGTGGTCGCCGCGGAGGCGGGATAGCTTCGCTATCCCCAAGTTTGCACGCATAATATGCGCGCTAATCTTCCCGAAACGAACCCGCCATGCCCATCTTCGAACAAAAACTCTGCACCCGCGCCACGCTCCGGCAACGCATCCAGGACCTGCCGAAACCGGTCGTCCTCACCAACGGCGTCTTCGACATCCTGCACCGCGGCCACGTCACCTACCTGGCCCAGGCGCGCCAACTCGGCGCCTCGCTGGTGGTGGCCGTCAACACCGACGCCTCGGTCAAGCGCCTCGGCAAGGGCGACGACCGCCCGCTGAACACGATGAACGATCGCATGGCCGTGCTGGCCGCGCTGGAGTCGGTCAGCCTGGTGGTGGAATTCGATGAAGATACCGCGCTGGAAGTGGTGCAGGAAGCGCGCCCCGACATCTATGCCAAGGGCGGCGACTACGTGATGAGCGCGATCCCGGAGGGGAAGGAAGTGATCGCGCAGGGTGGGAAGGCGGTCGCGATCGATTTCGAGCACGACCGTTCGACGACCAGGCTGGTCGCGAAGATCCGCCAGTACGGCGGCTGATCCGCCGCGCCGGCGGGTACCGGCTTTATTTGCACTCGGGGGCCGGCAGCACCGGGACATCCTTCAGGCTGGCCTCGCCTTGTTCGTTTTTCTCGATCTGCTGCACCACGGCCAGGCATTCCTTGCCCTGCAGCTGGAAGCCCACTTCATACTCCTTGCCCGCCTCGGCCTTGAATGTCCCGCCGACGTGGTGACAAACGTAGGCGAACCCCGTCGGGGTGGTCCGGAAGTACATGTAGAGGGACACGGGCTGCTCGGCACCCACTTCATACTCGCGGAAATAAGCCTTGGACAGGACGCCGTCGCGCTTACCCAGATTTTTCGTTGTCGGCGTTTCCGTCATGCCGATCGAGGTGTTCTTGGCGCTGCCCATAAAGGAAGAAAACGCGTCGCCCATGCCACCGGACACGCGCGTCTTCTTGGCGTCGCCGCCGAAGCAGGTGCTGTTCTCGTAGAAATCAACGGTGATGCCGTTCTGGCCGAACACGCGCAGGCGCGCCGGGCTGGCGGCAGCGGGCGGCGCCGCCGATTCCTGGGCGCTGGCGTCATTGGCGACACCAACAGAGGCCAGCAGCAGGCAGGCGGCGCCTGCCGTACCGGCGGTAAAACGGGACCAGAAAGAAAAATGAGACATGGACTCGAACTCCGGGAAAGGGAGTTCGATTATATAAAGATAGTTCCTTGTGGAAACTATTTAACTGACTTTTCCATAGACGTTGTTGCTTTCTTGCAGCTTCCGGAAGATCAACCCGACTAAGCGGCTTTCACCGGCAGGGGCCGCGCCGTGACGACACCGCGGTACACCAGGAAGGTCGCGAACAGGCTGATCGCGCCGGCGCCTGCCATCCAGTAGCCGGGTGCCGCCTTGTCGCCGGTATATTCGATCAGCCAGGTCGAAATCAGCGGCGTCAGGCCGCCGAACAGTGCCGTCGCCAGGCTGTAGACCAGCGAGAAGCCTGTTGTGCGCACCTGCACCGGAAGGATCTCGGTCAGCGCCGCCAGGGTCGCGCCGTTGTAGCTGCCGTACAGGAAGGAAAGCCAGAGTTCGATCCACACCATGTGGCCAAAGCTCGGGTTGGCCATCAGCCAGGACAGCGCGGGGTAAGCCGTCAGCATGGTCAGCGCGGCGGACACCGCCATCACCGGCCAGCGTCCGATGCGGTCCGACAGCGCGCCCATCACCGGCAGCCAGATGAAGTTCGACAGCCCGATGCACAGCGTCACCAGCAGGCTGTCCTCGGTCGACAGTTTCAGCACGCTCTTGCCGAAGGTCGGGGTGTACACGGTGAGCAGGTAGAAGGCCACCGTCGTCAGCACCACCAGCATGGTGCCGACCACCACCAGCGGCCAGTTGAAGGCCAGGGTGCGCATCATCTCGCCGAAGCTCGGGCGGGTCTTCTGCGCCAGGTAGGCTTCGGTTTCCTGCAGCGATTTGCGGATGTAGAACACCACCGGGATGATCGAGCAGCCGATGAAGAAGGGAATGCGCCAGCCCCAGTCGGCGATGATCTCTTTCGGCATGGCCTGGTTGAGCGCATAGCCCAGCGCTGCCGAGAAGATGACGGCAACCTGCTGGCTGGCCGACTGCCAGCTGACGTAATAACCCTTGTTGCCGGGCGTGGCCATCTCGGACAGGTAGACCGATACGCCGCCCAGTTCGACGCCCGCCGAAAAGCCCTGTAGCAGGCGCCCGATCAGCACCAGCAGCGGTGCCAGCAAACCGATGGTGGCATAGCCCGGGACAAAGGCGATCAGCGCCGTGCCCGAAGCCATGATCCCCAGCGTCAGCACCAGGCCCTTGCGGCGGCCGATTCGGTCGACGTAGCTGCCCAGGAAGATGGCGCCCAGCGGCCGCATGAAGAAGCCGGCGCCGAAGGTCGCGAAGGTCATCATCAGGCCGGCGTACTCGCTGGCGGAAGGGAAGAAGGCCGCCGCGATCTGGTGCGCGTAAAAGCCGAACAGGAAGAAATCGTACATCTCGATGAAGTTACCGCTCGTCACGCGGATGACGGTGGCCAGCTTCGAGACGGTGCGCGCTGGCGCGCCGGGCGCGGGTGCCAGGGGAGATGCCTTGACGGAGGAGGGACTCGACATGGTGGTCTTTCAGTAAGGGTCAGTGTGCGGCCGCGATCGATGCCACCGGCTCCAGCCCGGTTGCCTCGACGGTGGCGGCATTCGCCGGTGCGGCCAGGAAGCGCAGCAGGGCGCGGCCCGCATCCGCATGCTGGCTGCCGCGCACGACGGCGCCCGAGAATTCGGTTTTCAATTGCACTTCCTGCGGGATCAGGCCGACGATGTCGATGCCTTTCACCGGCTGCAGTTCGCTGCGCTGCTGGCAGCCGAAATCGGCATCGCCATGCGCGACGATCTCGCCCACCGGTGTCGCCGGAATCTGGGCCGCCTTGCCTTCCATCTGCTGGCGGATGCCGAGCTTGTCCAGCAGCTGGTGCTTGATGTATTCGCCGCTGGCGCTGTCGGAATAAGCCACGTGCCTGGCCTGCAGGAAGGCGGCGCGCAGGCCGGCCACGGTGTGGATGTCCGGCCTGGCGGCGCCGTGCCGCACCGCGCAGGCGATCGGCGAATTGGCCAGCACGACCTTGCTGCCCGGTTCGAGGCGGCCTTCCGCCATCAGCTTGTCCAGCGAGTCGCCGACCATGATGACGACGTCGATGGGCTCACCGCGCGCCAGGCGCGCGGGGATCGCATTCCTGGTGGCGCCCATCGACGGGCCCCATTCCGCGACCAGGTGGTTGCCGCTGGCGTGTTCATAGGGGCCGGCCAGGTCCTTGTAGGCCTGGGCGAAGCCGCCCGAGCTGACCACGTGGATGTCGGCGGCCTGGGCCGCGCCGGTCGTCAGTGCAAGTGCGGCGAATGCCGCCAGTGCCGCGATTGCCGTGTGCTTGAGGTGATGTCGCATATTGCTTTCCTTGTCTCCGTTAGAACTTCTGCATCAGGCCGAGCGTCAGGCCCGTGCCATGGCGGTCGTTGGTGTGGGATGCCGTGAGGCCGGCGGCATCGCCGCGCCACACGGTGTAGTCGGCTTCCACGTAGGCGGTGGTGCGCGGGGCCAGCGATTTTTCGAGGTAGACGAAACCGCGGTCGAAGCCGTCGTCGACGAAGCCGGTGGCTTCGCGCCGCACGTCATACCAGGCCGTGGTGAGGAGCAGGCCGTAGCCCACCTTGCGGCTCACGCCGGCGGACAACACGCGCTGGTGCACGGTCTTTTCCAGGCCCAGGTCGTTCAACCCCGTGTTGGCTTCGTTGCGCGCGACGTTGGCCTTGAACTGCCAGCCGGCGAGCTTGAGCGCCGCGCCGAGCGACCAGGCGTCGAGCGGCAAGTCCTGCGGACTGCGGAACTGCATCGTCACGCCGGAAACGGCGAAGTTCGCGTCCTGGTAGGCCAGCGCCAAGCCGTGGCTCGATAACGCCGAGGAGTCGCCCGCCACTTCGCCGGCCGAGTAGGCGGCACGCGCCTGCCAGTGGCCGAAGGTGCCGGTGTACTTGACCGTGTTGTCGAGGCGGTAGAAATTGTCCGCATAGCCGCTGGGGCCGTACTGGACACCGAACTTGTGCGTGCCGAAGGCCGTATTGCTCAGGCCTGCCACGTTGATGTTCGGGTTAAAGGACGCGTAGCGCTTGCCGAGCGGGTCGACGGTCGCGAGCGCATCCGAAATCAGGCTGGGCTGGCGGCCCAGGGCCAGCATGCCGTAGGGCGAGTCGAGGCCAACCCAGGCATGGCGGTCGAACAGGCGGTCGCTCTTGGCCTGGGTGCCGGCATCGACGTTGACGCCGCCTTCGAGCCGGAGCACGGCCTTCCAGCCGCCGCCGAGGTCTTCCTGGCCCTTGATGCCCCATACGCTGGTGTTGTTGACGCCACTGGTCAAGGAGGCGGTGTGCCCCGGCGGCGTCGGCGCGTTACTGGCATTCAGGCCGCCGGTTTCGCGCAGGCCGGCATCGACGACGCCGTACACGCTCACGCTGCTTTGCGCGTAGCAGGCACTTGTGGAAATAAGGGTTGAGGCAAGCAATGCCGCAAGAACGCGTGAATGGCGCACTTTGTCTCCTGATGAAAGTTTGCCTTCTTGGTGAGGCTATTGCTGGGTACTAATTAATAGCTGCGGATTGCAGAGTTCGCCAATGATTATCCATATTGAATGATTTGATAATTGCAATTTTCAGGCGTATTCTTGCGTCATGCGCATCAATTACGATCTTCAGGACTTGCGAGCCTTTGTCGCCGTTGCCGAACGCGGCAGTTTTCGGCAGGGCGCCGCCGACCTCTTCCTGTCGCAGTCCGCCCTCAGCCGCCGCATCGAAAAGCTGGAAGAAAGCCTGGGCGTGAAGCTGTTCGAGCGCACCACGCGCCGCGTGCAGCTGACCAACGTCGGCCAGACCTTCCTGGTGAACGTGCGTGCCGCGCTCGACGGACTGGAAGACGCGGTACTGGGCGTGGCCGACCTCGCGGCCCACCGCACGGGGACGGTCACCTTCGCCTGCGTGCCATCCGCCGTATGGCACTTCCTGCCCGAGGTGCTGAAGCAGTTCAGCGAGCGTTTCCCGCGCATCCGGGTGCGCGTCCACGACGAAAGCGCGCAGGACGTGCTGAACCTGGTGCTTAGCGGCGAGGCCGACTTCGGCATCAACTTCACCGGCGCGGAAAACCCGGAAATCGTGTTCGAACCGATCTACGTGGAGAGCTACGTGCTGGCGATGCGGCACGACCATCCGCTGGCAAAGCGCACATCACTAAGCTGGAAAGAGACGGTCGGCGAACGCTATATCTCGGTCGCCAAATCCAGCGGCAACCGCAGCGTCATCGACGCCGCCCTGGCCGGCATCGAAAAGCACCCCGTCATCTCCTGCGAGGTCAACCACGTGGCCGGGGTGCTGGCCCTGGTCGACGCGGGCATGGGCGTGGCTGCGGTGCCCGGCCTGTCCGTCCTGCCGGGGAGCCAGGACGGCATCGTCGGCGTACCGCTGGTGAACCCGCGGATCGACCGCACGCTGGGGCTGATCAGCAAGCGTCATCACAGCATGGCGCCGGCGGCGCGCACGCTGTTCGAGATGCTGATGCAAACCCTGTCGAAACGCCCGGCCGAGGCGTCGGACAAGGTGCGGGATGTTTAGTAAAACGGCGTAAACTGCGGCGCTTTTCGGGCCGTTTGCGCAAGATTTACAGCAGCGTATGGTTAACTCTGCAGCACCAGTTTCCAGTGCCTGCCACCATGATGAAAACACTCCTTGCCTCGCTGTCCCGCATTCTTGCGTTTGCAACCCTGCTTGGCGCGGCTTCGGCCGCATCGGCTGCCTCTGCTGCGCCCATCAATGTCGCCACCTACAACCTGCGTTACAACAACACCGGCGATGGCCCCAACGCCTGGCCGGCGCGCAAGGAGATGGTCAAGGCGCTGGTCCGCTATCACGAGTTCGACATCATGGGCACCCAGGAAGGGCTCGCCGACCAGATCGCCGACCTGGCGCAGATGGACGAATTCGACCACGTCGGCATCGGCCGCGACGACGGCAAGGATGCCGGCGAACACTCCGCCATCTTCTTCCGCAAGAGCCGCTTCGCGCTGCTGGGCAAGGGCGATTTCTGGCTCAGCGAAACGCCCGACCGCCCCTCGTTCGGCTGGGACGCCAAGTGCTGCCACCGCCTGGTGTCATGGGCGCGCCTGCGCGACCGCAGCAGCGCGCGCACGTTTTACGTCTTCTCGCTGCATTTCGACCACGAGGGAGAGGTCGCGCGGCGCAATTCGGCCGACCTGGTGCTGCGCAAGATCGCCGAGATTACCCATGGCGAACCAGCCATCTGCGTAGGCGACTTCAATTCGACGCCGGAGACGGTGCAGATCCGGAAGATGTCCGCGGCGCTGCAGGATGCCGCGCGCGTCAGCAAGACGCCGCCTTATGGCCCAAGTGCTACCTACAACGGCTTCCATCTGGATGTGGGACCGACCGAGCGCATCGACTACATCTTCGTCGACCGCCATTTCGAGGTGCTGAAATATGCGGTGTTGAACGATTCGCAGGCGGGACGTTATCCGTCGGATCATGATCCGGTGGTGGCGAGGGTCGTGTTCAAATAAATCGGCTCATCGTCCGGCCGGCTGGCTGTCCAGGAGCGCCTTGGCCAGCTTGTCGGCCATATCGGACAAGGCCTGTTCCGTCGACGCATCCGCATCGTTTGCGAGCAGCACGATACCGAGCCCGCTGTCCGGATAAAGCAATTCAAAACCCGTGGTACCGAAACTGCCGCCGCCATGGCGCACCAGGCGCTTGCCGTCCTTGCTGTTCACGAACCAGTAAAGACCGATATCGTCGCCTTTTTCATCCGTGTGGCGAAACGTCACCTGATGCGCCAGGGCCACGACCGGGTCGGATTCGTCGAGATTCCACTCAAGGTAGCGCAGCTGATCGTCAATCGTAGATTTCAGGAAGCCGGCAGCCGGAATCGTGCGCCAGAAGGACAGCTCGGGCATGGGATTGCCATGGCCGTCGTAGCGCTTTGCATACCTGCCTGCATTGGCGGGGGCGACCGCGGTGCCAGTGTCCGGCATCTGGCGTGGGCCGGTAATCACGCGGCTGATCAATTCGCCGTAAGGGACGCCATACACGTTTTCGAGCACGATGCCGAGCAACTGCGTGCCTGTGTTCGAATACGCATAGCGGCTACCGGGCCGACGCTCCAGCCGCACGCCGGACACGGCTTTCAAAAAGCGCTCACGCGTCATGCCGCTATATTGCGCAAGAATCTTGTCGGGCGTTGGCTCAGGGGCGAATGCCGGAAGATTCTTCGGCAAACCGGAGGTGTGGTTCGCCAGATCGACGATACGAATCGGATGGCCATCGAAGGACAGCTTGTCGAAGCCGGCGGGAAGATAGCGCCGCACGTCCTCATCCAGCGCCAGCTTTCGATCGGTTACCGCCCTTGCGAGCAGCATGCCGGTATGGCTTTTGGTCAGTGACGCCAATTCATAGATTGTCCGGGCGGTGGGCGGAACAGGCCGATCGATATCCGTGCTGCCGAAATTGAAGCGCTTGCGCTCGCCCTTGTAAACAATCCCGATCGACAATCCGACATGCGGCGGCCTGGCAACGAAGTCCCGGCCAAGCGACGAGGCGAGGGTGTCGATATCGGCAGCATGGGCAGGGAGAAGGGCGGTTATCACCGATGCGGAGACGATAGCGAGGCTCAGGGCGAAGCAGGGTGGCATCTTGAGCATGAGCTTGTCTACTTTTCTTGAGCGGCGGGGCCGGGTCCGAAAATTATATGCCGGCAATGTAATGACTGCTGCTTCCGTGGCTTGTGAGCCTTGGACCAATTGATGAAACACTGTTTCCATGTGACGGATGCGGGCGACCGCCGGGCCTGGCCCAAGCGGCCGCTGCTATACTTTTGGCAATGAATCGCCAAGCCACCCCACTCAAGCCCGCAGCCCGGACCGTCGCCATCACGGTCCTCGTTTGGACCGCGATCACCGCCCTCGGCGCCCTGCAGACCTTCAGCGACAACCTGCGCGGCGGCGCCGCCAGCCACTATCCTCACCTGTTCGTCAAATGGTTCCTCGAGTACGCGGTGCCGCTCATCGTGCTCAGCGCGGGCCTGAGCCTGGCGCTGGCCCGCTGGCCGGTGCTGCTCGACCGGCCGCGCAACGTGCTGGCCTTGTTTATCGGGCTGGTGCTGGTGTTCCAGCCGGCCCAGTGGCTGTACATGGCCTGGCTGCGCGGCTACCTGCCCATCGACAGCCTGGATGGCGCCTGGCAGCTGTTGTTGAAGATGCTGCTGGTTGGCTGGTTCTCGACCACCGGCACCTTTGCGGCCATCCTGGCGATCAACTACTGGCGCCAGGCGCGGGCGCGCGAGCTGGCCTGGCAGCGTTCGCAGACCGACATGCTGGGCCTGCGCCTGGCGCTGGAAGAGCAGCGCATGCTGGCGCTGCGCGCACAACTCGAGCCGCACTTCCTGTTCAACGCCCTGAACGCGATCAGCGCGCTGGTGCGCGACGGCGACAAGGCCCTGGCGCTGGGCGGCATCGGGCGCCTGAGCGACCTGCTGCGCTATGCCTTGTCGGCCAGCGTGCGCAACAGCGCGACCGTCGCCGACGAACTGGCCTTCGTGCGCGACTACCTCGATCTGCAGCGCCTGCGCTACGGCGAGCGCCTGCACGTCCATATCGACGGCGCCGGCGCGCTGCTGGGTGAAGTGGAATGTCCGCCGCTGCTGCTGCAGCCGCTGATCGAGAACGCACTGCGCCACGACCTCGATTGCCGCGAAGGGCCGGGCGATATCCGCCTTGCCTTCGAGCGCGAGGGGGACATGCTGTGCATCCGCGTCGCCAACCAGGCCGGTGCCGAGGCTTCGCCCAACCCGGGCGCGGGGCTGGGCCTGGCGAACACGCGCGACCGCCTGCGCTTGATGTATCCGTCGGCCTCGCTGCAGGCCGGTCTGCAGGGCGACCGCTTCGTGGCCGAGGTCAGGCTGCCGCTGGGCGCGATGGATTGAGAGTGCCTGACAATACCTGTCGGGAACCCGCAGCGTGCCGTTCATCTTGTACGGCTTTCAACTGGGACATTTTGTCTCGCTCTATGGATAGTGCTTGCAAGTAGAATGCCTGGTACGTGCAGCAACACCATCCTTGCATGGCAGTCCTGACGTTTCTCTTCTTTCATCCGCATGCGGTCCATCGCTCCGCTGGATGCCATTCAGATAATCTCAAGTCATAGCCTGGGAATACGCAAATGATGGATTGGGTCCCCGTAGTCTTCGTTATCTTCAAGTTTCTCGTGTTATGCACGGGGATGTTCTTCGCCATTAAGTGGCATTACGACCAAGGGAAGAAGGGCAGGCAGGAGGAGAGGCGCGCGGTGTTGATCGCGGGCGGCAAGGTGGCCGCGCTCTTCTTGGTATCGCTCGTGGTCCTGGGGCTCGTCACCTTCGCCCTTGGCAAGAAGCTCGGTCTGGACTTGAACTTCTCATGATGGCAAGGACTATCTTGCCGGTTCGCTGAACACCCGCAAGGAACCGCCACCTCCGCCCCGAAGTCAAATCGGGAACAGCCGGGCGGCGCCCGTCATGGGGGATGTGCGATGAAAACCCTATTCGTTTTGCTCGCGGTCGCCCTGACCGCCTGCCAGTCCCAATCGACCGCGCCCGACCATCAGCCGCCGCCCCAGCACCGCGGCACCGGCGCCGGGTCGAGCAGCGCGGGCGCCGCCACCCTGTCCGGCAGCGGCCAGCGGGCCGGTCCGGGCAGCTGGTACGGCATGTGCGAGCTCAACCGGAAGATCACGAACGCGCGTTCGGCGCAGGAGCGCCAGGCCATCCTCGAGCAAGCCATGCCCAACATCTCGCAGGAAACGCGCGAACAGCAGATGCAGATGATGCAGCAGAGCTGTCCCTAGCTTGATCGCGATCTCAGGCGCCGCCGGCGTAACCGTTCTGGCGCCAGGCTTCGTACACCACCACCGCCACCGTGTTCGACAGGTTCAGGCTGCGGTTACCCGCCATCATCGGCAGGCGGATGCGCTGGGCCGGCGGGAAGGATTCGCGCAAGGCCGGATCGAGGCCGCGCGATTCGGCGCCGAACACGAACACATCGCCGGGGCGGAAGGCGGCGTCGGCGAACGGCGAGGAGCCGTGGGTGGTCATGGCGAACATGCGGGATGTGTCCGGCTGGGCGTCGGCCAGGAAGGCGTCCCAGTTCTTGTGCACTTTCATGGTCGCGTAATCGTGGTAATCGAGTCCGGCGCGGCGCATCTTGGCGTCGTCCAGCGGGAACCCGAGCGGTTCGATCAGGTGCAGTTGGGCACCGGTGTTGGCGCACAGGCGGATGACGTTGCCCGTGTTGGGCGGGATTTCCGGTTCGACCAGTACAACATGAAACAAAACTCTCTCCTTAAGAATGGGGTGGCGTGCGCGCAAACACCAGGTTCGTCACGCGCGCGGCGCCGAAGCGCTTGAAGGTCGCCGCCAGCTCGCCCAGCGTGTGACCGCTGGTCATGACGTCGTCGACCAGGCCGATGTGGTGCCCGGCGACCCGGTCCGGATCGGACACCGCAAAGGCGCCGCGCACGTTGCGGGCACGCTCGGCGGGCGTCACGCCGGACTGGGCCGTGGTTTCCAGCGTCCGCTCGGCCAGCTTCGGGTGCAATGCTACCCCGAGCGAGGCCGCCAGCGGGCGGGCGATTTCCAGTGCCTGGTTGAAGCCGCGTTCCACCAGGCGCCGATGGCCCAGCGGAACCGGGCACAGCAGGTCGGGCAACTGGTCCGGCAACTGGTCTGGCAAACGCGCGCCGCCGTGGACCAGCACAGCGTCGCGCAGGCGCTCGGCGAACCAGGGTGCCAGGGGCAGGCGGGCGCCGAATTTCAGTTGCAGCACCAACTGGTCGAGCGGAGCCGCGTAATCGACCGCGGCGATGGTGGCGTCGAACGCGGGCGGGTCCGTCAGGCACGCGCCGCAGATGCTGCCGGACGTCAGCGGATTCGCACAACGCGCACAGCACGGACCCCGCGGCGGCGCGAACTGGTCGCGGCAGGGCGGGCACACCACGCCATCGCAACCGTCGCCGCACAGTGCGCAGGTGGACGGCAACAAGATCCGCAAGGCCGCCATCGGCAAGCGGCGCAGCGATAATGGCAGGCTCAGGCGGGTAGTCATCGGCTTGTTTGTCGACAAACAGGTACACTGCCGCCATTATCTCATTTGACTGCAGTGGACCATGGCTTCACCCCAAACTCCTTCCAAGATGAGCGCGCCGATCGACATGGCGCGCGTGCGCCGCCTGTTCGCCGATCCGGCACGTGTGGCGGCGTCGGATTTCCTGCGCCGCGAGATCGCTTCGCGCATGTTCGACCGCCTGGCGCTGGTCAAGAATGCGCCGCAGCACGTGCTGGATGCCGGTTGCGGCGGCGGCGCCGACCTGGCCCCGCTGCAAAAAGCATATCCCGCGGCCCAGGTGCTGGGCCTGGACGCGGTGCCGGCCGTGCTGGCTGCGGCGTCCGGCAGTGTCCAGGCGCCGCGTTCATTCCTCAGCCGTTTGCTGCCGGCCAAGGCCGGTATTGACCTGGTCGCTGGCGACTTCGGCCAGCTGCCGCTGGGGACGAACTCGATCGACCTCGTCTGGTCCAACCTGGCCTTGCACTGGCATTCTCAGCCCGACCGCGTGTTCCAGGAATGGCGCCGCGTGCTGCGCGTGGATGGCCTGCTGATGTTTTCCAATTTTGGCCCGGACACCTTCATCGAGCTGCGCGCGGCCTTCGCCGCCATGGACGAGACGCCGCATACGCTGCCTTTCGTCGACATGCACGATTTCGGCGACCAGCTGGTGGAAGCCGGCTTCAGCACGCCGGTCATGGACATGGAAAAGATCACGGTGACTTATGACACCGCCGAGGCCCTGCTGGCCGATGTGCGTGCCTTCGGCGGCAATCCGCTGGACACGCGCCGGCGCGGCCTGGTCGGGCGCGCAGCCTGGCAGCGCATGCTGGATGCATTGGAAGCCGGGCGCCGCAGCGACGGCAAGCTGGGCCTGAGCTTCGAAGTCATCTATGGTCACGCCTTCCGTCCGGCCCCGAAAACAACAGCAGCGGGGGAAGCGATCGTGCGTTTCCAGCCACGCAAGCCGGAATGAGGGCCCGGCGGATGCTGCAGCGCGGCGCGTGCCGGCATCCGCATCAGGTAATTTTCCTTGAATAAAAATTAGCGATTTGGATATAATCAAAGACACTTTTTCCGGCTGGTATGGTTGAAGCGCTAAAAAAACACGCGGCTGGTCGTCAACTGGCTGCGGCATCGGCAAGTCAAGCAAGGCATCGCTCACCGCCAGAGGGCAAGCGGATGAGGTAAGGATGCACAAAGGATTTCGGAGCGGCGGCGGTTCGTTCATCGAATTTCTGACCGTTCAAGAAAATTCAATTCTTGGTGGTTGGGGACAACATGACTTATGCAAAGCGATTCAAAGCGCGCTTCACGGCGATACTGTCGGGTCTTGCGCTTGCAGCAAGCCTCCCGGCGCTGGCGCGGCCCGAGCCCGCCGTCACGGGACGGCCGGTGGAACTCCAGTTCGGCATGCAGCCGCCCGTCACGGGCATCGGCGAATACATCTACAGCCTGCACAACTGGATGCTGCTGGTGTGCCTGGTCATCTTCCTCGGCGTGTTCGGCGTCATGTTCTATTCGGTGTTCAAGCACCGTAAATCGCGTGGCCACAAGGCAGCCACCTTCCACGAATCCACCACCGTCGAAATCGCCTGGACCGTCATTCCCTTCCTGATCGTGATCGGCATGGCCTTGCCAGCGACCCACGCCGTGGTCGCGATGAAAGACACCTCGAATCCGGACCTGACCATCAAGGTCACCGGCATGCAGTGGAAGTGGGGCTACGATTACCTGAAGGGCGAGGGCGAGGGCATTTCCTTCCTGTCCAACCTGGCCACCCCGCGCAGCCAGGTCGGCGAGCCGGGCGTGGCGCCGACGGCCGCGCGCACCGAGAACTACCTGCTCGAAGTCGACAATCCTGTGCGTGTGCCGGTGAATAAAAAGGTGCGCCTGGTGCTCACCGCGAATGACGTGATCCACTCCTGGACCATCCCCGCCTTCGCGGTCAAGCAGGATGCGATTCCGGGCTTCGTGCGCGACGCCTGGTTCCGCGCCGACAAGGTCGGCACCTACCGTGGCAATTGCGTCGAACTGTGCGGCAAGGAGCATGCCTTCATGCCGATCGTCGTGGAAGTCATGTCCGCGGCCGATTATTCGGCCTGGGTCGGCACCGAGAAAAAGCGCATGGCGGCCCTGGCCGACGATCCGAACAAGGTCTGGACCATCGACGAACTCAAGACCAAGGGCGAAAAGGTTTATGCCGCCAATTGCGTGGCCTGCCACCAGGCGAGCGGGCAGGGCGTGCCGAGCGCGTTCGCCGCGCTGGTCGGTTCGCCGGTCGTGCTGGGCGCCAAGGCCGAGCAGATCGCCGTCCTCCTGAACGGCAAGCACAGCGGCAAGTACCCGAGCGCGATGCCGGCCTGGAAGCAGCTGTCCGATACGGACATCGCCTCGGTGATCACCTACACCCGGAACAACTGGACGAACAAGGCCGAGGAGAATATCGTACAACCGGCCGAGGTGCTGGCCGCACGCGGCAAATAAGATCGATCACACGCAGTTCGGAATCAAGGAGACAGGGTCACCTTGCGGCACCGGGTGGCTCATGAAGTTCAGCTCGCTTAGGACACTGACATGACTTCCAGCACGCTCGACAACGCACGTGAACAGCAGCACGGCCACGACCACGATCACGCACATGATCACGAACATGCGCATCCGGAAGGCTACCGGCGCTGGCTGTTCGCCACCAACCACAAGGACATCGGTACCCTCTACCTGTGGTTCGCCTTCACCATGCTGCTCTCGGGCGGCGTGCTGGCGCTGATGATCCGCACCGAGCTGTTCCAGCCCGGCCTGCAGTTCTTCCGTCCCGAATTCTTCAACCAGCTGACCACCATGCACGGCGTGGTGATGGTGTTCGGCGCGATCATGCCGGCCTTCGTCGGCTTTGCCAACTGGATGATCCCGCTGCAGATCGGCGCCTCCGACATGGCGTTCGCGCGCATGAACAACTTCTCGTTCTGGCTGCTGCCGCCGGCGGCGCTGCTGCTCGCGGCCTCGTTCTTCGTGCCGGGCGGCGCCACCGCGGCCGGCTGGACCCTGTATGCGCCGCTGTCCACCCAGATGGGGCCGGGCATGGACATGGCGATCTTCGCGCTGCACATCATGGGCGCCTCCTCCATCATGGGCTCGATCAACATCATCGTCACCATCCTGAACATGCGCGCCCCTGGGCTGACCCTGATGAAGATGCCGATGTTCTGCTGGACCTGGCTGATCACCGCCTACCTGCTGATCGCCGTGATGCCGGTGCTGGCCGGCGCCATCACCATGACCCTGACCGACCGCCACTTCGGCACCTCCTACTTCAACGCGGCCGGCGGCG
>Ga0265780_10000232_pt1 | contig 88910 bp, 67 predicted proteins | sample P1T30metagenome_FD_192432 | JGI IMG/M metagenome (GOLD analysis project Ga0265780, IMG submission 192432) | Plant litter microbial communities from East Loma Ridge, Irvine, California - P1 T30 | ecosystem: Environmental > Terrestrial > Plant litter > Unclassified | place: USA: California...
CATTACTCTGGCTGGCAGCGCTTACTCGACGGGCATGAATTGCAAACACCGGCGCAATGGCTGTGTGCTGCGGTACGACAAAGTTAGTTCAAACATCTGAAAAAGCATAACGAACGCGAACACAGCCCATAAAAAAGGCCGGGTGAAGTATCCACCCGGCCCATCACCACACCAAACCCGTCATTCAATCCTGGCCGGCGCCGCTGCTGCCTTTCTTGCTCGGCTTGCTGGCGTAATCCGATGCCGGTTTATCGCTCTGCATCGAACCTGTGCCGGATTTCTGCTGCTGTTCCATGCCGCCGTAGCCGGACTGGCGCGGCGCGTTCAGGCGGTCTTCCTCGCCGCGCGCCTGCATGCGCTGGGCGCTCTGGCGGGCGCTCCAGCCGGCTTGCTGGGCACCGCCGCCGCCGCGCTGGCTGCCGACGTTCGCATCGCCCGTGCCGCCACCCTGCAGCGAGCCGCGCGCGCGCAGTGCCGCACCTTGCTGTTCGATGTTCGCCGATTGCACGTTGGCCCCGCCCGGCGCCACCCAGCCCGGGGCGCGCGGCTGCTGGCTGCCCTCGGCCACGGTCATGGTTTTTTCCTTGGCGATACCACGTGCGCGGACGCTGTCCGGGCCTTTTTGCTTGGTCATGTTGATCCTCCTCAAGTGCTGCGCTGGTGAAGCGCTGATGGGAAGATCATGCGCGCCGGGAAGCCCATATTCCAGAGGAAGAGGGAGCGCACCTTTGTAGGAGTAGAACTACCATCTTTCTCGATCTCATCGAGAAAGATGGTTACTGATGAGTTTTCAATGAACTTGGAGCAAATGACGCCAGTGGCATTATTTGCGCCTGCGCAGGGGCGACAGCTGATTACTTCTTGCGCACCACCACGCAACCGATCGAATACCCGGCCCCGAACGAGCAGATCACGGCATTCGCACCGCTCGGCAAATCGTCCTGGTAAGAATGGAAAGCGATGATGGAGCCGGCCGACGAGGTGTTGGCATAGCTGTCCAGGATCACCGGCGCCTCGCCCGCTTCGGCGTCGCGGCCGAGCAGGGTGCGGATGATCAGCTGGTTCATGCTCAGGTTGGCCTGGTGCAGCCAGAAGCGCTGGATGTCGGCCACCTGCAGGCCGGCGCCCGCCACGGTGTCGCGGATCATCTCGGCCGCCATCGGGCAGACTTCCTTGAACACCTTGCGGCCTTGCTGGCGGAACAGTTTATCGGGCAGGCCGATGCCGGCTTCGTCGAAGCGGTTCATGAAGCCGTAGTTGTTACGGATGTTGTTCGAGAACTTGGTCTTCAGCTTCGAATCGAGGATCTCGAACTGGTGCTCGCCGGTGGCGGTATCCGCCGCCTCGATGACCATCGCGGTGCAGGCGTCGCCGAAGATGAAATGGCTGTCGCGGTCGCGGAAGTTCAGGTGGGCGCTGGTGATTTCCGGGTTCAGCACCAGCACGGCGCGCGCCTGGCCGGTCTGCACGGCGCCGGCCGCGGTCTGGATCGCGAAGGTGGCCGAGGAGCAGGCCACGTTCATGTCGAAACCGAAGCCCTCGATGCCGAGCGCATCCTGCACCTCGACCGCCATGGCCGGGTAGGCCCGCTGCATGTTGCTGGCGGCGACCAGCACCATGTCGATGTCGGCCGGGGTCTTGTTGGCGCGTGCCAGCGCCTGGCGCGCGGCGGCCAGGCACATCTCGGCCTGCAGCGACAGTTCCTCGTCGGCGCGTTCCTTGATGCGCGGGGTCATGTGGGCCGGGTCCAGGATGCCGGCCTTTTCCATCACGTAGCGCGACTTGATGCCGGACGCCTTTTCGATGAAGGCGCTGCTCGACGGCTCCAGCGCCGTCGCCTGGCCGGCCGCGATCTTGTCCGCGTTGTCGGCGTTGAAGCGTTCGACGTAGGCGTTGAAGGCCATCACCAGCTCATCGTTGGAGATGGCATGCGGAGGGGTGAACAGGCCGGTGCCGCTGATGACGACAGATTTCATTTTCGACTTTCCAAGGTGATAACGGGAAGCAACTCCCAGTGAATCCGCCGATTCTACACAAACGTACAGACCGTGGGAACCGCCGGAGTTCCCGGCCAGGAAGCCTGTCGTGAAAGGCCTTGTGCCAGATCGAAGTCAGCGCGCGTGCTGGGCCAGCGGCGTGGCCGCGGTTGTATTCCCTGCGGACCGCTCCGCGACGCGCTTCGACAATTGCACCGGCAAGCCCTGCAGCTGGCGCAGCGCCTGGGCCAGTTGAAAGTCGTCGCCGCTGCCGAAATCGAGGGGCTTGCGCTGGCGCGCGGCGGCCAGGATGCGCATCTGTTCCTGGATATCGTCGTGACCCGTGGCTTCCTCTCGCATTTGCCCATTCATACGGTCGTTGGACAGGTGGCGCGAAAGATCGGCCTCGCGCATGCGCAGCGCGTTCCAGCCGTCGCCGTCCGCGGTTTCGTCGATCGGGACGTCGGGCAGGATGCCGCGCGCCTGGATCGAGCGGCCGCCCGGCGTGTAGTAGCGCGCCGTGGTCAGTTTCACGGCGGCGTCGCCCGGCAGCGGGCGGATGGTCTGCACCGAGCCCTTGCCGAAGGTCGGGCTGCCGACGATCATGGCGCGCTTGTAGTCCTGCAGCGCGCCGGCGACGATTTCCGAAGCCGAGGCCGAGCCGGTGTTCACCAGCACCACCATCGGCAGGGTTTTATACAGGTCCGGCAGCTTGGCCAGCGGATCGATGCCACGGCCCAGCATGTAGTGCTCGGGACGGCCATAGAAGCGCGCCTTCGATTCCTCGAGCTGGCCGTTGGTCGAGACGATTTCGGCGCCGCGCGGCAAAAAGGCGGCCGCCACGCCGACCGCGCCCTGCAGCAGGCCGCCCGGGTCGTTGCGCAGGTCGAGCACCAGGCCTTTCAAGGCCGGTTCCTCGCGCGCCAGCGCCGCCAGTTTATTCGCCAGGTCGTCCACCGTCGGCTCCTGGAATTGCGAGACGCGCACCCAGGCATAGCCCGGCGCCACGATCCTGCCCTTGACGCTCTTCTGCACGACTTCCTCGCGCACCACGGTGATCTCGAGCGGCGCCGGCGCATCCTTGCGGATGATGGTCAGCACGACCTTGGTGTGCGGCTCGCCGCGCATGCGCTTGATCGCCTGGTCCAGGTCCATGTCGCGCACGGCGGCGCCGTCGATGCGGGAAATCAGGTCGCCGGCCTGGATGCCGGCGCGCGCGGCCGGCGCATCCTCGATCGGGGCGACGATTTTCACATAGCCATCCTCGCTCTGGCCGATCTCGATGCCCAGGCCGACGAATTTGCCCTCGGTGCCTTCGCGCAGTTCGCGGTAGGCGTTGCGGTCGAGATAGGCCGAGTGCGGGTCGAGCGAGGCGACCATGCCGGACACGGCCTGGGTCAGGAGCTTGCGCTGGTCGACCGGTTCCACGTAATTGGATTCGATCAGACGATAGGCGTCCGCCACCCGGCGCAGGCTGTCCACCGGCATGTCGTCCTCGACCGGTTTATAGGCCAGTTGCGAGAATTGCATGGTGACTGCGACCCCGAGGACCACCCCGAGGGTGACCAGGCCGTAGTTCTTGAATCGAGCGCCCATGGTTGAAGAATCGGTCCGAAAATGAGGAATGCGTGCGGTGCTACGGCCCAGTATAGCCGTCCTGCGCCGCGGGCGTGTTGGACCGATGCGGGAACGAGGCGGGAGCGGGGCCGTCAGGCGAGCGCGCGTTGCCGGGCCGCCGAGGTGCCGCGCGCGCCGATGATGCGCGAAAACAACTGGATCTGGCCTTCGGTGGTCGCATCCCAGCTGAAGTTCTCGGCATAGCGGCGCGTGGCCGCGTGGTCCGGGTAGTGTTCGCGCAGGGTGCGCACGGCGCGGGCGATGCCTTCCGAAGTGCGTTCCGGCATCAGGACGCCGGCTTCCGGCGCGGCCACGACTTCCGGCGTGCCCCAGACATTGCTTGCCACCACGGGCGTGCCGCACGCCATCGATTCCAGCAGCACATTGGCCCAGCCTTCGCGGCTGGAGGCCAGCACCATGGCGTCGGCGGCGTTGTAGTACTCCTTCAGTTGCGGCTGGGCCACCGAACCGAGGAAGGTCACGCGGCCGGCCACGCCCAGGCGCTCGGCCTGCAGTTCCAGGTTCCTGCGTTCCGGGCCGGTCCCTGCGATCAGCAGTTTCGCATCCGGCATCAGGGGCAGGGCGCCGATGGTCAGGTCGTGGGCCTTGCGCTTGTCGAGCAGGCCGACCGAGACCAAAGTAAAACCGTCGATGCCGAGTTTATCGCGCATGGCCTGGCGCTCCAGCGGCGCGAAACGCTGCAGATCGACGCCGTTGCGCAAGGGGACGATGCGCTCGCCCGGCATGCCCAATCCGACCATTTCATCGCGCAGGGCATTGCACACCGTGATCATGCCGGCGGCGTTCTCGGCCGCCCACATCAGCTGCTTCCTCGGCAGCGCGTACTGCGGGATCAGGTTGATGTCGGTGCCGCGCGCGGTGATCACGACCGGCTTGTTGAAGTATTTGCCGAGCATGACCGCGGCCACGCCGTCCGGATAAAAGTAGTGGGCGTCGATGGCGTCGAAGTCGTAGCCCTCGTCGATGATGCGGCCGATTTCCTTCTTGGCGGACTGGGCCAGCAGCCAGGGCGCGACCGTCATCCCGACCTTCGGGATCACCAGGTAGCGCGGGTGGCGCACGTCGATGTCGTAACGGGTTTCGCGGCGCGGCACCTTGGCGAAGCCGGCATAGTCGCCGAAGCGCGGGTTCTGCGACGGGAACCAGGCGACCGGCGCCACCACCTTCGATTCGACCTTGCCGCTGCCCAGCAGGTAGCGCAGGCGGGTTTCGACGAAGATGCCGTGGCTGGGCTTGACCGTATTGGGGAACAGCGTGCTGAAAGTAAGGAGCTTCATGGCGGCAAGAGGCAGGTCGAGGTACAGGTCGAGGGGCGGGCGGGCAAGCGGTGGCGCTTATTCTAACGGAACTGTCGTTCCCAATAGCAAAAATGTAACGTGCGAAGCGTGCTCACGAGAAATCTATGATAAATTCATCTAGTTACTAGCCTAGAGGAAAGTCTTCCTGGCTGCCATCTCATGAGGCGAACCGGCGCCCGGCACCGGCGCCGCCCGCTCCAACTCTACTGCACTGTTAGAACTATGAAAATTTCCGTTATCGGGACTGGTTACGTCGGACTGGTGTCCGGCGCATGCTTCGCGGACGTCGGCAACACCGTGCTGTGCCTGGACGTCGACACGCGCAAGATCGCGATGCTCAAGGATGGCATCATCCCGATCCACGAACCCGGCCTGGATAGCCTGGTGCAGCGCAATGCCGCGGCCGGCCGCCTGCTGTTTTCCTCGAACTACGATGACGCCGTCAATCACGCCGACATCATCTTCCTGGCCGTCGGCACGCCGCCGGACGAAGACGGCAGCGCCGACCTGACCCACATCCTGTCGGCCGCGCGCAGCATCGGCGAGCGCCTGACGAAACCGGCGGTGATCGTCGACAAGTCGACCGTGCCGGTCGGCACCGCGGAAAAGGTCAAGCGCGCCATCGCCGGCGAACTGGAAAAGCGCGGCGTGGACGTCGCCTTCAGCGTGGTCAGCAACCCCGAATTCCTGAAGGAAGGCGCGGCGATCGACGACTTCATGAAGCCGGACCGCATCGTGGTCGGCGGCGATGAGCCTGACGCCATGAAGCAGATGCGCAAGCTGTATGCGCCTTTCAGCCGCAACCACGAGAAATTCGTCGAAATGGACGTGCGCAGCGCGGAACTGACGAAATACGCAGCCAACGCCATGCTGGCCACCCGTATCAGCTTCATGAACGAGTTGGCCAACCTGTCCGAACTGCTGGGCGCCGACATCGAGGCGGTGCGCAAGGGCATCGGCATGGACCCGCGCATCGGCCCCGATTTCCTGTACGCCGGCATGGGCTATGGCGGTTCCTGCTTCCCGAAGGACGTCAAGGCCCTGATCAAGACCGCGAGCGGCCACGACCAGCACCTGCACCTGCTGGCTGCCACCGAAACCGTCAACGACGCCCAGAAGAACGTGTTGTTCAAGAAACTGGTGCGCTTCTTCGGTTCCGAAGCGGCCCTGAACGGCAAGACCATCGCGCTGTGGGGCCTGTCGTTCAAGCCGAACACCGACGACATGCGCGAAGCGCCGAGCCGGATCCTGGTGCAAGCCCTGTTCGAAGCCGGCGCCAGGGTCGTCGCCTATGACCCGGTCGCCAGCACCGAAGCGCGCCGCGTGCTGGTTGCCGAGCATGGCGAAGATGTGTGCCAGGCGCAATTGCGCATCGTCGACTCCGCGCGGGCGGCGGTCGCGGGCGCCGACGTGCTGGTGCTGGTGACGGAGTGGAAGGAGTTCCGTGCGCCGGACCTGCCGTACCTGGCCGAGAATCTGAAGCTGAAAGCCGTCTTCGACGGCCGCAACATCTACGATCCGGAAGCCTTCGCGGCCGCCGGGCTGGTGTATGAAGGCATCGGCCGCCGTTCGAAACGAGCGGAACAATGAGTGGAACAATGAGTGAAACGCTGACCGCGGCAGCCGGCAACACGACGGTCCTGGTCACCGGCGCCGCCGGCTTCATCGGCAGCGCGGTGGCGGTGCGCCTGGCCGCCATGGGCTACCGGGTGGTCGGCTGCGACAATTTCAACGATTACTATGACCCGGCGCTCAAGCGCCACCGCGTCGACGCCCTGCTGGGCCCGGCCGGCGTGGCTTGCGAGACGGTCGAATTGAGCGACGGCGCGCAGACCGCCGCCCTGTTCGAGCGTGTGAAACCGGCGCTGGTCGTGCACCTGGCGGCCCAGGCCGGCGTGCGCTATTCGCTGAAGAACCCGGCCGTCTACGTGCAGGCCAACATGGTGGCCTTCGGGCACATCCTGGAAGGCTGCCGCACGCATAAAACCGAGCACATGGTGTATGCCAGCAGCAGCAGCGTCTACGGCGCCAACGCCAAGACGCCGTTTTCGGAAACCGACCAGACCGACGAGCCGGTGTCGCTGTACGCGGCGACCAAGAAGGCCAACGAACTGATGGCCTATACCTACAGCCATTTGTACGGCCTGCCGATCACCGGCCTGCGCTTCTTCACGGTGTATGGCCCCTGGGGCCGCCCGGACATGGCTTATTTCAGCTTCGCGCGCAAGATGCTGGCCGGGGACAACATCCCGGTGTTCGCAGAGGGCAAGCTGTACCGCGATTTCACCTATATCGACGACATCGTCGAAGGCGTGGTGCGCCTGCTGTTCAAGCCCTCGACGCCCGCAGGCAAGCCGCCGCACTCGATTTTCAATATCGGCAACAACCAGCCGGTGCAGGTGCTGGACTTCATCCGCACCCTGGAAAACGCCTTCGAAGTGAAGGCCGAGCTGGATTTCCAGCCGATGCAGCCGGGCGACGTGCCGGCCACCCACGCCGATACGGGCAAGCTGCAGGACTGGGTCGGCTACAAGCCGACGACGTCCCTGGAGGCGGGATTGCGGGAATTTGCGCGATGGTATAATCAGACCACCCGCGCAAATGTTTCCTATCTGAAATGAAAAAAGTCCTCATCCTCGGCGTCAACGGTTTCATCGGGCATCATCTTTCCAAACGTATCCTCGAGACCACCGACTGGGACGTGTACGGGATGGACATGCAGTGCGAGCGTCTCGGAGATCTCCTTGACAACCCCCGCATGCATTTCTTCGAGGGCGACATCACCATCAACAAGGAATGGGTCGAGTACCACGTCAAGAAGTGCGACGTGATCCTGCCCTTGGTCGCCATCGCGACCCCCTCGACCTACGTCAAGGAACCGCTGCGCGTGTTCGAACTCGACTTCGAGGCGAATCTGCCGATCGTGCGCTCGGCCGCGAAGTACAAGAAACACCTGATCTTCCCGTCGACTTCGGAAGTCTACGGCATGAGCCCGGACGCCGAATTCGATCCGGAGAACTCCGAGCTGGTCTACGGCCCGATCAACAAGCCGCGCTGGATCTACGCCTGCGCCAAGCAATTGATGGACCGCGTGATCTGGGGCTACGGCATGGAAGGCCTGAATTTCACGCTGTTCCGTCCGTTCAACTGGATCGGCGCCGGCCTGGATTCGATCCACACGCCGAAGGAAGGCTCGTCGCGCGTGCTGACCCAGTTCCTGGGCCACATCGTGCGCGGCGAACCGATCCAGCTGGTCGACGGCGGCGCGCAGAAGCGTTCGTTCACCTATGTCGACGACGGCATCGACGCCCTGATGCGCATCATCGAGAACAAGGATGGCAAGGCGAGCGGCAAGATCTACAACGTCGGCAACCCGGAAAACAACTATTCGATCCGCGAACTGGCCACCATGATGCTGGACCTGGCTGCGGCCTACCCGGAATACCGCGACACCGCGAAGGCGGTGCAACTGGTGGAAACCAGCTCGGGCGCCTACTACGGCGCCGGCTACCAGGACGTGCAGAACCGCGTGCCGAAGATCGAGAACACCGTCGATGAGCTGGGCTGGAAGCCGCAATTCACCATGCGCGATGCCCTGGTCCGTATCTTCGATTCGTATAAGGACAAGCTGGGCGACGCGAAACAGCTCAATTCCTGAGCCTCGCCGTTTCCGTGCAAAGGCTGCCTCGGCAGCCTTTTTTCATGGTGCCGCCGATAGCGGTGTACATACAATTTCAGGGTTTCTGTAAATCCTTGTATGCCACCATGGATACCGGGTAAGTATTTGTAAAGAGGCCGGACAGGGCGGCGGGGGCGGGACTATAGTTCATCTCAGTTTTTCTCTCTCTCCACTCTTGAAGTGGTCTTTGCCCACGGTTCCCCAACCGTGGGCTTTTTTATGTCCTGGAGATTGCCATGCCGATAAGCCGACTCGCCCGCGCCTGCCTGCTGGGCCTCGCCCTCAGCGCCGCCCTGCCATCGTTTGCCGTCCCCTTGATGGACATGCGTGCGGAAGACCTGCTGTTCCTGGCCACCGACGTCAAGAAGTCGATGAACCTGAACGCCAACCAGCAGACGCTGTGGGGCCAGGTCGAGGGCCGTATGCGCGCCCTCCTGCGCGAGCGCCAGCACCGGCGCGAGGCGCTGCAGGAGCAGGCCAAGGCGATGCTGGCGAAACCGGACGTCGAACTGCGCGAGCTGAACAAGCTGGTCGACGCCGAAAGCGCCGCCTCCGGCGCGGAAGACAAGCAGCTGCGCGAACTGTGGCTGGGCCTGAACGATGCGCTGGACGACAAGCAGCGCGCCCAGGTCGCGACTTTCCTGGGCGAGCAGCTGGTGCGCGTGGTGCCGGAAGGCCGGCCCGGCGGCGGGGAACATGGCGGCGGCGAACGCGGCCAGGGTGGCGGACGTCCGGGCGGCGGTCGCGGCCGCGGCGGCATGGGGGGTGGCGGCATGGGCGGCGGCATGGGGCCGGGCGGGGGCTCGATCAACATCGGCGGCTGAAGCCCACATCTGTAAAACCTGAACCATGACAGGGCGTCCTTGCACCACCGTGCAACGGCGCCCTTGTTTTATCGCCCTAACTCATATGCATCATGTATCGTAAAGTAAAAATGTCCATTTTTTTGTATCCTGGCTATTCTTCCCGGCTAGAATTTATTTGATCCGGGCGGCACAGCGATGAGGTGAAGGCCGCCACGTAACCGATAACAACAACGATAGCCAATGACCCAAGCCGCGCCCCGCGCGCCGATCCGCAGGCCAGCCAGGCCGGCCGCAGTCTCTCCGAACGTCTCCTGCCGTATCCGGCATCTGCCATGAATGTGGCGTGCCAGCCAACAGCCCGGTTCCGGCATGCCCGGCTGTGTTAAATTTGCCGATGGCCACAAGCCGCTCTTTTCCCCGCAACTAAGGACTACCTCGTGAAACGATACCTTCTGAGCACCCTGACCCTGTCCCTGATGGCGGCTTTTGCCAGCGCCGCGGACACTGCCCCGGCAGCCGCGCCGACCGCGCGCACGTCCGGCATCGACCTGCAGTACATCGACCCGAGCGTACGCGTGCAGGACGATTTCTTCGCCTACCTCAACGGCAAATGGCTGAAGACCACGGAGATCCCGTCGGACAAGTCGAGCTGGGGCACGTTCATGAAGCTGCGCGACGACACCACGCCGCAGCTGCGCGAGATCATCGAGGCGAACCAGAAGGACCCGAACAAGAAGGCCGGCAGCGACACCCAGAAGATCGCCGACCTGTACACCAGCTTCATGGACGAGAAGAAGCTGGAAGCGCTGGGCACCAAGCCGCTGGCCGGCGAACTGCACCGCATCGCCGCGCTGAAGGACAAGAAGGCCGTGCCGGCGCTGGTGGCCCACCTGTCGCAAATCGGCGTGTCGACCCCCTACGGCATCGGCGTGGCGCAGGACGCCAAGGAATCGACCAGGTACGCGACCTACATCCGCCAGGGCGGCCTGGGGCTGCCGGACCGCGACTACTACCTGAAGCTGGACGACAAGCGCATGGCCGAGGTCCGCGCGGCCTACGAAAAGCACATCACCAACACCTTGACCCTGGCCGGCGACAAGGATGCCGCGGCCAAGGCCCGTGCGATCCTGGCGTTCGAGACCCAGCTGGCCGAGGCCCAGTGGGACCGCGTCGCGCTGCGCGACCCGAACAAGAGCTACAACAAGATGACCCTGGCCGAACTGGGCCAGCTGACCCCGGGCTACGACTGGAAAGGCGCGCTGGGCGCGGCCGGCCTGGGCAAGGCCGACTACGTGATCGTGGGCCAGCCGAGCTACGTCACCGGCTTCAAGCAGGTGCTGGACAACACCGACATCAAGACCCTGCAGGCCTACTTCCAGTGGCACCTGCTGCGCGAATTCTCGCCCTACCTGAGCAAAGCGTTCATGGACGAGAACTTCGACTTCTACGGCAAGACCCTGACCGGCGTGACCGAGAACCGTCCGCGCTGGAAGATCGGCGTGTCGACCGTCGAAGGCGCGCTGGGCGAGGCGCTGGGCCGCGAATACGTGGCCAAGTACTTCCCGCCGGAGCGCAAGGCGCGCATGGAAGAGCTGGTCAAGAACGTGCTGGCCGCCTACAAGGATTCGATCGACGGCCTCGACTGGATGAGCCCGGAAACCAAGAAGGAAGCGCAAGCCAAGCTGGCCACCTTCAACCCGAAGATCGGCTACCCGGTCAAGTGGCGCGACTACGCGAAGCTGACGATCAAGCAGGATGACCTGGTCGGCAACGTGATGCGCGCCGCCACCTTCGGCTACAACCGCAACATCAACAAGCTGGGCAAGCCGATCGACCGCGACGAATGGGGCATGACGCCGCAGACCATCAACGCCTACTACAACTCGCGCCTGAACGAGATCGTGTTCCCGGCCGCGATCCTGCAGCCGCCGTTCTTCAACGCCGAAGCGGACGATGCCGTGAACTACGGCGCGATCGGCGCCGTGATCGGCCACGAGATCGGCCACGGCTTCGACGACAAGGGCAGCCAGTCGGACGGCCAGGGCAACCTGCGCAACTGGTGGACCAAGGAAGACGGCGAGCGCTTCAAGGCCAAGACCGACATGCTGGTCGCGCAGTATGACGCCTTCGAGCCGGTGCCGGGCTACCACGTCAACGGCGCCCTGACCCTGGGCGAGAACATCGGCGACAACTCGGGCCTGGCAATCGCCTACAAGGCTTACAAGATCTCGCTGCACGGCCAGCAGGCCCCGGTCATCGACGGCCTCACCGGCGACCAGCGCTTCTTCATGGGCTTCGGCCAGGTGTGGCGCTCGAAGATGCGCGACAAGGCGGCGATCCAGCAGGTCAAGACCGACCCGCACTCGCCGGGCCAGTTCCGCGCCAACGGCACGCTGCGCAACCAGGCCGCGTTCTACGAAGCCTTCGGCGTCAAGGAAGGCGACAAGATGTACCTGAAGCCGGAACAACGCGTCACGATCTGGTAATGCTCTGGTAATGGTCCGGTAACCCCGGCCCGGCAGTAGAATGAAGGCCGGCGGCGATCCCGCCGGCCTGTACACCCATAAAATCCAAGGGACACAAAGAGATGAAAAAACAGTATTTGCTGAGCGCGCTGACGCTCGCGCTGATCGCCAGCCTGGGCCACGCGGCCGAAGGCGCCGGCGCCGCCGCCAAGGCCACCGCCGCCAAGAGCGGCCAGACCCTCACGGCCGGCATCGCCACCCAGTACATCGAATCGTCGGTGCGGCCGCAGGACGACTTTTTTGAATACCTGAACGGCAAGTGGCTCAAGACCGTCGAGATCCCGTCCGACAAGTCGAGCTGGGGCTCGTTCATGGAGCTGCGCGAAAACACCCTGCCGCAGCTGCGCGGCATCATCGAAAAGGCCTCGTCGACCAATCCGGCCGCCGGCACCGACGCCCAACGCATCGGCGACTTCTACGCCAGCTTCATGGATGAAGCGCGCCTGGAACAGCTGGGCGCCGCCCCGCTCAAGAGCGAACTGGACAAGATCGCCGCGCTGAAAGAAAAGTCCGAGCTGCCGGCCCTGCTGGCCAACCTGGGCAAGATCGGCGTGGGCGTGCCCTTCGACTACGGCATCCACCAGGACAACAAGGATTCGACCAAGTACGTCGCCGACATCGGCCAGGGCGGCCTGGGCATGCCGGACCGCGACTACTACCTGAAGGCGGACGACGCCAAGCTGGCGCAGACCAAGGCCAAGTACCTGGCCCACGTCGAGAAGATGCTGAGTATGGCCGGCGACAAGAACGCCGGCGCCAATGCGAAAGCCATCGTCGACTTCGAGACCGAGATCGCCAAGGTCCAATGGACCAAGGTCGAACTGCGCGACCCGATCAAGGCCTACAACAAGGTCAACCTGGCCGACATGGCCAAGCTCGCTCCGAACTTCGACTGGAACACCTGGTTCAAGACCACCGGCATCACCGGCAAGGCCGACTACGTGATCGTCGGCCAGCCGACCTACCTGAAGGCCTTCGTCGAAGTCGCCAACCGCACCCCGATCGACACCTGGAAAGCCTACCTGTCGCTGCACCTGATCGAGTCCTACGGCAGCTTCCTGTCGAAGAACTTCGTCGACGAGCGCTTCGACTTCTACGGCCGCACCCTGTCGGGCGTGAAGGAACAGGAACCGCGCTGGAAGCGCGGCGTCGGCACGGTCGAGCGTTCGCTGGGCGAAGCGCTGGGCAAGCTGTACGTGGCCGAGTACTTCCCGGCCGAGCGCAAGGCGCGCATGGAAGCGCTGGTCAAGAACCTGCTGGCGGCCTACAAGCAGTCGATCGACAAGCTCGACTGGATGAGCCCGGCCACCAAGAAGGAAGCGCAAGCCAAGCTGGCCAAGTTCACCCCGAAGATCGGCTACCCGAACAAGTGGAAGGATTACTCGGCCCTGAGCGTCAAGCGTGACGACCTGGTCGGCAACGTGATGCGTTCGCGCATCGTCGAAGGCGACCGCGAGCTGAACAAGCTGGGCAAGCCGATCGACCGCGAAGAGTGGGGCATGACGCCGCAGACCATCAACGCCTACTACAACCCGGAGATGAACGAGATCGTGTTCCCGGCCGCGATCCTGCAGCCGCCGTTCTTCGACGCCAACGCGGATGACGCGGTCAACTACGGCGGCATCGGCGCCGTGATCGGCCACGAGATCAGCCACGGCTTCGACGACCAGGGCGCCCAGTACGACGGCGACGGCAACCTGCGCGACTGGTGGAGCGCGTCCGATCACAAGAACTTCAAGGCCAAGACCACCGCGCTGGTCAACCAGTACAACGCCTTCGAGCCGATCCCGGGCTACCACGTCAACGGCGAGCTGACCCTGGGCGAGAACATCGCCGACAACTCGGGCCTGGCCATCGCCTACAAGGCCTACCACATCTCGCTGAAAGGCAAGAAGGCCCCGGTCATCGACGGCATGAGCGGCGACCAGCGCCTGTACGCGGGCTGGGCGCAAGTGTGGCGCTCGAAGATGCGCGAGCAGCAGCAGATCGTGCAAGTGAAAACCGACCCGCACTCGCCGGGCCAGTTCCGCGCCAACGGCACGCTGCGCAACCAGCCGGGCTTTTATGAAGCTTACAAGGTCAAGCAGGGCGACAAGATGTACCTGGCGCCGCAGGAGCGCGTGATCATCTGGTAAGCAGGGTGTAGTCCTGGTTCGACAATAAAAAGGCCGCGGAATCCGCGGCCTTTTTTTATTGTCGCTGCCTCATTTTATGATTGCTGCCTCATTTCTGCGATTCCGGCAGGTAGGGCAGGGACGACTTGCCTCCGATCCGCTTGAGGCAACGGCGGAAGAAGCCGACCCGGCGCTCGGTCAATTGCGCCAGGATGAACACGATCAAGGCCAGTCCGCCATAGAAGACCAGCGCGCTCATGCCGGGCCTGTGGAGCTCCATGAGCGGCGCGTGGAAGACGTACAGCGAGAATGAAAAGCCGGCGAGGTAGCGGATCGGCCGCTGCAGGCGGATCATCCAGCCGAACCCCGGCGCAATCGCAGCCGCGGCGATGAAGTGGGCGGTCACCACCACGCCCAGCAGGATGTCATACAAGAACTGGGTCGAATAATGGGCGCGCCAGGCGGGCGGGAAGACCTGGTACAGCCAGTCGCGCAGCAGGTTCGATATGTCGAGCCAGCACAGCGCCGCTGCCAGGCACAAGGTCGACACGTACAGCACCAGGGCCGGCCCGCGGCGCAATGCCGGCATGTTCCGGTGCAGCCACACGCCCATCAGCCACACCGGCAGCAGCAGCAGGATCTTGGGGCCTGCCAGCAGCATGGCGACCAGGACCGCCACCGCGCGGTGCCGGCGCGGCGCGAACAGCCAGGCGCCGAAGATCACGTAATACCAGACTTCGTAGCTGAGCGACCAGTAAGGATGGTTGAGCGGCGCTTCCACCCAGCCGATGCCGGATTGGCCGAGAAACAGCATGTTGACCAGCGCCGGCACGATGGGCAGTTCACCCTTGGCCAGCGCCAGCAGCAGCCCGAGCAGCAAGGCCATCCAGGCGACCGGAACGATACGCGCCACGCGGTGCTGCACATAGTCGGACAGCGTCGTTCCAGGCCGCGACGCCGTGTACGAGATGACGTAGCCGGACAGGACGAAGAACACCACGACCGCTTCATGGCCGGGCAATTTGAGATGCACGTCCGGAAGAAAGAACTGCGTCAGGGTGTGATAGAGCACGACCGTGACGGCGGCGAGGAGACGGACCAGGTCGAGGTAGATCGACAGGCCGGGTGGAATGGGTTTCACCCCATGCGACCCCGTGGCAAGGTGGGAAGTCATGCGCGCTTTCTTGGGCGAGGGCCTTATTTCCAGGCGTAGGCGAGTGAGGACATCTTGCAGGCCAGACGCAGAACGAGGGGCACCTTGCGCTGGTGATTCGGCGGACCGAAGCGGCCTTTCAGATAATCATGCAAACCCAGCAGGGCGGCGTCCGCATTGGCTGCAAAACCGTTCTTGTAAAGCTTGTTTGCATCGAACAAGGCCCGATCGATCATCCTGAGCGAGAGCAGCTTGCGGTAATCCAGGGGCGTATTCTTGTGCCAGAAGAGCATTTCGTTCCGCTGCAGCAGATAGCTCAGGTAAAGCGGAAAGTCTTCGATTCTTTTTTTGGTTTCGTGGAAGACGGTCGCGTCGAATGCGCATTGGCTATGCCATTGTTTCCTGGCCAGCCTGGCGCAGATATCGTTATCGTCGTAATAGGCAAACAGGCGATCGTCCAGTGGCCCGACGTCTTTCAGGGCTTCGACGCGAAACAGGAGCGCCGTGCCATCCACCCAGACGGCTTCAGGATGCTCGGCCTGGAAACGCTTCGCTTCCTCAATTGAAAGAATGTGCTTGCAGGTCCGCTTCTTCCAATCGTAGGTGTTGACGCATCGGGCGATTTCGCCATCGTCGGTATTGCGCAGCACCGGCGAGACGGCCCCGCATCGCGCATTCGCCTGGATGGTGGCGAGCAGGCTGGCCAGCGTATGCGGCGCCACCGTCGCGTCATTGTTGAGCACCCAGATGAAGTCGTAGCCTTCGCGGATCGCCATCTCGATCGCCATGTTGTGCCCGCCGGTGAATCCCAGGTTTTTCGGCAGGCACTTGAGCACGACATCTTCCGATTCGATGCCCGACTTTAAGGCCGCGACATCCTCGGCACGGGAGCCATTGTCGATCACGAGTACGGTGACATCGGCAGGCGTGGAAGCGAGTTCCTGTTGCATCGATTCCAGGCACTTCAAGGTCTTGTCCGCACCGTTCCAGTTCAAGATACTGATCAATACCCTGGCGTGTCTCGCAGAGTCCGAAGATGCAGCTGAACCGAAGTTCTCGAGGGTCGCAGTACTCATATTGAACAAGAATCAGAAGGATGTGGAGAGGGAATTTCAGATGAACAACGATCCAAACTATAGCAGATTTGTCATCACGAAACGCCTCATGCTCAGTCCGCTGCGCGCGGCCGCATAGCAAAAAAGCCGCAAGCGCGGCTTTTTCGCATCTTGGGCAAGAATGCCCGTCGTCGTCTTATTTCGTGACGCTCGAGTAGCTGCACGCCTTGACCACGTTCGGGGCCGGGTCGCCGAACACGGCGTTCGAGCAGGACGCCGAGCCGGTCAGGGTGCGGGTCACGAAGCTGGTGCCGGCGCCGTAGCGGACGTCGCGGGTGCCGCTGAAGGTGCAGGTGTCGCCTTCGCCGGCGCAGCTGGTCCAGGTTTCCGGCGCCGCGCTGGCGCTCGAGACGCTGCACGACTTGACCACGTTCGGGGCCGGGTCGCCGAACACGGCGTTGCTGCAGGCGACCGGACCGGCCAGGGTCTTGCTCACGATGGCGTTGCCGGCGCCGTAGCGCACTTCGCGGGTGCCGCTGAACGCGCAGATGCCGCCTTCGTTGGCGCAGGTGCTCCAGCTCGGCGTGGGGTCGACGCTGGCGCTCGAGACGCTGCAGGTCTTGGCCACGTTCGGGGTCGGGTCGCCGAACACGGCGTTGGTGCAGGCCACCGAGCCGGTCGCGGTCTTCGACACGAAGGTGTTGCCCGAGCCGTAGCGCACTTCGCGGGTGCCGCTGAAGGTGCAGGTGCCGCCTTCGCTGGCGCAGGCGGTCCAGGTGGTGCCGCCCGGCGCCGCGCCGCCGCCGGCCGCGGCTTCATAGGCGCCGATGTCGATCTGGCCGACATTGGTGCGGGTCTCGCCCGAGGCGACGTGCTTGTACTGCGCGATCGGGGCCAGCGCGAAGCCGGAGGCGGCCACGCCCGGGGCGGAACCGGCGTTGATCGCCGGCGAATTCGCGGCCGGGTGCAGGTCGTAGCCGGCGCGGTCGACGAAGGCCGGGCTGGTGGCGCGGTAGTTGGTCCTGTCGAGGGCGTTGCCCTGGTTGGTGGCGCTGCCCACGCCGCCAAAGATATTGTTCTGCAGCAGGACCGGGGTGCTGACGCCGGAACCGACCATCACGAAGGTGCCGCCCGAACCGGAATCGTTCAGGAAGGTGTTGTTGACCACGTACAGGTCCTGGCCCGGATTGCTCGCGCCTTCCTCGCCATAGGCCAGGATGTTCGGGTTGCTGTTGGCGGCCGGCTGCTCGATCACGTTGCCGATCACGTAGGCCGTGCCGGCGTTCGGCAGGTCGATTTCGTAGCTCGGCGCGCCCGAGGCGGTGCTGCCGCTCTGGCCGACCGGGGTGCTGGAGAAGCGGTTGTTGTAGAGGGTGTTGAGCTGGGCGCGCGACTTCAGGTTGTGGCCGCCGTTGGCGTCGTGCGAATAGCTGTAGCGGAAGGTCAGGCTTTTGACGTTGCCGATGTACAGGTTGTGGGTGTAGCCGTCGCCATAGCCGTTGTGGCCGAACTCCGAATATTCGATCAGGATGTCGCTGGCGGTGTTGGCGCCGCTCAGGATGCCGTTTTCGTTATCGTGCAGGAAGCTGTTACGCAGCGTAAAGCCGGTGCCTTCGAGGCGCAGCGCGGCGCCGTTCTGGTCCGGCACCCGGGCGCCATACATTTCGACATTGTCGATGGTGACGTTGTTACCACCGACCACCCAGGTGCCCTTGCCCATGGCGTTCGCGCCGTTGGCATCGATCATCGGACGGCCGTTGACGCCGCGGATGGTGAGGTTGTTGCGATTGATGCCGCAGACGTCGCTCTTGTAGATGTTGTTGCCCGTGATTTCGACGGTGTCGCCATCCTTGGCGGCATTGAAGGCGGCGCACGGGGCGGCATAGGTCTTGCCGGGGCCGACCGACAGGGTCGCGGCAGAGGCGCCGCCCACGGCGAGCAGCGAAATCAGCAGGGCCGGAGCCAGGCCGGCGATGGTGTGCTGGTGCATGTCGTTTCCTTTGAATGTGTCTTGTCAGCAGTTATTCCTGCTGGAAAGTTCGCAGCTTACGAGATTTGCGACGTGCGGTTTGTAAGTATTTGTAACTGGAAATAATGAACAGACAACGGTAAAAAATCATCAATAAATCATGGACTTATCTCAATACTTGATGAAGTTTTACAATAATTTTTTGCTGTGCGGACACACAAAAATGGGGATGTACAAGGTGTTTCCCTATGAGAAGGAATGTGTCGCGAACAGGGAAACCAGCCGCAGGTGGCGGCCGGGTCACGCGCCTGCAGCGTCGAAACTAGACGCGGATGAACAAATCCGGTAACCGGATGTCAACAAGCTCTCTTGAAAAAAACGCGCTATGCGATGCGCTGTGTTGTTATCTGGCATCAAAAATTTTTCGTAAGGTTGAGGCAGATGCCATCGAAACGCAGCGGCGTGCGCATTCATATTCTTTGGAGCAACAAAAATAAGTCGCAGGAATTTGCGTTAAGTCATTATCAAGGCAGCCACCGGTGGCCTGCCAGGCGATCAAATACAACGCACGGTTCATACAAGATTTATAAAAATTGCAAATCCGTATAAAATTTGATTAGAAGCATTGTGCAATGACCCCTTTCAAGATAATCGATGCACCTTCCCCACAAGAGACCGACGGCTTCCTTCCTGTTCCTGGCCTACCTGTGCGCACTCGGCATCGGCATCCTGGCGATATGGCTGGCCAGATCCTGCCAATCCGGCTTTTCCGGTGCGGATGAACCTTCCCACTTTCTCAATGGCTACTTCATTGCGGATTACCTGAGCCATCACCTGGGTGGCAACCCGATGGCGGCGGCGACGGAGTTCTACGTCCACTATCCGAAGATTTCGATCGGCCACTGGCCGCCCGCCTATTACGGCTTGCTCGGCTTGCTGTTCATGGTGCTGCCGCCGACCATGCCGGTCGCCTTCGCGATCAATGCGCTGGTGGCGGCCCTGCCGGCGGTGGGCATAGGCGCCGCGCTGGCCATGCTGGCCGGACGCCGCGCCGCCATCGCCGGCGTGGTGCTGTATGCGCTGACGCCGCTGGCGCTCGAAGGGCAGGTGATGTTCATGGTCGACCAGCCCCTGGCCGCCTGCCTGGTGGCCGCGACCGCCGTGTGGATCGGCTATGCGCATGCGCCGGGCTGGGGCAAGGCGATCGGATTCGCGCTGCTGGCCGCGCTGGCCGTGCTCATCAAGGGCAATGGCTGGCTGGTCGTGTTCATCCCGGTCTTACACATCCTGTTGAGCGGCAACTGGCGCCTGTTGCTGTCGATCCGGCTGTACGTGGCCGCCGCCGTGAGCGCGGCCCTGGTGGTGCCGTGGTACGTGCTGACGGCCAGGATCGCCGCCGACGGCTTCAATTACCAGGCCGGCTTCGCCTACGCGTCCCAGGCCCTGGTGGCCAACCTCGGCACGCTGGCCCATGAGCTGACGCCGGCCGGCCTGTTGCTCGCGCTGTTCGGCGCGGCGGCCGAGTTCCGCAGCCGGGCGCAGTCGCGCCTGCGCTGGACCATCGTCAGCGGCATCATCAGCCTGGTGCTGGCCACGCTCGCGCTGCAGTCGCTGGTGCCGGTCGATATCGTCGACCGCTACATGGCGCCGGCCATGCCGGCCGTGGTCGTGCTGGCCGTGCTCGGCGCGCAGCGCGTGCTGGCCTGGCTGGCGCGCGGCCGCGGACCGGTCCTGGCCGGCGCCGGCGCCGCCGTGCTGGCCGTCGTGATGGCCGTGCCGGGCATCCGCCACCTGGCCGAGCGTCCACCGAAAGCCGACATGGGCATCGCGCGGCTGGCCGCCGAACTGGCGCCGGGCCACAAGCCGGCGCTGACCGTGATCGACGGCCCGGCCGGCGCCGAGGGCGCCTTCATCGCCCAGATGGCGGTGCACGATACCGCCCTGCAGGGCTATGTGGTGCGCGCCTCGAAACTGCTGGCCGATTCGAATTTCATGGGCAGCAGCTACACGCTCAAGTTCGGCGATACGCGCCAGGTGCTGGCCGAGCTGCACCGGCTGGGCGTGCAGCATGTCGTCATCGTGCGCCCGCATGACCTGCCTGCGTATCCGCACAGCCGGCAGATGCGCGATGCGCTCGCGGCCGGCGGTTCCGGATTCGTCCTGAAGCAGAGCCTGCCGCACGAGTACCGTGGCGGCGTCACCGAAGTCTACGAGGCGCAAGGCGCGCCGGTCCCCGACATCGCCGCGGTGCGCAGCTTCGGCCTGCCCGCCAAGGCCGCCACTCTCACCAAATTACAGTAATAGGGAACAGAATGAACTCCACATTGAGGGCCAAGGGACACATCATGCCAATGGGCGCGGCGCATCCCGCGCTCGCCGGTCTCGAGATCGCTGTCATCCTGCCGTGCTATAACGAAGAGGCCGCGATCGGCGCCGTGGTCGAGGGCTTCCGCAGGGAGCTGCCGCAGGCCCGGATCTACGTCTACGACAACAATTCGAAGGACCGTACCTCGGACGTGGCCGCGGCCGCCGGCGCCATCGTGCGCAAGGAAACCCTGCAGGGCAAGGGCAACGTGGTGCGCCGCATGTTCGCCGACGTCGACGCCGACATCTACCTGATGTGCGACGGCGACATCACCTACGATGCCGCCAGTGCGCCCGCGCTGATCGCCAAGCTGGTCGACGAAAACCTGGACATGGTGGTGGGCTGCCGCATCGATTCGGAGGCCGCCGCCTACCGTGCCGGCCACCGTTTCGGCAATGCGCTGTTCACCGGCTTCGTCGCGACCCTGTTCGGCAACCGCTTCACCGATATCCTGTCCGGCTACCGCGTGTTCTCGCGCCGCTTCGTCAAATCCTTCCCGGCGCTGTCGAATGGCTTCGAGACCGAAACCGAGCTGACCGTGCACGCGCTCCAGCTGCGCATGCCGATCGGCGAACTCGACACCCCCTATGGCGCGCGCCTCGAGGGCTCGACCAGCAAGCTGTCGACCTACCGCGACGGTTTCCGCATCCTCGCGATGATCACCAAGCTGTTCAAGAACGAACGGCCGCTGATGTTCTTCACGATCATCTTCGCGCTGCTGGCGCTGGTGTCGCTGGGCCTGTCCTTCCCGGTGCTGCTGACCTACCTCGAGACCGGCCTGGTGCCGCGCCTGCCGACCGCGGTGCTGGCGGCCAGCACCATGCTGCTGGCTTGCCTGGCGCTGACCTGCGGCCTGATCCTCGACACCGTGACCCAGGGCCGGCGCGAGCTCAAGCGCATGGCCTACCTGGCCACGCCCTCGGTCGGCGCCTTGCTCGGCAAGCGCGGATGAAGCAGTTCCTGCGCTTCTGCATGGTCGGCGCGCTCGGCTTCGTCACCGATTTTTCGGTGCTGTACGCGGTTGTCCACGGGCTGGGGCTGGGCACGCTGGCCGGACGCATCGTGTCCTTCGTGGTGGCGGCCACCGTCACCTGGAAGGTCAACCGCCATTTCACCTTCGTCAAGCAGGGAAGGGGCTCGGTGCGCGAGTGGCTGTCCTACCTGGCGTTCACGAGCCTGGGCGGCGGCATCAACGTCGCGGTCTACCAGGGCTGGGTGGCGCTGACGGACGGCCGCACGGTGAACCTGTTCCTGGGTGTGGCCGCCGGCTCGGCGGTGGCATTGATGTTCAATTTCATGGTGTCGAAGCGGGCGGTGTTCGCCCAGGTGCGGCATCCATGAAAAAAGGCCGCGCGAGGCGGCCTTTGAGGATGGATCGCGTAAGGATCAGCGCATGACGATCAGCGCGGGATGATCGCGAACTGCGGGGCGTAGCGGTAATCCGGCTTGACCGAGCGGGCCATGAACTGGGCCCATGCCTTCTTGCCGTCGGCGCCGCCAACGGTCGCGGCGTAGGCCAGGGCCGGCTGCAGGTTCGACGGGTAGCCCATGGCGCCGTCCGAAATGCCCGTCATTTCACCGACCTTCAGGCCGAGCACGGCTGCCATTGCAGCGCTGCCGCATTGCAGAACATTGAAGTCCGCCGTGTGGCTATTGGCATAGGCTTCGCCGATGCTGCCGTAGAACGGGCCGTCTTCGCTGGTCCGCACGCGCATGTCGTAGATACCGGCATCGATCCAGCACGCGCCATTGCCGACCATGCGGTTGATCGGATACTGCACCTTCCAGGCCAGCAGCGTGTTGGCCTTGGTGAAGCCCAGTTCCGCCGCGTGGCCGATCGCCGACGTGAAGAAGTCGTCCTGCCACGGCGCGATCGCGGCGCCGCCCTGGTAGGAAAACGCGAAACCGTTGGCGATGATGTTCAGCTTGTTGGCGTACCGGTTGGCCGTGTTGTTGATGTAAGTATTGTTATACCAATCCAGGTTGTTGTTGACGATATCGTTGAACGTGGTCTTGAGCGTGTCCTTGTCCGGCGAAATGTAGGCGGCTTCAGCCAGGGTGCGCAGTGCCCATCCTTGTCCACGTACCTGTTCCGACGACATGATGCCCTTGACGTTGTCGCGGTAGTTGGGATTCGTTTCGAACGCGTTCCACATGCCCCAGAACTGCAGCTCTTCCAGGTAGTAATAGTCGCCGGTGACCAGGTAGGGCAGATAGCTCATCGACGGCTGGTGCGAGGCGTCGTGGGTGTATGGCGTATTGCTCTGGTTCGAGACCAGACCCGGGAAATATTCGAGCTTGTCGGTCTTCGGGTTCCAGGTGTCGCCGGGATTGCCGTTGATGGTCATGTACGGGTAGTCCGCCAGGCTGACCGGACGGCCAGTGCTCTTGTCGCGGTAGTGCGCCGAGAAACTGCCTGCCAGGTCGGCGGTGCGCAGCATGATGTTCTTCAAGTCACCATCCTGCGACAGCAGATAGCTTGCCGACCAGTTCGGCAACAGCCCGATGTCGTCGCGGCCGCCGGTCATCGGCATGTAAGGGGAGACCAGGCCGCTACCCATCGGGCCGGTCGACACCGTGGTCCAGCGGTTCTTGAAGATGTTGATGGCATCTTGCGGGATCACCAGCGACTGGTCGTAGTTGGGCAGGGCACCCGTCGAGATCAGGTAGCCGGTATTGTGCTTGACGGTCAGGGCGGGTTCGCTGCCATTGAACCAGAAAACCTTGCGCCAGCGCGCGTGGTGATAATGCGTCAGGCCGGTCTGGCTGTAGACCGGATTGCCGCCTACCAGGACTTCCGCGTCATAGGTGAAGTTCTGCGGATTCGGCTCGTAGGCCCAGTCGTTTTCGACAGTCACGTCGATACGTGCTTTCTTGATGCTGTCATACCAGCGCACGGCGAAGCGCGCCGACAGGTGCGGGTGCTGCTGGCCGGCGGCATTGCGCAGCGGCGCGGCAACTTGCCATTCGGTGACGACCGGGCCTTTCAGCCAAGCGGTCGAGGCGGCGACCTTCAGCAGGTCGTCGGCCGATGCGTAGTAATCGACACCATTCAGTTTGGCGTGGAAGGAAGCGTTGAAGGCGGCGCGCGTCAGGCTGCTGACGGTGCTGGCTGCCGTGGTCGATGCGGCGCCGCCGCTGACCAGGGACATGGTGCGCTGGGCGCCGGCGGCCACGCTTGGCAAGATGCCGGAAATGATGGCGTGGCGCACCGATCCATCGGGGTGGGTGGCTTTCACGTCGACCTGCAGCGGCACGATGGTGCCGTCCTCCAGGCGGCCGTTCAGGACGGCGGTCGTGGCCAGATGGCCCGGCACGAACACTTGACCGAAGGTGAATGGCAGATTGGTCTGGGCATTGACGGTGTCGGTATTCTGCAGGCGGACATCGGTAATGGCATTGGCGCCGACCGCGGCAGGGGTGGTGGCGGCAGCGGCAGGCGCAGGCGTGGCCGCAGCGGCGGCGGGGGTGCTGGCTGCATTCGCAGCGGTCAAGGTACCGGCATCCGGCATGCTTGCGGTCAGGTTCGGGTTGCTGCTGTTGCTACCGCCGCCGCCGCAGGCGACGAGCGCAACGGCAGTGGCGATGATGGAGAGACGTTGGAAGGTCGGGAAGAAAATGGCGGTTTTCATGTCGGTGTCTGTAAGGGCGTAGCTTTGTGTCAACTGGTCGTCAATCTGAATGTACCGAGATTACGGCAAGGAAATGATGATGGCCAGAAAAATTTAGCTTTTGTTTGAGAATGTTCTTGTAGGGCAACGAAAAAATATCCCTGGAACAACAAATATTGTTTGCCTGTTTAGCCAAAAAAACACCGATTGTTCAATTTCTGTCAAGTTTGGAAAAATAAAAAAAGCCGCCCGAAGGCGGCTTGGTCGATGCAGCTTTGATCAGCAATAAACCATGGGTTATCCCGCTGCGCTGGCCATGTAGTCGACGGCGGCTTTGACGTCGGCATCCGGCGCACTCGAGCCGCCTTTCGGCGGCATGACGCCGGCCTTGCCCTGGAAGCCCTTGAGCGCATGCTGATACAGGACGTCCTTGCCCTGCTGGAGACGGGGTGCCCAGGCCGCCTTGTCGCCAAACTTGGGCGCTCCGGCGATGCCGGCGCCATGGCAGGCGATGCAAGCCGAACTATATAGAGCCTTGCCGGTGTCGGTATTGGCCACCGCGGGGGCCGCGGCGGAGGCGGGGGCGGGAGCAGGTGCGGTAGCGCTAGCCGGGGCGGGAGCGGCCGCAGGAGCGGCAGCCGCCGCGGCGGGTGCGCTGGCCGCGCCGGCAGCCTGGGCCGGTTGGGTGGCGGCCGGCACTTCCGGTTCCTTGAATTTGGCACCGGACTGGTTGGTCATGTAGACCACGGCGCGCGCCACCTCGATATCGTCCAGGTCCGGGTTGCCGCCCTTGGGCGGCATGGTGCGGATGCCTTGTACCGCATGCTGGACCAGGGTGTCGTAGCCCTGCTTGATGCGCGCGCTCCAGGCGCCGGCGTCGCCCGCTTTCGGCGCGCCGGCGGCGCCGCTCGCATGGCAGGCGGCGCAGACGGCGGTGAACACGGCGTCGCCGCTCTGCAGGACCTTGGGCGCGTTGATGTCCTTGAACGCGAAACCTTCTTCGGCCACCGGGCGCACGCGCGCGGCGATGTCCTGCGCGTTCGGTGCGGTGCCGGCGCCCGCCAGGTGGGTATTGGTGACGAAGGTCACCAGCAGGATGATGCCGATGACGATCACGAGAAAGAAGCCCGCGACCGCCACGATCAGTTGCTTGGGTGTCTGGATGAGGGATTGCTGCTGATTATGTGCGTCGCTCATGATTTCCTTAATCTAATTAAAAAAACCTGTCTCCTGCGCTGCGGATGCTTATTTGCAATGCCATCCGGGCGATTATAGACCCAAATATCATTGATGGAAACGCAATTTCCCAGGCCCTGGCGCCGGTTTCCATGGACGACAGTCGGGAAAGACTGTATCCTTCGCATCACCTCACCCAGCGCGGCTGTAGCTCAGTGGATAGAGTATTGGCCTCCGAAGCCAAGGGTCGCTGGTTCGATCCCAGCCAGCCGCGCCATTTCTTTGATTTCTCCTCCCGATACCCGGATATGTTCTCGTCGCTCGTGCATTTTTGTTGCATCCGAGTCGAGCACGATTGCCAAGTTAAACTGGCGTGCAGGCAAAAGTGCTAGCATTGCATGCTTGAGGCATAAGTTGTTTTCAGATCATGCTCGAGCAGGCTTTTGGTGACTCACATGACAATTTTCTGGCATGCAGCGCTGCCGGACGCCCTGTCCGCTCGAAAATCGCCGTGGATGCCAGCGGCTCCTGTTGCTCTTGTCTACACTAAACTGTTTTCGTTGGGAAGCATCGGTATTTCCGTGTTATATTAAATGTTAAACAATTTGCAAAAATTGGATCGGAACCGAAGCATGGAAGCGGCAGCAAAAACAACAGATCGAGCCGGCCGCACGGACTGAAAGTGATACCGTGCAACAAGTCTACAACGTTGAGACCGGTTCTCGTATCGTGCACGACGGGCTGTACGGTATGATGAACGCTTTGCCGTCCGGGAACTTTGTACATATAAATTGCACACGGGCCGGCAGATGTATCCAGGATGGCGGCGCGGTCGCGCCATCGCGCCGGCTTGCCGTGTTCATGCGTTCCCGCACTGAAGATCACCCCAAGTTTTCCAAATAACGAAGAAGAAGCCCGGGAGTTACCGTGTTTAGGATTTCTAATCACTACGTGTCGAAGATCGTGTTCGTGCTGCTGTTCGTCGAGGTGCTGGTGCTGCTCGGCGCAGCCTACATCGGCGCCACGGTGCGTTTCATGGAGCTCGGCCGGCCGGCCACGCTGCCGAACATCGATCACTTCTTCACCTCGGCCATTGCCTTTACCGCCGCCATCATCTTCAGCATGAGCGCGATGGGCATGTACCAGCTCAACTTCAACGAAGGCTTGCGCAATCCCTTCTTCACCAAGCTGATGCCCTCGTTCGTGATGGGCTTCCTGATCCTGACCCTGGTGTTCTACGTGGCGCCGGACCTGTACTTCGGGCGCGGCATCCTGGCGCTGGTGTTCGGCATCGCCGGGGTCGGCATCTTCACCTCGCGCATGGTGTTCTTCAAGACCTCGGAACTGCGCTTCCTGGAAACCCGCATCCTGTTCCTGGGCAGCGGTCCGCTGGCCAAGGAATGCGGCGACCTGGCCCAGCAGAGCGCCAGCTACCACCGCTACAACATCACCGGCTTCATCCCGACCCCGACCGAGGAATTGTGCGTGCCCTCGACCAGCCTGCTGGCCGCGCGCGACAACGAATCGCTGGTGTCGCTGGCGCGCCGCCACAACGTGCAGGAAATCGTGGTGTCGGTGCAGAACCGGCGCGGCGGCTTTCCGATCAAGGAACTCCTCGAGTGCAAGCTGGCCGGCCTGAAGGTGACCGACGCCGCCACCTTCTTCGAGCGCGAGACCTGCCAGATCCGGGTCGATTCGCTGCAGCCCTCGTGGCTGGTGTTCGGCGGCGGCTTCGACCAGAGTTTCGTGCGTACCTTCATGAAGCGCAGCTTCGACATCATCTGCTCCACCATCATCCTGGCGCTGACCTTCCCGCTGATGCTGGGCGCGATGCTGGCGGTGTGGCTGGAAGACCGCGGCCCGGTGTTCTATTCGCAGGAGCGGGTCGGCATGGATGGCGAAACCTTCCGCGTGCATAAATTCCGCAGCATGCGCATCGACGCCGAAAAGGGCGGCAAGCCGCAGTGGGCCCAGCAGAACGACCCGCGCATCACGCGCGTGGGCAACTTCATGCGCAAGACCCGGATCGACGAACTGCCGCAGATCCTCAACGTGTTCAAGGGCGAGATGTCCTTCGTCGGCCCGCGTCCGGAGCGCCAGTACTTCGTCGAGCAGCTGATCGAAGTGGTTCCTTACTACAACGTGCGCCACAGCGTGAAGCCGGGCATCACCGGCTGGGCCCAGGTGCGCTACGGCTACGGTTCCTCGGCCGAGGACGCGCTGCAAAAGCTCCAGTACGATCTGTATTACGTCAAGAACAACAGCCTGTTCCTCGACGTCCTGATCCTGATCGATACCCTGAAGGTCGTCCTGTTCCGCAGTGGGCGCTGAAAAATAAAGCGCGGCCGGCATGCCGGCCGCGCCGTCCTACCTCCATCACGTGACGAATATCGCCGCATCCAGTTACCTGTTGGCCGCCATCGGCTTCCTGGTGCTCGGCCTGCCTGTCCTGTCGGGCTGGCGCGGCCGGGCCGAGCGCATCACGCTGCCGCTGGCCTGCCTGGCCAGCGCGCTGTGGGCCGGCGTGCTGGCCTGGGAAGCGTCGCGCCAGGTGCTGTGGAGCCCGCTGTCCGGCCTGCTCGAAGTGCTGCGCGACGGCGCCTGGGCGCTGTTCCTGGTGGCCCTGCTCGGGCACTGGCGGCGCGAGGACGGGCGCCTGCGCCGGTCGCTGCTGGTGGCGGGCGCCTGCTACGGCTTCCTGCTGGCGCTGCTGTTGCTGGCGCTTCTCGGCCAGGGCCGCTTCCTGGCCGCCTTCGGCAGCCTCGCCACCCTGGCCGCCTTCGTCGGCCTGTCGGTGTACGGCATGCTGCTGGTCGAGCAGGTGTACCGCAACAAGACCATCGAGGAACGCTGGGCGATCAAGTTCGTCTGCCTGGGGCTGGGCGCCATGTTCGCCTATGATTTCTACATGTACAGCAACACCATGCTGTTCCGCGAAGCGAACCCGGACCTGTGGAGCGCGCGCGGCGTGATCAATGCCCTGACCGTGCCGCTGGTGGCGGCCTCGCTGGCGCGGCGCCGTTCGTGGACCACCTCGTTCGCGGTGTCGCGCCGCGTGATGTTCCACTCGGCCGCGCTGTTCGGTTCCGCGATCTACCTGCTGGCCATGGGTTCGGTCGGCTACTACCTGCGCTACGTCGGCGGGCGCTGGGGCACGGTGGTGCAGACCGCCTTCCTGTTCGGCGCGGTCTGCCTGCTGGGCGTGATCCTGTTCTCGGGCACCGCGCGCTCCTGGCTGAAGGTCTCGATCAGCAAGCATTTCTATCGCTACAACTACGACTACCGCGAGGAATGGATGCGGTTTACGCGCACCTTGTCCGAACGCGGGCCGGGCCTGGGCGACCGCGCCATCCAGGCCCTGGCGGTGCTGGTCGAGAGCCCGGGCGGCGCGCTGTGGCAGCGCAGCGAGGGCGGACGCTTCGCCCCGCGCGCCCAGTGGCAGGCGCCGAGCGGACCGGTGGCCGAGCCGGCGCAGTCGCCGTTCTGCCGCTTCCTGGAAAGCACCCAGTGGGTGATCGACCTCGACGAATACGTGGACAGCCCCGACAAGTACGAAGGCCTGGCGGTGCCGGACTGGCTGCTGGACTACCCGCGCCGCTGGCTGGTGGTGCCGTTGATGCTGAACGAAAAACTGTTCGGCTTCGTGGTGCTGCAGCATGCGCGCAGCCGCATCAAGCTGAACTGGGAAATCTTCGACCTGCTGGAGATCGCCGGCAACCAGGCCGCCAGCCACCTGGCCCAGGAAGACGCGGCCAACGCCTTGATGGTGGCGCGCCAGTTCGAGTCCTTCAACCGCATGTCGACCTTCGTCGTGCACGATTTGAAGAACCTGGTGGCCCAGCTGTCGCTGATGAACGCCAACGCCGAGAAGCACAAGGACAATCCCGAATTCCAGCAGGACATGCTGGAAACCCTGAACCACTCGGTGCAGAAGATGAAGCTGCTGCTGCAGAAGCTGTCGCGCACCGAGAACGCCGAGCACAAGCTGCCGCTGGCGGTCGACCAGGTGGTGCGCCAGGCCGTCGCCCTGAAGAGCGCCTTCGAGCCGCACCCGCAGCTGGTGGTCGAGGAGCCGGGCCTGACGGTGGTGGCGGACCGCGAGCGCCTCGAGCGCGTGGTCGGCCACCTGATCCAGAATGCGATCGAGGCCACGCCGCGCGACGGCCATGTCATGATCCGGGTGGCGCGCCGCAGCGGCGAGGACGCGATCGAGATCGAGATCACCGACACCGGCGAAGGCATGAGCGAGGACTTCATCCGCGAGCGCCTGTTCAAGCCCTTCGACTCGACCAAGTCGGCCGGCATGGGCATCGGCGTGTTCGAGAGCCGGGAATACATCAACGAGCTGGGCGGGGCGCTGGAAGTGAGCAGCCGTCCCAAGTCCGGCACCACGTTCCGGGTCGTCCTGCCGCCGTACCGCGAAGCCGCGCCGGCGCAAGCGGCCTGAAGAACGCCTGAACGAGAAGAATCGAGGACACCGTGACCCAAAGCAAACCGAAACTGCTGATCATTGAAGACGACCCGGGCCTGCAGAAGCAGCTGCGCTGGAGCCTGGACGCCTACGAAGTCGTGGTGGCCGGCGACCGCGAGGCCGCGCTGGCCCAGCTGCGCCGCCACGAACCGGCCGTGTGCACCATGGACCTGGGCCTGCCGCCCGACCCGGACGGATCGACCGAGGGCCTGGCCACGCTGCAGCAGATCCTGGCGCTGGCGCCGGACACGCGCGTGATCGTCCTGACCGGCAACCAGGACCATGCCAACGCGGTGAAGGCGATCGGCATGGGCGCCTACGATTTCCACCAGAAGCCGGTCGACCCGGAAGTGCTGAACCTGGTGATCCAGCGCGCCTTCTTCCTGCACAACCTGCAGCAGGAAAACCGCCGCATGCAGCAGTCGCAGGCGGATTCGCCGCTTTCCGGCGTGATCTCGCGCGACCCCGGCATGCTGAAGGTCTGCCGCACCGTGGAAAAGGTCGCCCCGACCTCGGCTTCGGTGATGCTGCTGGGCGAATCCGGCACCGGCAAGGAAGTGCTGGCGCGCGCCGTGCACGCGCTGTCGCCCCGCTCAAAAGAGCGCTTCATGGCGATCAATTGCGCAGCCATTCCGGAAAACCTGCTGGAAAGCGAATTGTTCGGCTACGAAAAGGGCGCCTTTACCGGCGCCGCCAAGCAGACCAAGGGTAAAGTCGAATTGGCCCACGGCGGCACCTTCTTCCTCGACGAAGTCGGCGACCTGCCGATGGCGCTGCAGGCCAAGCTGCTGCGCTTCCTGCAGGAGCGCGTGATCGAGCGCGTCGGCGGCCACGAGGAGATCGCGGTCGACGTGCGCATCGTCTGCGCGACCCACCAGAAGCTGAAGGACCTGTGCGCGCAGGGGCGCTTCCGCGAGGACTTGTATTACCGCCTGTCCGAGATCGTGGTGAACATCCCGCCGATGCGCCAGCGCGAGGGCGACAGCGCGCTGCTGGCGCACCACTTCAAGAATAAATTCTGCGCCCAGGAATCGCGCGCCTCGATGCACTTCGCGCCGGACGCGATCGCCGCGATCGAGGCCTATGCCTGGCCCGGCAACGTGCGCGAGATGGAAAACTGCATCAAGCGCGCCGTCATCATGGCCGACGGTAACACCATCGTCGCCGACGACCTCGGCCTGCCGGACAGCGGCGCCGAGGAAGAACCGCTGAACCTGCGGCAGGTGCGCGACGAGGCCGAATACAAGGCCATCGTGAAGGCGCTGGCGCGCACCGACGGCAACATCGTCAAGGCCTCCGAAATGCTGGGCATCAGCCGCCCGACCATGTACGACCTGATGGGACGGCACGGGATCAAGGTCAACGCATGAGGGCAGGGCGGGCGCGGCGCGCGCTGCTGCTGGGCGGTGGCGTGGCGGGGCTGGCGCTGCTCGGCGCAGGCGCCGCCATCGACCATGTTGGCGTCATGCCGCGCACGCTCGCACCCTATGTCGAGAAACGCAGCAGCGGCCACAATGCGGCGATCGTCACGCTCGGCCATTCGGCCGCCCGGGGTTTGATGGCGCTCGACCGCGGCGCGCGCGCGCCGCTGCTGCCGCCGGCGCTGGCGCTGGGTTTCCAGGTCCGGCGCGACGCCGCGCCGGCGGCGCAGGAGACGGTGGTCGACAGCCCGGATGCCCTGCGTGCCGCGCTGGCGCGGGCCGAACCGGGCGACACGATCACGCTGATGCCCGGTATCTACCGGATCCAGGGCCGGGCCCTCGACGCCGCCCGGCCGGGACGGGCCGGCGCGCCGGTGACCGTGCGCGCGCTGCAGCCCGGCAGTGCGCAGCTCGAGTTCGACACGGCCGAGGGATTCCGGGTCAGCGCGCCCTGGTGGCGCTTCGAGAACCTGGCGCTGCGCGGTGTGTGCGCCAACGACAGCGATTGCGAGCATGCCTTCCACGTGGTCGGCGCGGGCAGCCATTTCGCCGCCGTCAACAACATCGTCACCGACTTCAACGCCCCCTTCAAGATCAATGGCGCCGACGGCCGCTTCCCGGACGATGGCCTGATCGAGCACAACACCCTGGCCGGCACGCGCGCGCGCAACACCGTCAATCCGGTGGTCTTCATCGACCTGGTGGCGGCCAGCCGCTGGATGATACGCGCCAACCTGATCCGCGATTTCGCCAAGGGCGACGGTGACGGCATCAGCTATGGCGCCTACGCCAAAGGGGGCGGCGAGGGCAACGTCTTCGAGCGCAACCTGGTCTGGTGCGAAGCCCAGCTGGCCGGCCGGCCGGGCCAGCGCGTCGGCCTGTCGCTGGGCGGCGGCGGCACCGGCGCGCCCTACTGCCGCGACGGCAGGTGCATCACCGAGCAGCAGGGCGGTGCGATCCGTTCCAACCTGGTGGCCGGCTGTTCGGATGCGGGCATTTATTTGAACAGCGCGGCCGACAGCCGGGTCGACGACAACACCCTGGTCGATACCGCCGGCATCGAGGTGCGTTTTCCGACCAGCAGCGCAAGGCTGGACGGCAACCTGGTCGACGGACCGATCCGCAGCCGCGACGGCGGCCTGCTGCACCTGGGCGGGAACCGCTCGGCGCCCTTGTGGCAATCCTTCATCGGTGTCCACCCGATCCGTGCGCGATTCGCCGATCCCGCCGCGGGCGACTTCCGCTGGCGCGGCGCGGCGCCGGAAACCGGCGGCCGCTCCGCGGCCGCCGACCTGTGCGGCGGTGAGCGGCAAGGGCCGGCCCACGGCGCCTTCAGCGACTTCAGGGCCTGCCTGGCGCCGCAGCCCTGAGGCAGTTGCCTACTTGGGCTGGAGCCGGCCTTCCTTCCGGTTGCGCAGCAGCCGGTCATGCAGGTACTGGGCGAAACCGTACACCCGGCTCAGCTGGCGCCTGGCCGGCGTCAGTTTCACGACCGGGGCCGTCTGCAGCGAATAGTGGCCCTTGAATACCGGTATGTGGTCCAGGTTGGGGCCGTAGATGTTGAATACCAGTCCCATGTGGTTGCGCCCATCGACGACACGGTGCGGATGGCGCGCCATGATGGGGTGGATCACCATCGTGTAGGTGATCGGGCCGGTCACCCGCAGCACGCCGCGCTTGCCGGTCTGGTGCAGGTAGGGGTCATAGGTATCGATGTTGGCCAGGATGGTTTCCATGACCGCCTTCAGGAAGGGGTGGCCCGGCGCGCAGATGATGTGCCACTGCTGGAATTCGCCGCCCTTGAACTGGCGCAGGTCATGGATGAAGCCCTCGTCCTGCTCGAAGTCGCCGTTGGGCAGGTGCCATTTCGAGAGGATGAAGCGGTCGCCGTCCTCGAGCACGCTGTCGAAAGGCTTCGTCGCGCTGCTCTTGATGTCCAGGTAGACGCCGCCGACCTTGTACATCAGCAGGTAGCGGAAAAAATCGGCGCGCGCCGCGCCGTAGCGCGGATCGATGCGCTCGTAATAGGCCCAGATCAGCGGCGGATAATTTTCCTTGATGAAGGCGGCGATGTCGTCGTCGTCATAGAAACGGTGTTCCCAGCCGGGGTTCAAGGCGCGCAGGGCATCGACATTCTCCTGCAGGCGCGGCGGCAGCTGCCGGTCCTGGAACGCCGGGCGCATGACGATCTGGTGAATGATCCGGGGTATCGCATCGCCGAGGGGGAATTCGGGCATGCAATCGCGCTTCATTTTCTGGTTCAGCTGGGGGAACAGCAGGGCTTTGATGGACATGGTTTATTCTGCTTGAAGCCGGGCTTCCTTGCGGCCCCGCCGCAGGTGGTCGTGCATGTACTGGGCCAGGCCGTAGACGCGGCTCAGCTGGCGCTTGAATGGGCGCAGCCTGACGATCGACGCCGTCTGCATGGAGTAATGGCCCTTGAAGACCTGGGCATGTTCCAGGTGCTCGCCATAGACGTTGTATTCCAGGCCGATCTGCTTGCGGCCATCGACCACGCGGTGCGGATGGTGGTTCATGATGCGATGGATCGCCATCGTGTAGGTGATCGGTCCGGTCAGCCGCAGCACGCCGCGCTTGCCGGTCTGGTGCAGGTAGGGATCGTAGGCGTCGATATTCGACAGCACGGTTTCCATGACCGCCTTCAGGAACGGATGGCCGGGCGCGCAGATGATGTGCCACTGCTGGTATTCGCCGCCCTCGAAGTGGCGCAGGTCGTACACCAGGCCCTTGTGCTCGTATTCGCCGTTGGGCAGGTGCCATTTCGACAGGATGTAGCGGTCGTCCGGGCGCAGGCCCGCATCCAGCGGCCGCGTCACCGTGCTCTTGATGTCCAGGTACACGCCGCCCACCTTGTACATCAGAAGGTAGCGGAAAAAATCGGCGCGCGCGGCACCGTAGCGCGGATCGATGCGTTCGAAGTAGGCCCAGATCAGGGGCGGATAATGCGCCTTGATGAAGGCTTCGACGTCGGCGTCGTCGTAGAACCGGTATTCCCATCCTGGATTGAGCGCACGCAGCCGGTCCACATTCGCCTGCAGCGTCGGCGACAGGGCGCGTTCGTAGAAGGTCTGGTGGATAATCCGTGGAATCGACGCGCCCAGTTCGAACACCGGCATCCGCTCGGTCTTCGGCGGCCGGTTCAGGGTCGGTATGAGCAGTTCTTTGATCGACATGAAGTAGACAGATGGCAATTGCAACGTTCTGGCAGTCTATCATCGATCGATACGGCACACGTCCATATGTTGAAAAAAGGACATTAATTACGTAAGGACACGAGGCGGCCGCCTACCATGCGGCGATCCAGTCGCAGGTCCAGCTTTCGACCTGGCCGCGCCAGCCGGCGCGCGAGCAGGTATGGTCGGCGCCCTCGAGCGCGTGGCGGGTGACGCGCGGCGCCTCGACCAGCGCGCGCCAGCCGGCACTGCCCGCGGCCACGCCGGCGAACTCCTGCGCCGTCAGGTCGGCGCCGCTGAGCATCAGCAGCACCTGGCCGTCGAAGTTGCGCAGGCCCTCGTACATGCGCTCGGGCAGCGATGCGGCCGGTGCCGGCGCGGCCCCGCTGCCGGCGCTGCGTGCGCTGTGCAGCAGCTGCCAGGCCGAGCCCAGCGCGGCGCGCAGGCTGAAACGCCCGGCCGCGATCTTGCGCCACAGCGCCGGATCGAACAGGCGCGCGCGGTAATAATGCTTCAGGGTGGCGCGCGCCGCGCCCTGCTCGGTGCGCACCCAGGGATTCAACAGCGCCAGGCCGGTCACGCGGCGGTCATGCCGGGCGTAGAACACCGCGGCCGAGGCGCCGTCGCACAAGCCCCACAGCGCGACTTCGGCCAGGCCCGCGACGTGCGCGAACATGGCGTCGATGGCCGCGCGCAGGTCGGCATCGACCGTCTCGAAGCCGCGCATCGCGCCTTCGCTGTCGCCCATGCCGCGGTAATCGAAGCGCAGCACGGGCACGCCGCGCGCGGCCAGCGCGCGGGCCAGCAGCACGAACTGGCGGTGGCTGCCGGCGCGGTATTGCGGACCGCCGACCACGATCACCACGCCGCGCGGGCCGGGGCGTGGCGGCAGGTGCAGGACGCCGTACAGGGTATCGCCATGACAGTCGAAGGCCAGTGCGCGTTGTTCAGGCATCGACCGCCTCCGTGAGCGCCGCCACGCTGGCTTGCACCAGTGCCGGGCATTCGGTGATTTCCTGCGCTGCCCAGAACGCGGGGCCGGCCACGGTGCGCAGGCGCGGCGCCGGACCGGCCGCGGCCCAGGCCGCGGCCGTGCGCTGCGCGGCGGGCGGCGCCGGACGATCGCCGGCGGCCACGACTTCGAACCAGTCGACCGCCAGCGGCGGCGCCAGGCGGTTGGCGTCGAGTCCGTCCAGGGCGGCGGCAAAGTCCGGTGCCAGCAGGTAGCCGCCGATCTCGACCGGCGTGCCGCCCTGCAGCAGGACGCGCAGCGCCTGGGGGCTGTCGGCGCCGCCGGCTTGCGCCTTGTCGTTGATCAGGTCGCCGGCCATGCGCAGGCGCAGCACCTGCGTCAGGTAGGTGGCGCCGTTCAAGACCGGCTGCCACAGCAGCAGGCGTGCCGGCTTGTCCTCGGTGCGCGCCGCATGGTCGAGCGCCAGCAGGGCGCCCAGGCGCAGGCCCCAGACGCCGGCCTTGCCGCCATGCCGCCGTTCCAGCCAGTGCCGCGCCAGCGCCACGTCGTCGAGCCAGGCCTGCCAGCGCGCCTCACCGAAGTCGCCGCTGCTGTCGCCGCAGCCGGCCAGGTCGATCTGCAGCACGCCGTAACCGGCCTGCGCCAGCGCGCGCGCGCCGAGCGCGGCCATGCGGCGCGTACGGTTCATCTCGTCGCCGAAGGGGTGGACGTAGACGAAGGCGCCGCGGCAGGGGCCTTGCGGCGCATGGTGCAGGCAGTAGCGCTCGCCCGCAGCGGCCTCGAGGAAAAACGGTTCGGCGCGCGGCGGGGTCATTGCGCCAGTTTTTGCCCGACGAAGGCGGCCAGGCTGCCGACCGTCTCGAAGGTGGCGGCGCCGATCTCGTCGTCGTCGATGGCGATGCCGAACTGGTCTTCCAGCGCGCCGATCAGGTTGACCACGGCCATCGAATCGAGTTCGGGCAGGGCGCCCAGCAGCGGTGTGCCGGCGTTCAGGATGACGCTGTCGTCCAGGCTGAGCACATCCTTGAGGAGGGTGATGATTTGTTCCAGGTACATTCTTTATTCCGTCGGGTTGGGGTGGCCTCGCAGCCTGGCGTGCAGGCGCGCGAGGAGGGGCCACCGGTAATGGTTCACATGGTATAGAGTGCGCACCTCATCCGTCCAGCGGGTGTGCCATTCCATCACCTTGCCATAGAACTCGATGCGGCGCACATGGCCGGCCTCGAACAGGCGGCGGCAGGCTTCCTCGCGCATCAGGAGGGCCGGCGAATAATGCTTCGGCACGCTTTCGTCGTAGGCGGTCTTGAGGATGACCACGCAGTCGCCGTCCTCGATGCACAGATCCATCGCCACCAGCTGGTCGCCGAACCAGTAGCGGTAGACGCTGCCCGCGCCGCGCCGGCAGAAGCGCTCGAGCATGTCGCGGTAGAAGCGGCCCTGGTCGTTGTCGGCCGTCACCGCCGTGCCTTCGCGGCCCTTCCAGCCGGTGTGTTCCAGGCGTCCGTAGCCGGCGATCGCTTCGGCCATTTGTGCGGGCGCGCGCAGCACGTCCAGGCGCGTGGCGGTGCCGACCGCGGCCAGGCGGTTGCGCTGTTTCTTCAGGTTGGCGCGCAGGTTCTTGCCGCGGCCGTTCCACCAGGCGTCGAAGTCGGCGTCGACCGGCACGCTGATGCGCGCGGTGTCGATGTAGGCGCTGGTGCGTTCGCGGCCGCCGTCGGCCGGGCGCGGCATCAGGAAGGGGTCGCACTGGGTCAGGCCGGTGACCAGCGCGGCGCCCGGCAGCGCCGGCGCCAGCGCGGCCAGCAAGGCCGGCAGGTCGGCGCCGGGGCGCTGCAGCCACAGGGCGACCGGCGCCTGGGCCGGCTGGAAGGTGGCCCAGCTGGCGCGGCCTTGCGGGGCCAGCAGCGCCATCGCGAGCGTGTCGCCGGCCTGCTCGCAGATCGCCAGCCGCTCGTCGCCGCGGCCAAAGGCGTCGAGCAGGGGCAGGATGAAATCGGCGGCCAGCATCGGCGCGGCCGGGCCGAGGCCGCGCAAGGCGTCCCAGCGTGGGGCGAGCTCCTGGAAACGGGCGGCGGGCAGGCAGCTCCACTTCATGGGCATAAGACCTCGGCCAGGCGCGCGATCATCCACTCCAGCTCCGCCTTGTCCAGCTCCTGGTGACAGGGAAAGGACAGCACCTGGCGCGACAGGCGCGCGCTGTCCGGACAGCGCGCGGGATCCATGCCGGACCACAGCGTCTCGGCGAAACGCACCACGGGCAGGCCGGCCTGGCGCACGCGGGCGAAGGCGGCGTCGGCATCGTCGACCCAGAGTGGGAACAGCCACGGGCAGACGCCGTCCGGCAAGGTGTCGAACAGCGGCCGGCAGCCGGGCACGGCCTGCAGCGCCTGCTGCAGGCGGGCATAGTTGTGGCGGCGCAGCGCCACGATGCGGCGGGCGGACAGCCTGCGCAGCAGCAGGCGCGAAAACCAGGACGAGCGCTTGTCGAGCCAGCGCGGGTCGAAACTGGCATCGCTGTCCGACGATCCCGGGGCCAGCGCCGCGACCGGCTGGCCCGCCACCTGGCGGCGCGCCTTGATGCGGCGCCAGAGCCGTTCTTTCAGCCACAGCGGCGGCGCCAGCAGCGCACGCAGCGCCGGCAGGCGGCCGTAGGCGAAACTGTGCTCCAGCGTGGCCAGCATGGCCTTGGCTTCGAAGCCCTTGCCGGCCGAGCGCAGGCGGATGGCGTCGAGCGGATGGCGGCTCGACACCAGGCAGCCGCCCTCGTAGATGGGCAGGAATTTCATGCTGCTGGCGATCGCATAATCGCCCACGCTGCCCAGCGCACGGCCCGCGTGCGTGCCGAACAAGGCATGCGCGCAATCCTCGACCAGCGCCAGGCCGCGCGCGTCGCAGAGCGCGCGCAGGGCGTTCAAGTCCTGGGGAAAGCCGAAATAATGGGTCGCCACCAGCACCTTGATCCCGGCGTCGGCATCGCACAGCGCCGCGATGTCCGGCAGGTCGGCGCGCGCGCGGCCATCGACGCGGTAGAAATGCGGCACGGCGCCGCGCCACAGCACCGGCGGCACCATCGACAGGCTGTGGTAGGCCGGCAGCAGCACGCCGTCGCCGGCCGCAACGCCGAGTTCGCGCAGCGCCAGCGCCAGGGCGATGCGGCCGCTGCTGACCAGGCGCACCGCGCCCGCATCCAGCACCGAGGGCGGCCGCGGCCCGCGCCGCGCCGCGCCGGCCGCGCGCCACGAGGCGCCCGACAGCACCGGAGTCAGCGGCACGCGCGGCCGGGCGGGGGGAAGAACGGGGGCGGCGGTCATGGATCTCCAAACTCGTGTCGGTGGTTGCGCAACTGAAATGGTAACATTGCAGCCTGCTCGCGCCGGTGTCATATGTGCCGGTCCCGAAAAGCCCTGTTTGTCCACGCCTCCCGATGAGCGACCTGATCCACGAATTCATACTCCAGTCCGCCGAGCGCACGCCGGCGGCCGAGGCCTTGGTCCACGGCGACGTCCGCCTCGATTACGCGGCGCTGGCGCACGCCGTGCGGCGCGCGGCCCAGGCCTTGCTCGGCTGCGGCCTGGCGCGCGGCGAACGGGTCGCGGTCTACCTCGACAAGCGCGTGGAGACCGTGACCGCGCTGTTCGGCGCGTCGATGGCCGGCGCCGTGTTCGTGCCGGTCAACCCGCTGCTCAAGCCCGAGCAGGTGGCGCACATCCTGGCCGACTGCCAGGTGCGCGTGCTGGTGACCGCGCCGGAACGGCTGCGCCAGCTCGCGCCCCAGCTGGCGCATTGCCCGGACCTGCACACCGTCCTCGTCACCGGCGACGCCGAACCCGGCGCCACCCTGCGCGCGCTCGGCTGGGAGGCGGCGCTGGCGGCGGCGCCGCTCGATGCGCCGGCGCATCGCCGCATCGATACCGACGTCGCCGCCATCCTGTACACCTCGGGCAGCACCGGCAAACCCAAGGGCGTGGTGCTGTCGCACCGGAACATGGTGGCCGGCGCCCGCAGCGTGGCCAGCTACCTGGCCCTGGTGCCACAGGACCGCCTGCTGTCGGTGTTGCCGCTCAGTTTCGATTACGGCCTGAGCCAGCTCACCTGCGCCTTTCACGTGGGCGCCAGCGCGGTGCTGATGAATTACCTGTTCCCGCGCGACATCCTGGCGGCGGTGACGCGCCATGCCATCACCGGCCTGGCCGCCGTGCCGCCGCTGTGGAACCAGCTCGCGCGCCTGGACTGGCCGCAGGACTGCACGCTGCGTTACCTCACCAATTCGGGCGGCGCCATGCCGGGCGCCACGCTGGCGGCGCTGCGCGCGGCGCTGCCCCGGGCCGAGGTGTTCCTGATGTACGGCCTGACCGAAGCCTTCCGCTCGACCTACCTGCCGCCGTCCGAGATCGAGCGCCGGCCCGGTTCGATGGGCCGCGCGATTCCGAACGCCGAGATCCTGGTGGTGCGCCCCGACGGCAGCTTGTGCGAGGCCGACGAGCCGGGCGAACTGGTGCACCGCGGCGCCCTGGTGGCGCTCGGCTACTGGAACGACCCGGCCAAGACCGCCGAGCGCTTCCGCCCGGCGCCGGGCCAGGATCCGGCCTTGCCCATCGTCGAGATGGCGGTGTGGTCGGGCGATACGGTGCGGCGCGACGCCGACGGCTACCTGTACTTCATCGGCCGCGGCGACGACCTGATCAAGGTGTCCGGCTACCGCATCAGTCCCACCGAGCTGGAAGAGGCGGTGTACGCGCTCGGCACGGTGGACGAAGCGGTCGCCTTCGGCGTGCCGCATCCCGAACTCGGCCAGGCGATCGTGCTGCTGGCGGTGGCGCGCGCCGGCACCGTCGGCCCGGAGGCGCTGCGCAAGGATTGCCAGCGGCGCCTGCCGGCCTACATGGTGCCGGCCCACGTCGAAGTGCGCACGGACGCCTTTCCGCGCAACCCGAACGGCAAGATCGACCGCAAGAGCCTGGCCGCGCCGTTCATTACCTTGTTCCAGGGCGAAGCATCATGAGCACGACAAGGCCGGTCCACGCCGGCATGCAGCAGTTTCCCACCCTCGGCGCCGAGCTGGTGGTCGGCGGCATACCGCTCGGCCGGCTGGCCGCGCGCGTCGGCCGCACCCCCTTCTACGCCTACGACCGTGCGCTCCTTTCGGCGCGCGTGGCCGAGCTGCGCGCGCACCTGCCGGACAGCGTGCGGCTTCACTATTCGGTCAAGGCCAACCCGATGCCGGCCGTGGTCCAGCACATGGCGCGCCTGGCCGACGGTCTCGACGTCGCCTCCGCCGGCGAACTGAAGACCGCGCTGGACAGCGGTTTCGATCCGGCCCACATCAGTTTCGCGGGGCCGGGCAAGACCGCTGCCGAACTCGCGCAGGCGATCGCCGCCGGCGTCACCATCAACGTCGAGTCGGATCACGAGATCGACCAGGTGGCGCGCCTGGCCGACGCCCTCGGCATGGCGCCGCGCGTGGTGCTGCGCGTGAATCCGGACTTCGAACTGAAGGGGTCCGGCATGCGCATGGGGGGCGGCGCCAAGCCCTTCGGCATCGATTGCGAAACGGTACCGGATTCGATGGCTCGGCTGGCCGGCGCCGGTATCGCGCTGGCCGGCTTCCATATCTTCAGCGGGTCGCAGAGCCTGAAGGCCGAGGCCATCGCCGAATGCCATACGCGCAGCTTCGAGCTGGCGCTGCGGCTGGCCGACCACACGCGGGAACCGGTGCCGGCCTTCTATTTCGGCGCCGGTTTCGGCATTCCGTATTTCCCGGGCGAGCAGCGCCTCGACCTGGCGCCGATCGGCGCCAACCTGGCGGCATGGATGGCGCGCATGGCGGCCGAGATGCCGGGCACCCGGGTGTCGCTGGAATCGGGCCGCTACCTGGTGGGCGAGGCGGGCGTGTACGTGGCACGCGTCATCGACCGCAAGGTCTCGCGCGGCCAGGTGTTCCTGATCACCGACGGCGGCCTGCACCACCACCTGGCGGCGTCGGGCAACTTCGGCCAGGTGATCCGCAAGAACTACCCGGCCACCATCGGCAACCGCATGGACGCCGCGCCGGATGCGCTGGAAACCGCCACCGTCACCGGCCCCCTGTGCACCCCGCTCGACGTGCTGGCCGAGCGCATGGAACTGGCGCGCGCCGAGGTCGGCGACCTGGTGGTGGTGTTCCAGTCCGGCGCCTACGGCCTGTCGGCCAGCCCGACCGCCTTCCTGGGCCATCCGGCGCCGCTCGAAGTGCTCATCTGACGCCGGCGGCGCGGCGGCGCGCGTAGCCGATGCGTTTATCGTGCAGGTACTGGACGAGGCCGTAGATCGGGCTCATGCATTTCCTGGCGAAGCGCATGCGCACCAGCGGCGCGGTCTGCGTCGTGTAATGCGAGCGGAAACTGGTTTCGTGCGACTGGTTGCGGTACAGGTTGTACTCGAGCCCGAGGTCGCGCGCGCTGTCGACCACGCGGTGCGGATGCTGCGCCAGGGTGCGGTGCATGCCCAGCGTGAAGGGAATTGGACCGGTCGTGCGCAGCACGCCGCGCTTGCCGATGCCGTGCAGCCTGGGATCGTACAGATCGAGGTTGGCAATCACCGTGTCGAGCACCGCCTTCATGCAGGGATGGCCGGGCGCGCAGGCGATGAACCATTGCTGGAACTCGCCGGCGGCGATGCCGCGCAATTCGTAATGGTCTCCCCAGCCGGTGCGGCTGCCGTCCAGGGCATCCCAGTTCGACAGCAGCAGCCGGTCGTCGGCGCGGATCACGCTCGACAGCGGCCGCGTGGCGCTGCTCTTGATGTCCAGGTACAGCCCGCCGACCTTGTACATCAGCAGATAGCGGAACAGGTCGGCCCGGGCCGCGCCATAGCCCGGATTGATGCGCTCGAACTTGTCCAGTACCGCGGCGCCGTATTCGTGGCGGACGAAGGACAGCATGTCGGCGTCGTCGTAGAAACGGTATTCCCAGTCCGGGTTCCGGGCGCGCAGGCTGTCGACGTTGGCCTGCAGTTCGGGCGGCAGCGCGCGGTCGTAGAAAGTCTGGTGGATGATCCGCGGGATCGCGGGCCCGAACGGCAGCCGCGGCATGATGCTGTGCCGCGCGGGACGGTTCAGGGTCGGGATCAGGATGGCTTTCAGTGAGCTCAGGCTGGTTGTCATGGGCGGCGGCGGTGAGGAAAGGGGCTCAGGTCGCGCGCACGCGCGCCTCGATATGGCCATAGATGAGCTGGAGTTCGCTGACGATCGGGTGGCGTACCACGATCACTGCGCCGACCCAGGCGGACACGCCGACGATGCCCGCCACCACCAGCCTGACCAGCGGCGCATAGTGCATCAGGCCTGACAGCGGCGCCATGACTGCAATCACGATCGCGGTGGCGGCCAGGCTGCGCCAGCAGCTGCCGACCACGCCGGCGAGATCGATGCTGACCGCCTGGCGCACCACGTGGTAGGACACGAAACACTGGAGGAATTCGGCCAGCACCAGCATGCCGACCACGAAATACAGTTCGCCGAGCAGGGCGCCGATGAAGATCAGCGCGATGCGCAAGCCCTGCACCGTCAGGCTGTAGCGCGACAGCAGGTAGGCCTTGTTGGCGACGTTGCAGATGGTGGTCACGAGCGAATTCAGGACGGCGAAGCCGGCGCCCAGGCACAGCAGGCTGGTGAACGGCGCCGCCTCGCTCCACTTGGCCCCGAACAGGATCATGATCGCATCGTGCGCGAAAATCGAGATCATGGCCAGGATCGGCCACATCACGGCCGAGAAATAGGACAGCGACTTGAGCAGCAGGGGGATGACGTTGCCGGTCTTGCGCGCATCTTCGGCCATGCTGCTCAGGATCACCGGCATGACCGATGACTGCATCGAGTCCTGCACCATGCTGATCAGGGTGCCCGAGCGGCTGAGCAGGCCGACGGCACTGAAGCCGACCAGCTTGCCCACGATCAGGTCGCTGGCGCGTCCGCCCATCTGGTCGGCCACGCCGGACACCGTCATGTGCATGCCGAAGCGCGACAGCTGGCGCCAGTAGCGCAGCGACAAGCGGTACATCGCGAAATCGCGCATCAGCAGGTTCGACACCACGACCAGCGTGACCGAGCTGGCCAGCGCGCCCAGCGCCAGGGCGATCGCCCCCATGCCGCGCCAGGCAAAGCCGATCGACACGATGGCGTTGGCGAAGGCGCTCAGGATGCTGACCTTGAACATGTCGGGGAAGCGCCCCTCGCGCAGCATCAGCGCCAGGTTCACCGTCGACAGCGGGGAAATCAGCAGGCCCAGGGTGGTCAGCCACATGATGGTGGCGATCTCGGACTTGCCGTAGAACCGGGCGACCGGTACCGAGGCGACCAGCAGCACCACGCTCAGGCCGGCCGCGATCAGGAACGACACGGTGAACGCGGTGCGGATCTTGTCGATGTTGATCTCGGTTTCCTTGATCAGGAAGTTGCCGACCCCGAAGTCGCGCACCGAATGGGTCAGCGCGGCGATCGCCACGCCGATCGAGAAGGTCCCCGTCTCTTCCGGCGAGACCAGGCGCGACAGGATGATGACGGAAGCGACGCTGACCAGCAGCTGCAGGTGTTTCTGGGTAAAGGAAATGAGGAGGTTGCGGCGCATGGGTCAAGCCATCGTCAGGGTGGGACGCCAACAGGCTTGCTGCATGCTGTCGTAGTCGGCGGCGGTGGCGTCCGGCAGGCGGCTGCGGTAGGCCGCGTCCAGGTTGCGGCGCTGGGCCGCGTAACGCTGCGCATCGTAGCCGGCCAGCAGGCCGTTGACGGTGTCGGCCATCTCGTCCTCGGTGGCGCAGATGTGGCCGATATCGCCGAAGCGCGCGACCAGTTCGCGGATCACCGGGGTATCGAAGGCGATCACCGGCTTGCGCCAGGCCAGCACGTCGAGCAGGACGCCGCTGGCCGACAGGCCGTAGTAGTCCATGTTGTAAGGAAGCACGACATAATGCAGGCGTTCCAGTTCGCTGTCGAACACCTCGCGCGACAGGAATTCGGAAGAAAACGGCAGGGGGCCGCCGATGCCGCCCAGGTCGAGCTGGTCGGATCCCTTCTGCAGCTTGCCGACCAGCCGGAATTCGGCGCGCCGCGCCAGGCCGCCGCGCGCGCGCAGGGCCAGCCGCGAAAAGACGTCCAGGCCCTTGGACTTGCCGGCGATGCCGAGCAGGCCGAAACGCAGTTCGGTGTCGGCCGGCGTGGGACTCTGCCAGTCGACCTGGGCCGGCTGGCAAGGAATGCGGATGACGTCGACGACGCCGCCGCTGCCCGGAATGATGGCGTCGATGTTGTCGCGGATATGGGTCTCGAGCGCGATCAGGCGCACGTCCGGGTGCCTGGCGCTGCCGATGGCGCTGGTGTAGTCGCGCAGCCGGGTCAAGGGATTGCGCGAACGCGGCCCGCGGATGCTGTGGATGTCCCCATGCAGCACCAGATGGCAACGGAAGCCGGGCGTCCACATCCGGTACAGCTTGGCGGCCCAGATGTGATGCGGTTCCCCGGTCAGGAACAGCACTTGCGGCTTCTGGTCGCGCAAGGGACCGTAGGTCTGGTGCAGGAAGCGCAGCGTCGCCATGGTCAGCTTGACGAAGTTGCGCGGATCGTCGGACGGGGCCTGGTAGGGCACCCTGGCCAGGCGCGCGTCGAGCGAGGGATCGAGGTCGGCCAGGGCTTGTTCCATGTGCGAGCGCTGCGCGAACAGCGTCAGGGCCGCGTCGGGGAAGGCATGGGCGGCCGTCTCGATGAAGGCGCGCGTGAAGGGCGCGTGCGATACCCCGATTTGGGTCAACTCATAGAACAGGATCATGGCCTCGATTCAAGACTGATAAATTAGCGCTAATTATTATAGGGAAACTAAGCCTTGCCTGCGTGTTCCATAGCGCTCGATGCCGTGCACGCCCTCACGCCTGGCTGAGGCGCCACAGCGGCCAGCGCAACAGCCGCGGCAGGCCCAGGATCAGCGCCTTGATACGGAAGCGACGGTCGCGTGGACGTTCGCCCAGCGCCTCCAGCATGCGCCGGGCCAGGTCGAACTGGCCGCGCGCGAAGGCGGCATCGAATACGTCGACGCGCCGCAGGTCGAGGTTGCGCAGGATACGCTCGCGGTAGCGCGCGGCGATCGGGTGCTGGGCCAGCGCGAATTCGATGATCTGGATGGTGCCGCCGACCTGGCGCATCGAATCGGTCGAATCGTTGCCGCCATGCTTGCGGATCCGTACCAGCGGACGCATGCACAGCGCCACCCGGCCTTCGGCGACGGCGCGCATCGTGAATTCCAGGTCTTCGCTGCCGATCCGGTTGAAACGCGCATCGTAGCCGCCGAGGCGCTGGTAGAACGACCTGTCCAGCACGACCCCGCTCGAGAACAGCAGCTGGTAGTCGAGGATGCGGGCGTACAGGTCGGGTATATCGAGCAGGAAGCCGTCCTGTTCGCGGGCGCCGTCGAAAAACCCCGCCGGGGCCAGCGCGAACTTGTCGCGGTCCTCGCCGCGCGCATCGAAGGTCACGAAGTTGCAGTACACGGCATCGCAGGGATGACGCGCCAGCCAGGCGCCTGTCAGCGCAACGAAATCCGGCGCCAGCAGGTCGTCCGAATCGCACAGCGCCACGTAGCCGCCCGTGGCGGCTTCGACGCCGATGTTGCGCGCGCGCTGGACGCCGCCGTTGGCCAGCGTGATCACATGAATGCGCGCGCCGTAGCCGGCCAGTACCGCCGCCGTGTCGTCGGTGGAGCCGTCGTCGACCACGATGATTTCATGGAAGGGCAGGGTCTGCGCCAGCGCGCTGTCGATCGTCGCACCGACCAGGTCGCCACGATTGTAAGCAGGAATGACCAGGCTGATGCGAGGAGGTGCGGACACTGCGGTGGGCATGGATTCGGGGAAGGTGGGCTGCAACCGGATGGTTGTTAAATAAGTACGGCATTTTAACAAATTCCCTTTGGATAATTGCGGTGTACAATCCAAAATTACCTGGAATCATGGCAACCATGGCGTATTTGAGACGTTCCCTCGTCATTAATTTCTTTTCGTCATCAGGTGCGGCCTTGATCCACTTCGCGGTCAGCCTGGTGCTCGCGCGCTTGTTGCTCCCTGACGACATCGGCATCTTCTCGATGACGGTCGTCATCGTCAACGTGGCCCACATGTTCCGCGATTTCGGCATCGCCACCTATGTGCAGCGCGAGCCCGATCTCACCCGCGACAAGCTGCGTTCGGCAATGGGCATGATGCTCCTGACGTCCTGGACGATCGCCCTGGTCCTGTTCCTGATCAGTGACTGGCTCGGCAACTGGTTCGGGGTGCCGGCCATGACGCCGGTCATGCGCGTGCTGGCGCTGGGCTTCGTGCTGATTCCGTTCGGCGCGATCACCCAGTCCATGCTGATCCGTGAGTTGCGGGCCGACCGCCAGGCCCTGATCGTCGCCGCCGGCACGCTCAGCTATTGCATCAGCTGCGTCACGCTGGCGCTGCTCGGCTTCGGCACCATGAGCCTGGCCTGGGCCAACCTGATCAATATCCTGACCTGCGTGCTGGTCTGCATTCCACTGCGGCCGGCGGGCATGCCCTGGATCCCGTCGCTGCGCCACTGGCGCGATATCGCCCGCTTTGGCCTGGGGGCGCTGGCGACCGGCTGCGTCACCGAGGTCAACGATGCGATCCCGGACCTGCTGCTCGGCAAGCTGGGCAGTCCGCACCAGACCGGCCTGCTCAGCCGCGCCAGTTCGACCGCGGCCATGTTCCACCGCATCGCCGGCAGCACCGTGACCTATGGCGCCGTTTCCTACCTGTCGCAGACGCACCATCGTGGCGAATCGCTGGTACCGACCCTGAGCCAGGCCACCGTGCTGCTGACCGGAATAGGCTGGCCCGCGTTCGCGCTCACCGCCGTGTTCGGTGCCGACATGGTGCTGGCCTTGTACGGCCCCGTGTGGCTGGACTGTGTGCCGGCCATCCTGCCGCTGGGCGTGGCGGCGGCGCTGGCGATGCTGTTCGAATTCATGCCGGCCGGGCTGGCAGCGATCGGGCGGCCCTACGTCGGGGCGCTGCCGCTGGTGGTGATGCTGGTGGCGCGCATCGTTGCCGGCATCCTGCTGTACGACGGCAGCCTGGTGTCGTTCGCCTGGGCCATTTGCGTTGCCGGCCTGGCGACGACGCCGGTGCTGCTGTTCCTGCAGCGGCACTATTTCGGATACCGCGTGAGCGCCTTCGCACGGCACCTGTGGCCGAGCGCCCAGGTCACGCTGGCCTGCACGGCCGGCGGCTTGCTGGTGCTGCATCTGCTGCCCGGGGTGGCGGCGCCGCTGCGCCTGCTGCTGGCGTCGCCGGTCGTGCTGCTGTGGTACCTGGCGCTGCACTGGAGCCGCCATCCGCTGCTCGACGAGGTGCACCGCCTGGCCGGCGCGGCGCGGGCGCGCCTGCGCCGGCCTAGCGCGCCGCGCTGCTGAGCAGGCGCTCGCAGGTGCGCAGGAACTGGTGGGCGACCGCCCGGGTACTGTGCGCGCGCGCCAGCGCCAGCCCGCCTTCGCCCAGCTTGTCGGCGAGTTCGCGGTCACCCAGGATGCGCAGGACCGCCGCGGCGATGTCGTCCGGCTTCCCGCCATCGACCAGCAGTCCGCTGAAGCCGTCCACCACCGCTTCGACCGCGCCGCCGGCACGGCCGCCGATGACGGGCTTGCGGCAGGCGTTCGCTTCGCGGAAGACCAGGCCGAAGCCCTCGGTGTCGCCATCCGGCATGGTCCGGTTGGGCATGAGGAACAGGTCGCACAGGCGCATGTAGCGCAGCAGGTCCGACTCCGACACCTTGCCGACCAGCGTCACCTGCTGCTGCAGGCCTTCGCTGTCGATCAAGTGCTCCAGCTCGGCGCGCATCTCGCCGTCGCCGACGATCAGGTAGTGCACGTCCGGACGCTGCGCCACCACCTGTTTCATCGCGCGTATCGCCATGTCGGCACCCTTGCGCGCCACCAGGCGTCCGACGGTCAGCACGATCTGCTTGCCGTCGAGCCCATGGCGCGCGATCAGTTCCGGATCGCGCTCGCCCGGGGTGAACTGATCGATATCCACCCCGTTCTGGATCAGCACCATCGATTCCGCCGGTACGCCCAGCGCGCTCATGGCGTCGCAGGTGAAGGAACTGACCGCCACCACCTTGTCGGCGGCCAGCAGGAATTGCTTGCGCTTGCGGCCGAGGCGGCCATCGGTGCGGGTGGTGATTTCCTCGCCGTGCACGTAGATCACGAGCTTGCAGCCAAACAGCTTTTTCAGGGCGATGCCGAGCCAGCTGCCGGTCACCAGTTCGCCGACGCAGACGACGTTGATGTCGTGGCGGCGTACCAGCCCGGCGGCCTTCCACAGCGCCCTGGCATACAAGGGCAGGTCGAGCGCCAGCAGGCGCCCCAGCGAGACCAGCTTGTTGGGCGGCGGCGGCATCATCAGGGGGCGCAACAGGCGGATGCGGTCCACCGGGAAGGGCTGGCCCGCATCGTGTTCGCGCCAGCCGGGAATCTCCTCGTTGTTCTGGTAGCTGGTGGTCGCGGTCAGCACGCGGATGCTGGCCGGCGGCATGTGACGGCACAGGTTCTCGTACACCACCGCCGAACCGCCGTGGATCGGCGCAAAGGTGCTGGCGATCATCAGGCAGCGCACGTCCGTCGGCGCTTCGTCCAGCTGGTGCGCCGGCACGGCGACCGTGGTCGAGCGGGTCAGCATGTTGCGCGCCAGCTGGAAGGCGATGCGTTCATTGCTCAGCCCCCAGGGCGTGAAGCGCGGCAGCTGGAACGGGTCGGTATCGGCCTGGCCGACGCCGATGCTGGTGGTGACCGCGTTGCGATAGCCGGCGGCCTTGACCATGTCCACGTGTTCGCCCCGGAAGTCTTCGCCCGGGCGCCCGTTCGGATAGGCGAACGAATGCACCGGGCCGCCGATGATGGCTTCCAGCGCATCCTTGCAGTCGCCGATCTCGGCGCGCGCCTGCTGCGCCGTGCACTCGTTCAGGATCGGGTGGTGCACGGTGTGCGCGCCGATCTCGAAGCCCTGGCTGTGCAGCGTGCGCACGGCGGCGGCATCGAAGCCGCGCGGCAGGATCAGGGCGCGGCAGGCCTGCGCCTCGAGCGCCTCGATGGCGTCCAGGCGCTGGCGCAGCGGCGCATACTTGAGGCGCCGCTGCAGCTGCATGACCAGGCGCTCGCGGCAGCCCGGCGCGTCCAGGTCGGGACTGGCCGCCACCCCGGCCGGCAGCAGCGCACCCTGGGCCGGCAGGGCGCGTACGGCCGAGACGATGCGTTCATGCCAGAGCGCTTCGGCGCCGCCCAGGTGGCCGGTGGTGACGAAGAAGGTGGCCGGCAGGCCGCGCCGGCGCAGCGCCGGGCTGACGTTGTCGAGCCATTCGGCATAGCCGTCGTCGAAGGTCAGCGCCACCGCGCGCGGCGGCAGGGTGCCGCTGCGCAGCGCGGCGCTGGCCTCGGTCAGCGGCAGCACGTTGGCGTTGGCGGCGACGAAGTCGAGGATCTGCTCGAAGCGCGGCAGGTCCAGTTCGGCCGGCGCGAGCGGGTCGGCCTGGGTCGGCACCTTGTGGAACAGCATCACCGACAGGCGCGCCGATGGCCCGGCCGGCGACAGCATCGACAGCAGCCCACGTACGAACATCGTCTTCATGGGACCGTCGTGCGGTGTCTGCCCGGTCATCGCGCCGGTACGTGAGGCACCGGAGAACGCAGTGGCAGCTTGCGCCTGGAAGGAAGCAGGATCTTTTCCAAACATACGAGAATAATGATGATGTCGTAGTACAGGTCGAAATAGGCCAGCGACAGGAAGCTGCCGCTGACGGCGTAGCCGATGATGCATACCTGGCACATGCGCGCCAGCGTGGCCGCCCACTTGAGATCAGGGACGGTGTCGCAATACTTCCGTACACGGGTGCTGGTGCGCCAGGCGCAGACCATGATGCTGATGAACATGCCCAGCCCGATGAAGCCGTGGTCGCCCAGGGTCTGGAACCAGATGCTGTGCGCCGCGTGGTAATTCAGCGGCTCGGGCGCATACAGCATGAACATGCGCGGCGTGAACACGTTGAAGCCGCCGCCCAGCGGGAAGGTGGTGGCGATATTGACCGCGAAGCGCCACGCATTGACCCGGCCCATGAACGAGTCGTCCTGGTTGTATTCGTTGATCGTGTCCATGCGGTCGAACCAGGCGGACGGCATCACGGCCCAGATCATGGCCACCACGCCGACGACGACGAAGGCGGTCTGCACTTTCTTCGGGCTGTGGCACCACAGGAAGAACAGCATGGCGATGCCGCCGACCAGCGCGCCGCGCGAATACGAGCCGACCACCGATACGGCGGTCATCGCGGTCATCAGCGTCATGCCCAGCACCAGCCATTTGCTGGTGAGCTGGGTGCGCAGGTACCAGATCAGCGGCAAGGCCGTGACCAGCGCCAGCGCCATGCCGTTGTTTTCCGCGATATAGCTGCCGTCCGGGCCATACACGCGGAAGTGGCCGCCCGAGGCCAGCGTGAACAGGCCGCCCTTCAGGCCGAATATGCCGAGCGAGAGGGCGACGATCCAGACGAAGATCTTCAGGTCGCGCGTGTTGTTGATCAACATGATCGTGATGATGACCATGAAATACGTCTTGCCCACGCGGTTCCACTCGCCCCAGACCATGTAGGGCTCGAGTGCGAAGAAACTGGTGAAGGTGAACCAGGCGGCGAACACCAGCAGCATGGTGGTCGCCGGGGTCAGGGGCAGGCGCTTCGGGTCCTTGGTGGTCAGCATGCCCAGCAGGGTCACGCCCGCGATCACCGCGGCGAACGGGAAGTTGTAGGCGAAGCCATAGGCCAGCCGGTGCGGATTCATCAGGCTGACCCAGGTGAACAGCAGGGCCCCGACCACCGGCCGCTTGTACGCCAGCGGCAGGAGCCCGAAGATGATCAGGGTGATGAGGATGTCACGCATGCGAGCGCAGGGCTCCGAACAGGCTGACGACCTTGCGCGCGTTGGCGCCCCAGGTCAGCTGCATGTCGTCGATGGTGCGCTGGGCATTCTCGGCGACCCGCGTGCGCAGCGCGGCATCGCCGCACAGGCGGCTGACGGCGCGCGCCAGGCCATCCGGATCGGCCGGGTCGAACAGCACGGCATTGTGGTCCTGGCGCAGGATTTCCTCGATGTTGGGCTGGGCCGGGCCGATGATGGCCTTGCCCAGCGCCAGGTATTCGAACAGCTTGAGCGGCGAGGCGTAGGCCACCACCGCCGGCTGCAGCGCGATATCGAAGGCGGCCACGTAGCGCGCGACGTCGTCGCGGCCGACGATGCCGCTGAAGGTCACGCGGTTCTCGATGCCGAGCTCGCGCGCCTGGCGCTCCAGGCCGGCGCGCGCCGGGCCGTCGCCAACCACCAGCAGGTGGCGCCGCGATTCCGGCGGGTCGGCGGCGATCAGGTCCAGCACCTTGTCCAGCCCGTGCCACTCGCGCACGAAGCCGGTGAAGCCGAGCACCAGGCGGCCTTCCAGGCCCAGCGCGCGCTTGGCCGCGTCCACGTCCGGCGCCCGTTCGAAGCGTTCGCCGTTGATGCCGTTCGGGATCACCACGATGCGCTTTTCATCGACGCCATACGAAGCCACGATGTCGCCCAGCACCTGGGTCACCGGCAGCACCACGTCGGCGTTACGCCAGGCATAAGCCTGCGACCAGCGCGCCAGCCGGGTCAGCGCCAGGCCGTCGTAGCGGCTGCGCTCTTCCAGGATCGGCGCGTTCACTTCCAGCAGCAGCGGCAGCTTGTAGCGGCGCGCAGCCCATACGCCGGCCGGCAGGAACAGGTTGTAGCGTTCGTAGATGCAATCCGGCTTGTGCTCCCGGATCGCGGCGGCCAGGCGCCGGTAGGCGACCAGCGAATAGGCCAGCTCCATGAGCTCGTAGAACCACTTCGGCAGCCAGCGCTTGAGCAGGGCGACGGCGCCGGCATCGGCGCCGAAATCCTCGTTCTCGATGCTGGGAGGGGCGGCGATGATCACCTCGTGGCCCTGCGCGCGCAGGGCATGGATCATTTCTTCGATATGGACATATTGGCCGTCCTTGGAACGGGTCCGGTGATGGTAAAGAATACGCACTGGGAACTGCTCCAGGTGGATATGACTGATTCTAAGGATCGTGCTGGCGAAGGCACCCGCTTCATGACGGATACTGCCTCCGCGAAAGATTGGCGTTAAGACAGAATCTTAACTTAAAAAAATTTAAATTCTCATACTATTGAATCAGCATTCTGGCGCAGCGGCCCGTTTGTCGGATCCTGGTCACGCCTCTGCACTTACCCGCAGGAAAGCCTCGAACATCAGCAGCGACCACAGGGCCACGCTGTGGTCGGCCGCCCCCGATTCGTGCTCGCCGACCAGCCGTTCCAGGTAGCGCCGCTCGAAGATGCCGGTATCGAGCAGGCGCGCGCCCAGCACGCCATCGCGCACTGCCTGGCGCAGCGGGCCGCGCAGCCAGGCCGCCAGCGGGATCGAAAAGCCCTTCTTGGCGCGGTACATGATGTCGTGCGGCAAGTGTGGTTCGAGCGCCTTTTTCAGTCCGTACTTGCCTTCGCCGCCGCGCAATTTCAGGTCGTTGGGCAGGGTGGCCGCGTATTCGCAGAAGGTGTGGTCGAGCAGGGGCACGCGCACTTCCAGCGAATGGGCCATGCTGGCGCGGTCGACCTTGGTCAGAATGTCGCCCGGCAGCCAGGTCTTGAAGTCCAGGTACTGGATCAAGGACAGCGGATCGTCGGTGGGCGCGCGCGCCGCGTGCTCGCGCATGACGTCGATCGCGCGGTAGCCCTGCAGGTCGGCGCGGAAGCGGCTTGAAAACAGTTGGTCGCGCTGGCGGTCGCTCAAGCGCGACACGCCGTGGAAATAACCCTCGACCAGGTCGCGCGCCAGCGCTTCGAAGGTGGTCTTGGCGCGGAACATGCGCGGCGCCCAGTCGGCCTTCGGATACAGGCTGCCCAGGGTGCCGAACAGCGGTTTGCGGATCGCTTCCGGGACCCTGGAGCGCACGCTGTGCTCGGCCATCGCGAAGCGGTAGCGGCGGTAGCCTGCGAAATTCTCGTCGCCGCCGTCGCCGGACAGCGCCACCGTCACGTGGCGGCGCGCCAGCTGGCACACGCGGTAGGTCGGGATCGCCGAGCTGTCGGCGAAGGGTTCGTCGTACAGGTGGGCCAGCGTATCGACCAGGCCGTAGTCGTCCTTGTCGACGATCTGGCCGTGGTGGACCGTGCCGTAGCGCTGCGCGACCTGGTTGGCGTACTGGGTCTCGTCGAATTCCGGGTCGTCGAAGCCGATCGAGCAGGTGGTCACCGGCTTGCCGTCGCCCGCCATCATCGCCACCACCGCGCTGGAGTCGACCCCGCCGGATAAAAAGGCGCCGAGCGGCACCTCGGATTCCATCTGGCTCTGCACGGTCTCGCGCAGGCGCGCCGTGAGTTCTTCCAGCACCTCGGCTTCGGGACGCGCCGGGTCGGGGCGGAAGGCCAGGTCCCACCAGCGCTGCGGCCGCACCTCGCGCGCGCCGACCTTCAGGGTGATGCAGTGGCCGGGGCTGAGTTTATAAGCATTATTAAAGATGGTCTTCGGTTCCGGCACGTAGCCATAGGCGAAGAAATCCTCGACCGCGCGCGGGTTCAGTTCGCGCGACAGGGCCGGGAAGGTCATGATCGACTTCAGTTCCGAGCCGAACACGAACAGGCCGTCCGGCAGCAGGGAATAGAACATCGGCTTCACGCCGACGTGGTCGCGCGCCAGGAACAGGGTCTGCTGTTTCCGGTCCCAGATGCCGAAGGCGAACATGCCGCGCAGGCGGCGCACGCAGTCCGGGCCCCAGGCCAGCCACGCCTGCAGCACGACTTCGGTGTCCGATTTGGTGCGGAACACGTGGCCCAGCGCCACCAGTTCGTCGCGCAAGGCGCGGTAGTTGTAGATCTCGCCGTTGAACACCAGGGCGACGTCGCGCGCCGGGTTCAGGAAGGGCTGCTGGCCGGTGGCGACGTCGATCACGGACAGGCGCCGGTGGCCCATGCCGAGTCCCGGTTCCAGGTACAGCTCGCCCTCGTCGGGGCCGCGGTGGTGCTGGCTCTCGTTCATGCGCCGCAGCGCTTCGCGGTCGATCTCCCGGTTGCCGTGGGTATCAAAGATGCCGACTATTCCGCACATGATGACTTGCTTTCTTGATGTTGGGCGTGGCCGCGCAGCTTTTGCCGGCACAGGCTGTCGTACAGGGCGCCGTAGGCGGCGAGCATGGCGCGCATGCTGAAGCGTTCCTCGACGCGCGCGCGGCCGGCCCGGCCGTGGGCGGCGCGCAGCAGCGGGTCGGCGGCGTAGCGCGCCAGTGCCTGCGCCAGCGCATCCAGGTCGCCGACCGGCACCAGCAGGCCCTGCACGCCGTCGTCCACGACTTCCGGGATGCCGCCGACGCGCGAGGCGACCACCGGCAGGCCGCAGGCCATCGCCTCCAGCATCGACACCGGCGTGCCTTCGGCCAGGGACGGCAGCACGAACACGTCGAAGCCGTGCAGCAGGTCCTTGATGTCGGCGCGCGCGCCCGGCAGCCAGACCGCGTCCCCCAGGCCCAGGCGCGCGACCTGCTCGCGCACCGCGGGCAGTAGCGGCCCGTCGCCGACGATGGACAGTTTTACGCGCGCCGCGAGTTCGGGCGCAGTGTGCTGCAGAGTGGTGCGCAGGCTGGCCAGCGCATCGACCAGCAGGCGGTGATTCTTGACGTCCTGCACCCGCGCCACCGTGCCGATCACGATGTCGTCCGGGCTCCAGGGGGCGTCCCGGCAGGGGGCGCCGCCGGGCGCGTACTTGTCGGTGTCGACGCCGTTCTTGATGAACAGGGTCTTGGCCGGCGGGATCTTCACCACTTCGCCCAGCCAGCGGTTCAGGTCTTCGGACACCGGGATGAAGCGGTCGACGAAAGGCACCAGGCGGCGGCGCAGGAAGTTGTGCTTGGGGTTCAGGCCGTGCGGATCGGCCGCGTCGCGCCCGTGTTCGGCGTGGATGCGCACCGGCACCCCCGCCATGCTGGCCGTGAACGCGTATTCCAGCGCCGCCAGGTTATAGGTGTGCAGCACGGCCGGGCGCAGGCGCCGCATCAGGCGCCAGAAATCGAGGTGCGTGCCCAGGCCCAGGCCCGGCGGCTTGTCCAGCGCGTGCAGCTCGACGTCCGGGCGCTGGATGCGCGCGGAAAAGTCGGTGTAGCGGGTCAGGCAGACCACCGCGTGGCGCCAGGCCGGCATGCGGTTGATGCAATCGACCAGCAGCGTTTCCAGCCCGCCCACGCCGAGCGCGTACACCAGGTGCACGACCAGCGGGCGGGTGTCGGCGGCCGTGGCCTGCGGGCTTGCGGCGCGCTGCGGCAGTGCTGCGTTCATCGTGCCGTTTCCGCCTTCAGGGCAGCGTCCAGCGCCGTGCCCTGCTGGGCCAGGAAGGCGCGCAGCGCGGCGCGCGCGGCGTCGGGCGATTCGCCGAGCGGCGCGTACAGCATCAGGGCGGCGGCATCGTCGCCCCGCAGCAGCGCCTTGGCGCGCGCCTGCAGCAGCTTGGCGCTCACGTTGCTGCTCGTGTACTGCCCGTCGATCCATTTCCAGGACCAGACCAGCAAGCTGCCCTGCGGGCCGCGCAGCGTCGATTCCTGCAGCTTGATGGCGTGTCCTGCCAGCGTCTCGGTGCGCGCCGTGGCGTCGAGCTCGTGCCAGGTGTCCTTGTAGCCCGTCAACCGGTTCACCGAGCTGACCGCGGTCTTGTACGGGTACTGGTTGCGGTAGTACAGCACGTTCAGCGCGACCGGCGCGCCCGGCCCCTGCCAGACGCCGTGGAAGCGCGCGTCGGGCGTGAAGTAATCCGGCTTCCAGTTCGCGAATTCCGGGGCCTGCGGCCAGGTCACGGCCACCTGGTCGAAGCGCACCGGGTTCGGGTTGTGGTTGACGCGTTCGCCGACCAGCGCCGAGGCCGGCCACACCGCGCACAGGGCCAGCACGGCGGCGGTCATCGCGCCGAAGCGGCGCGCCGAGGCCGGCGCGGCGGCCGGAAGATGGGACGTGCCCGTACCGGTAGCGGCCGGCGTTGCGCCGGCCGTTGCCGGCACGTCCTCGCGCCAGTAGCTGCCGATCCAGAACATGACGAACATGACCAGGCCGAAGAACAGCCAGCCGTAGATGATGTGGTCGACGCCGGTCGCCAGTTCCATGCCGGACAGGTGGCCGATCATCACGATCATGTAGGCGCGCAAGCCGTTGGCGACGATCGGGACCACCATCGACAAACCGATGAACAGCGCGCGCCGCGCCGTCGAACGGTAGGTCAGGTAGGCGTACAGGCAGCCCAGCGTGATCGAGGAGATCAGGTAGCGCACGCCGCTGCAGGCCTCGACCACCGACCAGCTGCCGGTCGGGAGTTCGAAGCGGGTGCCGCTGCGCAGCACCGGGATGCCGGTGGCGCGCACCGCCCAGACGGTGAAGTCGGCGGTGAACTGGATCAAGGGGGCCACGAACACGTCGCCGAAGGGCACGGCGAACAGCAGGAACAGCAGCGGGAAGGCGAGCGAGCCGGCCAGGCGCGGGCCGAGCAGGGCCAGCGCGGTGACCGGGAACATGGCCACGAAGGCGTACTGCGCCACGAACTGCACTTCGCCCAGGCGCGCCGCGAACCAGCCGATGCCGAGCACCGCCAGCAGCAGCAGCGCCGGCGCGTAGGGCTTGGGCGGATACAGGCTGAAATTTTCGCGCTGGCGCCAGACCAGCCAGAGGCTGATCGGCAGGATCACGTAGCCGTGGGCGAAGGTCTCGGAACTGTTCCAGATCGAGACGATCGATTCCACCGTACCGAAGTAGAGCAGGAAGGGGGCCAGCAGGGCGAGCGCGATCAGCGCGATGCTGGTGCGCGTGAGGGGCACTGCGGGTACGGCGGACGTGGCGGCATCGCCGACCACGCCGGGAGGCGGCTTCAGGAACATTCCAGGTTCTCTCCTATGCAGGCAAGATTGCTCGACCAACTGTATTGACTTTGCACCTTGGCGCGCGCCGCCTGGCCGATGGCGGCCGCGGCTTCCTGCTGGCCGGCCAGCAGCGCGCCGACGGCTTCGGCAAAGGCGGGGGCGTCTTCGGCCAGCACCAGTTCGCTGCCCGGCACGGCGTCGATGCCTTCCAGCGCCTGCGGCGAGACCACCACCGGGGTCGCCATCGCCATCGCCTCGAGCACCTTGTTCTGGATGCCGCGCGCGATGCGCAGCGGCGCCACCGCGACCGCGGCGTGGGCGATGTAGGGCCGCACGTCGGGCACGGTGCCCGTCACCTGCACGCCCTCGCGCTGGGCCAGCAGCTGCACCGCCGGGCTTGGGCGCGAGCCGACGATGTAGAAGCGCAGGTCCGGGAAACGCCGGCGCAGCGCCGGGAAGACTTCGTCGCAGAACCACTGCACGGCGTCGACGTTGGGCCAGTAATCCATGGCGCCGGTGAACACCAGCGCGCGCTCGCCCGGGGCGTACGGGCTGGCGTGCGCCTCGTGCGGCGAAAAGTAATCGGTGTCGACGCCGTTGCTGAAGTGGCCGATGCGGGCGCTGCTTTCCGGCGCCAGCGTGCGGAACAGCTCAGCCTCGGGCGCCGATACGAACAGCGAGGCGTCGTAGTCGCGCGCCACTTGCCGCTCGTAGCGCAGCAGCTGGCGCGCCTCGTAGTGGTAGATCCAGCTCATCGGGAAGGATTTCTTTTCCGCGTACTGGCGCCACTTGTCGGAATCGACGTCGACGAAATCGACCACGCGGCGCGCATCGCGGTAGCGGTCGGCGTACTGTGCCATCGCCGAGGAAAACACCAGCACGCGCACGATGCCCTGCGCGCTCACGGTCTGGTCGACCCAGCGCGCGAGACCGGCATCGCGATAATATTCGAGCGACAGCGAGCGGTTCTTGAGCAGCGCCTGCAGGCTGCGCACGCGCGCCAGCAGCGGGTGCATGCGCGCGAAATGGCTGCTCGCGCACAGCGCCTCGACGTGCGGCACGTACTGCCAGTCGTCCGGGTCGTCGACGAAGGTCGCCAGGTGCACCCGGTAGTGGCGCGCCAGGTGCTTCAGGAGGTGGTACGAACGGATCTTGTCGCCCTTGTTGGGCGGATACGGGATCCGGTGGATCAGCAGGAGCAGGTCTTCCACGATAGTTCCAGGATGGGCTGTGCGCGGTCCGCCGTCAGCCCAGGTTGCGGACGATGTAGGGACCCATGAAGTTCGCCAGCGGCAGCGGCAGCTTTTTCCACATCTTGATGAACAGCTGGTACTTCGGGTTCAGCGGGTTGTTGTCGGGCAGGCTATCGGCGCCGTACAGCTTGTATTCGTAGGGCAGGTGCTGGGCGGTGAAACCCCAGTTCTTCTTGAAGTCGTAGGCGCCGGTGCCCAGCTTGCTGCGGCCGAAGTCGAACAGGCGGCAGCCGCGCGCGGCGGCCGCCTGCATCAAATTCCAGTACATGAAGTCGTTGCCGGCCACGCTGCGCGCCAGGTCCATGCCGCCGCCGTAGTAGGGCACGACCTCGTCGCGCCAGTAGAACGACAGCACCGCCGCCACCAACTGGTTGTCCTCGGTGAGGATGGTGCGCACCTCGCACTCGTCGCCGAAGGTTGTTTGCAGCAGGGCGAAGTATTTTTTCGGGAACACCGGGGTGCCCAGGCGGTGCACGCTGTTGGCATAGGCTTCGAACATGCGGTCGACGTTGGCGTCGACTTCGCCGCGCAGGCCCAGCTTGATGCCCTTGCGGACCATCGCACGCTGCTTGCGCGGGATGGCGTTCAGGTTGGCCTCGTCGTCGCCCGTGATCTCCTTGCGGAAGGTGACGTACAGTTCCTTCGAGTGCCAGTTGCCGTCCTCGGGATGGAAACGGTCCATGCCGCGGTATTCCAGGTGGCCGACGCCCAGTTTCTGCGCCAGCTCGTGGGCGGCCTGGTCGAGCAGCGCGCGTGCTTCAGGGCTGGTCGCGGCCGGGCCGCCGTACACGCAGAACGGCATCGCGCCCAGCGAGTGGCCGAACAGGCGGCTCTTGATCTCGGCCAGCGGCAGCACGCCCTGGATCGCGCCGTCCTGCTCGACATAATAGAAAAAGGTCTTGATGCCGAACGACTGCTCGATCACGGTCTGCCAGCCGGACAGGTGGAAGAAGGTGGCGTCCGGGCAGGCGCGCACGAAGGCGTCCCAGCGCGGGTAATCCTGCGGCTGCAGCAGCTGCAGGGTCAGGGGGCCGGCTGCCGCCGGCGGAGCGGCGCGCTTGGCCTGGGCGGCTTCGATGATCGAATTCATGGCTGCGAGTTATGGCTGATTCAGGAAGATGCGGTCCATGCGGTCCCATGCGAAGTCGCGCGCCAGGGCTTCGATGCGGCTTTCCATGCGGTCGATGTTGACGTAGTGGCGGAAGCGCGACTTGGCGCCGACGCCTTCGGGGCGCGGCTGGTCCGGGTCGATTTCCCACGGGTGGAAGTAGAACAGCGCCGGCTGGCGGTCGTCCTGGTTCACCTTGGCCATCATCCAGCGCGACAGCGCGTAGGGCAGCAGGCGGAAGTAGCCGCCGCCGCCGGCCGGCAGGTTACGCTTCAACATCTGCACGGTGGTGATCGGCACTTCCAGCAGACCCTCTAGACCGTTCGGATAGAAGGCGAAGCGCGGCGCTTCCGGCATGCCGTAGTGGTCGTGCACCACCGGGTAGATGCTCGAGCTGTAGCGGTAGCCGGCTTCGAGCAGCGCGTCCAGCGCCCACAGGTTGTCGCGCCCGATCGAGAAGCTGGGCGCGCGGTAGCCCAGCACCGCCTGGCCGCCGATGTCTTCCAGCAGCGCCTTGCTTGACCGGATGTCGTTGTCGAATTCGGCGCGGGTCTGGTCCGAGGCGCGCAGGTGGCCGTAGCCGTGGCTGGCCAGTTCGTGGCCGCCGGCGACGATGCGTTTCACCACGTTCGGATAGCGCTCGGCGATCCAGCCCAGCGTGAAGAAGGTGGCGCGCACGCCGGTGCGCTCGAACAGCGCCAGGATGCGGTCCATGTTGGCTTCGACGCGGCATTCGCGCGTCGGCCAGCTGGCGCGGTCGATGTAGGGGGCGAAGGCCGAGACCTGGAAGTAGTCCTCGACGTCGCAGGTCATGGCGTTGCGGATGCGTTCGCCGGGCGCCGGCGCCGGGCGCGCGGCCAGTTCGTACATGTTCATTCTTGGTTGTCCACGTGATGGGTTGCCGCCCCCTGGGGCGTGGCCACGATCTTTTTCAGGATCGACAGCACCGACACGATCGATTTCTCCAGGCGCATCATGCGCTCGTCCAGCATCTCGACGCTGTTGGCGCGGCGGTCGCCGGTGCGCTGGTCGATGGTGCGCATGCCGCCGGCATGCAGGTCGCTGTCCAGGCCGGGGGCGGCCACCGGCATCGCCTCGTCGTCCGGCGTGCCCATGACTTCGGGCACCTTGTATTCCTCGTTGATGTCGCGGATGACGGTATTGATGTCGTCTTCCGTAAAGGCGTGCAGCTCTTCCAGGAAGCCCATCAGCAGCACGCGGTCCATCAGCGTGTTGACTTTACGGGGGATGCCGCCGCTGTAGGCGAAGATCGCCGCGTGGGCGCCGTCGTCGAAGGCCGGGTCGCCGGTCCAACCGACGGTGGCCAGGCGGTGCTCGATGTAGGCGCGGGTTTCCTGCGCATCCATCGGGCCCAGGTGGTAGCTGGCGATCACGCGCTGGCGCAGCTGCTGCATGCCGGGGCTGTGCAGGGTGGCGCGGAATTCGGGCTGGCCGAGCAGGAAGGTCTGCAGCAGCGACTTGTCGTCGGTCTGGAAGTTCGACAGCATGCGCAGTTCTTCGACCGTGCGCGCCGACAGGTTCTGGGCTTCGTCGATGACGAGCAGGGCGCGCTTGCCCTGGTGGTCGACGTCGCACAGGAAGCGCTCCAGGCGCGTCAGCAAGTCGGTCTTGCTGGCGCCTTCATACGGCAGGCCGAAGGCGGAGACCACCATGCGCAGCGTGTCGTCCGGGTCGAGGTGGGTGTTGACGATGTGGGCGGCCACGATCTGGTCCGAGGGCAGCCGGTTGAACAGGTTGCGCACCAGCGTGGTCTTGCCCGCACCGACTTCGCCGGTGATGACGATGAAGCCTTCGCCCTGGGACAGGCCGTACTCGAGGTAGGCCATGGCGCGCTTGTGGCCCTTGCTGCCGTAGAAGAAGTGCGGGTCCGGGCGCAGCTGGAAGGGCTTGGCGGACAGGCCGTAATAGGATTCGTACATCTTGATGGGCTCCGCTTCTTAGTACACGATGGAGAGCGTCGCGACCAGCGCGTTCTCCCGATAGCTGCCGTTGTTGACCAGGTTCTGGCTGCCGCGCGTATGGCGCAGCTCGAGGCTGCCCTGGGTCCTGGGCGCGAGGCGGTGGCTCATCCCCAGGCGCGCCTCGCGGTTGTCGCTGGCGTAGTCGGTGGACAGCGAACGCACGCGCGAGGCCGACAGGCTGGCGTAGGCGCTGGTGCGCGGCGCCAGCCGGTAATCCAGGTAGGCGCTGGCGCCGCGCTGGCTGGTGTTGTCGTTCAGCGATGCCAGCTGCCCCAGCAGCAGGGTGCTGTCGCTCTGCTGGGTCGACAGCGCGAGGCGGTCTTCGTCGTACAGCGTGAACGTCAGGTTGCTGCGCGAGCCGCGGAAGACGGCCGCGCCCTGCAGGCGCTTGATGCGGATGTAGCGGTTGCTCAGGTAATTGATGCTGGTGGCCAGCGTCGGCGGCAGGCCGGTGGCGGCGATGTAGGCCTGCACCGCCTGCTGGCGCTGCGCCGCATCCGGGATGCTCGCCGCGAACAGGCCGTCGAGCATGGCGGCGGTGTCGACCGCGGCCGGCAGCAGGAACTGCGAACGGGTGGTGGTGACCGCGTCGCTGTAGTCCAGGGTCCAGACGCTGCGCTGGGTGCGGTAGCTGGACGCCAGCGAACCGGTCTTGCCGAAGTAGCGGCGGCCGAACGAGGCCTGCACGCTGGTGCGGGTCGACGGCGTCCAGATGAAGCCGGCCGACCAGCTGCGCCCGCGCGTGCCTTCGCCCAGCGTCGGGTATTCGTACTTGTCGTAGCCGGCGTTGGCGGTCAGGCTGAAGCGCCGGATCACGTTCCAGCGCAGGCCCACCGTGGTGTTCTCGGACGAGGACTCGCCGCCGACCATCGACGCCGACGCCGCGTCCAGGCGCTCGCTCAGGTCCTGGTGGTAGTAGGACAGGTTCCAGCCGATGGTCTCGAACCGGGTACCGCTGCTCAGGTCGGCGGAACGGGTGGCGGCCAGGCTGGTGCCGAAGCCGGCCACGCCGCCCTCGACCGAGTCGCGCATGTAGCGCAGCGTCATGTCCGCGGTCGAGCCGAAGCGGTGGCGCAGGTAGGGGCTGATGCGCCAGCTGCTGACGTCGGTGCGGTTGGACGACGAGAAGGTGTTGTTCGACACCGGACCGAAGGCCGAAATCGCCTGGCGCGAGCCGCTGGCGCCGGCGTCGACGAACAGCAGTTCGTCGACCACCACCGCCTGCGCATTGGCGTTGTAGCGGCGCTCGCTGTTCTGCAGGTTGGCCGCGTCGCGGTCGCCGTAGGCGAACAGGCGCCAGCCGAGATCGGCGCTGGCCTTGAGGCGCGGTCCGCTGGTGCTGAAATTGATGCTGGGGTCGGCTTCGCTGATGAAGCTGCCGTGGGTATCGCCGCCGCTCTGCAGGCCCGGATTGTCCGAGTAGGTTTCGCGCAGGTCGAGCCGCGGCGTGATGCGCCAGTCGGCCGCATGGGATGCGCTGGACGCCAGCACGGCGGCCAGCGCGAAGGGCGTCAGCCTGAACGCGGCGCCCAGGCGCGCCGCCCATCGCGGGTTCTCCGGCATCTTAGCCGTAGTGATAGTCATACGTCTCTTCGATGCCCGGGAAGTCCCTGGTCTTGTTATAGATGAGATTCACGTTGGGGTAGCCTTCCAGCTGGCTCAGCGCTTCCTTGACAGCGTGCTGGGTCGTGGTCTGGGCCTCGACCACCATCACGATCTGGCCCATGTGCGAGGCCAGCACGCGCGATTCGCTGGTGAGCAGCAGCGGCGGCGAGTCGAAGATCACGATCCGGTCCGGATAGCGGTTGGCGATCTCGTTCACCAGCTGAGTCATGGTCGAGCTGGCCAGCAGCTCGGTGGCGCGCGGGGTGGCGGTGCCGGCCGGCAGGATCGACAGCGTGTCGACGTTGGTGCGCAGCATCACGTCGGCCATGTCGAGCTTGTCGTCGACCAGGATGTCCATGAGGCCGCGGTGCGGCGGCAGGCCGAGCGTGCGCAGCACCGAGGGGCGCGCCACGTCGGCGTCGACGAGCAGCACGGTGTGGTCGAGTTCCATGGCGATGCTCATCGCCAGGTTGATCGCGGTATAGGTCTTGCCTTCGCCCGGCAGCGAGCTGGTGACCATGATCAGGTTGTTCGGCCGGGTCTTCGGCGCGCGCTCGGCAAAGGCGCGCTGCAGCAGCGGGCGCTTGATGACGCGGAAGTCTTCCAGCAGCCGGGTACGGCCGGCGGCGGCGGTGACCATGCCCAGTTCGCGCATGCGCGCCAGGTCCAGTTCCACGCGGCGCGTCGAGAACTTCGGCAGCGGCGCCTGGGGTGCGGCGGCCGGGGCCGCGACAGGGGCCGGGGCCACCGGCACGACCGGCGGCACGGCGGCCGGGGTGGCCGGGGTGGCCGGCGGCGGCGTGGCTTCGGCGACCGGGATTGCCGGAACGGCGCGTACGATCTCGGCGTCGGCCAGGACGGCGGCGGCGTTGTTGGTGGCGGCCGGGCTGGCGCCATGGCCGGCGGCGTTGCGCTGCTGGTCGATCCGGCTGGCCGCTTTTTCGATAATGCTCACGATGGTCTACTCCTTGTGATCGTCGCGTTTACAGCGTGGGCCGGACCAGGATGGCGGCCATGCCGATGCCGTAGGCGCCGAACAGCAGCAGCACCGAGGCGGTGAGGGCAACCAGGCGGCGCTTGCGGCGGACGGTCTGTTCGTTGGTCCAGTTCATGCCGATCGCGCCCAGCACCGGCAGGCCGGTGACGTCGCGCAGCGCTGCCTGGCTCATGAAGGTCGGGCGTACCTGGCTCATCAGGAACGCGGCGGCCAGGCCGGCCACCAGCGCGCCGCCGAACACCATCGAGAACAGGCGCAGGCGGTTCGGGCCGCTCGGCTGGGACGGGGCGGTCGGCGGGTCGATGGTGCGGAAGGACAGCATGTCGGTGGCCGAGGTCAGGTCGCCCGACAGGCGTGCCGATTCGCGGCGTTCGACCAGGCGCTGGTAGTTCGCCTTGTTGATGTCGTAGTCGCGGTTCAGCTGGGTCAGCTGGGCTTCGATCTCCGGCGCCGTGGTGCTGCGCGAATGCAGGCTCGCCACGCGCGCCGAGTATTCACCCACGCGGGCGCGCAGCGAGGCCACGCGCGCTTCGGCCTGTGACAGCGACACGGTCAGCTGCTGCAGCATCGGGCTGTAGCCGGCGCCCGGGTCCAGGCTGCGCTTCTTGTTCTTCGACAGGTCGGCCTTCTGGGCCAGCAGCTGGTCGAGCAGGCGCTTGTTGGCGATCACGTCCGGGTGCTGCTCGGTGTACTGCAGGCGCAGGGCGTCCAGGTTCTTCATGGTCGCCGCGATACGGCCTTCCAGTTCCGGGTCGAGCATCGCCGGGTCGATCGCCGGGGTGCCCGGCTTGGCCGGGTCGCCGTTGATCTGGCGGCGGATCGCGTTGCGCGCCTGCTCGGCCTCGTTCAGCTCCAGGCGCGCCTGGTTCAGCTGGTCGGTCGCGCTGCCCAGCTGGCCGCCGAAGTCGCCGCTGCCCGGCAACATGCCCATGTTCTTGATCTTGAATTCCTTGAGCGTGTTCTCGGCGGCGGCCAGCTTCTCTTCATAATTCTTGATCTGATCGTCGATGAACTGGATCGCCTTGGCGGAATCCTGTTTCTTGCCGCCGAAGCTGCCCTCGACGAAGATGGTCAGCAAGCCCTGCACCACGTCCTTGCCCAGTTTCGGGTTGTCAGCGGTGTAGGCGATGGTGTAGATGTCGTCGCGCTCGGTGCCGCCGATGCGGATCTTCGAGATCAGCTCGTCGACCATGCGGTCGTGTTCCTTGCTGTCCTTGGCCTTCACGTCCAGGTCGACGTCGCGCATCAGTTTCTCGATGTTCGGACGGCTGAGCAGGGTGCGGCGCATGAAGACGACCTGTTCCTCCAGGTTGGGCATGGTGGTCATGCCCGACAGCAGCGGCCGCAGGATGCTCTGGGTGTCGACATACACCCGGGCCGAGGCTTCGTACTGATTCGGCAGGCGCAGCACCACGGCCCAGCCGATCAGGGCCACGGTCCAGGTAATCACGACCGCATACCAGCGATACTTGCCAATAGCTTTAAGGAAATTAAGAAGTAAGGCGGTGATTTCTGCCATCTCGTCAGTCTCGCGATAAGTGACCCCAAGGGCGTGATGAAGATGCCTTGAGCTGGGTCAGAAAATAATTAAATACCTCGCATGATCGCTTGTAGTCTGAGCAATTGCAATTACGCGCGAGAAAAATGTGCAGTGCTTGGCGGCCCGTGCCTTGCCTACAACACCTGGAGTGTCCTGTCAGACGAAAATTGAGCGGTTTTGCATTAACTTTCAGCAATTATTTCTGAGGATTTAACGAACTTAGGGTGTTTTGTTGCACTTCATCAACACGTTACCCGTGCAGCTTAGGACGGTATCACGTAAACTTGCCTGGAGGACTTTGTCCAAAAATCAAACGCTTTATTGTAATGTCTTAAATGCAAAAGGGGGTGCACGTTTGGTGCCTAATCGAAATATCAACATGCCCGAGCGCCGCATGCGCGGCCGGGTGCGGGCCTTGCTGGTCACTTGCATGCTGGCAATGATTCCACTGGCGCCGGCGCCGGCCGCCGACTTGACCGCGGTGGTCCCGACGATCAAGCGCTCGGTGGTCGGGGTCGGCACCTTCGAACGCACGCGCAGTCCGGCCACGGTCTTCGTCGGCACCGGTTTCGTGGTCGGCGACGGCCTCAGCGTGATCACCAATTCCCACGTGGTGCCGGCCAGCGTCGATACCGAACGCATGGAACAGCTCGGCATCGTCATCGCCGATGGCGACATGGTGCGCTTCCGTCCTGCCGAGTTGCTTGCGCGCGACACCGAACACGACCTGGCCTGGCTGCGCCTGTCGGGGACGCCATTGCCGGCGCTCGAGCTGGCCGATTCGGGCGAGGCGCTGGAAGGGCAGGCGCTGGCCTTCACCGGTTATCCACTGGGCATGGCACTGGGCCTGCACGCCGCCACCCACCGCGCCACGCTGGCCGCGATCACCCCGGTCGTTACGCCCTCGCTCAGCTCGAAGAAGCTGGACCCGCGCCAGATCGCCCAGTTGCAGCGCTCCCCGTACAACATCTTCCAGCTCGATGCGACCGCCTATCCGGGCAACAGCGGCAGTCCGCTGTACGATCCCGCCAGCGGCAAAGTGTGGGGCGTGATCAACGCCGTGTTCGTGAAAGGCCTGAAGGAAACGGCGATCACCAACCCGAGCGGGATCACCTATGCGGTGCCCGCTAACTACGTTAGAGAATTATTACAGCGGAAATAAGTCTTGGGAAATTTCTATCGTGCGCGGTCTTTTCTGTAAGCACTATGGTATACAATAGGCTGTTGTTGATGGCTTAATAACATTACCTAGAAGTGAGCTGGAAAGGATCCGACGTGGGCAAGTACAAGGCGAACCTGATCAAATATTCGGCAATCGCGCTCGTTGCGGCCGGCACGCTGGCGCTGGGCGGTTGCGCCACCCGCATGACGCCGGCGCCGGCCGAAATCCAGGCGGCCAATCCGGATTACCTGATCGGTCCGGGCGACTCGATCAACATCATCGTCTGGCGCAATCCGGAAGTGTCGATGTCGGTGCCGGTGCGCCCGGACGGCAAGATCACCACGCCGCTGGTCGAAGACCTGCCGGCATCGGGCAAGACCTCGACCGAACTGGCGCGCGACATCGAAAAGGCGCTCGCCAAGTTCATCCAGCAACCGGTCGTGACCGTCGTGGTATCGAGCTTCGTCGGCACTTACGGCGAGCAGATCCGCGTGATCGGCCAGGCCGCCCGCCCGCAATCCCTGCCGTACCGCCGCGACATGAGCCTGATGGACGTCATGATCGCCGTCGGCGGCACCACCGAGTTCGCGGCCGGCAACCGTGCCAGCCTGGTGCGCGTGGTCGACGGCAAGCAGCAGAAGTTCAACGTGCGCATCGACGACCTGGTCAAGGACGGCGATATCTCGGCCAACGTGCCGATGCGCCCGGGCGACGTGCTGGTGATCCCGGAAAGCTATTTTTGATTGCTGTCAGGTTTTCTTACAGTTAGGCACGATCAGCGCGTAGGATGATTCCAGGCAATTGCCTAAGTAGCTGATTTTAAAGCGTTGCTTTTAGGCAGCTTATCGTTGGCACAAGGATTGCTTGATGATACGTAATCTGGCATTGTGCCTGTTGCCTGACTGTTCCAAAACCGAGTGAGGACCCCCTGTGGCTACCGAAGACCGTCACCCAAGCGAATCTGATCCTGTCGTGCCGCATCCGGACGCGGAGGCTGCGCCGTCCGCGGCGCCGGCATCGCTGTCCGCCAGGGGCAAGGCGCGCCGCCGTTTCGCCAGGGCCGGCGCGGGTGCCACCGGCGTGCTGCTGACCCTGCACAGCCAGCCCGGCATGGCCTGCACCTACTGCGGCATCTCGGCCTCGGCGGCGGTGTCGGCGGTCGGCCAGAAGAAGGCCATCGGCACCCTCAGCCACCACGGTCCGGCGGCGGTCTGCAACGGCATCCGCCCGGTCGACTGGTGCAACCATACCTGGCCGACCGGCTGCAAGTCGACCGACTCGTTCGGCAAGCATTTCAGCTGCAAGATCGGCAGCGCCTATGCGAATACCTCCTGCAAGGAGATCATGGAGGGCGCCAGCTGCGACCAGTCGCGCATGGCCCAGTACATGCTGGCCGCCTACCTGAACGTGCTGTCCAAGCGCGTGAACTTCCTTTCCATCGAATCGCTGCGCGCGGTCTGGCTCGAGTGGGTCACCAAGGGCTATTACGCGCCGATGGCCGGACAGAAGTGGTATGCCAACGACATCGTCGGTTACCTGTACGGGACCATGGATTGACGGCGTGACCGCCAGCGAAACGTGGTGCCTACGGCCGGGGCAGACCCTGGCATACCGGCACTGGGATGGCGAATACGTGCTGTACAACGACCTCTCCGGCGACACCCACCTGCTGGGCGACGCCGCCATCGAACTGCTGCTGGTGCTGAAGGCGGGGCCGGCAAGCCGGCAGGCGCTGGCCGCCGTGCTGGAGGCGCAATTCGAGATCGACCCGCTCGAACTGGACCTGGAAACCGGCGAACTGCTGCGCCACCTTCAACACTTGTACCTCATCGACACCCGCGTCGACGCGCCCGCATGCTGACAGTCGCATCGCTCACCCGCGCCGAGCTCGCGGCACGCCTGGCCGGCGCCGGCCTGCTGGTGCAGACCGGCGCCTTCGTCAGCCGCATCCAGTCCCCGATCCGCAGCGTCGCCGACGGCATCGCCCTGCTGTACGGCGACTATCCGCTGCACGGCGCCGGCGGCTTTGCCGATTTCCACGTGGGACTGCGTCCCTCGGGCGGCATGCGCCGCTGGTACCGGCCGCAGGTCAACTTCGACCTCGACGGCCAGGAGCCGTTCGAACCGCTGCCCGAGGCGCACGCCTTTCCGATGCTGGAATGGGGCCTGAACTGGTGCATCTCGACGCGCGCCCACGCGTACCTGATGCTCCACGCCGCCGTGGTCGAACGCGACGGGCTGGCGATGATCCTGCCGGCCCCGCCGGGCTCGGGCAAGAGCACGCTGTGCGCGGCGCTGGTGCACCGCGGCTGGCGCCTGCTGTCCGACGAACTGGCGCTGCTGCGTCCGGAAGACGGCCTCCTGGCACCGGTGCCGCGCCCGGTCAGCCTCAAGAACCGCTCGATCGACGTGATCCGCGCCTACGTCGCCGATGCCGTGTTCAGCCAGCCGGTCAGCAACACCACCAAGGGCACGGTGGCGCACCTGAAGGCGCCGGCGGACAGCGTCGCGCGCGCCGGCGAGCGCGCGCGGCCGGCCTGGATCGTGTTCCCGAAATACGAGGCCGGCGCCGCCACGGCGTTGACGCCGATTCCGCGCGCACGCGCTTTTTTCCGCGTGGCCGACAACGCCTTCAATTACAGCCACATGGGCGCGCGCGGCTTCGAGACGCTGGCCGGCACCATCGAGCGCTGCGCCAGCTACGACTTCCGCTACAGCGACCTGGACGAGGCGATGGCGCTGTTCGCGGCACTCGAGCGGCCGCCCACGTGAAGCCGCCTGTCCTGCTGCGCCTGCTGCGCGATCCCGGCCTGGCCGCCACCCTGGGCCTGCCCGAGTGGGACCTGGCGCTGCGCCAGGCCACCAGCGCCAACCTGACCCCGTCGCTGCTGGCGCTGATCGAGGAACGCGGCCTGCTGGAACGGGTGCCGGCGCAGCCGCGCGCCCAGTTCGAATGGGTGCGCGCCCTGGCCACGCGCCACCGCCAGGCGGTGCGCTTCGAGGTCGACTGCATCCGCGCCGCGCTGGCCACGGTCGCCACGCCGCTGCTGCTGTTGAAAGGCGCCGCCTACGCCATGGCCGGGCTGCGCGCCGGGGAAGGGCGCCTGTTCGGCGACATCGACATCCTGGTGCCGAAGGTGGACCTGGACCAGGTCGAGTCGGCGCTGATGCTGCACGGCTGGATCGGCACCAAGCTCGACGCCTACGACCAGCGCTATTTCCGCGAGTGGATGCACGAACTGCCGCCGATGCAGCACATGCGCCGCCGCAGCAGCATCGACGTGCACCACGCGATCCTTCCGGAGACGGCGCCGGTGCGCCCGAGTCCGGACAAGCTGCGCGCCGGCGCGCGCCCGGTCCCCGGCAGCGGCGGCCTGCTGGCCACCCTGGCGCCCTGCGACATGGTGCTGCACAGCGCCGTGCACCTGTTCTTCGACGGTGAATTCGACAAGGGCCTGCGCGACCTGCTCGACCTGCACCGCCTGCTGGAAGAATTCGGTGCCGAGCCCGGCTTCTGGGAGATGTTGCCGGCGCGGGCGCGTGAACTGGAATTGTCGCGGCCGCTGTTCTACGCGCTGCGCTACAGCCGGCGCCTGCTCGGCACCGCCATCCCGCAGGCGGTGCTGGACGCCGTCGCGGCCGAGGCCCCCCATCCGCTCGTGCGCGCGCTGATGGACGCCTTGTTCGAACGCGCGCTGCTGCCCATGCACGCCAGCTGCAAAGACGCCTTGACCGGTCCGGCGCACTTCGTGCTGTACGTGCGCGGGAACTGGCTGCGCATGCCGCCGCTGATGCTGGCGCGTCACCTGTTCCACAAGGCCTTTATCTCGCAAAAATCAGAAATTGATCAATAGAAATTCTAGATATAATTTCTATAATGAAATTCTTAACATTATTTTATGTCGGAATTTTTTACAGTCAATTTATTTGAGTTCAAGTCAGCGAGTTTAAGTCGTTGATATTAAATATTTTTCAATAACTGGCACGCCGCTTGCTTATAGTAGGGCATTGCACCACCGATCAACTAAGCGAGGAAAACGAATCATGAAATTTCTGAAAAAACTGTCGTGCGCTGCAGCTGTTGCTCTTTCGATGGCCGGTGCTGCGCATGCAGAAGACGTCCTGCAAAACTGGGTCTTCAACCCGGTTGGCGGCGGCTATTCGAGCGGCCAGACCATCCGCGAATACCTGGACGTGAACGGCAACGCCTTCATCCAGCTGACCGCTTCGGGCGCGAACACCTTCAACTTCCAGGAAAACGCTGTCTTCAACATCGGCCAGGCCGACAGCAATGGCCAGTTCTTCCCAGTGAACTTCCCGGGCGGTAACATCACCGCGACCTTCGCCGCAACCGGCACCGGTACATTCAATGGCGCCTTCCAGTTCACCGGCGGCACCATCAGCATCTATCAAAACCCGGCCAATGGCGTGTACGGCAGCACCGCCGGCATCTATGGCGCGGACCAGGGTAACCTGATCGCCAGCTTCGACGTGCTGGCCGGCGGCGGCGGCAACGTCGACGCATCGGGTAACCCGATCAGCAACGGCCAGGTGACCGTGTACGCCAAGGCCAACGCCGGCGACCTGACCCCGGGCTACTTCTTCCGCAGCAACGGTCAAGACCTGAGCGCTGAAGACATCCTGTCCTTCGCCTTCACCAATGCCAACGGCGTGACCAACTTCACCCCGAACCTGGTGCCGGAAGTCGCTTGCGAATACGCTGGTTACACCGGTGCGGGCTGCACTGCCGGTACCACTTACGCCAACGTCCCGGGCCAGAACTTCTTCGTCAGCAACAACGGTCAGTTCAAGCTGGCTGAAGTGCCGGAACCGGGCTCGCTGGCCCTGTTCGGTATCGCCATGCTGGGCGCCGGCGTTGCAAGCCGCAAGCGCAACAAGAAGGCCTGATTGCCCGATCGGGTGATCGAATGAAAAAAGAGCAGGCTTGCCTGCTCTTTTTTTTCGTCCTTGGCGGCCGTCGCGGTGGCCGTAGCGCCGGCGGTCCGGATCAGCGCTTGAGAAGCTGCTCGACTTCCAGGCGCTGCGAGCGTGCGGCCGGTGCCGGGCCGGCGCCCAGGCGTCCCATGTAGACCGGATGCAGCGCGTCGTTGAAGATCAGTTCGGCGCCTTGCCGCTGCAGGCGCCGCGCCGGCGCATGCAGCCTGGTTTCGCGCGTAAAAGGCGTGTTTTCGCGCACGTACTTGGCGAAGATCAGCGGTGTCATTTCGGGCTGCATGTACAGGCCGAGTTTCGTCAGGGTCAGCCAGAAGCGCTGGACCGCGCGGCCGGCTTCCACGTAATCGTCGATATCGCGCGGCTGTTGCCTTGCCCTCAGCACGAAATGGGCGGCACAGGCAATGCCCGGTATCAGGTCCATCTGCAGGCGCGGCGCCCAGGTGCCCATCAGCGTGTTGATGGTCGACATCCGCTTCCAGCTCACCATCGCCCATTTCATCAGCTTGAGCGTGGCCTTGTCCACGCCCAGCGCCTGGTCCGGCACCTTGTCCGGGCTGTGGGTGGCGTTCCAGTGGATGATGCGGCGGTGCACCTCGAAAGCCTCGGGCATGGTCAGGCGCAGCCTGGCATTGTTGAACATCAGGCGGGCCGCCTGGAGCTTGGGGCCGAAACCCTCGATCCAGGTCACGGCAAAGCCGGGGCCGACGCAGGTCTCCAGTGCGCGCTTTTCGGCCGGGCTCAAGGGCCGCGTACTCATCGGACGGCGCTGTACCGAACGTTTTTCGATGACATCGATCAGCGGGCTCGGTGCCACCGCGGCGTCGGCCACGAAGCGTACGTCGAATACGGGACGGTCGGGCGGGCTGTCGGTGCGGCGCGTGGTATGCGCGCGCAAGCCTTGTTCGCTGGCCGCGATGTCGATGGTTTCCAGCAGCGCGCCCATCGAGATCTGGCTCGGATGGCCGTCCAGGTCATAGACGGTGTCGTGCCGGGTGTCGTAGGCGTGGACCACCAGGTGGTCGGGCGCCGCCGCTTCGAAGCGCCAGCACTGGGTGTTGTCGCCGCTCGGCGCCCAGCGCGCCAGCTCGAGGATGCGGTGGATGCTGCGCGGGATGCTCATGATTGCGGCGCCAGCTGTTTGCTCATCTGCCGCTTGGCCACGCCGATCATCAGGCGGTGCAGCAGGTTGCCGTTGCCGCCCGGGCGCCAGGTGTGGGCCACCTTGTTGCGGTAGGCATCGAACTGCATGCCGCGCGGGGCCGCCAGCACCTTGCCGCGCCCGAGCAGGATTTTCAGCGCTTCGGTGGCCACGATGCCGGCGCACAGCTGGCAGGCCATGAAGGTCGAGGGACCGCGCCGCTCGACGAAATTGACGGCTTCCGGCACCACCAGGTAGGGACGGTGCAGGCCGGCGGGCGCCAGGCCGACCACGAAGCGGATCGCCTTGTCCAGCTCGGGCAGCTCGCCCCACTGGAAATATTCCTCGAAGGTCATCTGGCCCGGCATGAAGTTCAGCAGGGCCGCGCCCATGCCCAGCGGCGCCGCCGTGGTGGCCGGGATGCCGAGCTCGGCGCACGCCGCAAACGTTTGCTGGCGGGCGTCGAAAGCGAAGAAATCGAGGGCGTCGACGTACAGATCGACACCGGCCAGGAAGTCCTTCAGGTTGCCCTTGTTGACGCCTTCGTCGAACACCTTGATGTCGATTTCGGGATTGATGTCCCTGGCCATGCGCGCCAGCACATCGGCCTTCGGCTGGCCGACGGTCGACATCATGGCGCCGACCTGGCGGTTGAAGTTGACGATGTCGAAGCTGTCGAAATCGGCGATATGGAAATTGGCGACGCCCAGGCGCGCCAGGGTCAGCAGGTGGACGCCGCCGACCCCGCCGCCGCCGGCGATCGCGACGCGTTTGCCGCGCAGGGTGGATTGTTCTGCCGGCGTGACCCAGCCGATATTGCGTGAAAACGCCTGTTCATAACGGAACGGATTGTTCATCGATGCGGGAGATACGGATTGGAGAAGAGAGGAGGGCGAAATGGAAGCGCGGCGGCATGTGGCGATGCCTGCCGCAGGCACGGCGGATCATCCCGCGTGCTGTTCGTCCATGCGCATCAGGCGGTTGCGGATACCCATTTCCTCGCGCGACGAAAAGAAATACGGGTAGAACGAGCGTTCGCTGACCGTATTGTCGGCACTGAAGGTACCGCCGAATTTTTCGATCTGTTCGGTCACGAATTCCAGGTTGACGCGCAGCAGGTAGGCCGGCGCATCGACGCGCGGATTGATCTTCAATTGGCCTTCCTGCTTGAAACCGAGCATGCGCTCGTAAAAACGGCGATGGCGCGGATTGACTTCGATGACGATGTCGGTGCACTGGTGGATATCGCGGCCATAGATCACGGCCAGGTGGAACAGGTTGGCCAGCGAGGTTTTCGAGCGCACCGACGGATCGAATGCCAGCTTGGTGAACTCGCACAGGCGCGCGCCCTTGTTGCGGTGGGCGTCCAGTTCTTCCTTGAAAATCTGGTCGGCCATCAGGCCGATGGGGGAATCGATGCCGATGGTGAGCGTGCCTACCACTTCGCCTTTGTCGGTTGCCGTCAGCGTGATGCGGTTGGGATCGTCGGTCAACTGGTGCGTGCCGGTATACCCACGCCAGGCGTACATCTTGTTGATCAACATACTGGCCGAATTGCGCCCGTCCGCAGTATCGGTTAGCCGGATTCCGTACGAATCGTGGTTCACGATCACATCCTCATATTGAGAGGGCGTAATATTATCGCGATCATTAAAAGCATGAGCGTCCGATAGGGATACGGCTGGTTCACCCTCTGGATCCTTGAAATCGTCAAACGTCGTCATCGCAGGATTCCCCAATCTGAAAGCGCCGGCAGGTGATATGGCGCCAGGTTGTGCCTTGCCGCGCCCCCACTACCGGCGCGGCTTATTCTTTTATTATGATTAACGTATATTAACCAGTTACAAGGTCTTTAGCAATGCGCGCGCGTCGTCGGCTTGCGCAAACGGCTTGTTCTGCGCAAGCAGCGCATCCAGTTCCTTGCGGGCGCCCTGTTTATCGCCCGATTTATGCAGGCCGACCGCCAGGTGATAACGGATTTCGCTGGCATTCGGCGCCAGGCCGCTGGCTTTTTGCAGCAGCGGCAGGCCACGGCCGGTATTGCCCTGCTCCACCAGCATCCAGCCGAGCGTATCCATCACACCCGGGTTGTTGCTGGCCAGCTTGAATGCCTGCTCGGCGGTCGGAAGCGCACGCGGATCCTTGGCCTGCTGGTAGGCATAGGCCAGGTTGTTCAGGGCCGCCACGTTGTTCGGGTTCTGCTTGAGGACGTTCTCCAGCATCGACATGGCCGGCTTGTAATCCTTGCGCGCCAGGCTCATTTCCGCCACAAACATGCCGACCAGCGCATCGCTCGGGTGCGCCTGCAGCCACTGGCTGCCGCGCGCTTCCGCTTCCTTGCTCTTGCCGGTCATGTTCATCGCCTGCATCGAGCGCACCAGCACCTGGGACGACTGGGCCAGGCCGAACGCCTTGTCGTAGGCCGGCAGCGCCTGCGCCGGCTTGTTCTGGGCCAGCAGGATGTCGCCTTCGGTGGCGAAGCCGACCGGCGACTTGTCGTTCAGCTTCTGGATCTGGCGCGCGATGCCGAGCGCCTCGTCCGGACGGCCGCTGCGCATCGCCATCTCGACCTGGGCCATGCGCGGCGGGATCAGGTTCGGCTGCAGTTCGACGGCGCGCTTGAGGTCATCCGCGGCGGCGCCGGCGTTCTGCATCAGCATGTGCACTCCGGCCAGGCGCATGTGCGGCGCCGCCGATTTCGGCGTGACGTTCACCAGCTTGCTGTAGGTGTCGAGCGCGCCGTTCAGGTCCTTGTTGGCGACCTGGGCCTGGCCCAGCAAGTCGATCAGCTCGGGATTGGTCGGGTTGGTGGCCTGGTACTTGCGCGCCAGGTTCAGGGCCTTTGGCGCCTGGTTGGTGCGCAGGTATTGCATGCCGAGCGTGACCGCCGGGCCGACGGCATCCGGCTTGGCGGCGCTGGCCTTCTCGAACCAGCTGGTCGCTTCGTCCTGGCGGTTCTGCATCTGGGCCAGCTGGCCCAGCGAGGTCATGGCCTCGACGTTGGTCTTGTCCTTGTCCAGCACTTTCTCATAGCGCTGCTTGGCGACGTCCGGCTTCTTCTCGACCAGGTCCAGGCGCGCCATGTTCTTGAGCGCCGGCGCGAAGGTCGGCTGGATCGCCAGCGCCTTTTCCAGCGCCGCCCTGGCCGCCGGGACATCGCCCTTGACCATGTTGACGGCGCCGCGCAGGTTGTAGACCTGCGGATTGTTCGGTTCCTGCTTCTCGAGGGCGTCGACCGCGGCCAGCGCCTTGTCGAAGTGCTTCAGGCTCATCTCGGTCTGCACCAGCGCCATCGTGGCGCGCGGCGACTTCGGATCGAGCGAGGTGGCCATTTCGAGTTCGCTCAGGCCGCCGGCCTGGTCGCCCCTGGCCAGCTTGGACAGGCCGAGCGAGGTGCGCACGGCGGCCGCCTTCGGCGCCAGTTCGGCGGCTTTTTCGAAGTAGCTGCTGGCCTTGTTGAAGTCGCGCACCTGCATGAAGGACTCGCCGGCCAGGGCCAGCAGTTGCGGATCCTCGTCGGCATTCTTCAGGATCGGCGCCAGGGTGGCGGCGGCATCCGCCGGCTGGGCGTTGCGCAGCTGGGCCTGGGCCAGCAGCTTGCGCGCGTAGACGTCGTTCGGCGCCGCTTCCAGGTACTTGCGCAGGTGCTGTTCGGCCTGCTGGGTCGAGCCCAGGTTCAGCTCCGACGCGCCGGCCAGCAGGACGCTGGGCATGTGGTCCGGAGCGACCCGCAGCACGCGCTGCAGGTTTTCCTGGGCGGCCGCGAACTTCGCTTGCGAGAATTCATACAGCGCGCGGGTGTACAGGACCAGCAGGTTGCCCGGCGCATTCTTTTCGGCGGCATCGATTTCGGTCTTGGCCGCGGGGAACTTGCCGCGCGCGATTTCGACATAGGCCTTTTCGATGTGGGCGGTGCGGTGGCCCGGGTCCAGCGCCAGGGTCTGGCTGAACGCGGCCAGCGCCTCGTCCGGCTTGCCCTGCATGCGCAGCATGGTGCCCTGCGCCATGAAGACTTCGGGGTTCTTCGGATCCTTGGCGACCGCGTCGTTGACGTAGCGTTCCGCCGTCTCGCGGTCACGCGCCACCACCGCCAGGCGGGCCAGGCCCAGCAGGGCATTGCCCGAGTTCGGGTTCTGTGCCAGCGCCTGTTCGAAGGCGGCCTTGGCGTCATCGGGTTTGCCGCTGGCCAGCAGGGCTTCGCCGCGCAGCGCCATCAAGGTCGCCGACTTGGCCGCCACGTCCGGCGAGACATCATTCAGGATGTCCTTGAACTTGCCTTGCGCGGCCAGGGTCCTGCCCAGCAGCGGCAGCACGCGGTCGGCCGGGATGCCGAGCGCGCCGGCCTTGCGGAATTCTTTTTCGGCCGAGGCCATGTCGCCGTTGTTCAGTTCGAGCGTGCCCAGTGCGATACGGGCTTCGCCATTCTCCGGGCTTTTTTCGACGGCGTTCTTCAACTGGATCAGGGCCGACTTCAAGTCACCCTTTTGCTGGTATTGCTTGGCTTCGGCCAGCAGCGACTCGGTGGTCTCGTTCTTGCTGCATGCGCCCAGGCCGGCGACCAGGAAGGCGCCGGAAAGAAGGGCAGCGGTGAGTTTGAGCTTGTGGGCGTGACGCGGCATCTGGAATCCTCGGGATAGGGTCGGCTTGCCGTGCAAGGCAAGTTCCTCTTTAACAATAATACCTCAAGGAATAGATTGTAAGCCGCATAAGCGGCCTGTGCCGTACAAATCTGCTCATCAAAATGGCAGGAGTGGTAGAAGCGCCACCGATTTAGAGTAATTTGCGGTTAATGTGACAATTTAATTACTCGTCGGCACCACTTTCGCCTTTACGCAAGCGGCTGAGCAAGGCGTCGACGTTGTCGCCGACCGGCAAACCATGGCGGCGTAACAGTTGGACGTGCAGCACCAGGTTCTCCAGCACCAGCTTGGCGGACACGGCCAGCAGTGTCATCAATTTGTCTTCGGTACTGAAACTCTCCATCGACGCCGCCATCTCGCACAGGTGGGTCGCGACGAGCTGGCGCAGTTCGTCTTCGGGAAAGGGGAGGTCGGCGAAATCGATCGGATCTTCCTGCTCGACTTCGTGCATGAGGGCGGCGAGTTGTTCGGGCTGGATCGGCATGGATGGCTCCACGGTGGGGTCGTGGAGCCATTCTAGAGCAGGGCATCGGGCGATGCCCACGGACTTGACTGTCTATATATTACATATTGCGCCGGTACTGCCCGCCCACCTCGAACAGCGCCGTCGTGATCTGCCCCAGCGAGCAGACCCGCACCGCGTCCATCAGGCGCGCGAACACGTTCTCGTTGTCGATGGCGGCCTGCTGCAGCGCGGCCAGGGCGGCCGGCGCTTCTGCGGCGTGGCGCTGGTGGAAATCATCCAGGCGGGTCAGCTGCGACTGCTTCTCGTCGTCGGTGGAGCGCGCCAGTTCGATCGTCGCCGGGGCGCCTTCGCCCTTCGGGTTGCGGAAGGTGTTGACGCCGATGATGGGCAGCGAGCCGTCGTGCTTCTTGTGCTCGTACAGCATCGACTCTTCCTGGATCTTGCCGCGCTGGTAGCCGGTTTCCATCGCGCCCAGCACGCCGCCGCGCTCGGCGATGCGCTCGAATTCCTGCAGCACCGCTTCCTCGACGAGATCGGTCAGTTCCTCCATGATGTACGAGCCCTGGTTCGGGTTCTCGTTCTTGGCCAGGCCCCACTCGCGGTTGATGATCAATTGAATGGCCAGCGCGCGCCGCACCGATTCGTCGGTCGGCGTGGTGATCGCCTCGTCGTAGGCGTTGGTGTGCAGCGAGTTGCAGTTGTCGTAGATCGCGATCAAGGCCTGCAGTGTGGTGCGGATGTCGTTGAAGTCGATTTCCTGGGCGTGCAGCGAGCGGCCCGAGGTCTGCACGTGGTACTTCAGCTTTTGCGAACGGTCGTTGGCGCCGTACTTGTCGCGCATCGCCACCGCCCAGATGCGGCGCGCCACGCGCCCCAGCACCGTGTATTCCGGGTCCATGCCGTTGCTGAAGAAGAACGACAGGTTGGGCGCGAAATCGTCGATGTGCATGCCGCGCGCCAGGTAGGCTTCGACGAAAGTGAAACCGTTCGACAGGGTGAAGGCCAGCTGCGAGATCGGATTCGCGCCGGCTTCGGCGATGTGGTAGCCCGAGATCGAGACCGAGTAGAAGTTGCGCACCTGGTGGTCGACGAAGTAGGCCTGGATGTCGCCCATCACCTTCAGCGAGAACTCGGTGGAGAAGATGCAGGTGTTCTGGCCCTGGTCTTCCTTCAGGATGTCGGCCTGCACCGTGCCGCGCACGTTGGCCAGCACCCAGGCACGGATTTTCGCCGCTTCCTCGCTTGTGGGCGCGCGGCCGTTCTCCTGGGTGAACCTGTCGATCTGCTGGTCGATGGCGGTGTTCATGAACATCGCCAGGATGGTCGGCGCCGGGCCGTTGATCGTCATCGAGACCGAGGTCGAAGGGCTGCACAGGTCGAAGCCGTCGTACAGCACCTTCATGTCGTCCAGGGTCGCGATCGACACGCCCGAGTTGCCGACTTTACCGTAGATGTCGGGGCGCAGCGCCGGATCGGCGCCGTACAGCGTGACGGAGTCGAAGGCGGTCGACAAACGCTTCGCGTCCATGCCAGTTGAAACCAGCTTGAACCGGCGGTTGGTGCGAAAGGCATCGCCTTCGCCGGCGAACATGCGGGTCGGGTCTTCGCCTTCGCGCTTGAACGGGAACACGCCGGCGGTGTAGGGGAAGGCGCCGGGCACGTTTTCCAGCATCAGGAAGCGCAGGATCTCGCCATGGTCTTCGTAGCGCGGCAGCGCGACCTTGCGCACCCTGGTGCCGGACAGCGTGGTCTGCACCAGGCGGGTACGGATTTCCTTGTCGCGGATTTTCACCACGTGCTCGTCGCCGGCATAGGTGGCCTGCAGCTGCGGCCAGGCAGCCAGCAGTTTCTTCGCTTCGCCATCCATGGCGCCGTCGCGTTCCGTGATCAGGTCATCCAGTACCACTTCACGGTTGACGGCCGCCAGCATGCGCCTGGTTTCGCTGAGCTGCTGGCGTTCGCGCGCCAGTTTCACCTGCTTGCCGGCGTTGCGGTGGTAGCCGCGCACGGTGTCCGCGATCTCGGCCAGGTAACGCGTACGCGCCGGCGGAACGATCACGTTCTTGCCGCTCGAGTACTTCTGCGACGGTTGCGGCAACCTGGGCGTGTCCACGCGCAGGCCGAGTTCGGCCAGGGCCGGCAGCAGGCCGTGGTACAGCGCGGTGACGCCGTCGTCGTTGAAGCGCGAGGCCTGGGTGCCGTACACCGGCATCTCGTCGGCTTGCTTGCTCCACAGCTCGCGGTTGCGCTGGTACTGCTTGGCCACGTCGCGCAGCGCATCCTGGGCGCCCTTGCGGTCGAATTTGTTGATGGCGATGAAGTCGGCGAAATCGAGCATGTCGATCTTTTCCAGCTGCGAGGCGGCGCCGAATTCCGGGGTCATCACGTACATCGACAGATCGACGTGCGGCACGATGGCGGCGTCGCCCTGGCCGATGCCGGACGTTTCGACGATCACGAGGTCGAAGCCGGCCAGCTTGCAGGCGGCGATCACGTCGGGCAGGGCCTGCGAAATCTCGGAGCCGGCTTCGCGCGTGGCCAGCGAGCGCATGAACACGCGCGCTTGCCCGTTCCACGGATTGATCGCGTTCATGCGGATGCGGTCGCCCAGCAGGGCGCCGCCCGATTTGCGGCGCGACGGGTCGATCGAAATCACCGCGATGTTCAGGCGGTCGTTCTGGTCCAGGCGGATGCGGCGGATGAGTTCATCGGTCAGCGAGGATTTGCCGGCGCCGCCGGTGCCGGTGATGCCGAGCACGGGCACTTTCAAGCCTTCGGCCAGGTCCATCACCTCCTTGCGCAGGGCGGTGTCCACTTTGCCGTTTTCCAGCGCCGTGACCAGCTGGGCCAGCGGACGGTGGCGCCCTTCGATGGGGCCCGTCTGCAGCGGCTCGACCGTGGTCGGCGCATACGGGGACAGGTCGATGTCGCAGGCTTCCAGCATCGAGCGGATCATGCCGACCAGGCCCATGCGCTGGCCGTCTTCGGGGCTGAAGATGCGGGTCACGCCGTAGGCATGCAGTTCCTCGATCTCGCTCGGCACGATCACGCCGCCGCCGCCGCCGAACACCTTGATGTGGGCCCCGCCGCGCTGGCGCAGCAGGTCGATCATGTATTTGAAGTATTCGACGTGGCCGCCCTGGTAGCTGGAGATGGCGATGCCCTGCACGTCCTCGGCCAGGGCCGCGGTCACGACTTCGTCGACCGAACGGTTGTGACCCAGGTGGACGACTTCGGCGCCGTTCGACTGCAGGATGCGGCGCATGATGTTGATCGAGGCGTCGTGGCCGTCGAACAGCGAGGCGGCGGTGACGAAACGCACTTTGTTGGCCAGTTTCGGCTGTTCCGGGAGCTCGAGCTTGGCGGCGGGGGTGATGTCGTTCATGGTGTTCCTTGGAGGGTCGGAAGCGAACAGGTGTTCTTGGTACGGTATATGACGTTAACGTTAACGTCAAGTTAGTGTGGTGGAGTGTGCTGTATCGACATGTTTGAATTGATGCAGTATCAAACTACGTCGTCCCCGCGGAGGCGGGGACCCAAGTTTGTGTACGGACTCGTAGCGGTATTGCGGCTGAGCGCGTAACTTGGGTTCCCGCCAAGGCGCCCGGCGAGGGCGGGAACGACGTACGAAAGCTAACGTTTATTTCAAGCAGCGTGCTTCTTAACATTGCCGCTGAGCAGCTCCTGCCGGCGCACCCGGTACTCGGCCACGGCCTTTTCCTTGACGTGCCCGAAGCCGCGGATCTGTTCCGGCAGCGAGGCCAGCTCGACCGCCGTCGCATGGCTCTCGGCATCCAGTGCCGTCAACATGCCTTCGACCATGCCGCGGTATTCGAGGATCAGCGCGCGTTCCATGCGGCGCTCGGCCGTGTAGCCGAACACGTCGAAGGCGCCGCCGCGCAAGCCTTTCAGCCTGGCCAGCAGCTTGAACACGCCCCACATCCAGCCGCCGAATTCCGCCTTCATGAGCTGGCCCTTGGCGTCCTTCTTCGCGAACAGCGGCGGCGCCAGGTTGAACTTGAGTTTGACCTCGCCGTCGAACTGGGCTTTCACTTGCTCGACGAAGCGCCCGTCGGTGTAGAGGCGCGCGACCTCGTATTCGTCCTTGTAGGCCATCAGCTTGAACAGGGATTTGGCCACGGCCAGGGTCAGCTTGTTGCCGAGCCCCTGCGCGCGTTCGGCGTCGCGCACGCGCGCGATCAGCGCCGCGTAGTGCGCGGCATAGGCGGCGTCCTGGTAATCGGTCAGGAAGGCGACGCGCTTGTCGACGATGGCGTCCAGGCTTTCCGGCATGTGCAGCACCACCGCCTGCGCGGGCGTGGCGACGCGTTCGACGCGTTTCATGTCGACCGCGGCGCGGCGCCCCCACAGGAAGCTGCGCTGGTTGGCGCCGACCGCCACGCCGTTCAGTTCGATCGCGCGCAGCAGGGACGCTTCCGACAGCGGAATCAAGCCCTTTTGCCAGGCATAGCCCAGCATGAACAGGTTGGCGGCGATCGAGTCGCCCATCAGCGCGGTGGCCAGCTTGGTCGCATCGAGGAAATCGACGCCCGAATTTTTACCAAACTGAGCGCCGCCGACCGCTTCCTCGATCAGTTCGCGCACCTGCGCGGCCGGGAATTCCCAATCGCGCTGCTGGGCAAAAGTGCCGGTCGGCTGCTCGTGCAGGTTGACCACGACCATGGTACGGCCCGGGCGCATCTTCGAGATCGCGTCCGTCGCGCCGGCGGTCAGCATGTCGCAGCCCAGCACCAGGTCGGCTTCGCCGGTGGCGATGCGCTGGGCGCGCAGGCGCTCCGGCGTCTCGGCGATCTTCACGTGCGAGGTGACGGAGCCGTTCTTCTGGCTCATGCCGGTCATGTCCAGCACCGACGCCCCCTTGCCCTCGAGGTGGGCCGCCATGCCCATCAGCGCGCCGACGGTGATCACGCCGGTACCGCCGATGCCGTTGATCAGGATGTTGTAGGGCGATGCGATCGAGGGCAGCGCGGGTGCCGGCAGCGCGCCCCAGTCATCGTCTTCGCCCCTGGACTTGGCGGCGCCGGCCTTGTTCTTTTTCAGCGTGCCGCCTTCGACGGTGACGAAACTCGGGCAGAAGCCTTTCGCGCACGAGTAATCCTTGTTGCAGGAAGACTGGTCGATGGCGCGCTTGCGGCCGAATTCCGTTTCCTTCGGCAGGATAGCCACGCAGTTCGACTGCACGCCGCAATCGCCGCAGCCTTCGCACACGGCTTCGTTGATCACCATGCGCTTGGCCAGGTCGGGGAACTCGCCGGCACGGGCTCCGTGCGCCCCTGCCTTGCGACGGCGGCGCTTCTCGGCGGCGCAGGTCTGGTCGTAGATCAGGACCGTCACGCCTTCGATGTCGCGCAGCTCGCGCTGGATGTCGTCCATGTGCTTGCGGTCGTGGATCGTCACCACGGCCGGCAGCGCGGAGCGGTCCTCGTAGCGCGACAGGTCTTCGGTGACCAGCGCGATGCGCTTCACGCCTTCGGCCGCCATCTGCTGCGCGATCAGGGGCACCGAGGTGATGCCGTCGACCGGCTGGCCGCCCGTCATCGCGACCGCGTCGTTGTACAGGATTTTATAAGTGATGTTGACCTTGGCCGCGATCGCCGCGCGGATGGCGAGGTAGCCGGAGTGGAAGTAGGTGCCGTCGCCCAGGTTCTGGAACACGTGCGGCACCTTGGAGAACGCGGCCTGGCCGATCCAGGGCGCGCCTTCGCCGCCCATGTGGGTGGTCAGCTTGTTCATCTCGGGATAGATCGAGGTCGCCATCACGTGGCAGCCGATGCCGGCCAGCGCGAAGGAGCCGTCCGGCACCTTGGTCGAGGTGTTGTGCGGGCAGCCGGCGCAGTAGAAGGCGGGGCGGAACGGCGTCGTGACCGCCTTCATCAGCACCGCGTCCTTGGCTTCCAAGAAGGCCAGGCGGGCCTTGATCAGCGCGCGCGTGTGATCGTCCAGGTTCAGGCGTGCGATGCGGCCGGCGATCACGCGCGCCACCTGGGCCACCGAAAAATCGGCCTTGGGCGGCAGCAGCCATTCGCCGCGCGGTGAGACCCATTCGCCCTTGTCGTCGAACTTGCCGACGATGTGCGGACGGACGTCGTCGCGCCAGTTGTACAGCTGTTCCTTGAGCTGGTATTCGACCACCTGGCGCTTCTCTTCGACCACCAGGATCTCGTCCAGCCCCTGCGCGAATTCGCGCACGCCTTCCGGTTCCAGCGGCCAGATCATCGCGACCTTGAACAGGCGCAGGCCGACCCGCGCCGCCATCGCTTCGTCGATGCCCAGTTCCTCCAGCGCTTCCAGCACATCAAGGTAGGATTTGCCGGAGGCGATGATGCCGAGCTTGGCGTCCGGGCTGTCGATGACGGTGCGATTCAGCTTGTTTTCGCGCGCATACGCCAGGGCCGCGTAGATCTTGTAGTCCTGCATCAGCGCTTCCTGGGTGCGCGCCTGCTGGCCCAGCGGCACCGAGGATAAACGCGTATTCAGGCCGCCGGCCGGCATCGCGAAGTCCCGCGGGATTTTGACCTCGACGCGGAACGGGTCGGCGTCGACCGAGGCGCTCGATTCGACCGTGTCGGCCAGCGCTTTAAAAGCCACGGCGCAGCCGGAAAAGCGCGACATCGCCCAGCCGTGCACGCCCAGGTCCAGGTATTCCTGCACGTTGGAGGGGTAGAGCACCGGGATCATGCAAGCCGAGAAGATGTGGTCGGACTGGTGCGGCAGCGTCGAGGAATAGGCGCCGTGGTCGTCGCCGGCCACCAGCAGCACGCCGCCGTGCCTGGCCGTGCCGGCATGGTTCATGTGCTTGAACACGTCGCCGCAGCGGTCCACGCCCGGACCCTTGGCGTACCACATGGCGAACACGCCGTCGTGCTTGGCGGGGCCGATCAGGTCGACGGTCTGGGTGCCCCAGACGGCGGTCGCGGCCAGGTCTTCGTTCACGCCCGGCACGAACCGGATCGCTTTCGCTTCCAGCAGGCCCTTGGCCTTCCACAGGTTCTCGTCCAGGCCGCCCAGCGGCGAGCCGCGGTAGCCGGAGACGAAACCGGCGGTGTTGAGGCCCGCGGCTTCGTCGCGCAGCTTCTGGATCATCGGCAGGCGCACCAGTGCCTGGATCCCTGACAGGAAGATCTTGCCTTCGGTGGCGGTGTACTTGTCGTCGAGGCTGACGTTCTTCAGCGCTGGAGGCGTGGCGGGAAGGGCGGCAGGCGCGGGCGCGCCTTGGCCGAGGACGGTATCGGGCATGGTGTCTCCATTGATATTCTGAGCTGGCCCGCCGTGGAGGTCGCGCCGGGTAGGCGCTGGTCCTGGGCGGGCCGGGTCCGTTTTTACGGTTTTGGGCCCAGTGTAGAGACAAGGTGACGTATACGGAAATACCGATTGGGGATGGGGGTATAAGAAAAAATGATGGTCGGCTTCAAGCCCCTGTCTTCTTCCTGCGCGCCTCCTTGAAGCGCCCCACCGTCGTGGCTTCGACACGCTGGCCGAAGGCGTAGTTGGTTTCGAGCCAGATGGCGTTGATGATGGCGACCGTGAGGGCCAGGCCGAGGCCGAGGATCCATGAAAAGTACCACATGATTATTTTCCTTCGCTCAGTTAATAAGCAGTGTGCTGGTTATCCTGGATGTGCTGGTGCGTGACCTTGCCACGCATGACGCGGTAGACCCAGCCGGTGTACAGGCTGACGATCGGCAGCATCACGATCACGACCCAGAACATGACGGACAGGGTGCGATGGCTGGACACGGCGTCCCAGGCGGTCAGGCTGTGCGCCGGCAGCAGCGAGGACGGCATCACGAAGGGGAACATGGCCGCGCCGGCGGTCAGCACCACGCCGCTCACCGCCAGGCCGCTCGCCAGGAAGGCCGGCAGCGCGCGGCGCGCGGCGCTGAACAGGCAGGCGAGCAGCGCGCCGCCCAGGCCCATGACCGGCAGGATCCACAGCAGCGGCCAGCGGTCGAAATTGTCCAGCCAGGCGCCGGAAGCGCGCACCACGCTCTTGGCCGAGGGCAGGAACACGCTGTTCGCGTCCGGCATGGCGGCGATGCGGTAGCCCTCGATGCCGTTCGCGATCCACAGCCCGCCCGCGGCGAACAGCAGGATGGTGATCACGGCGGCGCCCATCGCCATGATGCGGGCACGCCCGGCCACCGCGCCTTCGGTCTTCTGCACCAGGTAAGTGGCGCCGTGCATCGACAGCATCGCCAGGGACAGCACGCCGCACAGCAGGCCGAAGGGGTTCAGCAGTTCGAAGAAGCTGCCCGTGTATTCCAGGCGCAGCATGTCGTCGTAGCGGAAGGGCACGCCCTGCAGCAGGTTGCCGAAGGCGACACCGAAGATGATCGGCGGGACGAAGCCACCCGCGAACAGGCACCAGTCCCAGGTGCTGCGCCAGCGCGGGTCCTGCAGCTTGTTGCGGTAGTCGAAGCCAACCGGCCGGAAGAACAGGGCGAACAGGCACAGCAGCAGGGCCACGTAGAAGCCCGAGAAGGCGGCGGCATACACCAGCGGCCAGGCCGCGAACAGCGCGCCGCCGGCGGTGATCAGCCAGGTCTGGTTGCCTTCCCAGGTGGCGCCGATCGCGTTGATGACGATGCGGCGCTCGGTGTCGGTGCGGCCGACGAAGGGCAGCGCGATGCCGACGCCGAAGTCGAAGCCGTCGGTCAGCGCGAAGCCGAGCAGCAGCACGCCGACGAAGGCCCACCAGATCAGTTTATAAGTCTCGTAATCGAACAGCATGATGGTTCCTCAGGGGTTAGACGGCGGCGATCTGGTCGTCGGCCAGGTGTTCGGGCGCTTCGCCACCCGCTTCGCCGTGATAGCGTCCGGTGTGCAGGCTGGCCGGCCCCATCCTGGCGTACTTGATCATCAGGCCCATCTCGACCACCAGCAGCAGGGTGTAGAAGCCGAGGAAGCCGATCAGGCTGAACCACAGGCTGCCCGGGCTTAGGCTGGACGCCGACAGGTGGGTCGGCAGCACGCCGGCGATGGTCCAGGGCTGGCGGCCGTATTCGGCCACGATCCACCCCAGTTCGGCGGCGACCCAGGGCAGCGGGATCGAGATCACGCACAGTTTCAGCAGCCAGCGCTGCGGCGCCAGGTTACGGCGCACCATGAACCACACCGCCGCGCAGAAGATGAACAGGAACAGGAAGCCGAGGAAGACCATGCCGCGGAAGGACCAGAACAGCGGCGCGACTTTGGGGATGGTGTCGGCGGCGGCCTGCTTGATCTGCGCTTCGCTGGCATCGACCACGTTCGGCGTGTATTTTTTCAGCAGCAGGCCGTAGCCGAGGTCGGCCTTCACGGCATCGAAGGCGCTGCGCGCTTCGGGCGACTTGTCGCCGCCTTTCAGGCGCAGCAGGGCGGCGTAGGCTTGCATGCCGGTGCGGATGCGCTCTTCGTTCTCCTGGCGCAGTTCCTTCAGGCCGACCACCTTGCCATCGGTGGAGCGGGTGGCGATCAGGCCCAGCACCCAGGGCAGTTTGACTTCGAAATCCGTCTTCTGCGCGGCGTCGTCGGGGAAGCCGAACAGCGTCAGGCCGGCCGGCGCGCTTTCCGTTTCCCAGGCCGCTTCGATGGCCGCCAGCTTGACCTTGTTGACTTCGCCGGCGGTGTAGCCGGATTCGTCGCCCAGCACGATCACGGACAGGGTCGAGGCCAGGCCGAAGGCGGCGGCGATGGCGAAGGAGCGCAGTGCGAACTGCACGTCGCGCGCCTTGAGCAGGTACAGCGACGAGATGCCCAGCACGAACATCGAGGCGGTCACGTAGCCGGCCGCCGCGGTGTGCACGAATTTCACCTGCGCGACCGGGTTCAGGATCACCTCGGCGATCGAGACCAGTTCCATGCGCATGGTGTCGAAATTGAATTCGGCGCCGACCGGGTGGTTCATCCAGCCGTTGGCGATCAGGATCCACAGCGCCGACAGGCTCGATCCCAGCGCCACGCAGAATGTCACCAGCAGGTGCTTGCCCTTCGACAGCCGGTTCCAGCCGAGGAAGAACAGGCCGACCATGGTCGACTCGAGGAAGAAGGCCATCAAACCCTCGATCGCCAGCGGGGCGCCGAAGATGTCGCCGACGTAGTGGGAGTAATAGGCCCAGTTGGTGCCGAACTGGAATTCCATCGTGATGCCGGTGGTGACACCCATCGCGAAGTTAATGCCGAACAGCTTGCCCCAGAACTGGGTCATGTCCTTGTACACCTGGCGCCCGGTCATCACGTAGACCGACTCCATGATGAACAGGATCCAGGCCAGGCCCAGGGTGAGGGGAACGAACAGGAAGTGATACAGCGCGGTGGCTGCGAACTGTAGCCGCGACAGGGCTACGACATCGTCGAGCGGAGGCATGATGGGACCTGCTTATGGTTATTTGTGGATGGGTGGGGTGGAGAACAGGTGGCGTTCCAGCTGGCCGTCCGGCAGCACCATGTGCCTGGTCTGCGGATGCGAGAAGCAGGCGTACCAGAGGCCAACCAGCAGCAGGCACTTGACGGCGATGGTGAGGGCCAGCGTCAGGGCCAGCCTGTCGCGGCCCGGCCTGTCGCGGCCCGGCCTCGGATGGGTGGACAAGGTATTCATGGTGTGCGCCTTCGAAAAACCGTCGTGTCAGTGCTGATACGACCGATGGCGCGAGGTTATTTTTTCCGGTCGGAAAAATCCTTG
>Ga0265780_10000233_pt1 | contig 88172 bp, 74 predicted proteins | sample P1T30metagenome_FD_192432 | JGI IMG/M metagenome (GOLD analysis project Ga0265780, IMG submission 192432) | Plant litter microbial communities from East Loma Ridge, Irvine, California - P1 T30 | ecosystem: Environmental > Terrestrial > Plant litter > Unclassified | place: USA: California...
TAGCCATTTACGCCGTCGAGCACGGTGCCCGAAACGCCGCCCACGTCCGTCGTGATGGCGGGCACGCCGTAGGCATTGGCTTCGGAGTTGACCACGGGCGTGCAGTCGGCGCGGGTGGGCAGCAGCAGAAAATGCACGCTGGCGAATAGCTCCACGAAGCGCTTAAAATCGGCGGGGTCGTTCTTATTGAGGAAGGGAATTACCTCCAGGCCGGGGTGCTGGTACTGGGGCGGCGGCACGCAGCCGCACACGATGAGCCGCGCCGCCATACCGCGGGCGTGCAGGCTTTGCAGGGCCTCAAAGGCAATGTCGCCGCCCTTGCGCTCCCAGTCTACCGACAGGAAAAATAGCGTGAGCGTGGGGTTTTGCTCTTTGTCAAAAATGAGGTCGCGGCTCGGCACCTGGTCGATATTGGCCCCGAACTGCATAATTTCGATTTTGTCGGCCCGCACGCCGTAGTCCGCCACGGCCGACTGGCTGGCCCAGGCCGAGGTGAGCACGATGAGGTCGCTTTTGCGGAGCGCCTTTTTCTCCAGCAGCTCGCCCTCCCACCGCGAGAAGGAATTGACGTTGGCAAACTCCTTTTTGTAGAAGGTGGAGTAGAGCTTGTAGGTGGCATCGCCGAAGTAGACGACGGGCGCCTGGGTGCGCAGGTAGGCCAGCTCGGGGCCGGCGGCCGGGGCCAGGATAAAATCGTACTGCTGCCCGCGCATTTTGCGCCCCAGGTACCAGGCCGCGTAAGCGTTTTTGAGCAGGCTGTACTTGGGTATCCACTCGGAGCCAAACACAGCCCGCGACGACTTTTGCAAAGCCCGGAATAGCTTGTCGAGCACCCACGGAATGGGCACCGGCCCGAGGTAATCGACATCCCCGATGTTTTTTTGCAGCGTTTGCCCCAGGTAGTAGGTGATGCCCGACCACGAGCGCTTATCGCGCGGGTCGTTGATGCTCACGTAGGCAATGCGTTTGCGCGGAAGAGGTTCCGTCATAGCTAATTAAGTGGCTAGAAAGCGGCAGCGAAAGGAAAGGGCAGGGTAACTGATAATTCGAGTAGGCGGAGCTCGCCTATACACTGGCATAAAGGTGCTGACTGGCAGGGCGCGCCGGCTGGCAGGCTAGCAAACTGCCGTGCTTATACTACTGGTCAGCATGTTAGCAAAGATAAGCGGGCGGCGGGCAGTACCATAGGATTTACGCTATATCGCTGGGTGCGGACTCGCCGGGTGGGGCACCTCACCCCCTAGCCCCCTCTCCAAAAAAGAGGGAGAACTAGTTTTTAGCCATAGTCTCTAGTGCTAGAACTAAAATTAGTTCCCCCTCTTTTTTGGAGAGGGGGCTAGGGGGTGAGGTATCACGAGCGGCAAGCCTCCCTCCTGCCTTTTTATTGCTCATGCACGAATTTTCCCTGCCCTAAATCCTCGCCACGGGGGCCGCGCAGGCGCAGCACGTACACGCCGGGCGCCAGGGCGTGCGTGTCGAGCTGCGCCTGGTACACGGTTTGGCTGGCCACGCGGCGGCCCAACACGTCGAAGATATCGGCGGTGGCGCCGAGGGGCACGGCGCCGGCCAGGGTGAGGGATTCGCGGGCGGGGTTGGGGTAAAACTGCAACGTGAAGTCGTCGCCCAGCAGGGCATTATCTTGCACTACGCTGCCGGGCAGGTCGGGCAGCCAGCCGGCGGCATCGACCGTGATGCTGGCGACGGGGCCGCTGACCAAGGCGCTGAACGACTGCGTGGCCTGCGTCTGCGAGAGGCGCAGCACGCGGGTGGTGCCGTCCTGCATGGTTAGGGTGTAGTCTACTTCGGTTTGGAAGAAGGGCGTGCTGGCCGGAATAGACGCGGTTTCGGCCACGCGCAGGTAGAGATTATTGCCAGCTTGGTTCCAGCGCACGTCAAACTTCGGGTAGCCTTCGCCCCGGTACCATTGCTGAAAGAAGTAATCGAGCGGCCGGCCCAATTCGGCCTCAAACAGGCGCTGCAAATCGAGGGTGCGGGCGGTGCGGCCGCTATACTGGCGCTGGTAGGTGCGTAGCACGCGGAAGAAGCGGGCATCGTCGTGGCAGAGGTAGCGCAGCAGGTGCACCACAGATGCGCCTTTTTTGTAGCTGAGGTTCGAGCTGAAAATGCGGCCCACGCTAGTGGTGTCGGGCACGCGCACGGTACCGCTGCCGTTGCCGTTGTTGCCCTGGGCCTGGCGCTGGGCCTGGTCCATCCAGGCGCGGGCGTCGGTGGGAGTGGCGAAGGCTTGCAGCGACAGGTACTCGCCGTAGGAGGCAAAGCCCTCGTTGAGCCAAATATCCTCCCAGCTGGCGCAGGTTACGTTGTCGCCAAACCACTGGTGAAACAGCTCGTGCGCCGTGAGGGTGAAGTTGAACCCATCCTGCGTGGTCATGGTCTGGTGCTCCATGCCGCCGCCGATAGGCGCCATCGAGTGGCCATACTTTTCATCGGCGAAAGAATAGAGCCCGACCAGCTTGGAGTAGTTTTCAATAAAGCCCGGCGTGAGGTCGATTTGGGCTTTGTAGAAGTCGAGCGCCGCCTGGTTGTACACGTAGTTGACAATAGGAATGCGCGGCCCGCCCGCCGGGTTGGCGTAGTTGACGTACTCGAGGTACGGGGCCACGGCCACCGAAATGAGGTAGTAGTCGATGGGATGGCGCGTGCTCCACTCGTAGCGCACCTTGTTATTGGGCAGCAGCACCGTGCGGCGCAGCAGGCCATTCGAGCCCACTTTATTGGGCAAGGTCGTGGTCACGGACACGGCCGAGGAGTCGGCCTTATCGGTGAGCACCTGCTTGCAGGGAAACCACTCGTGGGCCGAAAACGGCTCTGACAGGCTCCAGGTCGTGTTATAAGGATAAATAACGCCGCCCTGCGAGTAGTAATTGCGGGTATTCAAGGCGTTGCCAATGGCTGCGCTGTTGCCATTGGGCGCCGTGCCGTGGTAGTAGATGCGGGCCTGCACCACCGAGCCGGCCGGGGCCACGGCGGGCAGCGCGGCGGTGGCATCATTGCCCTGGCGCAGCACGCCCGGCGAGCGCCGCCCCGCCACCACCACCGAGTCGATGAGCAGCGTGGCCGCGCCCGCCCCCGCACTCGCCGGGGCCTTGTACAACTCAAACGCCAGCGAATCGAGTGGCTGCGCGCCCACCCGCACCCGCATGATGGCGGAGCCAGCCACGTTGCGCGAGTTGTTTTCGAGGGCGATGTCGAGCTTGTACCACTGCACGTCGTAACGCTCCATTTTTTGGCGGTGGCGCACGCTGCTGGTGGCCACGGCCAGCGTGCTCGCACCCTGCCGCTGGTGGGCCAGCGCGCAGGCGCGGCCCGCCGCGGCAAGGTCATCAGGACTGAGGCGGGCGGCCGTGGGCGCCGCAGCTTGCTGCGCCAGGGCCGGGCGCAGCCCGGCCACTAGCAGCGCAGAAACTAGAATTCGTAGAGAGGGATGCATGACTGGTCGAATACCGCGGAAAAGTTGGCTGAATCCGAGGTTCAGCGCTACTTAGCAGCCCCGAAAGCTAGTAAATTTACTTCGGGGTTAGTGCCGCCAGCTGCCAACAGGTGGCTAAAAATAAATTCGTTGCTTGCTCCGTTTCGCTCCGCTAGTTCCCACCTCCAGTTTATTGATTCTTATATGACGCGTTTATACCCTATTCTCCCGGCTGCCCCGCTGGTTTTGGCCAGGCGGCGCGGGCTGCTGGGCCTGTTTCTGCTGTTGCTGCTGGCCGCCGCGCCGGCCCGCGCCACGCACATCGTGGGCGGCGAGCTCGATTTAAAATACCTCCAGGGCAACAGCTACCAGCTCTCGCTCAACCTGTATTTCGATGCCGTTTATGGCAGCCCCGGTGCCCTCGACGCTGACCTCACGGCCAGCATTTTTGACAAGGCCACCAACCGGCAGATGGCCACGCTGGTGCTGCCGCTGGCCAGCAATCAGTTTCTGAACTACACCAACCCTGCCTGCACAGTGGGCACGCTCAGCACCCGGCAGCTGCTCTACCGCAGCACTCTCGACCTGCCCGCCTCGGTCTACAACGGCAGCCAGGGCTACTACGTGGCCGTGGAGCGCTGCTGCCGCAATATTATGATTGACAACATAGACCAGCCGGGGGCGGCGGGCCAGGCGTTTTACCTCGAGTTCCCGGCCGTGGTGCGCGGCGGCCAGCCGTTCCGCGACTCTACGCCCAGCATCTTCCCGCCCCTAGCCGACTACGCCTGTGCGGGTGAAATCTTTACTTACGACTTTGCCGGCAAGGACCCCGACGGCGATTCGCTGGTCTATGACATGGTAACGCCCCTCAACGGCCACTCCAACACGGTGCAGTCGAAGCCCGCCCCGCAGGCGGCTCCCTACTCGCTCATCAACTGGCGGCCCGGCTACAGCGCCACCAACCAGATACTGGGCACGCCCGCCCTCTCGATTGGGGCGCGCACGGGCCGCCTCACGGTGCGGCCCAGCCGGCTGGGCTTGTTCGTGTTTGGGGTGCGCTGCCAGGAATTTCGGCGGGGCGTAAAGATTGGCGAAACCCGCCGCGACTTCCAGATGAAAGTACTCGCCTGCCCCCAAAATGCCGCCCCCAGCGTGCTTATGGTGCCTGGCACCACCGGCAACGTTGCCTACGTGCCCGGCCGCGATACACTGCGCCTCACACCCACTGGCCCGCGCTGCGTGCGCCTGCGCTTCACCGACCCCGACAACGCCGCGCAGCTCACGCTCAGCCTGCATTCGGTCAACTACACCGGCACGCTGCCCAATTTTACAACTTCCATCACGGGCATGGTGCATAGTGCCGGCCGCCCCGATACGCTGGTGGCCACGCTCTGCTTTCCCGACTGCCTCGATACCAAAGGGCAGGTAAATTACCTCGATGTGATAGTGGCCGACAACGGCTGCTCGCTGCCCAAGCGCGACACGCTGCGGATTGCGATTATCGCCATTCCGGCCCCAAATAGCCTGCCCACGCTCACCCACACGGCGGGCACGGCGCTGCCGCTGCGCGTGCGCGTAGGCCAAACGCTGACCTTCGACCTCCTGGCCACCGACCCCGACAGCGACCCCATCACGTTCACCTTAAGCGGAAATAACGGCTTTGCGCCGGCCAGCGTGGGCGCCACACTCACGCCGCAGGCGCAGAGCGGCCCGCAGCGGCAGGCGCGTTTTAGCTGGCCCATCACCTGCGCGGCCGTGACCGACCCGCCCGGCCAAGTGCGCGAGCTCGTCTTTACGGCCACTACCGTTACGCCCTGCGGCGTGCGGCAAACGGCCCCCACGGTCACGATTCCGGTCGTTGTCGATTACAGCAACGTGCCGCCCGTACTCACCACGAGCTTTCCGCCCGATTCGGCGGGTGGCCCGCCGCTCATCCGCATGGACCTTGGCCGCCCCTACAACGCCACGCTCGCCGGCACCGATGCCGACCGCGACGCGCTGGTGCTGAGCGCCACCGGCCAAGGTTTCAACCTCGCCGACGTCGGCATGACCTTCACTGCCACCAACGGCACCGGCCAGGCCAACGCCACCTTCAGCTGGCTGCCCACCTGCGACGGCGTCAGCGTGGTGAATGGCGTGGCCCGCGAACTGACAGTCGTATTTCAGCTCCAGGAAAGCACTTGCCGCGCCCAGCCGCAGTCGCGCACCGTGCGCTTTGCCGTGGCCGCGCCCAAGGCCCCGGAGTTCATTCCGCCGAACATCATCACGCCCAACGGCGACGACAAAAACCAGTTTTTCACCATGCCTACCCTCCCACCCGATTTCTGCGATGCGCGTTTTGCCGATATCAAAATCTTCTCGCGCTGGGGCCGTCAAGTGTATCAGTCTGCCGCCCGCGACTTCCAGTGGGCCGGCGAGGGCGCGGGCGGCGTGTACTATTACGTGGTCTCATTCGTGAATGGGAAGCGGTATAAAGGCTGGGTCGAAGTGGCCCCATAGACCGCAGATTCAAACGGATTTTTAGGATTTAACGGATACGGGGCTAAAGCCTCTGGCTAGGTTTAGACTGCGAGGCGACAAAGCAAAAAGGCTACTCACTTGAGTAGCCTTTTGTGTGTGCAAATAGTAGCCAGCCTAGCCAGGGGCTTTAGCCCCGTATCCGTTAAATCCTAAAAATCCGTTTGAATCTGCGGTCAATCAGTGATTATTATTAGTAGAGGAATAGAAATACCGCGAACAGCACCACCCACACCGCATCCACGAAGTGCCAATACGTGGTAATGGCTTGCAACTGCCGCCGCCGGTACGGGTTGCGGATGAACACCAGCGTGCGCACCCCATCGCGGGCGGCGTGCAGCGTGCGCAGCAGCATGGCCAGCAGGTAGCCCATGCCGCCCACGATGTGCGCGATGTGGATGCCCGAAATCACGTATACAAACGAGCCGCTCGGCTTGTCATCAAACAGCACATTTTGCAGCGTGAGCTCGCGCCAGCCCGCCAGCTGCAAGCCGCAAAAGATGCTAGCCAGCAGCAGCGCCGCGCATAGGCAGCGCACCAGGTTGGGCAGGTCGTCGGCCCGGTACAGGCGCGACGCCTGCCCCAGCACCAACGACGATACCAGCAGCACAATAGTGCTCAGCGAAAAGTAGCGCGGGAACGAATGACTGCCCGGCGCCTCACCACTTCGCAGCCGCGTAAGCACGTACAGCGCCACCAGCCCCGCAAATAGCACCCCGATGCCAAACAGGCCGATATAGAGCATGAGGAGCCGGGGCGGCAGTTTCTCCATGCGGTTAAACGCGGAGCTGCCTGCTGGCTGGCGGCCGGTGCCTATTTGGCGGCGGTCGTTGTCAGGTGTTTTCAAGGGAAAGGCGCAGCAAAGTAAAACGAGAAAGCAAGCCAGTTTTTAGCACTGCTAAAGCAACTGACTCACCTTCTCCTAAAGCTTTTGAGCGAACATTAAGTTGCTGGGTTTGGGGCAAATTTTAGGCGTGGTGCTTTGTCCTTGCAAGCGCAGCGAAGCAATCGCCCCTATTCAGTCGCGCTATCCGGGTGCGATTGCTTCGCTGCGCTCGCAAGGACAGAATGCCTGCTAAATAGTACTGCCACCTTAGACTTGTTCTTAAATTAAAAGCATTGTAAACGAGCGCCATGCTGAACGTAGTGAAGCATCTCTACCGCTTCATTGAACAGCTTAAAGGAAGCGGTAGAGATGCTTCACTACGTTCAGCATGACCCGTTTTTACCCTTTTCCTAGCTACTAGGAACAATGCTCTTTACCTAAAAAACGACCCAATTTTGCCCAGCACCGCGCTCAGCGTGATTTTGGGGCTGGTGCGGTCGGGCAGGCCGAAGGTTACGTAGGTTTTGCCGGCCACGCGCAGGTCGAGCACTAGGCCCAGCGTGCGGGCCAGGTCGTGCAGCTGCTGCAAAGGGTCGATTTTGGGCTTGGGGCGCTTGGGGGCGCCGGGCGGCTGCGGCGGGCCGGCCGTAATCATATCGAGTACCTCCTGGCTGGGCACGTTGAGGATGAGGTAAGTGCCGGCGGCGGCGAGCTGTAGCTCGTGCCCGCCCGGCCAGGTCAGTACCAGCCGGGCTTCTACTTCCAGGCCGTTAGCCACGCGGATTGGCCGCGTCGGGATTGGTAGTCGAAGCACTGATGCTCAGGCCAGTGGGCGCAGGCGCATCGCCCTTGGTGCGGATGCGCAGCGTGCCATTGAGGCGCCAGGTAGCGGGCGGGCCGGCGGGGTTTTGCTGGTTGGGCACTTGCAGCTCCATCTGGTCGAAGGCGCAATTCAATTCGATGCCGCCCGAAAGGCGGGTGAGCAACGAAGCGGCCGTATCGGCCCAGGAAGGTTGGTCTGGCATGAGGTGAGATGGTGAAATAGTGAGCAGTGAAGTGGTGAAGTGGTGAGTAGGAAAACGGTCGTCATGCAGAGCGAAGCGAAGCATCTCGCTCGCTTCGTTGCTAACGCAATAGACTACTGCGCCACGCGAGATGCTTCGCTTCGCTCTGCATGACGACCGTTTTCTTTACTAATTTCCGAATCGACGCAAATATGCGGCGCGCTATTTTATGGTAGCAGCCAAATTGGCTGCAAAAAACCAAACGCAACCGGCGCGCCGGGGTTGCCGTTGGCATGGGAGGCGTATTTTTGCCCGTATCATCTGCCTTCTTTACCCCCATGAGATTCTTCACCTGGTTTGCCGTCGCTACCATCGTCATCCTGCTTGCCGCCCGCTACCTGCCCAAATCGCCGGCCGAGCCCATCATTCCCACCGAAATGAAGGAGTCGCAGGGTGACCCCGAGCGCGACGAAAATGCGCCGCCCGCCCGCACCGAAGAAGAAGGCCGCCGCGATGCCGAGCAAAAGCAAGGTGGCGCAACGATAGTCGTGCCCGGCTTTCGCCCAGCCATGGCCTAAGGCTTAGTTTTCCCGCCGCTTGTCATTGCGAGCGCAACGAAGTGAAGCGCGGCAATCTTTCCTGCATGTTGGGGTTACTAATCCAACTTACGGGAAAGATTGCCGCGCTTCACTTCGTTGCGCTCGCAATGACAAGACGCTTACTCTGACAAATGGCTAGCAGCCAACCTGACTAATGGACCCGCAACAACGCATTCAGCAGCTCACCCAGCGGCTGCACCACCTCAATACCCAGTACTACCAGCACGATACTTCGGAGGTGCCGGACCAAGAGTTCGACGCGATGCTGGCCGAGCTAAATCAGCTCGAAAAGGCCTATCCTGACCTAGCCTTGGCCAACTCGCCGACGCAACGCGTGGGCGGCACCATTACCAAGCAGTTTGCCACCGCCCAGCACCGCTACCCCATGCTGAGCCTCGGCAACACCTACTCGGAAGACGACCTGCGCGAGTTTGACGAGCGCGTGCAACGCGGCCTCGAAGGCGCACCATACAGCTACGTCTGCGAGCAAAAATTCGACGGGGTGGCCATGAGCCTGCACTACGAAAACGGCGACTTGCAGCAGGGCGTAACGCGGGGCGACGGCACCCGCGGCGACGTAGTCACGGCCAACGTGCGCACCATTCGCACGCTGCCGCTGCATCTGCACGAAAACTTTCCGGCCGATGTCGAGGTGCGCGGCGAGGTTTTTATGCCCAACCAAGTCTTCAACGACCTCAACCAGGAGCGCGAGCAAAACGGCGAAGCCCTGCTCGCTAACCCCCGCAACGCGGCCAGCGGCGCGCTAAAATTGCAGGATTCGGCCGCCGTGGCGGCGCGGCGCCTGCGCTTCTACGCCTACTCGGTGCTCACGCCGGGCCGGCACTTCGCCAGCCACAGCGAGAGCCTGGAGGCCGCCGCCGCCTGGGGCCTGCCCGTGTCGCCCACCTGGCAGCGCTGCGCGAATATGGAGGAAGTACTCGCCTACATCCACGCGTGGGCGCAAAAGCGCTTCACGCTGCCCGTGAACACCGATGGCATTGTGATTAAGGTAGATAACCTGCGCCAGCAAGACCAGCTGGGCCTGACGGCCAAAAGCCCGCGTTGGGCCATCGCCTACAAGTTTCCGGCCGCCGCCGCCCGCACCGAGCTGGTGCGCATCGAGTACAACGTGGGCCGCACCGGCGCCGTGACGCCCGTGGCCCACCTCACGCCCGTGCCGCTGGCCGGCACCATTGTAAAGCGCGCCAGCGTGCACAATGCCAATCAGATAGCCCTACTAGATTTGCGCGTCGGGGACTTCGTGTTTGTAGAGAAGGGCGGCGAAATTATTCCTAAAATCACCGGCGTTGACCTCGCCGCCCGCCCCGAAGGCGCCGAGCCCGTGCGCTTTCCGCAGGAGTGCCCGGCCTGCGGCACGCCGCTGGTACGCCCCGAAGGCGAGGCCCACTACCGCTGCCCCAACGAGCGCGCCTGCCCGCCCCAGCTCAAGGCCCGCCTAGAGCACTACGTGTCGCGCAAGGCCCTGAATATCGACGGCTTGGGCGCCGAGACCGTGGGCCGCTTCTTCGACCTGGGCCTGGTGGCCACGCCCGCTGACATCTACGACCTGCCCCAGCGCCGCGCCGAACTCATCGTGCTCGACCGCCTGGGCGAAAAGTCCATCGACAACCTCATCGCGGGCATCGAAAAAAGCAAAACCGTGCCCTTCGAGCGGGTGCTTTTTGGCTTGGGCATTCGGTACGTGGGTGAGGGCGGCGCGCAGCGCCTGGCTCAGCACTACCGCAGCATGGCCGCCATCATGGTGGCGCCCGCTGCCGAGCTAGCCGCCGTGCCCGACGTGGGCGGCGTTACGGCCGAGGCGGTGGCCCTCTGGTGCCAGCAGCCCGAAAACCAGGCCCAGGTGCAGCGCCTTGCGGCGGCCGGCGTGCAGTTCGAGGCCAGCGGCGAGCCGCCCCAAGCGGTGAGCGACCGTTTCGCGGGCCTCACCTTCGTACTCTCCGGCGTGTTTGAGAACTACAGCCGCGAGCAGCTGCAAACCCTGATTCAGCAGCACGGCGGCAAAATCACGGGCTCTATCTCTAAAAAGCTGAGCTACCTGGTGGCCGGTGACAACATGGGGCCGGCCAAACGCGAAAAGGCTACGACGCTGAAGGTGCCCATTATTTCGGAGAACGAGTTGCTGGCGCTGTTGCCAGTGGCTGAGTAATAGCGCAAGGTTTCGCAAGGTTAAAAGAGGTTGCGCTAGGTTGGCTAAATAGTAGTAATTCTATTAGCTTAAACCTAGCGCAACCTCTTTTAACCTTGCGAAACCTTGCGCTTATTGCTTGGTAAAATCAGGCACAATCTCCACGAACATAGGCGAGGGCACCTGCACCGACTGCCCGGTGGCCGACAAGCGGCCCGACTGCTTATCGACGCGGTACAGAAACACGTCGTTGGAGTTTTGATTGGCCACGAGTAGTACCTGCCCGCTCGGGTCGAGGGCAAAATTGCGGGGCGTTTTGCCCTGCGTACTGATGTGCTGCACCAGGCTCAGCCGGCCACTGGCCTCATCTACCGCGAACACGGCCAGGCTGTTATCGCCCCGGTTGGAGGTGTACACAAACCGCCCGTTGGGCGAGACGTGCACGTCAGCCCCCGAGTTTTCGCCCGCGAAGCCAGCGGGCAGCGTACTCAGTGTTTGCAGCTCATCGAAGCTGCCGGTGGTCGCGTTGTAGGCCAGCGCGGTCACGGTCGAGTTTAGCTCATTTTCGAGGTACGCCCAGCGGGCGTTGGGGTGAAAGGTGAGGTGGCGCGGCCCCGCCCCCGGCTTGGCGGCGAAGGCTACCACGGCCGGCGTCCCCAGCTTATTATGCTCGGGGTCAAGCGCGTAGCGGTACACGCGGTCGGTACCCAGGTCTACCGAAAACGCGTAGCGATTATCGGGGGCCGGAATAATGCAGTGCGCGTGCGGCTTATCCTGATTTTTGTGGGGGCCGGTGGGCGGCTGGTGCTGGTCCTCGTCGGTGGGGGCGGCTAGCTGGCCGTTGAGCTGGCGCGGCAGCAGGTTTACGTTGCCGCCTACGTAGTTGGCTACCAGCACGTTTTTCTCCGTTCGGTCGAGGCTGATGTAGCAGGGCGAGGCGCCCCGCGAGGGCATTTGGTTGAGCAGCGTGAGCGCGCCCGTGCGCTGGTCGATAGCCAGGGCGCTCACTCCCCCACTTTTTGCCCACTCCTGGAAGGTCTGCGTTTCGCTCACCGCGTACAGGTAGCGGTGCCCGGCGTCCATGGCGAGGTAGGTGGGGCTGGCCCCGCCCCACTGCGCGCTCATCGACGTGAGCGTGCCCACGCTGGTATTCAGGCGGTAGAGGTAAATGGTTTTGGCCTGGTCGGTCGCCACATTGGTGCCGATGTACACGAGGCAGTCGCTCGCATCGGGGTTAATGGCCGAGGTAAGCTTGGGGGCGCAGCCAGCGGCCAGCAGCCCAGCCACGGCCAAGCTTAGGCGGCCCAGGCGTAAAAAAGTAAGATGAGCGGGCAAAAAAGGGGACATAGAAGCAGGAAAAATCACACTAAAACCAGGACTTGGGCAAGCCATTTTCAAACGCCTAAAGCTACGGGCTTTGGCCTCATTATAAAGTCCAGCCTGGCCAGCCAGCGGGGCAGCGCAGCCAGCTTACTACTTACTAATTAAGCAGTAAGCTCGGCGTAACCACGCTTTTTTTCTGTCGTTACTCCGTCAGTATTCCAACCTTACCCGTGCTTTTTACTCATGGCAGACCAACAGAAATACGCCCTCATCACGGGCGGTAGCAGCGGCATTGGCCGCGAGCTGGCTAAGCTTTTTGCCCAAGACCACTACAACCTCGTGCTCGTGGCCCGCAGCCAAGATGAGCTAGCCCAAACCGCCGCCGAGCTTCAGCAGCAGTACGGCGTGCAGGTCCACACCATTGCCAAAGACCTGTTTGAGCCGCAGGCCCCTTTTGAGGTGTACGATGAAATTAAAGCCCAAGGCATTCAGATAGATGCCCTCGTTAACGATGCCGGCCAGGGCCAGTACGGCGCGTTTACGACCACCGACATCAACCGCGAGCTGGACATTATTCAGCTTAATATTGGGGCTTACGTCACCTTCACCAAGCTTTACCTGCAAGAAATGGTAGCCCGAAAAGAGGGCAAAATTCTGCAGGTATCGAGCCTGGGCGCCGAGATTCCCGGCCCGCTCCAAGCCGTGTACCACGGCACCAAGGCCTTTGTCACCTCTTTCACCGAGGCCGTGCGCGAGGAAGTGAAGGACAGCGGCGTGACCATCACCATCCTGGAGCCGGGCGTGACGGACACCGATTTCTTCAACAAAGCCGATATGGAGCGTGCGAAGCTTGTGGCCGAAGGGCCCAAAGCCGACCCCGCCAAAGTAGCGCAGGATGGCTACGACGCCCTACTGGCGGGCAAGGACAAAGTCGTTTCGGGCTTGATGAATAAAGCCCAGGCCCTCATGGGCCACGTCTTACCCGACGATGTGGTAGCCTCCATGATGCACAAGCAGGCCGAGCCCGTAGATGGCGACGAGCGCTCGAAGTAGCTTTTGTCCGTCATGCAGAGCGCAGCGAAGCATCTCGCGTTGCGCAGTAATTTCTTATACAAGCAATAGTGCGAGCGAGATGCTTCGCTGCGCTCTGCATGACTTACAGATAACAAAAAAGCTCGGTCTGCTTGACCGAGCTTTTTTGTTACTATCAAATTATAGCTTACGCAGCCGTTTCCGACGACTTCATAATGGCATCGACAATCGCCTCCGAGATGCCGACGCTGCTGAAGCCGCCGTCGTGCATGAGGTTTTGCATGGTCACGAAGCGCGTGAGGTCCGAGAAGAGCGACACACAGTAGTCGGCACAAGCTTCGGCGGGGGCGTTGCCGAGCGGGGCCATTTTCTCGGCGTACTCATAGAAGGCATTGAAGCCGCTGATACCGGTGCCAGCCGTGGTTTTGGTCGGCGACTGCGAAATGGTGTTCACGCGCACGTTCTTGAGGTGCCCCAGACGCTGGCCGTAGCTGCGGGCAATGCTTTCGAGCACGGCCTTGGCCTGCGCCATGTCGGTGTAGTCGAGGAAAGCGCGCTGGGCAGCGATATAGCTGAGGGCCACCACACTACCCCATTCGTTGAAGGCATCCTGCTTCTCGGCCACGGCCAGCATTTTGTGCAGGCTCAGGGCCGACACGTCGAGCGTCTGCTGGAAGAATTTGTAGTCGAGGTCGCCGTAGCTCTTGCCCTTGCGGATGTTGGCGCTCATGCCAATCGAGTGCAGCAAAAAGTCGATTTTGCCGCCAAAATGGGCCTGGGCTTCGCTGAACAACGTGTTCAGCTCCTCCATCGACGTAGCATCGGCGGGGATGATGGGCGCGTCAATCTCGGCGGCCAGGGCCTTGATTTCGCCCATCCGCATGGCTAGCGGGGCGTTGGTGAGCACGATGCGGGCACCTTGTTCGTGGGCTTTCTGGGCGACTTTCCAGGCGATAGATTGGGAATTGAGAGCGCCGGAGATGATGCCGACTTTGCCGGCGAGCAGGTTATTGGACATAAGAGTAGGGTAAGCTTTAGCTTGCCAGTAAGAACAAAACGGTCAGCAAAAGTAGGTATTTACCGGCAAGCTACCCGATTTCTATACCTGCTGCCAAGGTACGCCTAGTGCCGCAGCCACCTCCGTAGCGATGGCCATCGCCTGCGCTGCCGATTTTACACTCGCCACCACGATGCCGCGCCGGCTATTTGGCACCGACAGCAGCACCGTGTAGCCCTCCCAAATACCCTTGTCGGCTAAGCCATCGCCATATTTCCTCGGAGCCAGCTTGCGGTAACGATAAGGTTTCACCAGCACTTGCTGCACTGGCGGCAGCGGCTGCCAGCCCGGATTAAGCCAGTGCGCCCAGTGCAGGCCATCGCGATAACGGTGAGTGCCGTCCAACTCAAACTTCTGCCCGACTGGCAGTAACAACAGCGTCACACACAGCGCTACTACCGCCCATACTGGATAGCCTTGCAACAGCCAGGCCACCCCTACTGCGGCTGGTAGTGCCATCGCCAGGTAGGCGCCGCCTAGCAGCGACAATGGGATGCGAACAGGCGGTGGCGTGTCGGACATAATCAGGCGGCTCGGACGCTGGCAAGCTAAAGCTTACCCCACGACCTCCTCGCCGCGCAATGCCAGCAGCTCGCGGGCGCTCTGGTAGGCGTTTTCGCTGGGCTTGGCGCCGGCTATCATGTGGGCGATTTCCTTGATGCGCTCTTCGGGCGAAAGCTGCCGGATGCGGCTCACAGTGCGGTCGGCGCGGTCTTCCTTGTAGACGAAGTAATGCGTGTCGCCGGCGGCCGCCATTTGGGGCAGGTGCGAAATGGCTACGAGCTGGTGCTTATGCGCCATCTGCTGCATCATGCGGCCCACCTTCACCGCGATTTCGCCACTGATACCGGTGTCGATTTCGTCGAAAACTATCGTGGGCAGCGCAGTTTTGTCAGCCAGCATATACTTGATGCACAACATCAAGCGCGAAAATTCACCACCCGAAGCAGCCTTACTCAGCGTCTGGGGCTGCGCGCCTTTATTAGCCGTGAATAAGATATTGACCAGGTCGGAGCCGCTGGCAGCGAGCGGGCCGTTTTTGTGCTCGACTACGATGCGGGCGTGCGGCATGCCGAGGTCGGCGAGCAGAGCGCTCAGCTCTTTTTCGAAGACCGGGAAAGCTTTGCGGCGGCTATCGGAGAGGCGGCCGGCTAGCTTGGTGGCTTGCGCCAGGGCCGTGTCGCAAGCGTTGCGCAGGCGGTTTATTTCCTTGTCGAGATTCAGCACCGAGCCCACTTTTTGGCGCAGCTCTTCGCGTACTTCGAGCAGGCCGGCCATATCGCGGCGCTGGTGCTTGCGCTGCAAATTATACAGTACCGTGAGGCGGGCTTGCAGCTCTTCGGCGCGGGCGGGGTCGCCCTCGGTACGGCGCTCGGCGGTTTCGACCTCGTCGGCAATGTCGTGCAGCTCAATCAGGCATGAATCGAGGCGCTGCTTCAGCTCCTTAAACGTGTCGGCGTAGCCCGAAACCTGGCCCAGCAGCACGGCGGCCTCCTTCATGCTGCCAGTGGCGCAGTACTCGCTGTCGCGCAGGCCATGCAACGCCTGGCTCAGCTTGTATTTGATTTCCTCGGCGTGTTCGAGCTGCTTCACCTCCTGCTCCATCGCCTCCTGGTCTTCGTTATCGAGGCGGGCCTCTTCCAGCTCGCTTAGCAGAAAGCTATTGTAATCCAGCTCTTTACTGGCCTGGGCCGCCTGGTTTTCGAGCGCTTTGAGGTCGGTTTCGAGCTTGCGAAACTGACGGTAGGCATTGCCGTAGTGCGTGCGGGCAGGCACGAGGCCGCCGTAGAGGTCGAGCAGGTTGAGCTGAAACACGGCATCGCCCAGCAGCAGCGTATCGTGCTGCGAGTGAATGTCCATCAGGTTCGCCCCGATTTTACGTAGGGCCTCCAGCGTTACGGGTGTGTCATTGACAAACGCCCGCGACTTGCCCGACGGGCTGATTTCGCGCCGCAGAATGCACTGCGACTCGTAGTCCAGGTCTTCCGACTCGAAAATATCCTGAAGCTGGTAATTTTTAATATCGAACTGCCCTTCAATCACGCATTTACGCTCGGTATTAAACAGCATTTTGGAGTCGGCCCGGTTGCCGAGCAGCAGCCCAATGGCCCCGAGCATAATCGACTTGCCCGCCCCCGTTTCGCCGGTAATAATATTGAGCAGCGCCGAGGGCCGCAGTTCTAATTGCTCGATAAGAGCATAATTCTGGATACGTAAATCGAGTAGCATAGTGTCATTTAACAATTATCAATTATCATTCAACAGGTAACATTGAGCCACGAAAAAAAGGCTGTTAAATGATAATTGTTAAATGAATTTACGGTTGAAGTAGTGTCTGGTACTTGGCCAGGCCATCTGGGTCGGCATCGCTGAGCATGGTCACGAGCTGCTGTTTCTGCTCGAGAGTGCCCGTGCGGAAAACATTAACAATCTCGTCGGCCTTCGCGTTAAAAAAGGCGCGAACAAACAACGTTCCGGGACGTAGCGCGTTGGCTTTTTGGATGCCGCTGAGCGCGCTCATGATGGACGTGCGGGCATCAGCCGGCTTTTCGATAAACACATCCATACCCTGCCGATAGTAGGCGTAAAGGGCCGTGCGGAAGGCTTCGAGTTGCGGGTCTTGCAGGTTGTTAAGCAGCCAGTAGCGGTTGTTGGGGCTGCTGTCAGTCCAGCCAATATCCGACTCATTCGTCGTGGTCGTTTGGCCCGCCGAATACTGCACGATGAGGCGCGCCTGGTCGTAGTAGGGCGAGCCGCCGAGCCGCGAAAACGAGTCCTGGTCGGTTCCAATAACTAGGTAAGCATAGAAGCCCAGTAACGATGCCAGGTTACTAGTGAATGAGTTGGTACCCGGCGAAAACAGCAGCGGCGTGGTGGGCGCGAAGTTGAAGATAAAGTTACGGTCGGTGAGGCTCAGCACATTGGTCTCATAACTAGTGCCGTACACCGGGCGCGTGGCAATAAGGCGCATGGTAGCTATGTAAGTACCAGGCTGCGGTATAGCCGTAACCCCCACAAACATGCTCAGGTTGATGCGCTCGTTGGGCGCATAAGTCTGCTTGGTCCAGAGCGTTTCATTGAGAATACGTCGTATTTCCGCTTGCATCCGTTCCTTCAGCGGGTCGTCGGTGACAGTCGCATTTTGGAACGACACCTCCACCTTCGCCGCATTCAACTCCTGCGCCCGGCCGGGGCGGGCCACCAGCAGCCCCGTAAGCAGGGCCAGTACCGTGAAAATTTTACGCATATAAAGTAGCAAATCGGGCCTGAATGAGCGGCACCAGGCGGCGGGCCAGCTCAGTTTTGGCCTGTAACTCAAAGGTAAGCACCTGCCCGGCGCGGTCCAGCACCGATACTTTATTGGTATCGTGGCCGAAGCCCGCCCCGGCATCACGCAAAGAATTAAGCACCACCAAGTCGAAGTTTTTGCGGTGCAGCTTGTCGAGCGCGTGGGCCAGCTCGTTCGTAGTCTCCAACGCAAAACCCACCGCAAATTGTTCAGGCCGCTTGGTTTCACCCAGCGTGGCGGCGATGTCTACGTTCTTTATTAGCTCAAGCGTCAGGGTTTCGCCGGCTTTCTTTATCTTTTCGGTAGCCACGGCGGCGGGCCGGTAGTCGGCCACGGCGGCAGCAAATACCCACACATCGGCCACCGAGGCGACTTTAGCGGCGGCCTCGTACATCTGCTGGGCCGTTTCGACCCGCACGGTGCGAATAAGCGGACTGGCCGGCGCGGCCAATTGCACCGGGCCGCTCACGAGCGTTACTTCCGCCCCTACTTCGGCAAAAGCTTCGGCCAGCGCGTAGCCCATTTTACCCGTTGAGCGGTTGCCCAAAAAGCGCACTGGGTCGAGGGGCTCGTAGGTGGGGCCAGCGGTAAGAAGGACGTGCATAGATGTGCGGTAAGCTTTAGCTTGCCGGATAGTGACTTAGCGGCCAACGGCAAGCTAAAGCTTACCGCACAAAAAATTTCTCCAATTCGGCCACAATATCCTCGGGCTCCAGCATGCGGCCCGGCCCGGCCAGCCCACTGGCCAATTCGCCACTCGGCGAGTCAAAAACGTGGTTACCAAAAGAGCGTAGCCGCTCAATATTCTGCGTCACGGCCGGGTGAGCGTACATATCCAGGTCCATAGCCGGGGCCAGAAATACCGGGCAGCGCGCCGATAAATACACGGCACTCAGCAAATTGGGGCATAGGCCATTGGCCAGCTGGCCGATGGTATTGGCACTGGCCGGCGCGATGACATAGGCCTCGGCCCACAGGCCCAGCTCTACGTGGTTGTGCCACTGCCCACTGGCCGCATCACGCAAAAAGCCCGTCAGGACGGGCTTTTTGGAGAGGGTACCCAACGTGAGGGGCGTAACAAAGGCGGTGGCAGCTTCAGTCAGAATTACCTGTACCTCGGCCCCGGCTTTTACCAGCAGGCGGGTGAGCGCGGCGGCTTTGTAGGCGGCAATGCTGCCGCTCACGCCGAGTAATAGTCGGCGGTTTTTTAGCGTTTCTGGTTCCTGTTTACTGGTTTCTGGTTGGCTCATTTCACAAAAAAGCGCTAAAGGTAACAAACCAGAAACCAGAAACCTAGAACAGCTCGCGGGGGATAACTACGGGAGCAGCCTCGGGCGTCTCGTAGTGCAGTTCGCCGGCAATGAATTCCTCAATAGCCAGGCTGGCGGGCTTGGGCTGGCGCTCGTACTGCTTACTTACTTCAATCTGCTCGCGGTTTTCGAACACCTCTTCGAGGTTGTCGACGGTAGTAGCAAACTCGGCCAGCTTCTCAGCCAACTCCTCTTTCAGCTTCACTGACAGTTGGTTGGCGCGCTTCGAGATGATGGAGATAGCCTCGTATACGTTGCCATTTTCCGACGTAATATCGGCCAAGTTGCGAGTAATGATGGAGGCGGATGCGGTGGTTTTCATGAGGAGTAATTAGTTATCAAGTAATTGTTGTCAGTTGTCAAGCGTTGGCGCGGTCAGTCGGCAAGCGACTGATAACGCACAACTAGCAACTGAAAACCAAGGATTTAATTCGCCGCCGTGGGTTCGGTCGGCACATTTTTGAGGCGCTCTATCTCGGCGCGGGCGTCGTCGTACATCACCTGCGCGGCGTGCAGGCTTTTGCTCTGCGGGTAGGTATCGATAAAGTGCTGGTAAATGGCAACCGCGTCGACGTAGCGCTCGCGCTGCTTGCTCTCGATACTTTCCTTAGCCCAGGCATATTGCGCCGACAGGCGCAGCAAGTCAGCCTGCTCGGAATATACGGAGGCCGGGTACTGCTGCGTAAAGTTGCCCAGCGCCGTCACGGCCGCCTGGTTGTAGCGCAGCGCGTAGTAGAGCTTGGCGCTCTGGAACGCCTTGTTTTCCAGCTTCTTTTGCAGCTCCTGCGACATGCTTTCCGTTTCGGTGCGAAACTCGCTGGTCGGGTACGTATTCAGGAAGTCCTGAATTACTTCCAGCGCCGAAATAGTATTAGTCTGGTCGAGCTCATAGCCGGGCGAGTCGCGAAACAGCGATTTAGCGTGCAAAAACGACGCCTGCTCGGTGAGTGGCGAGTTGGGGTACGTGTCGGTAAACTGCTTGAAATAGTACGCGCTCAGCACGTAGTTGCGCTGCATGAAGTTGGTGTTGGCGAAGTAAAACTGCGCCTTTTCGGCCTCGGGCCGGCCCTTCAACAGCGGAATCAACTCTTCGAGCAGCGTGCCCGAGCGGAAGTAGTCGCCCTTATCGTAGTACTTGATGGCGGCGTCGTACTTCTCGTTGACGTTGGAGCTTTTAAGCAGCTTCTGGTAGCCGGTGCAGGCGCCCAGCGAAAGGGTGCTGGCTAGCAAAGCGGCGGAAATAAGACGGGTAAATCGCATACGAAAGGCAAAGGTACTAGAAAAACGACGGGCACCCAGCATTGCGTTCCCGGTGCAGTGGTGGTAGCGCGTTGGTAAGAGCCGCTAAGCTTAGCGCTTGGTTGCAGCAACGGGCGTTTTAGGGGCGGCACCAGTTGGTGCTGGCTTTTTGGGCACAGCCGGCGAGCGCTTGCGCGGCGCTGGTTTGGCCTTGGCCTTCTGCGGCTTGCGCTTCGGCGGGGCCTTGGGCTTAGCTTTTGGCTTCGCCTTGATGTCACTAGCGAAGTGCTTGCCGAATACCGTGCGGCGCGTGGGCCGCTCGGTGGGCCGCCAGCGGTAGCCCTTGAGGCGGGTATTCTCCTCGTTCAACTCGTGGGGCGGGATAAACGCCGCTTCAGGCTTGGCCAGAAGACTGATAGTTTGCATTTTGCCTTCCGCAAAGCCCAACCGAATAGTGCCCGACAGCGACTTATTGACCCCCGTCATGGCGGTGTCGCCGTCGAGCGCGTAGTAGATGCTCTCCGCGTTGCCGAGCACGTCGATGCGATGAATATGGTTCTGCTTAAAGTACGCCAGAATATTGCGGCCTTTCACCTGGTTAAAGTCGTGCAGCGTGTCCTCGCTTATCACGAAGGCTTTCGAAAACAGCCGCACCTGGTCAATCTGCCCGCGCTTCTGCCTAATTTCCATCGAGTCCGAGGTCAGCTGGTTGTGCACCTGCCACAGTATCGGGTCGCGGTTGAGATACACAATACTGTCTTGCCGGTCGTAGGTCAGCGAGTCGCAGCGGCCCTGCATGGCGCCCCTGAAAATCTGCACCTTAGGCCAGGCATAGATGATGGGGCGCTGGGTCATTTTGGTGGGGCGCGCCTCGATACTGAGCAGCGTGTCGGCCGCCAGATACAGCGTATCGCGGCCCGAAATACTGCGCACCACCGGCCGGCTACCGTAGAGCTTGGTGCGCCCCAGGTTGCGCCAGTAGCGGCCCACGTCGCCGCGCAGCAGCACGTTATCTTTCTTGGAAAGCAGCGCGGCGTGGCCGGTCGCCTCGCCATACTGCCGGCCTTCGTCATACATCAGCCGGTCGCCGCCGAGTAGGTAGGCGGGCGTCTCAATTTTAGCGTTGCGCTGAAAATTCGACACCCGCGTGACGGTATTGTACACCCCTTTCTCGGCGTAGAGGTTGCTCTGCGCGTCCTTAATGCGGGTGGGCCCGTCGAAGTAGGCGATTTTGGTAATGGTATTGAACGTGAGCGTGTCGTTGCGCAGCTCCGTTTGCCCGCCCTTGGCATCGGTCGATACCAGGTGCACATCGCGCTTAAAAACGAAGACCTTGCTGCGGGTATCGTAGAAGCCCTGCTGGCTATCGAGCACGTTTTTGGGGTCGGTGAGGTGGCCGCCGGTGGTGTAAAACGCCGTTTGGTTGGTCAGGTTGTAGTCGAGTGCGGTGGTGGTGAGCGTCATGCGCGGGTCGCGCATCACCACGTTGCCGGTCATGCGGGCCGTGCGCCGGTCGCCGTCGTAGTAGCCGCGGTCGCCGGTAATGGTCACGGTATCGCTCTGCACAATGCGCACGTTGCTAAACGCCTCAATCTCGTTGCGGTCGAGGTACTGGTAGGCCGAGTCGCAGTACAGAAACACGTCGTCCTGCTTAAAGCTGACGTTGCCCAGCAGCTTGCGGATTTTCACACCGTTAAAATCGCCGCCTTGCAGCTCGCGGGTGCCGGGCAGCAGCTGCACCGGCGTGCCCTTCACGGGCGTACCCGCCTGCGTGGCTGTAGCAGAGGTTTTGGGGGCCGCTGCCCCCGGGCGGCGGGCCGGAACGGCGGGCCGGGGAGCACCCGGCTGGGTTTGCGCGTGCAGCGACAAAGCCGGCAGCGCCAGCAAAAACCAGAAACTTAAAAAACGAAGGAGCGGCATTCAGCGGCCAAAGGTACGGCGGGTGGCCCAGGGCTAACGCGTAGCAGTGCTACCTAGTGCCCGGCGGCCGCCAAGCTCGGCTTTTTGGCTTGGTACAACCGCTCTTTTTGGGTGCATCGGGCATCGGCTCACTATGCGTATACGAGTTGCAATATGCTGGCTATTGCTGATTAAGCTAGGCCATAACTCGCACAGTAGGCTTTGCATTGGGCCATTATTGAAAACCATCCCGTCTCTTTTATGCCCGCTCAGCCTCTGCCCCAGCGCATCGTCGCGCTCGAAGAACACATTGCTTTTCCCGATATGGTGCAGCGCATTCCGCTGACTACGCGGCAGCAAGCCGGCTGGCCTGCCGAGGATGACCCGCACTCGCCGGTGCGCGAGCAAACGCAGCAGCTGGCCGAAATCGGCCCCGAGCGCCTGCGCCTCATGGACGAGGCGGGCATTACCATTCAAGTGCTATCGGTATCAGGGCCAGGAGCCGAACTACTCCCACCCGCCGAAAGTCCGGCTTTCGCCCGCGAGTACAACGACCGGCTGGCCGGCGCCATCGCCCGCTACCCCGACCGGTTTCGGAGCTTTACGCACCTGCCCATGACCAACCCCACGGCTGCCGCCGAGGAGCTGGCGCGCACCGTGCGCGGGCACGGCTTTTTGGGAGCTCTGATTAATGGCACCACGCAAGGCCTTTTCCTAGATGACCCACAATTTGCCCCGCTGCTGACCCAGGCCGAAGCACTCGGCGTGCCGCTGTATCTGCACCCTGGCATTCCGCCCGCGCCCGTGCGCAGCGTGTATTACGAGCGCCTCCCTGCTGGCCTCGGCGAGCGCCTGAGCATGGCCGGCTTCGGCTGGCACGCCGAAACGGCCATTCATATCCTGCGCCTCATTCTGAGCGGCACCCTGGAAAAATACCCACGTCTCAAGCTCATCATCGGCCACATGGGCGAAATGCTGCCCGTAATGATGGCCCGCATCGATATGACCGTGCCCGCCGACCAAACCAAGCTGCCGCGCAGCATCAGCCAGACGCTGCGTGGCCAAGTCTACCTCACGACCAGCGGCATATTTACGCGCCCGCCCCTCGAAGCGGCCCTGGCTACGTTCGGCTTGGACAACGTACTCTTCTCAGTCGATTACCCCTACGCACCCAACGCGCCCGGCCGAGATTTCCTGGCCAATCTACAAATGGCGCCGGCCGACATCGCCAAGCTAGCCTACGGCAACGCCGACCGAGTTCTGGGCTTGGCCTAGACTAAAGTGCCATGCGATTCACTCAAACAGCTAAGGCCCCGAAGGACTATCTGCTTGAATAGTCCTTCGGGGCCTTACCATCACTTACCCCAAATTAAATCAAGTCGCTCAACTCGCGCACGCCCACCGGCCGCTGCGTCGTAAAGCCCTCACCGAACTCCACCCCTATTAGGTGGCCAAACTCGCGAGCCCGGGCCTCCATAAAGTGCGCGAAAGTTTGCCCCGAAAGGTAGGTTTGGGGCGCGCTGGGGTCGGCGCTTTTATTGAAGAACTGGGTGCCGTAGGCATTAATGCTCGCCCACTTGCCTTCCCAGTACGGCGTAATATCTACCACAAAGTCGGCCACAATTTGCCGGTCCTGAATGTAGTAATACACGTTTTTGGGCCGCCAGGGCGCTTGCGGCTGTCCGTCGTGGTCCAGCGTTTCTATCATGCGCAGCCCGCTCAGAAAGCAAGCATCGGTAGCCAGTTGCGCGCCGCGCCCGTGGTCGGGGTGCCGGTCGCGGATGGCGTTGCAAAGCACCACCTCGGGCTGGTAGCGCCGAATAGCCGCAATCAGCGGCAGTTGGTGCTCGCGGTCATTCTTGAAAAATCCATCGGGCAGGCCCAGGTTTTCGCGTGCGCTAAGCCCCAATATTTTACTAGCCGCTTCGGCCTCCGCCGCCCGGGTTTCGGGCGTGCCGCGGGTGCCCAGCTCGCCCCGCGTAAAGTCCACAATGCCCACTTTTTTGCCAGCGGCCACGGCCGCCAACAACGTACCCGAGCACGACATTTCCACATCGTCGGGGTGGGCCCCCAAGGCCAGAACATCTAACTTCATCACGGATTAGCGCGGATTTTAATGGATTTCACAGATTTTGTAGGCGGCTCCTGCCATATTCACTCAGCATTAACTGATTAAAGCGAGGGCAGGCAGCACGACCAAACGCTGATAAAACAAGAAAAGCGCAGCTAATGAGGTCCACAAAATCCGTGAAATCCATTAAAATCCGCGCTAATCCGTGATTCTTATTTAACGCGCAGCTTTTTGCCAGGCCGCAGCTTAGTGCTTATACCAGGGTTCAGCTTCTTGAGCGTGCTCACGCGCACGCCGTAGCGCTCGGCAATCTCGGAGAGCGTATCACCAACCCGGATTTGGTGCTGCGCTACGCGCCGCGCCGCCGTGGGCTCGGGGGCGCTACTGCTGCCACCGCGGGGGCGGCTACTGCCGCGCCCGCGCCGCAAGGCCTGACTGTAGTAGTTGAATAGCGCCGAGGTGATGGTAAAATTGTCGCTCCGCAGCTCGTAGCCGGGAAAATTGTACATCAGCGTCGGGTTGATGGGATTGCCCTCGTAGCGCACCTCGTAGTGCAGGTGCGAGCCCGTGCTACGCCCCGTACTGCCACCCAGCCCGATTATCTGCCCGGCCTTCACGAACGTGCCCACCGGCAGCAGCGCCTTACTCAAGTGCCCGTAGAGCGTTTCGATGCCATTGAAGTGGCGCACAAGCAGATAATTACCATATCCCCCGCCATCGTACTTGCTGATGCGGATAACGCCATCGAAGGCCGCCCGCACCGAGTCGCCGGTATTCAGGTCGAGGTCAACGCCAAAGTGCCAGCGGCCCCACCGAAAAGTGAAGCCTGAAGTAACCGGTGTTTTAGCCAACGGCATTTTGGAAAAATGCTGCCGCGCCGGGTCCACCAGTTTTAGGTTAATGGTATCGCGAATGCGCCGGCCATCCACTCGATACGGGTTGATGTTATACGTATCCCAAATGGCGTAATAGCCCGCCACCTTCACCCACGACGAGTCGATGAGCACCTCGTCCGACATCTCGACTATCTCCTGCCCGCCCTCGTTTAGCGTGGTTGTATCCTCGCTCACGATGCTGAGTTGGCGGCTCAGGTTAAAAATCGACTTGGCAGCATCCGACTGCTTATCGGGCAGCACCTCGGTTTCGACGATGGTCGTAGTGTCGGGGCGCACGTAGCGCATGGTGGGCGTGCGGGCACGGTAGAAGTCCTTGCTGCGGGTACGGCCGCCCGACCTAGCGCGGCTCGTTTTGACCTTGGTCTTCACCTTGGGCTTGCGGCGCTGCGCCTGCCCAGCCAGCGGGGCAACCAGCCAGCAGGCTAGCAGCACCAGCAGCACGGGCCACTGAAAAAATTGTCTTGAAAAAATCAAAGGAACCCAAAAATGGCAGTAGCGACCCAAAGGCGGGCCACTACTGCTGAATGTTGGTATAAAACTAACGTTGCCCGGCGGCTCCTTAGTGTAGGCTACTGCGTGGTAAGCATTAGACTTACCATCAGTAATCCAAAGTCTCTGTTCCAGCCGCCAAGCTGCATTATTATCTAATCTGGCTTAGTCGTGCAATCCCGCCAGATAGCGCTCGGCATCGAGCGCCGCCATGCAGCCCGAGCCCGCCGCCGTTACAGCCTGCCGGTAGGTAAAGTCCTGCACATCGCCGCAGGCGAACACGCCATCCACGTTGGTTTTGGCCGTGCCCGGCAGCGTCTTTAGGTAGCCCTGCTCATCGTGATGCAGGTAATCATGGAAAATCTTAGAGTTCGGCTCGTGCCCGATAGCCACAAAGAAGCCGTGCACCGGAATCTCCCGCGTTTCGTGGGTCAGCAGGTTTTTCACCCGCACCGCCTCTACGGCATGTTCGCCCAGGATTTCATCCGTAGCCGTGTCAAACAGCACTTCGATTTTGGGATTTTCGAGCACGCGCTTCTGCATGATTTTCGAGGCGCGCATGGCGTCCTTACGCACCAGCATGTACACCTTGGAGCACAGGTTAGCCAGGTAGCTGGCTTCTTCTGCCGCCGTGTCGCCCGCCCCCACAATGGCCACTTCCTTGCCGCGGTAGAAAAAGCCGTCGCACACCGCGCAAGCCGATACCCCCGAGCCATTCAGCCGCGCTTCTGAAGGCAGACCCAGCCACTTGGCCGAGGCCCCAGTGGCAATAATCACCGCGTCGGCAGTTAGCTCAATAGTCTCATCAATCGTGACTTTGTGCGGATGACCCGAAAAATCCACCTTAGTAGCGATGCCGTAGCGGATATCCGTACCGAAGCGCGCCGCCTGCTTCTTCAGGTCTTCCATCATTTCCGGGCCCATCACCCCATCGGGGTAACCCGGAAAGTTCTCCACGTCGTTGGTGATAGTTAACTGACCACCAGGCTGTAAGCCTTGGTACATCACGGGGTTCAAACCAGCCCGTGAGGCATAAATAGCGGCCGTATAACCAGCTGGGCCTGAACCAATAATCAGGCAATGAATATGTTCCATAAGTGTGGCCAGCCTGCGCTTGCCATTACGTACTACAGATAGTTGTTACAAGGCAAGCCAAAGCTTGCTATACAAAAAACCCCAACCTCACGGTCGGGGTTTTCAAGTCCGGCAAAGTTACGTAAAACTAGCCCAGATAAGGTTTCAGCGCCTTCGAGCGCGATGTGTGACGTAGGCGGCGAATAGCCTTTTCCTTTATCTGGCGCACGCGCTCCCGAGTTAGGTTAAACTTTTCACCAATCTCTTCCAAAGTCAGCGCGGCCTCCCCATTTAGCCCAAAATAGAGCGTAATTACGTCAGCCTCACGCTTAGTCAGGGTAGAAAGGGCACGCTGTACTTCCTTGCGCAGCGAGTCGTTCATCAGGCCCGAATCCGGCGTCTCTTCGTCTTCGTTTTCGAGTACATCGAGCAAGCGGTTTTCTTCGCCTTGCACGAAAGGAGCATCAACCGATACATGGCGGCCCGAAATCTTCAGCGTGTCTACCACTTCCGAAGTCGTCAGTTCTAGTACCTCAGCAATTTCCTCCGGCGAAGGCTCACGCTCGAATTTCTGTTCTAGCTCCGAAAACGACTTACTGATTTTATTCAACGAGCCTACCCGATTCAGGGGCAAACGCACGATACGGCTCTGCTCGGCCAAAGCCTGCAGAATGCTCTGGCGAATCCACCAAACGGCGTAAGAGATAAATTTAAAACCCCGGGTCTCGTCAAAGCGCTTAGCTGCTTTTATAAGGCCAAGGTTACCTTCATTAATAAGGTCGCCCAGGCTAAGCCCTTGATTCTGATATTGTTTAGCAACCGACACTACGAAGCGCAGGTTGGCTTTAGTCAATTTTTCTAGTGCTTTCTGGTCGCCATCGCGAATGCGCTGCGCCAGCGTTACCTCCTCATCGGGCGTCAGCAGGTCCACTTTACCAATCTCCTGGAGATACTTATCCAGCGACTGGCTTTCGCGGTTGGTAATCTGTTTGCTGATTTTTAGCTGTCTCATCGGTAACGGTGCTAATTATATAGTTTTAAAGGAGTTAGAATGAAGCTTACTACCCGACCAATTCAATGGAAAACAACACGACTATACAAGCGAAAGTTCGGTCAGGCTATGGGGTGCTGGAAACTTGAGAAATAGGAAGATTTTACCCCAACTATGAGCGGATAGCCACAATTAACGGTCCAAACTTTCAATTTCTTTATGTCTCCAGCACCTTTCTGACTAACCTAAGCTGGCTTGTCCAGCAGCACCTTGCGCGAGAGACGGTACTTGCCCGTCTTCTTGTCGATGTCAACCAGCTTCACATCTATCTCCTGCCCTACTTCTAGCACTCCTTCGAGCGACGCGATGCGCTCGTGCGTTACCTCCGAAATATGCAGCAAGCCGTCCTTACCCGGCATAATCTCCACGAAAGCACCGTAGGGCTGGATTGAGCGCACTTTGCCTTTGTAGGTTTCACCAACCTCAGGCTGCGCCGCAATGGCGCGGATACGGTCAATAGCGCCCTGCATGTCCGTCTGGTTAGAGGCGTAGATGCTTACGTGGCCCTTCTCATCCTTCTCCTCGATGATAACCGTGGCGTTGGTGTCCTTCTGAATCTGCTGGATGACTTTGCCACCCGGCCCGATGATGGCGCCAATAAACTCCTTATCAATCAGCATTTTGTGCGAGCGCGGCGTGTGGGCCTTCAGCTCAGCAGCCGGCGCGGCGATGGTCTTCGCCATCTCCCGCAGAATGTGCAGGCGGCCTTCGCGGGCCTGGTGCAACGCGGCGGTCAGAATCTCATTGCTCAAGCCCTGAATTTTGATGTCCATCTGGCAAGCGCAAATACCTTTCTCGGTGCCGGTAACCTTAAAGTCCATATCGCCGAGGTGGTCCTCATCGCCCAGGATGTCCGAAAGCACGGCGTATTCGCCGGTTTCCTTGTCCTGCACGAGGCCCATTGCGATACCGGCTACGGCCGCGCGAACCTTCACACCAGCATCCATCAGCGCGAGCGAACCGGCGCAAACGGTGGCCATCGAGCTAGAGCCGTTCGACTCCAGGATGTCCGACACAATGCGAATGGTGTAGGGATTTTCTTCGTCGGGAGGGAGCACGCGCTTCAGCGAACGGGCAGCTAGGTTACCATGGCCAATCTCGCGGCGACCAGCACCCCGGTTAGGCTTCACTTCACCAGTTGAAAAACCGGGGAAGTTGTAGTGCAACATGAATTTCGAATAGCCTTTAGTCAGCGGCTGGTCGATAATCTGCTCGTCAAGCTTGGTGCCGAGCGTGGCCGTAGTCAAGCTCTGGGTCTCACCGCGGGTGAAAATGGCCGAGCCGTGGGCCCCGGGCAGGTAGTTGATTTCCGACCAGATGGGGCGAATTTCGGTGAGCTGGCGGCCGTCGAGGCGCACGCGCTCCTTCACCATCATGTCACGGATGGCCTTCTTCTCAGCCGACGAGTAGTAGCGGCTAAACTGCTTTGTGTCCAGCTCAGGCTGCTCAGCAATCAGCTTATCCAAGAATGCCTTTTTCACGCCCGAAAAGCCTTCCTTACGGCCGGCCTTGCTCGTATTGCCCGAGCGGGCCACGTCGTAAGCACCTTTGTAAATGCCTTCGTGAATCAGCGCTTTCAGCGCCTCGTTTTCTTCGTATTTGGGATACTCGCGGGGCTGCGCCTCCGGCGTGCGGCCCACGGCCAGCGCCAAATCCTTTTGCAATTGCACCTGCGCCTTGATGGCTTCGTGACCAAAAGCGATGGCGGCTACCATCTCCTCCTCGCTCACTTCGTCCATTTCGCCTTCTACCATGGCTACCGAGTCGGCCGTGGCACCTACGATGAGGTCCATATCGGCGCGCGCTAGGTCGCTGGTTTTGGGGTTAATCTGGAACTGGCCGTCGATACGCGCAACGCGCACTTCCGAAATCGGACCAGCAAACGGAATGTCCGAAATCGACAGGGCAGCCGAAGCAGCCAAGGCGGCTAAAGCGTCGGGCTGCACTTCTTTATCGGCCGAGATGAGGGTAATCATTACCTGTACCTCGTAGTGGTAGTCCTTAGGGAACATCGGCCGCAGGATGCGGTCAACGAGGCGGCAAATCAGGATTTCGTAGTCCGACAAGCGGCCTTCGCGGCGCTGGAACGAACCAGGAATCTTACCGGCTGAACCGAATTTTTCTTGGTAATCAACCGAAAGGGGCAGGAAGTCAACGCCTTCGCGCTGGCTCGGGGCCGATACTACCGTGGCCAGCAGCATCGTATCGCCGAGACGCACTACAACCGCGCCATCGGCAAATTTGGCCAGCTTGCCGGTTTCAATGGAAATCTGACGGCCGTCGGGCAGCGCCAGGGTTTTGGTAATCGCGTTGGGAGCGGGCATTCTTCGAAGAGGTAAGTAGCTGGAAGCTAGGAGCTGGAAATTATCGAACTAAACAAAAACTTGCAGGCAAACAGTTCAGGCAAACGCCGTACGGGAGGGGGCCGCTGACTCGCTCCTAGCTTCGGGTACGGCAGGTTGCCTGGCATGGCTTGGGAACCGGCAAAAAAAAGAGTAGGGAACCCTCTTTAGAAGGCTCCCTACTCCCGGTAGTTGGGCTTACTTACGGATGCCCAGCTCCTTAATGATGGCACGGTAGCGGTTAATCTCGCGGTGCTGGAGGTAATCCAACATGCGGCGGCGCTTACCAACCAGTTTGAGCAGACCTAGGCGCGTGCTGTGGTCTTTTTTGTTAACTTTCAGATGCTCCGTGAGGTGCTGAATGCGGTGGGTGAACAGCGCAATTTGCGACTCGGCCGAACCGGTGTCGGTATTTACTTTCTGAAGGCTGTTTTTTTCGAAGATGGCCTGTTTGGCCTCGGTCGAGAGTATCATCGGCAGATAGGAATGACCCGTCTTAGATTAAAAAATGAGAGAATTTTGGCTGCCCCACACCGCAGGGCGGGTGCAAAGGTACTGAATTTCCTGCGGAAATCCTACTATTTACTCGGCTACCGGCATGGCCAGCCGCCGCAGGCGCGGGAAGCTGGGCAGCCGCTGCGCCAGCCGCCGCCAGAAGTCGGTTTCAAGCAGGCCCGAGTCATTATAAGCTTGATACAAGAAGAATAATCCCGCTGGCATTAGGAGGGCATTTGACAGCCACATCCCTAAGCCCACCGGCATCTCAAACTCACGCCCACCCTTTTCGCCCAGAATACTAAGCACGTAGTAAACAATAAAGAACAAGATAGAAATGAGAATTGGAACGCCAATACCGCCTTTTTTGATGATAGCTCCCAGCGGCGCCCCAATCAGAAACATAAGTAGTACCGCCACCGACTGGGTGTATTTGCGATAAATCTCAATCCGAAACTGGGCCGAATCACGGGCCGTTTCGAAGAGCCCCTGTGAGGTCGAACTCATGAAGGATTGGATGTTACGCGCCCGGCTCAGCGCCTGCTCGACCATTGGCACATTGAGTGGCAATAGTCTCTTAGTCGGTACCTGCCAAGAAGCTACCTTTCGGTAGGCGGCCCCATTCAGGGTATCAAACCGCAGATAGGTGTAATAGCCACTGAGTTGCAACGGCACCAGTCGCCGTCGGTGGGCGAGTATCTTTTGGGTAGAGTCAGCGGCTTTAAACAGCTGCGGAATGTTGAGCATCATCCGGTTGGTCTGGAACAGCTCTTTCTTGGTATTATTTAAGTCGAAGGATTTAAGCGAAAAGGTGACCATGTTCCGCTTAAAGCCTTGGCGCACGAATGACGAGGCCGAGCGGTCGCGGGCGTCGGGCTGCTCCACGTAGTTGTGCCCCCGAAACAACTCCAGGCCCAAATACTGCCCACCAAAGCGCGTAAACATGCGCCCTGAATCGGCTAGCATCACCGTGGCATTGCCCGATTTTTGGGTGTGGTCATAAATCATGATACCCATCAGGATGTCCTTTTCCGGCCCCACCTTCTTATCTACCTTAATCGTGTAGCCCGGAATACCGTTGTAAAAAACGCCTTCCTTGATGTCGAGCGCCAGCTTTTTCTGACGTACATCCCACAGCAAGCTATAGGCACTAAGGTTGGCCTTCGGCACAATGCTATTGTTAAACCAGAACGCAACCCCTGCCAGTACCAAGCTCACTAGCCATACGGGCCGCAAAATGCGCGTCAGGGCAATGCCTGAGGCCTTAATGGCCGTCAGTTCGTGGTGCTCACCCAGGTTGCCGTAGGTCATCAGCGACGACAACAGCACGGCCAGCGGCAACGAAATGGGTACGATGGTTACGCTCAGAAAAAAGAGCAGCTTCAAAATCACCGCTGTCCCCAGGTCCTTGCCTACTATATCGTCAAGGTATTTGAGTAGTACCTGGGTCAGAAATATAAACTCTACCACCGCGAAGGTGAGCAGAAAAGGCCCAGCAAAAGCCTGGAGGATAAGCTTATCGAGTTTTTTAATCATGCTATTAGGTTGCGAAACCAGCGCCGGCAGCTTACAACGCCCACGTGGTATAGATAGTGCGCGGCTGGGTGGGCGCGCTAGCCACCAACCTGCTCGCGGAGCTTATCCATCAGGCTATCCCACAGTTCGAGTTGCTCCTGCTCGCTATCGTGGTCGGAGTAATCGGTTACGCGCAGGAATATGCTGTCTGTTATTTTAGAATACTCCAAACTGAAGTCCAGATAGTTAGCATCCAAAATCGGTTGCTTACGCTCGTCCAGAAACACGTAGCGAATGGAACGGCCGGGACGCTGCACAGCTATTTCAGCGTAGTGATTTTGCTTGTCCCACACCATATTGAGGCGGTGGTCGGGGTCGAGCCGTACATCATCACAAAACCACTGCGATAGCCCCGATGCGGAAGCCAGGTAGGGAAAAAGAAGCTTAGGGGAAGCGTTTATCGGATATTCCATCTCGAAACGACGCTTGGCGTTGGCGGCAGGCAGAGCCATGGTACTGAGGAGGTAAGGACCCGAGCCAACCACTCCTGAAAGTGGCTCCGCGGGCAGGAAAGCAACATTTTTTATAAACAGACTTGCAAAGTAGGCTTTTTTTGCTACCTTTGCAGTCCCAAACCGACCCCTGGCGGGGTAGCTCAGTTGGTTAGAGCACAGGATTCATAACCCTGAGGTCACGAGTTCAACTCTCGTCCCCGCTACTTTTTGAAACCGCATTAGCTTAGCTGATGCGGTTTTTTCGTTTCTGTCTGGTAGCGCAAAGGTTTTTAACCCAAACCCTACGTAGCTAAAACAAAAAAGCGCTTGCCTCCAAGCTGGGGGCAAGCGCTTTTCAGAGTCAGTCGACTAGTAGAAGCCCTTTCGGGCTCCTTCCTACCTTACTTCACTTTCTCAACGATGCCCGCGAAAGCTGCGGGGTGGTTCAGGGCCAAGTCGGCGAGAACTTTACGGTTGAGGTCGATGCCAGCCTTTTTCAGGCCACCCATCAACTGCGAGTACGACAGGCCGTGCTCACGGGCACCAGCGTTGATACGCTGAATCCAGAGGGCGCGGAACTCGCGCTTCTTTACCTTGCGGTCGCGGTAGGCATAGAGCAAGCCCTTTTCTACTGCGTTTTTCGCAACGGTCCATACATTCTTGCGCCGGCCATAGTAGCCTTTGGCGAGGCGCATTACTTTTTTACGACGGTGGCGCGAGGCCACGTGGTTTACACTCCTTGGCATAACCTAAGTTGTTTTTGGCAGCCGGCGCTCAGCAGCAGCTGAAGCTTTAAAACGCGGCCGGAAGCCTGGTGATGGTTTAGATGTTCAGCATTTGAGCCACCCGGTTCATATCGGCCGAGCTAACGAGGCCGCTATGGGTGAGCGCGCGCTTACGCTTGGTGCTCTTCTTGGTGAGAATGTGCGACTTGAACGCGTGCTTGCGCTTCACTTTGCCGGTACCGGTCAGCTTGAAACGCTTCTTGGCACCCGACTTGGTTTTTACTTTGGGCATGGTTGGATTTGATTATTGATTGTTAGGTACTGACGCCGAACGAACGACTTGCTCGGCGGCGGCAGCCATCAACAAACGGGGTTAAGCTATTCGGTAGCAGCCGGGGCTGCTTCAGATTCTTTGGGAACCTTGTTCTCCTTCGGCGCTTTTTCGGCGGGCTTATCGCTGGCGCTAGCCGGCTTAAGCGTCGGCTTGGCAACGATGGCCGCTTTGGGAGCAAGGTAGAGAAACATGCGCTTGCCTTCTAGCTTAGGCAGCTGCTCTACTTTGGCTAGGTCCTCAAGGGCTTGGGCAAACTTGAGCAGCAGGATTTCGCCGCGTTCCTTGAAGACGATGCTACGACCTACGAAGTGCACGTAGCTCTTGATTTTAGCACCCTCTTTGAGGAACTCCTTAGCGTGTTTTACCTTAAACTCAAAGTCGTGGTCGTCGGTGTTAGGACCGAAGCGAATTTCCTTGATGACGACTTTGGTTTGCTTAGCCTTCAGTTCACGCGTCTTTTTCTTCTGCTCGTACTTAAATTTCGAGTAGTCGATAACACGGCAAACCGGGGGCGTAGCGGTAGGCGAAATCTCCACCAAGTCCAGATTCTGGTCCTGCGCAAATTTGCGAGCCTGGTCTATTGGATAGATGCCTTGCTCGATGTTATCGCCGACGAGACGAACCTCGCGGGCGGTAATTTTCTGATTGATTTTGAACGGCTCCTCCACCTGCTGGCGGGGCACGTACCGACGATTTGGGGTAGCTATGGCGAAAGTCCTCCTGCTAAAAGTGGCCGGATATGAGTATGTTAGGCCGAGTGCTTGGTTTTCACCAGACATTCGGGGTGCAAATAACAGCAATTATTTCGGCAAAAGCAACATATCTATACAAAAAAGGCGTGAATAGCTCAGCTATCCACGCCTTTCCATTAGGCAAGTCAATCCACTTAGCCCATTGCCTCAGCAACTTGTTTGTTCACGCTCTGCACGAAGCTGTCGATTGGCATTGAGCCAATATCGCCTTCGCCGTGGCGGCGCACGCTCACGAGGCCGTCTTGTGCTTCTTTCTCGCCAACTATCAACAGATAAGGCGTTTTAGCCATTTCAGCGTCGCGAATTTTGCGGCCAATACGCTCGTCGCGGGCATCGACAGTACCGCGCAGGTCAGCGGCTTCGAGCTTGGCTTTTACCTCGTAGGCGTAGTCAGCAAACTTGTCCGAAATGGGCAGTACCGTAAACTGCTCGGGCGAGAGCCAAAGCGGGAAATTGCCGGCTGTGTGCTCGATGAGCACAGCTACGAAGCGCTCTAGCGACCCGAAAGGAGCACGGTGAATCATCACCGGGCGGGCTTTCGTGTTCTCAGGCGTCACGTATTCAAGGTCAAAGCGCTCAGGCAGGTTGTAATCAACCTGAATGGTGCCCAGCTGCCAACGGCGGCCCAAGGCATCGCGCACCATAAAGTCTAGTTTGGGGCCGTAAAAGGCCGCCTCGCCCAGTTCCGTGATGGTAGCCAAACCTTTCTCGGCGGCCGACTCCTGGATGGCGGCTTCGGCCAGCGCCCAGTTTTCATCGGTACCAATGTACTTGGTTTTATTTTCGGGGTCGCGCAGCGAAATCTGAGCCGTAAAATCAGTAAAACCGAGCGCCTTGAATACATAGAGTACCAAGTCAATCACCTTCTGGAATTCTCCCTTCACTTGGTCGGGACGGCAGAAGATGTGGGCATCATCTTGCGTGAAGCCGCGCACCCGCGTAAGGCCGTGCAGTTCGCCCGACTGCTCGTAGCGGTACACGGTGCCAAACTCGGCCAGTCGCACCGGCAGGTCGCGGTACGAGCGGGGCTTGGTGCGGTAGATTTCGCAGTGGTGCGGGCAGTTCATCGGCTTGAGGAAGAACTCCTCACCGGGGTTGGGCGTGGTGATGGGCTGGAACGAGTCGGCGCCGTATTTCTCGTAGTGGCCGCTCGTCACGTACAGCTCTTTCGAACCAATGTGTGGCGTCACAACCGGCTGATAGCCAGCTTTTACCTGCGCTTTACGCAGAAACTGCTCTAAGCGCTCGCGCAGGGCCGTGCCCTTGGGCAGCCACAGCGGCAGGCCCGCGCCGACCTTCTCCGAGAAGGCAAATAGCTCCAGCTCTTTGCCCAGCTTGCGGTGGTCGCGGCGCTTGGCTTCTTCGAGCTTTTCGAGGTATTCGGTGAGGTCTTTGGCCTTCGGGAACGTGATGCCGTAGAGGCGCGTGAGCTGCTTGTTCTTCTCGTCGCCACGCCAATAGGCACCGGCCACATTCATGATTTTGGCGGCCTTGATGGGGCCAGTATCCGGGATGTGCGGCCCGCGGCAGAGGTCGGTAAAGCTACCCTGCGAATAGAACGTAATGTTGCCGTCCTCCAGGTTTTCAAGCAGCTCCAGCTTGTAAGGGTCCTGCTTCTCGGTGAAGTAGGCCACCGCTTCGGCTTTGGGCACTTCGCGACGCTCAAACTTGCTCTTGTTCTTGGCAAGCTCCAGCATTTTTTTCTCGATGGCCGGGAAGTCGTCGCTGCTAATGGTGCGGCCTTCGCCGAGGTCTACGTCGTAGTAGAAGCCATTTTCGATAGCCGGGCCGATAGCCAGCTTCACGCCGGGATACAGCGCTTCGAGGGCTTCGGCCATAAGGTGAGCCGAGGAGTGCCAATAAGCTTGCTTGCCGCCGGTGTCATTCCAGGTGAGGATTTCGAGGGCTGCGTCTTCGGTGAGCGGACGGTGCAGGTCGCGGATTTCGCCGTTGACCTTCACGGCCAAGGCGTTGCGGGCGAGGCCTTCGCTGATGCTGGCGGCGAGGTCGTAGCCAGTGGTACCGGGCTCGACCGGGCGGACCGAGCCATCGGGGAGGGTGATGTTAAGCATAACTACTAAGCTATTGCTTGCGGTGGGCGCAAAGCAGGCGCAAGTTAGCCCGCGCCGGGTTAGATACCCGCAAGAGTGAAGATTAAGACCAGCAAAGCAACCGTAAAACGGTAACGACAGCTAAGCCGACATAATATTTAACAAACTACTGGGCAGCTGCTTGCGACCTGACAGCTGGTACTTGTGGGCGCGGCATGGTTGTGCGCCGGTAATAAACCGGGGCCGTGCGCAGACTGTCGGGCAGCATGGCACGCACGGCCTCGCCAGTTTTCCAGACTTTATACGTCCAGTGCTGGTTACCAGGGTTTTCGGCTACCAGCAACCGAAACTGCGCTAGCGCTTCGGGCAGGCGGTGCTGGGCTTCGAGAGCCTCGGCCAGCAGCTGGCGGGCCTGCGGCAGGCGCGGATTTTGCCGCAAAGCACGCTGCAAATGCGGAATGAGCGCGGCCGGCCGCTGCCCATGCGCGCCAGCCGCCAAAGCCAGGCGGTAGTCGGCCCGGTACACCGTCGTATCGAGGCGCAGGGCGCGGCGGTAGTAGCGCAGGGCACTATCGGGGCGGCCGAGCAGCTCTAGCTGGCGGCCGTAGTCGTAGGCCAGCGCCCCGGAAGTTGAGTCGAGCCGCAGGCCTTGGGCGGCATAGTGGCCCGCCTCTTCGGGCAGGCGGTACGCGTTGAGCAGAAAAGCCAGCTGGTGCAGGATTTCGGGCTGGCGGGGGTCGCGGCTGCGGGCCGCTTGCAAGTAGTCGAGGGCCTGCGCAGTATCTGCGGTGGCGGCGTAGGCCAAGCCCTTATAGAACAGCGCAGCAGGCTGGTCGGGGTCGAGGCGCAGGGTGCGGTCAAGGCTTTCGAGCGCGGCGTCGTACTGCCGGGCAGCTAAGTGCGTTTCGCCTTCTAATAAAGGTAATTCGGGCGAATTGAAGCCGTTTTCGGCGGCGCGCCGGGCGGCAGCCAGCGCCTGCGGCAAGCGGCCCAAAGCCCGTAGGGCGCGGGCTTGTAGAAAATACAACTCGCCGTTCGCATCATCGATTTCAAGGGCTGCATTGACATCGAGCAGGGCAGCCTCCGGCTGACCGGCCGCCAGCCGGAGGTTGGCCCGGCGGGCCAGCAAACCCGCATTTTCGGGCTGTTGCCGAATGGCACCATCCAGCTCATCGGCCTGCACGCGGGGGCCACTCTGCACCGTGGACAGGTCCACGAGCACATCGGGGCGCTCAGTGGGCGTGCCCTGGCAGGCAGCGAGCAGCGGTAAAAACAGAAGCCAACGACGCATAAGCTGATAAAATAGCCGAAGCACGAAACGGCGCCGCAAAAATCGCGATGGAAACGCACATAGCAACCAATATACCCACTTACCGGTCGCGCCCCTCCCCCATTCGCAGCCCCTCGTACCAGCGGGCGTGCAGGCGGTCGCGGCGGCCCGCAGCGCGCACCAGCGGCGGCAATAGCTGTTGGCACAAGCGGTTGATAGCCAAATCGTCGCTAGTATAAGTAGGCAGCTTAATCGCTTCCTGCAAAATGGCAATAGCGCGCTTGCGGCGGCCCTGATACTTATACATCCGAGCCAGGTCGTAGCAATACTGAATGCGCGTGGGGTCGAGCCGGTGGGCGGTTTCCATGGCATCCAGGGCTTTTTTAGACGTGGCGCCCTGCGGATAACCACCCAAAAAGACGCGTGAAAACGTCTTTTCCAGCACGTTGTAATGCGCCACCCGGTAGTACCAGCGGCCCAGCAGCTGCCAGCCTTCGGCTAAATCGGGACGGCATTCGGTGGCCAAAAAAACGTGCGGCCCGATTTTCTTGAAAATCCGCAGCCGGTCGCGCGCACTCAGCAAACCGGCCTGGCTGAACAGCGCCAGCGCCATCACGTAGTTGCTTTCGCCACCGTCGGCCTGCACGGCCAGCGCCCGGCTGGCGTAGTCCTCGGCGGCGGTGAAATAGGCGCTTTTTCGGGTTTCGTCCGAGTAGCGATTGCCGATGCTTACGCTCAGCACGGCCGCTCGCCACAGGCTCTGGTAGTGCTGCGGGTTCAGCTTGAGTACCGCCTGGTATTCGGCCAGCGCTTCCGAATCCTTATACTTGGCTTGCAAAACGTTGGCATTGCGCAGGTGCTGCCGCAACTGGACCGAATCGGGAGCCTGCGAGGCCTTTTGCTTCTGCGCGTTGGTAAGCTCGCGGGGCGCGGGCATAGCCGGCCGTGAGGGCTGCGAAGTAGTCGTTTTTTGCGCGCAGGCAGTCCGCACACTTCCCAGCCCGGCCAAGCCGAGCGCTAGCAGCAGCGCTTTTGCAACACGAACCATAAGCATCTCAACGGCAGCAGCCCCAGCGTAGTGCCCGCCTTAAAACAAACCTAACTGCGCCTTGGGTCGCCGCAGCAGCGCCTGCGACTGCGCCACCTCCTCCGCCGTAACCTCCACGGCGCCCGTAGGCTCGGCAATCGGTTCGGCCGCACTTTCCTCTGGCTTGGGCGCCGCGCCACGCTTTTTGACCTCGCGGCGGGCGGGCTCAGGGCCTTCGTCGGTGAGCAGATTTAGGCTATGGATTTTGAAGTAATTGAGCTTGTTGCCCATTGCCTTCCAGCCTTTTACCTCAATAAATTGGTCGAGGCGCACATTTTCTGTTTCTTTGTCGGCCTTTTTATCGCGTTGCAGCTTCACTTCCACTTCCGGCTCAGCAAAAGCCGTGGCAGCGACCAATTTCGAGCCTTTCGTCTCCGAAATAAACGTAAAACGCTTGTCCAACGTGCTGGTTTCGATTTTGAACCGCTTGACGTAGTGCGTCTTGGTTTCACCATCCACATACACCGCGCTGATAACCGTATCGGGTTCCAGCTTGCGTAGCAGCACGATATTAGGCAGGTCGAAGTGCTTGCTCAGGTCGGGCGCATTCAACTCATACGAGCCGTCTTTGTACACCACCAAGATAGCGTCGTCGGTGTCGAAGGTGCCCAAATAGCGGCCGTGCGACTCGTGTTTGAGGCGAGCCACTACACTGTCGAAGAACACCTCGCGGCCGCCCAGCGTGCTGTCCCCCACTGCTTTGCGGGTAATTTGTTTGATAGGTTGCTTGGTCACAATGTTGCCCATCGAGCCCTTACCCTTGATGGCTAGGTCAGCAAAGTCAAAGTCAAACTGCTTCACCCGCGCCTGTGCCTTGTTAGACAGCAGGATGGTCACAATCTCGCTTTCCGAGTTGGGGTTGGCCGTGAGATACAGCGTTTTGGTGCCTTTTGTGCCCTTGGTGAGGTCGTAGGTTTTATCGCGGGTAATGCCCGACACCAAGAAGCGCTTCGCGAAGCTGATGCCGCTAGCCCCGTCCACGTACACCATGTTGTACACCAGCCGGTCGTCGTTCTTGTTGTACACCCCGGCGTGCAGAATGTCCTTGCCCACAAAGGTCTTCTCGGCAATTTTGGTCACCACAAACGTACCGTCACGCTTGATGGCAATGATGTCGTCGAGGTCCGAGCAGTCGCAGATGAACTCCGCCTTGTCGTCCTTCTTCAAACCGTAGCCCACAAAGCCGTCCTGGCGGTTCACGTAGAGCTTCTGATTAGCAATGGCAACCTTCTGAGCCGTAACCACATCGAAGGTCCGAAGCTGGGTTTTACGCTCGCGCTTAACGCCGTATTTTTTCAGCAGGTTTTCGAAGTACGCCACGGCGTAGCGCGTGAGGTTGGCCAAGTGGTCGGCTACTTCGGCCCGCTCCTCCTCCAGCTTCTGGATATACTCTTCGGCCTTGAAGCCGTCGTATTTCGAGATGCGCTTGATGCGGATTTCGGTCAGGCGCGTGAGGTCGTCCTCGCTCACCGGGCGGCGCAGCACGATGCGCGTATCGTTGGCCTTCAGCTTCTCGCCCTCTATCCGCACAAACTTCTTGAGGCCGGCGTCGATGGTTTCGAGAATCTGCTCCCACGTCTCGCACTCCTCGATTTTACGGTAGATGCGGTTCTCAATAAAAATCTTCTCCAACGACGCCGAGTGCCACTTTTCTTCCAGTTCGTGCTGCTTTATTTCCAGCTCGCGCTCCAATAAACGCAGCGTTTTACCGGTGCTCAAACGCAGCATATCCTCCACGCTCACAAAGCGCGGCTTGTCGTCGATGATAACGCAGGTGTTGGGCGAAATCGAAATTTCGCAGTCTGTAAAGGCGTACAGCGCGTCGATGGTGAGGTCGGGGCTCACGCCGGGCGGCAGCTGCACCTGAATCTCAACGTTGGCGGCGGTATTATCCACCACCTTTTTTATCTTGATTTTATTGGCCTCACTCGCCTTCACAATGCTCTCCATGAGCGCCGTGGTCGTGGTGCCGTAGGGAATATCCCGGATGATGAGCAGCGTCTTATCGACCTTCTCAATCGTGGCGCGCAGCCGAATTTTGCCGCCCCGCTGCCCGCTCTGGTAGTTGCTGATATCGGCCAGGCCACCCGTCGGAAAGTCGGGATACAGCTGAAACTCGCGCCCCCGCAGCACATTTATACTCGCCTGGCACAGCTCGCGAAAGTTATGCGGCATAATCTTGGTACTCAGGCCTACCGCGATGCCTTCCACGCCCTGCGCCAGCAGCAGCGGAAACTTGACGGGCAGCGTCGTCGGCTCGCGCTTGCGGCCGTCGTAGCTCATCTGCCAGTCGGTAATGTCTGGGTTAAACACTACTTCGAGCGCAAACTTGGACAGGCGAGCCTCGATGTAGCGCGGCGCGGCGGCCGAGTCGCCGGTAGCCACGTTGCCCCAATTGCCTTGCGTTTCGATGAGCAGGTCTTTTTGGCCCAGGTTCACCATGGCGTCGCCGATGCTGGCATCGCCGTGCGGATGGTATTGCATGGTCTGGCCGATGACGTTGGCCACTTTGTTGAAGCGGCCATCGTCCATCTCGTTCATCGCGTGCAGGATGCGGCGCTGCACGGGCTTCAGGCCGTCTTCCACGGCCGGCACAGCGCGCTCCAAAATCACGTAGCTCGCGTAGTCCAGAAACCAGTTCTGGTACATGCCGCGCACGCTCGTCAGGTCGTGGCCCGCCTCGCCAGGGGCAAATTTGGGCTCCTCGTCGCTGTCTTCTTCCGCGGCTTCGGCGGGCGAGTCCGGCTCGGCCTCCTCCCCTTCGACCAGCGTGTCGGCATCAATTTCCGGCTGGCCATCTTCACCAAAAAGCGCGGCGGCTACTACCTGCGCCGCTTCAGTATCGACCTCACCAGCCGGGTTTTCGGCGACCGCATCGAGTGCCGCGTCGGCGGGCGGACCCAGGTCAAAATCCAGCGAGTCGCCAGGCTGAAGATAATCGGGGTCAGAAGCGTCGGGAGCGGGAGTATCGAAAATGGCCACGAGGGAAAACGTAATAAGTCGGCAGTCAACCGGCAAAAGTACCTTAAAAATGGGCGAAATCGCCTTTTTAGAAAAGCTACTGCGCGCCGTAAAGTTCCCAAAAATATTAGCCAGCGCGCAAAACACGCGCACTAATCTGACTGGTAAATGGGTACTATCCGGCAGCAAAAAGCCCCCGCCTGATAACCAGACGGGGGCAAGTTAAACAGCCAAGACTGGCACTCAATACTTTACTTCTTCAAGCACCGGATTCGTAACAGTATACTGCACGTAATCGAGCAGCTTATCGAGCAGCGGCGTGGGCAAATTGGGCAGCACTGGCAGCAAAAAAGTAGCATCAGCCGTAGTGAAATGCCCGGTCAACTCGGCCAGGTCCTCGGCGGTGGCGGGGCGGTAGCCCATGCGCCAGTCGGGAAAGCGCCGCTCCGCGAGGCGGCCGTCGGCCAGCAGCGTGAGGTGCTTGTGGCGCCTGTCGCGCGAAATGTGCATAAAATACAGCTCGTGTACGTCGTCCACCTCGCCTTCCAGCACCTGCACAAAGCGCCCATCGCTGGCGTAGAGCAAGATACCGGACAGGCCATTGGCCTCGTTATGCTCGCGGGCTTGCCGCAGTAAGTCCGCTAGTTCAGCTTCGGTAAAAGGCTGGGTAGCCTGGCTCTCGTAGATGAGGTGGTGAAGGGGCATGGGGCTCGCTACGAAATGCAGCTACGTAGTGTTTCAAAGCTGAATAAATTACGCCAGCTCAATTTCTGCTACCGGCAATACATCACTGATTACTAAGTCTTTTTCCAACCGCAGGTTGTCAATAATAAACTCCTGGCGGGCGGGCGTATTCTTACCCATGTAGTACGAGAGAACCTGCTGAATCGAGCGGTCGGACTGCAAAATCACCGGCTCCAGCTTGATGTTCTCGCCAATGAACTTGCCAAACTCGTCGGGCGAGATTTCGCCCAGGCCCTTAAAGCGCGTCACCTCGGGGTTACGGCCCAGCTTGCGCATGGCCTCCTGCTTCTCGCTTTCCGAGTAGCAATAGATGGTTTCCTTTTTGTTGCGGACCCGGAAAAGCGGCGTTTCGAGGATGTACACGTGGCCATTGCGCACCAAATCGGGGAAAAACTGCAAGAAGAACGTGAGCAGCAGCAGCCGGATGTGCATACCATCTACGTCGGCATCGGTGGCGATTACGACGCGGTTGTAGCGCAGGCCTTCCAGCCCTTCCTCAATGTTGAGGGCATGCTGCAAGAGGTTAAATTCTTCGTTCTCATACACAATCTTCTTCTTGAGGCCGAAGCAGTTGAGCGGCTTGCCCCGCAGGCTGAATACCGCTTCCAGCTCCACGTTCCGGCTCTTGGTGATGCTACCGCTGGCCGAGTCGCCCTCCGTAATAAAGAGCGTAGTCAGCGGCTCCTTTTCGGCCCCGTCCTTGGCGTTTTCACCCAGGTGAAAGCGGCAGTCGCGCAGCTTACGGTTGTGCAGGTTGGCTTTTTTGGCCCGTTGGTTGGCGAGCTTTTTCACGCCGGCCATATCCTTGCGTTCGCGCTCGCTCTGCTCGATACGCTTTTTAAGGTTCTCGGCTACCAGCGGGTTCTTATGCAGGTAGTTATCGAGGTGCTCCTTCACAAAATCAACGATGAAGCCGCGCACCGGGCGCGCCGTTTCCGCGTCGGGCTCCATATTGATGCTACCCAGCTTCGTCTTGGTCTGGCTCTCAAACACCGGCTCCTGCACCCGTATCGAAATGGCCCCAATGATGCTGGCCCGCACGTCGGCCGCGTCGTACTCCTTCTTGTAGTGCTCGCGCACGGTCTTCACCACCGCTTCGCGAAACGCGGCTAAGTGCGTGCCGCCCTGCGTCGTATACTGCCCGTTCACAAACGAGTAATACTCCTCGCCGTAGTCGTTGCCGTGGGTCAGCGCCATCTCAATGTCCTCCCCTTTCAGGTGGATAATGTCGTAGCGCCGGGTCTCGGGGTCGGTTTTATCATTCAGCAGGTCAAAAAGGCCATTTTTGGCCTCGTACTTCTGGCCATTAAAATGAATAACCAGGCCCGCGTTGAGGTAGCAGTAGTTGCGCATCTGGCTTTCCAAGTACTCGGGCCGGAAGCCGTAGTTCTTGAAAATCGTGTCGTCGGGCTGAAACGTGATGAGCGTGCCGTTGCGCTGGCTGGTTTTCTGCGGCGTGGGGTCGGCCACGAGCTGCCCCTGCGAAAACTCGGCACCCTTGAGCTGCCCGTCGCGCACGCTCTGCACCAGAAAGTAGCTACTGAGCGCATTTACGGCCTTAGTACCCACACCGTTGAGGCCCACCGACTTCTGAAAAACCTTACTGTCGTACTTGCCGCCGGTGTTGATTTTGCTCACCACATCGACCACCTTACCCAGCGGAATGCCCCGGCCGTAGTCGCGCACCTGCGCCTTGTTATCCGATATTTTAATTTCGATGGTGCGGCCGTAGCCCATCACGTGCTCGTCGATGCAGTTATCGATTACCTCCTTCACCAGCACGTAGATACCGTCGTCGTAGCTGCTGCCATCGCCCAGCTTACCGATGTACATGCCCGGCCGCAGCCGAATGTGCTCGCGCCAGTCGAGCGAGCGAATGCTGTCTTCGGTATAGCCGTGGGCGGGGGCGAGTACTTGTTGTTCGTCGTTCATCACAAAAAATCCGTATGCGGGGCAGTTTGAGGGTAAAAGTAACGCGCAACGCTGCGCTAACCAACCTTAACCTGCCAGTTTTATTAGTTTAATACTGCCAATCTGGTTAGGTTTTTAACCCAAACCTTAAAGTCAAGGTTCAGCCGGGAAGTGAGTTGGCGAACTGGTAACCCAGCGAGTTTGGCCTCCCCCTCATTCCCTCTTTTTAAACTCACTCTCTCACCAATTCACCCTATCACTACAATGTTACCCCCACCCAATCAGTTCAACCAGCCCCGCAACCTGCCGGGGCAGTCGTTCAACCACGCGCCCACCGAGATAAAGCAATCGGCGGTAGTGCATTACACCTTTTTGCTGATTGGCCTGTCGCTGCTGGTTTTCGTGCTGCACAAGCTCGATGACATTCTGCTGCCGCTCATCTACGCCATTTTGCTGAGCCTACTGCTGATGCCACTCGTGACCAAGCTCGAAAAATGGCGCTGGCCCCGGATGCTGGCCATTGGCGCCGCTATCCTGCTGGTGGTCTTGTTTTTGGCCGGCCTCTTCACCTTTTTCGGCTCCCAGATAGTAGGGCTGCGCGGCGAGCTGCCGCTCATCCAAAGCAAGCTAGTCGTGCTCTTCGACCAGCAGCAGCAAGTACTAGCCCAACGCTTTCATTTCCAGCCCATGAGCCACGACCAGGTTATTGACTCGTCGCTGTCGGCCCTGCAAGCGCAGTCGAGCAAATACCTCGGCTCAACCCTCAACACCACGCTCGGCGTGCTGAGCACCGTAACGCTGGTGCCCATCTACATTTTTTGCTTCCTGTACTACCGCGACCACCTGCGGCAGTTCATGTTCCGCTTCGTCGAGCCCGACAAGCGCACCGTGGTGCTGCACACCGTCGATAACATTCAAAATGTGGTGCAGGGCTATATGTCGGGCCTGTTCACGGTCATCGTGGTTGTGTCCATCCTGAACGCCATTGGGCTGCTGGCACTGAGCGTAAAATACGCCATTTTCTTCGCCATTTTTGCCTCGGTGCTGGCCGTCATTCCCTACATCGGCATCATCGTGGGCTCCATCATCCCGGCCCTCATCACCTACGTCGAAACGGGCTCACTCACGCACGGGCTGGCCGTTATCGGCGTGTTTATGGCCGTGCAGTTCATCTCGGATAACATTCTCTCTCCGATGATTACGGCTTCTAAGGTTAGCCTTAATCCACTCACCGCTATCATTGCCCTTATTTTGGGCGCGCAGCTCTGGGGCACGCCGGGCATGATTCTGAGCGTGCCGATTTCGGCCGTGCTCAAAGTAGTGCTCGATGCCAATAAGGCCACCGAGCCTTGGGGCTTTTTACTAGGTGATGTGGGCGACGGCGAGGCCACCAAAAAAGACCCCAGCGACGACCGCGGCTTCCTGGCCAAGCTCCTCGACCAGGTGCGCGGCAAGCGCCCGCCATTGGCCTCCGAGCCCAGCATGCCGCCGATGCCGCAGGCCCACCGCTCGTAGGCTCCCTGGTATTCTAAAGCCAAAATTTTGTACGTCGCAAAGTCAGCCAACCGGCAAAAGGCCGCGTACAAGGACCACGAACGGCACAACAGCTGTCTCCATTTTTCCTTCTAATTTCCTTTTCTAAGTCATGGCTAACGAAACCATCACCCGCGCTTTCACCGACATTCTCAACCTGAACCGCACCTCGGCCAAAGGCTACCAGGAAGCTGCTGAAGAAGTAAACAGCCCCGAGTTGAAGTCGAAACTGAGCGAGTATTCGCAGCAGCGCGCTGGCTTTGTAGCAGACCTCGAAGGCTACGCCAAGCAGTACGGCATTGAGGCCAGCGAAGAAACGACTATCGAAAGCGTAGCTACCGATGCCGCCGCCGCCGTGCACCGCGGCTGGATTAATATCAAGTCGGCCTTCACCGGCGGCAGCGACTCATCGGTACTCGAAGCCGCCGAAACCGGCGAGGCTTCGGCCCTGAAAGCCTACGAAACCGCCCTTTCGGCCCAGGACATCCCGGCCGGCGCCAAAACGGTATTCCAGCAGCAGCACGATGCCATCCTGCAAGCCAAGAACTGGCTGACGCAAAACAAAAACAGCTAAGCCATATTTTTAGCTGATTGAAAAAGCCCGCCATTTGGCGGGCTTTTTTTGTAAAACGGAGTGGTACTCCGTTTAGCGTTAGGTAAACCTATCCAGCGCTAAACGGAGTACCACTCCGTTTTACAATGCCTTGCAACCAACTACTACCCTAACTTTGTTAGCATAGCTCCCCTGTATTTCCGCTGCCCTTGTACGCGATAATTGACTTAGAAACCACCGGCGGCCAGCCCGCGAATGACCGCATTACCGAGCTGGCCATTTTCGTGCACGACGGCCAGCAAGTGGTTGATTCTTACACCACGTTGGTAAATCCCGGCCGCGCCATTCCGCCATTTATCACCCAGCTCACGGGCATCACCAACGACATGGTGGCCGACGCGCCGCGCTTCCACGAGGTGGCCCGTAAGGTGGTCGAAATGACCGAAGGCTGCGTGTTTGTGGCTCACAACGTGCGGTTTGACTATTCCTTTCTCAAGAAGGAATTTGCGGACCTGGGCTACAACTACTCGCGCAAAACGTTGTGTACCGTGCGCCTCTCGCGCAGCCTGATACCCGGCCAACCGAGCTACAGCCTGGGCAAGCTCTGCCAGAATATCGGCATCCCGCTCAACGGCCGGCACCGCGCCGCCGGCGATGCCGAGGCCACAGCTATCCTGTTTGGCCGCCTGCTGAAAATCACGCAGGACAGCGATGCCGCCGAGGCGACCGATGCCGATGCCTTGGCCCGCGTAGATGCGCTGGCACCCGCCGGCCGCAAGCCCGACGGCACTGTCGCCGAGAAGAAGCCTAGCCCGCGCCGCGTCGCGGCCATGACTCAAGCCATCAAAACGGCCCTGCTGCCGCCGCTCATCACGCCCGAAAAAGTGGCCTCGCTGCCGCAGGAAACCGGTGTGTACTACTTCCACAACGAGGCAGGCGAGATTATTTACGTTGGCAAGAGCATCAACATCTATAAGCGCATTCAGCAGCATTTCGCGATAGATGTGAAGTCGCGTAAAAGCCTCGATTTCAAGAACTCTATCGCCGATATTACCTACGAGCTAACGGGCTCGGAGCTGGTGGCGCTGCTCTACGAGTCGTACCTCATCAAGCAGCTCAAGCCGGCGTATAACCGGGCGCAGCGACGCTCGGTGTTTCCGGCCGGCATCTACCTCAAGATTGATGAAAACGGCTACAAGCGCTTGTACTACGGCCGCGCCGACGCCCGCAATTCGGAGATTCCCATTATCGCGCTTGGCAACCAGTACAAGGCCCAAGGCTTTCTCTACCACAAGGTTGCGAAGTACAACCTGTGCCAAAAAATGTGCGGCCTCTATAAAACCGAAAGCTCGTGCTTTGCCTACCAAGTGCACCAGTGCCAGGGCGCTTGCGTGGGCCAAGAGCCGCCCGAAACCTACAACCTGCGCGTAGATGAAGCCATCGACAGCATCACCTACGAGCACGAGTCGTTTGTGGTAATTGGCACCGGACGGCGGGCCGATGAGAAGTCGCTGGTAGTGGTCGAAAACGGCCGCTACGTGGGCTTCGGCTACGTCGATGAGACGTTTACGGCGCGCAAACTGGCCGATTTTCGGCAGGCCGTGAAACCATATGCCGATAATAAGGACATTCAGCAAATCATCCGGCAGCACCTACGCACCAAGCACAAGGGCGAGCAGGTCAAGATTTTCGCGTAGCGCCGTATGCCCTCGCCCACAACCCCGCCCTACGACCAGCAGCAGCTGGCCGCCGCCCGCACCCGCCTCGCCAACGAGCGCACGCTGCTCACCTACGTGCGCACCAGCCTGGCGCTGGTGGGTTTTGGGCTGGCGCTGTTGCAGTTAGAGCCGCACCGGGCGCACGCACTAGGCCTGGGTGCTATCGCGATGGCGGTGGTTTTTATGGTGGTGGGCTGGCTACGCTTCCGCTACCACGCTCGCCAGATTGAGCGGTGCCGGGTGCCGCAATAGGGTGTACCGTGGACCCTGCGGGTCCGCACGGGGTATCGTCAGGTTGCCACTTCCGCGCGGGTACACGCTACACCGCGTGCAAAATGACGTAGAGCGAGGCCGTCGAAATCACGAGCCATAGCAGCAGGCCCAGCACATAGGGCTTCACCCCTACCGAGCGCACCACCTTGGCTGACAGGCCCGCGCCGATGAAAAACAGCGTCACGGTGAGGCCGATTTTGGCCAGGTGCATCAGCACGGGGCCGAGCGCCCGGGCGGCGGGCACGTAGGCCGGGGCATAGGTATTGAACAACATGGCCAGGATGAAGCCAAGGATGAAGTAGGGAATCGTGATTTTGACGCCTTTTTGCTTGAAGGCGAGCGCGGTACCCAGCGCGACGGGGATAATCCAGAGGGCCCGCGCCAGCTTCACGGTGGTAGCTATTTCAAGGGCTTGGTTGCCGTAGGCGGCCGCCGCGCCCACTACCGAACTGGTATCATGGATGGCGATGGCGCACCAAAGGCCGAACTGCTGCTGGCTCAGGTGCAGCGCGTGGCCGATGGGCGGAAAGGCAAATAATGCCAGCGCGTTGAGCACGAACACCGTGCCCAGACCCACCGACATTTCTTCGTCCTTCGCCCCCAGCACCGGCCCGATAGCCGCAATGGCCGAGCCCCCGCAAATGGCCGTGCCACACGAAATAAGGTGCACCACCCGCCGGCCCAGCCCCAGCCACCGCCCCGCAAAGAAGCCCAGAACCAACGTGCCGAAAATGGACACGACTGTGAACAGCATGCCCGCTCGGCCGGCCTGCACGGCCGCGTGGGCATTCATGCCAAAACCCAGGCCAATGACCGAGAATTGCAGCAGCTTGCCGGTGAGGGCTTTGGGTTGGGTGGGAAACGGATTGCCAACCGTTTGGGCCAGCACCAGGCCCAGCGCCAGCGCAATGGGCGGCGAGGCCCAAGGCGTGAGGCAAAACACCAGTAGCAGTACAAATGCCACTTGGCGCAGGGTTACGACCTGCCCCAAAACCTGGCGCGGCATGTAAAAATGGCGCCAGAAGCCGGTGGGCAACTCGGTAGTGGTGGATGGGATGGGTTCGAGAAGGGCAGGCATGGGGCAATTGGTTTAACTGCCCCAAAAGTACACAAACACCTGTTTTATAGATAATTATTAATTGTTATTCCAGATAACCAAAAGTTATAGCAGCTTCGCCGCCTGCTGCTGGCCAAAGCTCAAAAACCGCTGGGCCGCTCGCGTCAGCGGCTGCCCTTGCACCCACACGGCCTCAAATTGCCGGGGCAGCGCCAAGCCTTCGATAGGCACTATTTCGAGCAGGCTGGCCGCTAGCTCGCGCTTCAACGCTTGGCGCGAAACGAAACCCAACGCGTCGGGCGCGGCTTCGAGGTAGCCTTTTATGGCCTCGGTGCTATCGAGGTAAAAAGCTACCCGCAGGTCGCCAAGCTTGATTTTGCGCTCGCGCAAGGCGAATTCGAGCACTTCGAGCGTGCCCGAGCCGCGCTCGCGCAGCACCAGCGGGCGGGCCAGTGCCTCGGCCAGCGGCAGGGGCGCGGGCGGCGGGCTGGCGGGCGTGGCCCGACGCACGGCTACCAGCTCGTCGGGCAGCAGCAGCTCGTAGTGCAAATCGCGGCTTTTGGAGCGACCTTCTACAAAGCCCAAATCAAGGTCGCCGCGCAGTAATGCCTCGGCAATGCGCTCGGAATTAACGTTTAGCAGCGTTAGCTGCACCTGCGGGTAGCGTTGCTGAAAGGCGGGCAGCCAAGCAGGCAGCACGTACTGACTCAGGGTGGTGCTGGCACCGAGGCGCAGGCGGCCCACGGCCTCTTCGGGGTCGCGCAGGGCCAGCAGCTGGTCGTCGAGCTGCTGCTGGGCGGCTGCCACGGCCTCGGCGTGAGCGAGTAGCAGGCGGCCGGCTTCGGTGAGCGCTACGCGGTTGCCGTGCCGGGCCAGCAGGCGCTGGTCGTACTGCTTTTCGAGCTCGTGCAGATGCTTGGTGGCGGCGGGCTGCGAGATAAAAAGCTCCTGGGCGGCCTTGATAAAGCTCAGGTGCCGGGCCACGGCGGCAAACACCCACAGGTGAAAATCGGACATGCCGCAAAGAACGGGGCCGGAATGTTGTGGCCTCCGCTTCGCAATTATGTACCCGCGCTGGGGGCCGATTTCGCCACTTTTGCTGTTGTACACTCATCTAAATAATGCCGGCTTACGAGCCCGCCCTACTCGCCGAGCCCGCGCGGCCTTTCCTCATGCAGCCCCTCTCTCCCATTATACTACCCTCGACCGAGCCCACGCCCGGCCCGGTCGAAACGGCCACCCTCGCTATTGAGGGCATGACCTGCGCCTCGTGCGCCAACTTTGTGGAGCGCGCCCTCAAGAAAACGCCCGGCGTGCAAAGTGCCCAGGTGAACCTGGCTACCGAAAAAGCTACCGTAGCCTTCACGCCCGGCCTCGCCGACCGCGCCCGCCTAAAAGCGGCCGTGGAGGCAGCGGGCTACCAGGTAGCCGAGGCCGCGCCGCCGGCCGCCACCTCAGCCGCTACCGCCGAACCACTGGCGGCCACCGACGAAGAGCTGGATGCCCGCCGGGCACTGGCTTACCAGCACCTAAAACGCCGCTTTTGGGTGGCAGCGGGGCTCGCAGCCATCATTATGCCCCTGAGCATGCTCATGCTGTGGCCCGCGCTGATGCACCGCGTATCGGAGCCGGTGCTCAACTACATCCTATTAGTGCTCACGCTGCCGGTGCTGCTGTACAGCGGGCGGGCGTTTTACGGGGCGGCCTGGAAAGGCTTGCGGCATGGCACGGCCAGCATGGATACGCTAATTGCCGTGGGCACGGGGGCGGCTTTTTTGTTTAGCCTGGCGGCGACGCTGGCACCGGGCTTTTTGCGGCAGTACGGCATCGTACCGGTTGTGTATTATGATACTACGGCCACCATTGTCGCCCTCATTTTGTTGGGCAAGGTGCTGGAAGGCCGCGCTAAGCAGCAAACCACCGCTACCCTTAAAACGCTGCTGGGCCTGCAAGCCAAAACTGCCCGCCTGGTGCTGCCCGATGGCCGCGAGCAAGATGTGCCTGTGGCCGACCTGCGCCCCGGCGACCTCGTGGCGGTGCGCCCCGGCGAGAAAGTCGCCACCGATGGCGAGCTGGTCGAAGGCCACTCGGCCCTCGATGAAAGTATGCTCACCGGCGAAAGCCTGCCGGTCGAAAAAACCGTTGGGGCAGCCGTTTTTGGCGCTACTATTAATAAAACCGGGGCCTTCCGCTTCCGCGTGACCAAGGTGGGCCGCGATACCGTGCTGGCCCAGATAGTGCAGCTTGTGAGCGATGCGCAGGGCAGCCGGGCACCCATTCAGCGGCTGGCCGATACGATAAGCGGCGTATTTGTACCCATCGTTATTGGGCTGGCACTGCTTACGCTGGTGGGCTGGTTGGTGCTGGGACCAGCGGGCACGCGGCTACCGCTGGCGCTCACCACGTTCGTTTCGGTGCTGATTATTGCCTGCCCGTGCGCGCTGGGGCTGGCCACGCCCACCGCCATCATGGTGGGCACCGGCAGAGGTGCCGAATACGGCATTCTCATCCGCAATGCGGAGGCGCTGGAAAAGGCCTATCAGGTTGATACTGTGCTATTGGATAAAACCGGCACCATCACCCAGGGCACCCCGGCCCTTACTGACTTGCTGCCGCTGCCCGGCTACCAAGCGTCCGACTTACTGCCCCTACTAGCGGCCGTGGAGCGCCAGAGCGAGCACCCGCTGGCCGCCGCCGTGGTGCGCTACGCCGAGAGCCGGCAGGCCACCATTTTGGCAGCTTCTGGCTTTCGGTCGGTGCCCGGCCAGGGCGCGGGGGCCAGCGTGCAAGGCCGGGCCGTACTCATCGGCAACGAGCGCCTGCTGCGCGAAGCCGGAATTGCCCTGCCAGCCGAGGCGCAACAGCTAGCTACAAAGCTGCTGGCCCAGGCCCGGACGGTACTATATGCGGCCATTGAGGGCCAGGTAGCGGCTCTGCTTGGCCTTGCCGATGAGATACGTCCAACTTCAATCGCCGCCGTCAGCGAGTTGAAAAGCCAAGGAATTACCGTAATAATGCTAACCGGCGATAATGCGCAGACCGCCGCTGCCATAGCGCGGCAAGTGGGCATCGACCAGTACTTTGCCGAGGTTTTGCCACAAGATAAAGCCGCCAAAGTGCAAGAACTTCGCACCCAGGGCCGCACTGTAGCCGTAGTAGGCGATGGCGTAAATGATGCCCCTGCATTAGCACTCGCCGACGTTGGCCTAGCGATGGGTACCGGTACCGATGTGGCCATGGCGGCCGCCAGCATCACCCTTATGCGGCCCGACCTGCGCGGGGTAGCTACGGCGCTGGCCTTGTCGCGGCAAACGATGCGCACCATTCGCCAAAACTTGTTCTTTGCCTTCATTTACAACGTTATCGGCATCCCAATAGCTGCCGGCTTGCTGTACCCAGCTACGGGGTGGCTGCTGTCGCCCATGCTGGCGGCGGCCGCTATGGCCTTGAGCTCGGTGTCGGTGCTCACCAATTCGCTGCGGCTACGGGGGTTTAAGCCGTTCGCATAGCAAGTCCACACTTTGGGAGAGGAAAAAGGTGCGTTTATCCCAAAATAGGCCTCCCAAATAAATATTATTTTTCCCATTATGAGACAATTAAGCTTAAAATAAGCTCGACTAGCCAGGCTCTATAAAACTTTGCCAGTAGCGAGTAGCATATTTATGATAAAACAAAGTTTGGCAGTGGCTTTGTATAAGAGGGGTGTCGCCTATTACTCTCCTCTATTATGTACAATTCTACCTTCAGCTTTCGCCGCTTTCTTCTCAGCGCTTTGTTCATTGGCGTAGCCGCTACTTCGAGCATGGCTCAAGGCCAAATTCAGGCCCGCAGCTACCAGGACAATCGCACGTTTCGCACCGCTTCGCCGGAGCTGGCAGTGGATGACCTACTCACTACCTCGGCCCACGTAGACCCTGGACTGGTAGGTGGCGCCGCGCTGCGCGTGACTTTTCCAACGGCCGTGCAGCCGGGCCAGCAGGGCATCATGATTGTCAAATCGAGCACTTCGCTGGCTTCAGTACTCGGGGGAATGACCCTGCGGACGTACTCAACCAAGGCCTCAAATCCCGACAACCCAATGCAGAACGTGGCACTAAGCAACCCGTTGCTCGTGCAGGTTACCCTCGCCCCCAACGACCCTACTTCCCAGCAAATCAAATTCACGGCTACGCAGGCGTTCGACCAGGTAGAGCTAGCCGCTGGTTCGGTGCTAAATACCAACTACTCGGTGGATGTGTTCGCCGTGTTTGGCAGTGTGGCCCCGCTGCCGGTGCAGCTGACTGCCTTTGCGGCCAAAGCCACCGAAACCAGCGTGGCCCTGAAATGGGAAACTGCTTCGGAGCGCAGCGCCGACTACTTTGAAGTGCAGCGCGCCGAGGGCCTGGCCGAGGGCTTCCATTCGCTGGGCCAAGTAAAATGCGCCGGCAACAGCACCCAAAAACACGCCTACCAGTTTGCGGATGCCGCCACAGCGGGCCTGCACTACTACCGCCTGCGCCAAGTTGATATAGATGGCACCGAGAGCTTTAGCCCCGTTGTAACGGTAGATGCCGGGCTGCTGGCCAGCCTCACTGCCTACCCCACCCTCGCCACCCACACCCTCAACGTAGCTGGCCCGGCCGGCACGCACCTGGCAGTGTTCAACCAGCAAGGCAAGCAGGTGCAAGTGGCCGATATCGCGGCCAGCCAGCAGCAGCAGCTCGACGTGAGCGGCCTGCCCGGCGGCGTGTACTTCCTGCGCGACACGGCTACCGGCCTCACCGCCCGCTTTGTGAAGGCCGGCGGTGAACGCTAAGCCACCCAGCGGCGTTAGTCTTGGTAATCAGTTCTTTTATAGTTGTCCTTTTATTTAGCCGTCCTTCGATAACCAGTCCATTTATTTCAGCTTGACACTTAGTCAGCCGCTATTTTACGTATACCTAACCATCGCTACTTGCGAAAAAGGCCCGGCCATTCAGCCGGGCCCTTTTTGTTTACTAGTGTCCGCCGCACGGGCTTCAACAGTCCACTTTTCTACACCATCGGCCAGCAAACTGCAAGTTCTGCGCAGCGGCGGGCCGCAGCAAATGGCTTGGCACGTTACTTCGCGCCGTGGCTGTATTTATTCCTTTCTCTTCTAGCCGTCGGCGGCCGAGTGCGTCCATTACCGTGTTCTTGGTGCGCTGGCTGCTGCTGGCGAGCTTGGTAGGCACGCTGGCGGGCACAGCCTCGGCGGGCTTTTTGGTGGCGCTGGAGTGGGCAACCGCCCGGCGCGAAGCCCACCCCTGGGCACTGGCGCTGCTGCCCGTGGGCGGCCTGCTGGTGGGCCTCGCCTACCACTATTTCGGCGACCGCGTGGTGAAGGGCAATAACCTTATACTAGACGAAATACACGCACCCAGCGCTACCATTCCGCTGCGACTGGTGCCGCTGGTGCTGAGCGGCACGCTGCTCACGCACTTGCTCGGCGGCTCGGCCGGCCGCGAGGGCACCGCCGTGCAACTAGGTGGCGCGCTGGCCGACCAGCTCGCCCGCTGGCTGCCCCGGCGCGAGCGCCGGCTGCTGCTCGTCGCGGGCATGAGCGCGGGATTTGCCTCGGTATTCGGCACGCCACTGGCGGGCGCGGTATTCGGGCTGGAAGTCTTTTTGCTGGGCTCGGTGCGCTACGAGGCCATTTTGCCTAGCTTTTTGGCTGCCGTGGTGGCCGATGTCGTCACGCGGGCCTGGGGCGTGGGCCACACGCCCTACCCCGAGCTGGCGGCGGTGCCGCTCACGGCCGTTGGGCTGGGCGCTACGCTGCTGGCGGGGGCGCTATTTGGGCTGGCGGCGCGGGCCTTCGCGGGGCTTACGCATTGGTTTACTACGCAGTTCAAGCGCCTTGCTTACCCACCGCTACGGCCAGTAGTGGGCGGCGCGCTAGTGGCGCTGGCCATGTGGGGGCTGGGCACCATGCGCTACGCGGGGCTGGGCGTGCCGGTAATCGTGGAGGCGTTTCAGCACCAGCTCGCGGGGCAGGATTTTATGCTTAAGCTGCTGCTCACGGCCCTCACGCTGGGCGCGGGCTTCAAGGGCGGCGAGGTTACGCCGCTGTTTTTTATCGGGGCGGCGCTTGGCTCGGCGCTGGCGGGATGGCTGCCGCTGCCGGTGGCGCTGCTGGCGGGCATGGGCTTCGTGGGCGTGTTTGCGGGCGCAGCCAATACGCCCCTGGCCTGCCTGCTCATGGGGCTTGAGCTGTTTGGCGTGCACGCCGGCGTGTACCTGGGGCTGGCCTGCGTGGTGGCGTACCTGTTTTCAGGGCACCACGGCATCTACAGCTCGCAGGTGATTGGGCAGGTGAAGCACCCGCTCTTTGGTCGGCAAGCTGGGCGGCGCATTGGTGAGTTGTGAGGAAATGAGCGAACCAACGAGCGGCTGCTCACCGCTAGAGCAGTTTTCAGGTTAATAGACTTGTTCCCTACTTAAAAATCTTGTAAACGAGTGTCATGCTGAACGTAGTGAAGCATCTCTGCCGCTTCCTCCGAGCTGTTCAATGAAGCGGTAGAGATGCTTCACTACGTTCAGTATGACCCGTTTTTGTCGTTTTTTCAACTTTAGGAACAAGTCTACTAGCTATGCGATTCCTAAATAATCCATTGCAAACTGATAACTAATACCTGACATATGTGGTGGTGGTACGCGTTGCTTTCAGCCGCGTTTGCGGCGCTCACGGCCGTGCTGGCCAAGGTCGGCATCAAGGGTGTAAACTCCGATTTGGCGACCGCCATCCGCACGGTCGTCATTGTGGTGGTGGCCTGGGGCATCGTGCTGGCCCGCGACCAGCCCATCGACCTGCTGCACCTGAGCCCGCGCACCTGGGTATTTCTGGGGCTGTCGGGCGTGGCCACGGGCTTGTCGTGGATATTCTATTTCAAGGCCTTACAGCTGGGCAAAGTCTCGCAGGTTGCCCCGGTCGATAAGCTCAGCGTGGCCATTGCCATCGGGCTGTCGGTGCTCTTTCTGGGCGAAACCCTGACGCTGAAGGTCGCGCTGGGCGCCGCGCTCATCATCGGCGGCACGCTGGTGCTCATTCTCTAATTTGTGGCTACCTAGGCCGCTTGCCACAGCCCGTGGAAGCCCAGCGGAATGTTATGCGGCAGCCCCAGGCGGGCCACCAGGCGCAGGTCGGCCGCATCGGCCACGATGAGGTCGGTGGTGGTGGTGCGGGCGTCGAAGCGCAGGTACACGAGGTAGCCATCGTCTTCGGCAGTGGCATTTTCCCTGGGAATTACGACGGGCTCGCTTACGAGCGTTTCGGGCTCGTAAGCGTGGCGGGCGGCCCCGGTGTGCACGTCGAGCTTGATGAGGTGGTCGAGCAAGGGCAGCGGGTGGCTGGGCGGCCGGCCGATGGCCCAGGTGTAGCGGTAGGGCTGGCCCACGCGCTGGGGGTTGATTTCGGGCAGCTCGCCCTCGTAGTCCGACAAAAGCTGGCGCGCCACGGTGCCCGCCCCCAAATCGAGGCGAAAGCGCACGAACTTGGCCAGCGGCTCGTCGTCGGGCAGGTTGCCGGCCAGGTAGGCCTTGATGCTGAGCGAGTCGGGATACGTGTTCATGAGCAGCGCGTCGGCCACGAGCGTGCCATCGGCGTCCTGGTAGCCATTCACGAAGTGGAACGGAAAGCCGAATTCGGTTTCCAGGCGCTGCACTTCGCCGCCGGGGCCCACGACCACTATCTGGGTCGATTGCCGGTTATCGACCTTGATGGAAGCGGCCGGCGAGGTGATGCCCGCCAGCGCCCGCACCACATCAAACGCCACCGGCGTGAGAAAGAAAATGCGGTGCCCGCTCTGGGTCAGCACAAAATCGTGGGCAAAAGTGGCGGCCGGCATCGGCAGCGCGTGGGCCAATTTAGCCTCCCCACCAGGGCTTACCTCGTACAGCGCCAGCCGGTGCTGGGTGCCCGCCACGGTGCCAAAATTGTGCAGTACGCCCGTAGTCGGGTGCACCTTGGGGTGGGCCGAAAAAGGCAATTCGGGCGTGATGCGCCGGTCGAGCCAGCTAAACGGGTTGCGCAGCACGCCCGCGTAGTCGTAGCGGCCGTGGGTAGCCAGCGTGTCGGGGTCGAGGCGGTGCGGCAGGCCGCCTTCCCACAGCGCCAGCAGGTGGCCGCCGTGCTCCACGAGGCTGGTATTGGCGGTGTTCTTGAACTGGGTCTTACCAAAATTGGCCCGCAGCCCGCCGGGCAGGTTGGTGCCAAAGCTGCGGTAGAGCATGCGCCCGGCCTTTTCCTCGGCCACGTACTCATCGGTGCGCACGTAGCGGTTGCGGTAGGTCACGCCCCGCCCATCGAAGCGGAAGCGCACCACCATGCCATCACCATCAAACAAGTGCTCGTAGGACACGCCATGCTGCTCAAAGTGGCCGTTGCCATTGCGCAGCAGCGTGCCCACGAGGTCGGGCGGCAGGGCGCCTTCGAGCAGCGGCAGCACCTCGGCATCGTATTCGGCGCGGGTGCGGCGGTTGGCCGCCACGTAAGCGTGCAGCGTGGGGTAATGGCGAATGGGCATGGCAGCAGGGGTTTAGCCGCTAACTACGGCGGGCGCGGAATAGTTGACTGTAGCTTGGCCTCTGCGAGCCTGAGCGCTCGCGCAGCGAGCATCCACGCTGGCCAACCCAAGTTGTAAAATACGCTTTGCTAAAGCCGCCCCCTTTGGTAGCGGTTGGGGCAGGCTGCCGGCTTTTCGCCGGCTGTCCGCTCATCGCAACAACAGCACTAACGACGAGCGGACAGCCGGCGAAAAGCCGGCAGCCCGCCCCAACCGCCTCGGCACTCCACAACTTGAGTTAGCAAACGTTCGCTTACGCAGATGCGAGCTACGCTCGCGCTCGGACTCGCAGAGTCCAAGCTACCTCTAGTCATCGTCGCCCTCGCCTTTGCGCAACTCGGCATCCAAAAAATACGCGCCCTTACGCACCAGTTGCGTAGTATCGGGCAGCGGGTCGAGCAGGGTCACGGCTACGTCGCCGTGCTGGGGCTGGCTGGCGCGCACCTTTAGCCGCCGAAACGCCGGGCGGCCCGATTCCTGGCTTACGCGCCGAAAAATGTAGCTCACCTCGCCGGCCTGAATAAGGGCCGTTTCGGGCAAGGTGCGCACGCGGGCCCCGGCCGTCTGGATGCGGGCGGCCACAAACTGGCCGGGCAGCAGGTCGCGCCGCTCGGGCTCGAGGTGGGCGTGCACCCGCACGGTGCGGGCGTTGTCGTCGAAGGCCTGCCCTACCAGGAATACGCGGGCCGCCATTTCTTCGTCGCGGTTGGCATTCTGGATTTTAAACAGGATTTTCTGGTTCACTTTCACCTTCGCCACGTCTTTTTCAAACACCCGCAGCTCCAGGTGCAAGTCGTCGCGGTTCAGCACTTCTACCAGCACATCTTGCGGGCCCACGTACTGGCCGGGGTTGATATTCACCGCCTTCACGTAGCCGGCGATGGGCGTCGTGAGCGGTACGCTGGGCACGATAGCCCCCGCATCGAGCCGCGCCAACGAGAGGCCGAGCAGCCGCAATTGAGCGGCCGTGGCGCGCAACGTGGCCTGCTCGGTGGCATAGTCGGCGCGGGCTTGCTGAAGCTTGCGCTTGGCCCCCACGTCCTCCACGTCGAGGATACGCTGGCGCTCCAGCTCCTCACTCAAAAAGCGCACGCGGGCCTTGCTTTGCAGGTATTGCTGCTGCAACGTGAGGTATTCGGGCGCGCGCAGGGTGGCCACCACCGCGCCGGCCGCCACGTACTGGCCGGCCAGCACATGCACCGCCTGCACGTAGCCGCCCAGCACCGCCGCAATGGAAACCCGGTTTTGGGGCGGCACCTCCACCGTGCCGTTGGCCTGCACTTCGGTCGTCATATTCTGGCGCTCGAAGGTGCCCGTTTCGATGCCGGCCGCCTGCATTTGGGCGGCGCTGACGGAGACTTCGTCGGGGTTGACGGGCGCGGCGGCCGGGGCGGCGCGGGCCTCAGTTTTGGGTTCTGGCTTGGCCTGACAGCTGGCCAGCAGGGCCAGTAACACTAGGGTGGTGAGCTTGAAAGTCATGCATTAAAGTTGAGGCTGTTTAGAAATGACGGTCGCCAACAGGAACCTCCGGGTAAGCCTGGCGAGCGTCTCAGGAAGCCTAGCGAACGTCTGAATAGGCGTCGCGGGCTCATTATTGTGAAGCTGTTTAGAAAGTCCAAAGTCGTCATGCTGAGCGGAGCGCAGCGTAGTCGAAGCATCTCTACCGCTTCCTCTAAGCCATTCGACGGGGCGATGGAGATGCTTCGACTACGATGCGCTCCGCTCAGCATGACAAGTGGTTTTGCAGTTTAAAACTTCCTGAACAGCTACTGTGGCTAAACCGGACGCGGATGCGAGCTGCGCTCGCGCTCGGACTACAAAGTCCAAGCTACTAGACTTTTCCCAAATTAAAAGTCTAGTAAAAACGGGTCATGCTGAACGCAGTGAAGCATCTCTATCGCTTCATCCAAACCGTTCAACGTTGCGGTAGAGATGCTTCACTGCGTTCAGCATGACGCTCGTTTGCAAGATTCTTAATTCTAGGAACAAGTCTACTCGCTACCCACCAAAGCCAGTAGCTCGGCCACGCGCTCGTCGTACTGGCGCACCTGGTCGAGGTAGCTCTCCTGGATTTGCCACGCGGGCTGGGTGTTCACCACGTACTCCACGTACTCGATGTCGCCGGCACGGAAGCTTTTTTCGGCCGTGCGCAGGATGAGACGGGCCTGCGGCAGCGCAGTTTGCTCGTAGTAGCGCAGCGAGGCGCGGGCGCGGGCCAGCTGCTGGCGCAGGCTCGCCAGCTGGGTGGCAAGCTGGCTTTGGGCGTAAGTCAATTGCTGGGCGGCCACCTGCTCGCCGAGGCGCGCCGCCGCCACGCGGGCGCGTTGCACGCCGCCCAGCAGCGGCATCGACAGTCCCGCCTGCACCACCTGAAACCCACGCTCCTGGTTGATACTTTGGTTGAAATAGCCCAGGCGCACATCGGGCAGGCGGCGCAGATTTTCGACCCGCGCCTGCTGCTGGCTAGTGGCCGCTTGCTGCCGCAGTAGCCCCAGCGTGGGGTTAGAGTCGGGCGACAAAGCCAGCGTATCGGCGGGCGACAGGGTGGCCACCGGGCTGGCCGTCGTGTCAATGCCGGCGGCCGCAGGGCGGCCCAGCAGCTGGCCCAGCTGGCGACTTAGCACTTCATTATCAACCCGTAGCGTGGCCAGCCGGTTACGCAGCTCCAGCGAGCGCGCCTCGGCCGATACCTGCTCCAGACGGTTGGTTTCGCCCACCTGGTACCGGATGCGGGCGGCGTAGGCGGCCCGGCGGTACACGCTATCCTGCCGCCGCAGCAGGGCGGCGCGGCGGTAGCCCACCAGCAGTTGGTAATAGGTGGTGCGCACCACTTGCGCCAACTCGCGCTGCCGCTGGCGGGCGGCTTGCTCGGCGGCAAGGGTCTGGCCTTGCAGCAGCCGGCGCTGGGCGGCGTACACCTGCGGCAGCGAAGTTTGCTGAATCAGGTTGAGGCTCTGGTCGGTCAGCGGCCCCGAAAGCTGGCCGTACTGGTAGTCGAGCACCGTGCGCGGCACGTCGTAGCCGGTGCGGCCCAGCGCCCGCTGCTGCTGAATTTGCAGGGTGGCCGTTTGCAGCGACAGGTTTTGGGTGGCGGCCGTTTGCAGCGCCTGGTCGAGGCTCAGGGGCTGGCCAGCGGTGGAAGCCAGGGTGTTTTGGGCCTGGGCGGAGAAGCTAAAAAAAAGCATTAATAACGCTAGCCCAGCCGTGGGCACCTCACGAGACCCCTCCGGGGCCGGCCCCCTCTCCAAAAAAGAGGGGGAGCCGACCGCAAATGGGCGTTGTTGAGCGTCAGGCTCCCCCTCTTTTTTGGAGAGGGGGCCGGGAGGTGAGGTTTGCGCGTCATCTTTCGTAAACAAGCTGTACAGCACCGGCAGCACCACCAGCGTGAGCAGCGTGGCCGAAATCAGCCCCCCAATCACGACCGTGGCCAGCGGCTTCTGCACCTCGGCCCCGGCCGAGGTACTCAGGGCCATCGGCAGGAAGCCCAGCGAGGCCACGCTGGCCGTGAGGATAACGGGCCGAAACCGCTCTTCGGTAGCGCGCAGCACGCGCTCGCGCACATTGCGCACGCCGGCCAGCGCCAGCTCGTTGAGGCTGGCCAGCAGCACGATACCATTGAGCACGGCCACCCCAAACAGCGCAATGAAGCCCACTCCGGCCGAAATACTGAACGGCATCCCGCGCAGCTCCAGCGCCAAAATGCCGCCAATGGTGGCCAGCGGCACCCCCGTAAAAATGAGCAGCGCCTGCTTCACCGACCGAAACGAGAGGTAAAGCAGCGTGAAAATCAAGACCAGCGCCACCGGCACGGCCACCGAAAGCCGGCTTTTGGCTTCGAGCAGGTTTTGAAACTGCCCGCCGTACTGAATGGTGTAGCCCACGGGCAGTAGCAGCTGGGTGCCGAGCGTCTGCTGAATCTCATCGACCAAGCTCTGCACGTCGCGCCCCCGCACGTTGATACCCAGGTTAATGCGCCGTTGGGCATCATCCCGCGACACCTGAATGGGCGCGTTGCGGTAAGCCACGGTGGCGACCTCGTCCAGGGGCAGTTTTTGGCCGTTGGGCAGGTCCACGTACAGGTTTTCCAGGTTGTGCAGGCCGGCGCGGTGCACTGAATCGAGGCGCAGCACCAGGTCGTAGCGGCGCTCGCCTTCGTACACCTGCCCCGCCACATCGCCCGCGAAGGACGAGCGCAGCAGCCTATTCAAGTCGCTCACTTTCAAGCCATACTCGGCCAGCTTCTGGCGGTTGTACGTCACGCGCATCTGCGGCAGGGCCGCAATCTGCTCCACCTTGAGGTCGCCCACCCCGGCCAGCGGCCGAATGAGCGCGGCAGCCTCGTTGGCTTTTTCATAAAGCACCTCCAGGTCGTCGCCGTAAATCTTGATGCTCACGTCCGACTTCACCCCCGAAATCAACTCGTTGAAGCGCATCTGGATGGGCTGCTGAAACTCCATCGTCACGCCGGGCAGGCCAGCCAGGGCGGCTTGCATCTTGCCCGCCAGCTCTTCCCGCGAGCTAGCTGAGGTCCACGCGCTGCGGTCTTTGAGGATAATCATCTGGTCAGAATCTTCCATGGCCATCGGGTCGGTGGGGATTTCGGAAGTGCCGATTTTGCCCACTACCTGCTCGATTTCGGGAAACTGCTTTAGCAAAATCTGCTGCGCCTTGGTGGTGGTGGCAATGGCCTGGCTCAATGACGAGCCCGGCGTGAGGGCCACGTTCACGGCAAAATCGCCTTCATCGAGCTGCGGAATAAACTCGCCGCCCATGCGCGCAAACAGCACGCCCGCCAGCACCAGCAGCGCCGCCGCCGCGCCCAGCACCAGCGCCCGTGCCCCCAGCGCCCACCGGATAATGGGGTCGTAGCCACGGTGCAAAAACTTCATAATGCGGTCGGCCCAGGTGCCTTCTTCCTTGCTATCCTTGCGCAGCGCCCAGGCCGTGGCGGCCGGCACGTAGCTCACGCACAATAGCATAGCCCCCAAAATGGCGAAGCTCACGGTGAGCGCCATCGGCCGAAACATCTTGCCCGCCACGCCCGTGAGCGACAAAATGGGCAGGTACACGATGAGAATGATGAGCTGCCCAAACAGCGCCGACGACATGAGCCGCGTGGCCGCGCTCTCGGTAATTTCGTCCATCGTTTCGTGGGCCGACTGCGCCCGCTGGTGCACGAGGTGAAAAATCACGGCTTCCACGATAATCACCGCCCCGTCCACAATCAGCCCAAAGTCGAGCGCACCCAGGCTCATCAGGTTGGCCGACACGCCGAATAGCTGCATCAAGCCCAGCGCGAACAGCATGCACAGCGGTATCATGGTGGCCACTACCACGCCGGCCCGCCAGTTGCCGAGCAGCAGCAGCAGCACCATGAGCACGATTACGCCGCCTTCGACCAGGTTGTGCTCGACGGTGGCAATGGCCCGGTCGATGAGCTTGGTGCGGTCGATAAAGGGCTCGATTACGACGCCTTTGGGCAGGCTTTTCTGGATTTCGGCCACCCGCGTTTTCACGCCTTTTATCGTTACTTCCGAGCTGGCACCTTTCAGCATCAGCACGATGCCGCCCACGGTTTCGCCCTGGCCGTTGCGGGTCATGGCGCCGTAGCGCACGGCGTGGCCCATGCGCAGGGTGGCCACGTCGCGCACCAGCAGCGGCGCGCCCGCGGCGGCCTGCTTGATTACCGTGGCCCCCAAGTCGGCAAGCGAGCTGGCCCGCCCCTCACCCCGAATGTAGTAGGCATTGGGGCCGCGCTCGAGGTAGGCGCCGCCCGTGTTGGCGTTGTTGTCTTGCAGGGCGGCGTAGAGTTCGGCCATACTCACATTACTGGCGGCCAGCCGGTTGGGGTCTACGGCTACCTCATATTGGCGCACGTAGCCGCCAAAGCTGCTGACATCGACCACGCCGGGCACGCCGGCCAGCCGGCGCTTCACCACCCAGTCCTGAATATCGCGCAGGCGGGCCAGCGAAAACTGCCGCTCGTAGCCCGGCAGCACCCGCAGGCTGTATTGGTAAATCTCGCCCAGGCCCGTGGTGATGGGGGCCAATTCGGGCACGCCGCCCCCGGCCGCGAGGTCGGGCTCGGCGGTTTTGAGCTTTTCGCTCACCAGTTGCCGGGTGCGGTAGGTGTCGATGTCATCGGGAAAAACCACCGTTATCACCGAGAGCCCAAAGCGCGAGATGGAGCGGATTTCGGTGACGCCCGGCACGGTGCGCAGCTGCAATTCGAGCGGCACCGTGATGAGCTGCTCGACTTCTTGCGCCGCCAGCGCCGGGCTTTGGGTGATGACCTGCACCTGGTTGTTGGTGACGTCGGGGATGGCGTCGAGCGGCAAATTGGCCGCCGCGAACCCACCCCAGGCCAGCAGCCCCAGCACCAGCAGGGCCACGATGAGCTTGTTGCGGACACTGGCCGCAATTAGTTTCTGAAGCATTTTTTTACACCTGAAAAGGAGCTTTTGCGCGGGCACTACGCCGCCCGCCCGGCCATTTCCGGCCTCAGGCTTACCCGCGAAAACTCGTATTACTATGGCCCGGTAGGCGGCGGGGCTCGCCCCCGCCCGTCGTTGCAGAGCCCGAAAAGGGCCACCAGACGAGCTGTAGAGACGCATCCTTGCGTCTCACGCCGGACGAGCCCAACAACGACGAAACGCACGAATGCGCCGCTACACCAGACGTTGAAAAACCTGACTAAACCGCTTAGGCTGCATCTTGGGCGGGGTAGAGACGCAATACTTTGCGTCTGTCGTTGCTTGTCTAAACGAGTACATCAACGCCAGACGCAAAATATTGCGTCTCTACCCCAAAATTCAGCTTAACAGCGGCTTAGGCACGGGGTGGCTCCAGCAGAGCCCCGGCGAGGCCCGTGGGGCACGGCAGCGCCGCTACCGGCCGGTAAACCAGCCCCGCAACTGGCGCGGGGTGGGCCGTGGGCAGCACCAGCCGCCCGGCGGCCAGCACAAATACGCCGCCCGGGCAGTTGCCGTGGCAGTTGTGCAGGGGCAGATTGTGGTGGTCTTGGTGGTGGCGCTGGCTGAGGGTGCAGCCGTGCAGGTGCTGGGTACCCGCGCCGTAGTGCTCAACCAAAAAAGCGGTCAGCGACAGCCCGCCGCCCGCGGCCGAATGGTGAAAGCGGTAGTGCTCGAGCAGCGTCGGCAGCTTGCTCAGCTCCGCCAAGTCATTCTGCGGAATGAGACTGCCCAATAGCATCAGGCAAGCAAGGAAAAACGCGACCACCGACTTCATACGCAGTCCCCCAAACGCCGGGCGCAAGCGAATGTTTGCCCTGCTCAAGAGAGAAGGCAAAATTAAGAGTAATTCTAAACTGCGCCGCTCGCCAAACATTAGCCGGGCCGTTGTATTCTTGGCATACGTATGCGCCTCCTTCCCCTCTTTCCGCTTAATCTAGTCGCTTTTCCGGGTGAAAAGCTTAACCTGCACATCTTCGAGCCCCGCTACCGCGAGCTGGTGCGCGACTGCTTTACCGAAGGCCTCACGTTTGGCATTCCCCCATTTCTCGACAACTCGGTGCAGGAACTCGGCACCGAAATGCGCCTGCTGAGCGTGGAGAAAACCCACGCGGGCGGCGAAATGGACATCAAGACGGAAGCCATCGGCATTTTCCGGGTGCGCAAGTTTTTGCGCCAGGCACCCGGCAAGCTCTACGCCGCCGGCCAGGTCGATGCCATCGAGCAAGACGACGAGGCTGATGAAGGGCTGCGCGACATCATCGCCGGGCAGGTGCGCCAGCTCTACGAGGCACTGGGTTTGCGCAAGCTACTCTTGCAGCTGGCGCCCGATTTTCAGATTTTTGATGTGGCCCACCACATCGGCCTCAGTACCGAGCAGGAATACCAGTTGCTGGGCACCACCGCCGAGCAGGAGCGGCAGGAAATGGTGCGCGAACACCTCGAGCGCCTGCTACCCGCCGTGCTCGAAACCGAGCGCCTCAAGGAGCGCGTGCGCCAAAATGGGCACTTCAAGAACTTGCAGCCGCCGCAGTTTTAGGGTCGGCTTGTTTTTGAGTTAGCAAGGGCAAGAACGAGTCATGCTGAACGCAGTGAAGCATCTCTGCCGCATCGTTTGGGTTCGTCCAACGGTGCGGCAGAGATGCTTCACTGCGTTCAGCATGACTCGTTAAACGATTTTCGTTCAACTAAATTCCTTATTGCTTCAGCCCAGCCGGTACGCCCTGCGGGTACGCCTGCTGAATATCCTTTTCGAGTTCCGCAATACGGTTGCCGGGGTTGGGGTGGGTGCTCATGAACTCGGCCTGCCCACCGCTGCCGCCACTTTTGCTTTCGAGCATTTTCATCACGCCTATCATGGCGCGGGGGTCGTAGCCAGCGTTAGGCAGAAATTTCACGGCGAAGTCGTCGGCACCCAACTCATCGTTGCGGCTGAAACGCAGCGTGATGAGCTTGGCAATCATGGCGGCGGCGGCGGCCTTGGCCACGCTGCTGCCGGGGTTTTGGGGGTCGTAGGCGGCCACGGCGGCGGCCCCGCTCAGGGTCTGCGTCAGCTGGCTTTTCGACACCTGCTCGGCCGAGTGGCGGCCCACTACGTGGCCCACCTCGTGGGCCAGCACGCCAGCCAATTCAGCTTCCGTTTTCAGGTTTTTTAGGATGCCCATCGTAATGAACACCTGCCCGCCGGGCAGGGCGAAGGCGTTGATAGTCTGGTCGTCGGCCAACAGGTGAAACTGGTAGCGGTACTTGGTTTTCTGGTCGAGCTGATTGGCCTGCACAATGCGCTGGCCCACCTGCTGCACGGCCGCCGTGGCGCGGGTATCGGCACTTTCGCCCCCATACTCGGCTGCCATTTGGGGCGCGGCTTGCAGGCCGAGGGCGATTTCCTGGCTGGCCGACATGTTGACGTGCTGTTTTTCGCCCGTCACGGGATTGACCGAGGTGTTGAAAAAGTACCCTATCAAAGCGATAGCGGCCATGACTAGAGCAATGATGAAACGAAGATTTAGGCGCATAGGTGAAAGAAGTAGAGTTAAGCCCAAGCGGGCGTAAGTCCCTTCAACGCGCCGCGCGGGGTTGGGTTATCGGGGCCAGTTTTCCAACAGAATACCCCCCAAAACAAAGCAGCCCCGACCTACCGGCCGGGGCTGCTTTTTGGTAGTGCTTCCCTCCTACTTACCCAGCCACTTGGCCAGCAGCTTCTGCTGCTCGGGCGTAGCCGAGGCGGTGGGCTGAATCTGGTATTTGCGGTCGGGGTCGGGCTGCAAGGTCAAACTCAAGTCGTGGGTTTGGGCGCCGTGCTTGACTTGCATTTTTACCACCGTGCCGGGGGCGGTGCCGCTCACGGCCTGCTTCACAGCCTCGTCGGTGGGGGCGGCGCCGTTGAGTTGGAGGATTTCGTCGTTGGCATTCAGGCCGCCGTTCCAGGCGGTGCCGTCGCGCTTCACGTAAGTCACGAGGTAGTGGCCGGCGCGATTCACCACCGTGGCCCCGAGCGCGCCGTTGGCGCTGGCGGGGGCACTCGCAAAGCTCAGGCCTACGTAGCCCAAGGCAGTAGCGTAGTCGAGCGTACGGGTGCCGTACACGCAATTCTTAAAGAAGTCATCGAAGCGCCGCCCGGCTACTTCGGCCACGGCATCCTGGTATTCCTGGTCGGTAAAGCCGCGTTTCAGGCCCTTATAGTACTTGTCGTAGAGCAGCCGAAATACGTCGTCGATATGCTTCTGGCCGTTGGTGGCCTGCACTATCATGAGGTCGAGCACCAGACCCACCACTTCGCCCTTGTCGTAGTAGCTGATTTCCGAGTTTCGCGAATTTTCATCGGGTCGGTAGGCCCGAATCCAAGCGTCGAAGCTGGCCATGGCGACTGGCTGCTGCTTGTTGCCGGGCTGGTTTTCGACGCCGCCAATCACGCCAGCTAGCTGGTCGTAGTACTCCTGGGCCGAAACCAGGCCGGCGCGCTGCACCAGCTGGTTGGCCATGTACTCAGTCTGGCCCTCGCTCACCCACAGCATGTGCGTATAGTTCTCGCGGTCGTAGTCAAACGGCCCCAGCGCCACCGGCCGGATGCGCTTCACGTTCCAGAGGTGGAAGTACTCGTGCGCCACCAAGCGCATAAAGTTGGTGTAAGCTATTGGGTTAGCATACGTGCCCGGCCGGGCGCCCAGCGTGGTCGAATACAGGTGCTCCAGGCCGCCGCCGCCAGCCTCGGTGTGGTGCACGATGAACACGTAGTGGTCCAAGGGGTTCTGGCCGATTACGCGCTGCGCCTGCTCGGTCACGCGCTTCATGTCAGCCAAGAAGCGCGGCTCGTCGGGGATGGTATAATTGCCGAACATCGCCATCTGGTGGGGCGTGTTGTTGGCCGTGAAATTGAGCAGTTTTTGGTTGCCCACTTCGATGGGCGAGTCGGCCAGCTCGTCGTAGCTAGCCGACTGATACACGAACTTCTGCATGCCGGTGGCGGGGCGCAGGGCCGTGCTCACCACGTTCCAACCAGCGGCGGGCTGCACCGTTACCTGGCTACTGAGGCCCTTATAGCCCGCCGGATACATAAAGATGCTGCTCCCCAGCGCGAAGCCGTGGTCGGCGTCGATGTAGCTCGTGCGCACGCTCAGCTCGTAGGCATACACGCCGTAGCTCACCTGGAAGCTGCTTTGCCCGGCGTGGCGCACGCGCCAGGTGTTCTTGTCAAGCTTTTCCACGGCCAGTGGCTGGTCGCCCGCCGTGGCTTGCAGGCGCTCGACGTGTCGCGCAAACTCGCGCACCAAGTACGAGCCCGGCGCCCACACCGGCATCTTGATGTCGGTGTAGTCTTTGTCGAAGCCTCGCAGTTCCATCTTCACCTCAAAATAGTGCGTTTGGGGCTGGGGCATGGCCAGCGTGTAGCGCAAGCTCGCGGCGCCGTAGTTTTCGGCGGGCGCGGCCGTGGCCGTAGTTTTGGCGGCGGTACCCTTGGTTTTGGTTTTAATCTTGGTTTGGGCGGCGGCCGGCACGGCCGCCAGCAGGCCCGCCACCAATGCGGCGCGGCCCAAAGCGGAAGCAGTTTTTAGCATAGCCACAAAGAAACAACCCGCGCCGAAGTTCACCCCACCGCCCGCCCCCTTGAACCACCGCCGCAGCTCGACCGTTAGGCTAGGCACGGTCTTTTTTTGCTTAGCCTATGCGCATTGTTTGGTTGATTTTTGGGGTGCTTCTAACGGTCATTACCGCGGGCAGTTGGCTTTATCGGCAGTCGCCCGCACCAGCGGTTGCCGAAGCAACTCAGCCCGCGCTACCCATCATTTGGGCCTCTGAGCGGCGGCCTGCTCCGGCCCCCCCCGCGCCCCGCGCCGATAGCCTCGTGCGGTTTGCGCTCACCCAAATCGGCACTAATTACTGCTACGCGGGTACCAGCCCCAGCACGGGCTTCGACTGCTCGGGCTTTGTACAGTACGTGTTTACGCGCTTCCACGTGGCCGTGCCGCACTCCACGGCCCTGCTCATCGATGCCGGCCGGCCAGTGCCCCGCGCCCAGGCTCGCCCAGGCGACATCGTGGTTTTCACGGGCACGGCGCCCGGTAGCTCCACACCCGGCCACGCAGGCATCGTGATTTCGGCCGTGGGCGAAACGCCGCTGCGCTTCGTGCATTCATCGTCGGCCAAAAAGGAATCGGGCGTGAAAATCAGCCAGGTCGAAGGCTCAGGGTACGAAGGGCGCTTTATGCAGGTGCGGCGAGTGCTGTAGGGTAAGCTTTAGCCTGCCAGCGCAAAGCGCAGCGGGCGTAACACAGCAGGCGCACTGCATTTCGCGCTGGCAAGCTAAAGCTTACCCTACAAAACAAAAAAACGATGCCCGGCTGGCCCCGGCGTGCTAGTCGCACGCCATCGGGCTGGCCGGGCATCTAATCCTTCAAATCTTACCGAGCGACTTCGCTGGGGTACAGCGCCGACGTCTCACAGTAAGACCTGTCCAACGAAAGGGAGCCGCGATACCGCAGTGCCCTCCGCCGAGCTGTGTGTTTAGGCGAGTACGGCGGTGAGGCGTACTACATTGGACAGGCTCGGCAGGATTTGGTTGGGACTACTAGACATTTTGTACCTCCTTTCTTTACGTTCGACATAACCCCTGTCGCGCTTCCCAGCACCTTAGGGCGGCTTGAGAGGGGCCGTAGCACTCGCTACTGATTGGTAAAGTTAATTGCCGGGGCTTAGGTTCAAAGTTTTCCAAGCATTTTCTGGTGCCCCTGGGCATTTAACAGGGCACTAGGCTGAAAGTCAAGGCTATTATTTTTGACGCGGGCCGCCAAAAAACTCTGTGCTCAAAACTGGCCGCATTATTGCCCCGCCGTGCTGGTAAGCCGATTTTTTGCCTTAGCTTGCCCGCCTATTCCCACTTCACCCCCTCTTCACCTTACTTCTTATGTTTAAATCATTGCTTTTGCTGCTGGCCCTGTGGCTGGGCGTAGCCAGCCAAGCGGCTCAGGCCCAAACTCTTTCGCCCCTCGGCATCTGGACGAATGCGGACAAAAAAGCTACCTATGAGATTTATAAGTGCGGCGATAAGCTCTGCGGCAAGCTCGTAACGCTGGCCATACCTAATGACCCCGCCACCGGCAAGCCCAAGCTCGATGCCAAAAACCCCGAGCCCAAGCTGCAAGTCCGCCCCCTACTGGGCCTGGTATTCATGCAAAACTTTGAATATGACGGCGATAACAAGTGGGACAACGGCAAAATTTACAATCCCGAAGAAGGCAAAACCTACTCGTGCTACATGAAAATGCAGAGCGCCAACACGATGGAGGTAAAAGGCTACATCGGTTTCTCGCTCATCGGCAAATCGCAGACCTGGACGCGGGTTAAATAGTCTCGGCGTTCATTCGCAGGACCTCTTGTTAAAGCGCCTTTTCCGACCGGAAAAGGCGCTTTTTTTCATCCGGGCCTCATCAAGTGTCGAAACTATTTGCCATAGGCAGTGTTTTCTGCGCAGTTCGGCTTATCGACTCACACGAGGGTGCTTCATTTTCTCCAACAGCTTTTTGGGCAGCGCACTGCTGCCGGCCCCGGCGCTGCCACCTGGCAGCCAGCCCGGCGCCCTACGCCCCAGCAGGCGCGCAAGCATACTGCCTGGGTGGCCGAAAAGGTGTACCGCAACTGGCTGGGTCCCTACTACAAGGCGTACCACCTGCGCAAAGGCGGGGCCGGTGGCCGGCGCGGCCTGCGGGTAGAGCTGTTGCGCGAGCCCGGCCGCCAGGGTGCGCTGCTGTATTATGACGATAGCATCGGGCCTGGCAACTTTCGCCACCTCTACGAGCTACTCGGCGAGCGCATTACGGCGCTGGGCTACCACCGCGCCTGCCACGACCAGCGCCAGCGCCAGCACGAGCAGCACCACGAAACGACCTACAAGCAGCTATTTAAGCCCAACCCCACGGATTGCGCCGAGAGTGGCCGCTGCAACCAGCGCTACGGGCTCGTCACGCTCGATTTTATCAGCGTCAACAACCAGCCCCTTTTTATTCGCCTCACCCACAATCCGGTGCACGAGTCGTGCTTCACCACGGCGCGCTCGTTTGAGGACCTGCTGGCCGCGCTGCTCGATGAGCCAGCTGCCGACGAGGCCACCGAGGCGCGCGTAGCCGCCTATTGGGCCTAGCTGCCGCTGGTTTGCGCCGTAGTTTCGCCGTCCCGCTAGTACCGTTAGGGCGGGTATTTTGCTATGCTCCGCGCTTCTCCTTTGCTTTTTTCGACGGCGGCCCTGGCCTTGCTGCTTGGTGGCTGTGGCCACGCGCTTACTACCATTCCGGGCTTTCAGGCGGAGGCTTGGAAAGCCGACACCTACGCCTGCCAAAATAAGCGGGCGGCGCTGCTACCGCCGCTCCTGGCCGCCCGCGACCAGCTCTACGAGGCCCGCGCCGACGACGTAACGGCCCTGCTGGGCCAACCCGATGAGGAAGAGCTTCAGGCCAATACCGAGAAAGTATATTACTACTACCTCATGCCGGGGCCACAGTGCGGCCCGCGCCACCCCCACGCCAATGGGCCGCGCCTGACCCTGCATTTTGGGCCGCTGGGCACCGTAACGGAGGTGCTGGCCGACTCGCCTACCCCAGCTGAGTAAGCAGTACTATCCTAAAATACGGCTTACAGCAGTTTCTGCCGCGGTGTACAAACGGCGCGTGTAGCGACGCATCCTTGCGCCTGGCGTCAGACGAGCGGAATAACGTGAGACGCAAGGATGCGTCTCTACACTTACTGCACCTTATTGCCAAAATTGCGCTAAATCGCCTGTCATTAACTAGCTGCGCTCGCGAGGGCAGATTTTGATGACCAAAACGACCGCTAAAAAATAAGGCCAGCCCGCAGTACGGACTGGCCTTATTTGGCTAATAACGGGCTACAAATGCTTAGCCGCGGCCGCTACCAACCGCAAACTGCGCGGGCTCCTGCTCTTGCAGCTGGGCGAGTTGGAAGGGCGTCAGGATGCGGGCGCACTCCTGCTCGTATTGAGTCTGTAGCTCGGCGAGCTGGGCAGTGCGGGCGGCCGCGTCGGTGGCGGTGGCCCGCTCGATTTCCTGCTGGCGAGTCAGGCGGGTACGGTTGATGCTGTAGAGCTTCACGTACTGGCCTTCATTCAGTTTCATGTGGTTGCTCATGTCCCGCGTAATGGTTTTCACGGCCGGGTCGTGGCCAAGGGCGGCCTTCGTTTGAGCCTGGGCAGCGCCCGCGAACAGCAGGGCGGCGAGCAGCGTAAAAAATGACTTAGTGTTCATAGCAAGAGCGTGAAAAAAGGGTGTACGGTGGAGATTTGGGGGTTATTTGGCCTTGAAAAGTGCCAACCTTTCCTCAAATATACGCACACTTACGTTACTTCTACTGTTGTGTTTTAATTATTAAATTGCACGCTTAGCCGTAGCCTTATTATTTTGACTGGGTATCTTCCGATTCTCGCCTTTTTTGTTTTCCTGATGCCCGCTTTCTACGCACCCGACCTGCACCCCGACCACCCCACCTATCAATTACCCGAAGATGAGAGCAAGCACGCCGTGCGTGTGCTGCGCCTCGCCCCCGGCGATGTCGTGACGCTCCTCGATGGCCAAGGCCACTTTTACACCGCCGCCGTGGCCGACGCCAACCCCAAGCGCTGCGCCCTGCGCATCACGAGCTACGAAGCCGTGCCGCCGCGCCCCACCTACACCCACGTGGCCGTAGCCCCCACCAAAAACCTCGACCGCATGGAATGGCTGGTCGAAAAAGCCGTCGAAGTCGGCATCGAGCGCCTCACCTTTTTGCGCTGCGCCCACTCCGAGCGCCGCGACCTGAAGCTGGAGCGGCTGGAGAAAATCGCCGTCAGCGCCCTCAAACAGAGCGGCCAGGCCTGGCTCCCGCAGCTCGATGAGCTGACCGATTTTACTGATTTCATCCAGGAAATCGACCCCGCCATCACCTTCATCGCCCACCTGGAAGAAGGCGAGCGCACCGCTTTGGCGCAGGTAATCAGCGCCGCGCCGCGCTGCTGCGTGCTCATCGGCCCCGAGGGCGACTTTTCGCCCGCCGAAATCTCGCTGGCCCTCGGCCGGGGCGTGCGGCCGGTTACGCTCGGTGCCTCGCGGCTGCGCACCGAAACGGCCGCGCTGGCGGCCGTATTTACGGCGCAGGTGGTACGCGAATATTTGGGGTAACACCGCTGTGAAGCTGGGCCGGCACCACAAACTATCTCGGCAATGGAAAGCAGTTATCCGACCGTTTAAAAGAAATATGAATCAAAAGACTCATTACTCTTTTCAAAAGGGCAATGCGCCAAAAATGGCTGCCAGCAAGCTCCACGGTCAAGATACCCCAAGAAATGTTGGCTAGTGCAACCGGCACAATGTCGGTCGGAAGTAACCAGAAGGGAGGACGAGCAGTATTAACATGGCATTGTTCATCCAATCTTAATCTACTTGCTTTATGAAGCAGCATCTGCTTTCCATTCTTGGTTGTTCGCTCGCGCTAATGTCGTGCTCGCGCGATAAAGACGAGGCCACGCCCCAGGCATCTACCGCCCCACCGGTCGAGACCCTCGCCGCCAATACCACCTACCAACCGGCTTTTGCTGGCCAAACCCGCATCGGCAGCGTCACGACCGCCGCCAGTAGCTACAAGGCCACGGTTGTTACGTCTTCGTTGACCAGCCCCTGGGGCGTGGTCAGTCTGCCCGATGGCCGCCTGCTGGTGACCGAAAAGGCCGGCACCCTGCGCATCGTTTCCGTGTCGGGTACGGTGAGCGCGCCTATCACGGGCCTGCCGGCGGTGAACCCGGCTGGGCAGGGCGGGCTGCTGGGCGTGTGCCTCGACCCCGATTTTGCCACCAACCGGCTAGTGTACTGGTCATTTTCGGAAGCCCGCCCCGGCGGCAACCTGACGGCCATTGGCAAAGGGCGCCTGGCCAACGACGAGCGGACTATTGAGACGCCGGCGGTTATCTACCGGGCCGAACCCGCTTACGCGGGCAACCTGCACTACGGCGGTCGCGTGGTATTTGACCGCACGGGCAACCTGATGGTAAGCACCGGCGAGCGCTCGGACCTGGCTACGCGGCCTCAAGCGCAGGTGGTTACGTCGGCCCTGGGCAAGATTATCCGCATCACCAAAGACGGGCAGCCGGCCCCCGGCAACCCGACATTTACGCAAGCCGGCGCCCGCCCCGAGTTGTACTCCATCGGCCACCGCAATCCGCAGGGCCTGGCTATTCACCCCACTACCGGGGACCTCTGGCAGAGCGAGCACGGCCCGCGGGGGGGCGATGAGCTCAACCGCATCCGGGCGGGCGCTAACTACGGCTGGCCCACCATCACCTACGGTATCGAGTATGGCGGCCAGCCCATCGGGGGCGCCATTCAACAAAACTCTGGCCTGGAGCAGCCGGTGTACTACTGGGACCCAGTGGTATCGCCGAGCGGCATGACGTTTTATACCAGCAACCGGGTATCGGGCTGGCAAAATAACCTGTTTATCAGCTCCCTAAGCGCAACCCACATTTTGCGCTTGGTTATCGACAACAACCGGGTGCTGGGCGAGGAGCGGCTATTAGCCAGCGAAGGCCAGCGCTTCCGCGACATCACCCAAGGCACCGATGGCGCCTTGTACGCCGTTACCGACCAGGGCCGCCTGTATCGCATCGACCGCCCGTAATTTACTGTTTGGTAGCTTTCTAATGACAGTGGCCCTGGTCGCAGCGTATGCTGTGACCAGGGCCACTGTCATTAGAAAATTACTCTACCACGGCCGATACATCAGCCTGCATATCCCCGTCCAGTTCTTTCGCTGCCTTTTTCTGCTGCTTTTTCACACGCCAGGGCGCGTTTACCTCCCAGTCGCCGGCCATGATGCAGCCGTAGGGCTGAATTTCGTCGATGGTGCGGGCCAGGCCGAAGTCGGTGATTTGGCGCTTCACTTCTTCCGCATTTTTGTAGGCGCTGGGTAGCTCTGAGATGTCGATTTCGTTGAAGAAAAAGCGGGCGTCGATGCCCTGCGTTTCTTCCGCAAACCACTCTTCCTTGGTCTTGTCGGCCTTGCTGTACTTGTGGCGGGTGCGGCTGAGGTTGCGGCCCGCGCCGTGCGGCGCAAAGCCCAGGTTATTGGCCGTAGTGTCGCCCTCCACAATGAGAATGGGCTCGGCCATATTCAGCGGAATAATGCGCGGGCCGGTGATGTCGGGCATAAACTGCGGGTCGAGCGGCGTGGCGCCTTTGGCGTGGTAATACAGGTCGCCGGCTTTGAACACGAAGTTATGCTCGTTCCAATAGCGCTGCTGCACAGTAGCTTCCAAGCGCTGCACGATGTCATCGTGCAGGCAAAGGTGGTTGAGCTTGGTCCACTTGCGCACGGTTTGGAGGGCGGCCCAGTACGCCTCCCCCTCCGGCGAGTCGGCGGGCAGCCAGGCATTGGCAGGGGCGGTTTCGGGTGAGAGCTGCTGCCGGAAGCGCTCGGCCACCTTCATGCCCGCCGTATAGAGCCGCGCGCCCACCCCCCGCGAGCCGTGGTGCGTCACGAGCACCGTGTCGCCGGTGGCGGCCGAAGTGCCCACGTACAGGAAGTGGTTGCCGTCGCCCTGCGTGCCCAGGTGCTCCTGCGCTAGGCTGATGCTTTTGTCAGAGTCCAGAAACGGGTTGGCCGCAAACTCGGCCCGTAGCTCGGCGGGCAGCGCGTACTGCCGCTCGGGAGCCCGCCCGCCCGGCCCAAAGTGAGTGACCTGCTGGGCTACGTCAAGCACCGTTTTGGGGTCGACTTTGCCCAGGTTTGTCAGCATCACCGAGCAGCAGATATCGGCCGAGTGCATGCCGGGGTGAATAGCCTGCCTCGCCACCACCACGCCGCCCACCGGAATGGTGCCGGGTGGCCCGGCCGGGCAGGCGTCGGGCATTACGGCGCCCGTCACCACCGTGGGCGTGCGCATGAGCAGCTGCATCGAGAGCCGCACGTAGTCGATATTTTGCTGCTCCACGGCCGTTTCGGCACGGATATTCTCGTAAAACGGCGCGGGCTCGGGCAGCAGCGGAATCGCGGGCGGCGGGCCTACTGCGCGCAGGTACGCCAGCATTTCCTCGCCTTCTAGCGCGTGCATATTGATATGTTCGAGGGCTTCTTTAAACCATTTGCCCGATTTGAAGCCGAGGTCGAGGAGGTCTTTGCCGTTGGTCATGGGTAAGCTAGTAGCACTTTTAATCTAATGAGTTTTCTTAAGCATCAAACACTTGCTATTTCAGACGATTAGCCTTCATAAACTCGTCTACTGCTATCTGCTTATTCATGTGGCGTTCCCTGACCACTATTACGATACCGTTCAAGACAACAGTATCGCGCTCTTTGTGCACCTTGGTGACGTTTTCACCTCGCAGAAAGGCTGCGCGTTCATCATAAGTAACTTCTAACGCATCATCTGCCCGCCACTTTGGCTCAATGTATTCAGCCGGTAACATAAATTTTGACAGGTCTCCCTTATAATCATTCTTCCTAAGAAGCGTCTGGTAATCGCGTAATCCCCTAGTGCCTACATCCAACTGATAGTTGACAACCGCTGCCGAGCTATCTGAATTATAAAATGAGCTGCCCATGTGAACTGCTCTATTATTTGCATAATGAGGATTCCAATCATATTTACAGCCTCTCCAAGTAACTGCGGCCGCTGTAAAGGCTATCCCTAAGCCAGCTAGCAAAATCTTGTTCATTCAACAATACTAAATACCAGAGCATGAACTAGTCTTATATGCCTTACTTGGACAGATGAAAATACCTGAACTTTGCGGCTGACCTATAACTTACTCAAAGATAATCTCCCTATCTACCTGCGCGTATTATGCTCCGCAACCTTCTCCTCGCCGCCTCTCTCCTGCTTTTCACCACCGCTGCCACGCCGCCCGCTGCGCCCAGCTACCAAATAGCCAAGCTGCACTACGGCGGCGGCGGCGACTGGTACGCCAACAAAACCAGTCTGCCTAACCTCATCGGCTTCTGCAACCAGGCGCTGCACACCAATATCGCCCCCGACGAGGCTACCGTGGAGCTCGACCAGCCCGAGCTGCTCAGCTACCCTTTCCTGCACATGACCGGGCACGGCAACGTGAGCTTTACCACTCAGGAGGCTCAAAACCTGCGCCGCTACCTCATTGGCGGCGGCTTCCTGCACATCGACGATAACTATGGCCTAGACAAGTTTATCCGCCCCGAGATGAAGAAGGTATTTCCCGAGCTGGAGTTTGTGGAGCTGCCCTTCTCCCACCCCATCTACCACCAGAAATATCAGTTTCCCAAGGGCTTGCCCAAGGTGCACGAGCACGATGGCAAACGCCCCCAGGGCTTTGGCCTCGTGTATAAAGGGCGTTTGGTGTGCTTCTACACCTTCGAATGCGACCTCGGCAACGGCTGGGAAGACGTGGGCACTTACCCCGAAGACACGCCCGCCACGCACGATGCGGCGCTGCGCATGGGGGCTAATTTGGTGAGCTACGCGCTGACGCAGGACTGATTTTGGGTATGTTTTCGAGGTAGAAAACAATGAAATTTGGTCGTCATGCTGAGCTTGCCGAAGCATCTCTGCCGCTTCGTTGAGCGGCCCATATGAAGCGGTAGAGATGCTTCGCTGCGCTCAGCATGACGGCCGGATTCTATGTAGATTCTACTTGACCTAGCTAATACCAAAATAACCTCAACGGCAACACTTCCCCCAGTCAACTCAAAAACCAGTGCTAACTTGCCGCTTCAAGCTTTCTTCACCCAAAATTCACCATGACCTCCTACCAGCAGATATTCGAGAACAACCAGAAATGGGTGGCCGAGCACTCGGCTAGCGTGCCCGATTTCTTTACCCAACTGGCTTCCAGCCAGGCACCCGACTACCTCTACATTGGTTGCAGCGACAGCCGCGTAACGGCTGAGGAGCTAATGGGCGTAGCGCCGGGCGAGGTATTCGTGCACCGCAACATTGCCAACATGGTCGTTAACAACGACTTGAATTCCCTATCGGTACTGGAGTACGCCGTGCGCCACCTGCACGTGAAGCACATTGTGGTGTGCGGGCACTACGGCTGCGGCGGCGTGAAAGCCGCCATGCAGCCCAAGGACCTGGGCATTCTCAACCCGTGGCTACGCAACATCCGCGATGTGTACCGCCTGCACCATGTGGAGCTGGATGCCATCACCGATGTCGATGCTCGTTATGACCGCCTGGTGGAGCTTAACGTGCAGGAACAGTGCGTGAACGTGCTGAAATCGGCCGTGGTGCAGGAGCAGTATTTGCTACACAAAATACCCGTGGTGCACGGCTGGGTATTCGACCTGCGCACCGGCTTGCTCAAGGACCTGAAACTGGACTACGAGCACATCCTGCACAACATTCAGCAGATTTACGACCTCAGCGATGAGGTAGCTGACGAGCGCAACCGGGAGAAGGCTGCTTCGCCGGCAGAGGAAATTACCGAAGCCTCCATCGGCCAGCAGGTGGTATAGTCACCGCTTGAATTATAATAGAATAGCGCCGCTCAGACGGCCCCCAAAGGGCTATCTGAGCGGCGCTATTCTGTTGGCGGCTGCTGGGCCAACTGGGCTTAGCGCACACCTTTTTCGGGGAAACGGCCTTTTTTGGTGCGGTAGAAGGCTTTTATTTCTTCTAAGTCCTTTTCGTAGTCGCCGGTGGGCCACACTACCGGGCCCACGCCGGCTTCCTTTTTGGAGTAGTCGAGGAAGCCCAGCAGGATGGGTACGCCGGCCTCTAAAGCCGCGAAGTAGAAGCCTTTGCGCCACTTGGGCTGGTAGGCGCGGGTGCCCTCGGGCGTGATGAGAATGACTAGCTCCTCATGCTGCTTGAAGAGCTGCACCATGCCATCGACGAGGCTATTGTTGCGGCTACGGTTGACGGGCAGCGCCCCGATACCTTTCACCAGCCAGCCGATGGCGGGGCTTTCGGTCCACTCGCTTTTTACCGTAAAGCGCACGTCCACATCCATGATGTAGAAGGCGGCGCGGGCCATAATGAGGTCCCAGTTGCTGGTGTGGGGGGCCGCTATCATCATGCACTTCTTGATGTCGGGCGGCACCGCACCGGTCTGTTTCCAGCCGGCTACGCCAAAAATTGCTTTTGCGATGTAGTACCAGAACGTAGAAGTTTTGCGGGCAGCCATGTAAAAAGTGCAGGATTTTGAACCCCAAAGCTAGGCAAAAACCGGTAGTGTACCAGTTTGGCCAAGGTGCATAGCTTGGTGAGGTAGTTTACGAGCCCCGCCAGCCTAACTTAGGCAGACGTGGCGGCAGGCGCATCTTCGGGATTTTTCACGTAGTTAGTAGCCCCTACCTTAGCCTTACTTTACCTTAAACTGCTCATTTATAGAATTATTGCATGCTCATAGCTTCTCCAAAATGGCTGTTTATGGCTGGTTTTAGCCTGCTGCTGCTGAGTAGCCGCTGCACCAGTGAGCCGCCGGCAGCAGGCAAGGCAAGCGCTAAGGCGAAGATGGTGCTGGTGCCGGGCGGCACCTTCGTGATGGGCTCGGCAGACCCGCGCTTTCCCGATGCGGCGCCGCGGCATACCGTTACGCTGCCGGCTTTTTACTTAGATGAGCACGAGGTGACCAATGCAGCTTTTGCGGCCTTTGTGGAAGCTACGCAGTACGTGACGGTGGCCGAGCGGGCGCCCGACCCACGGGAGTTTCCTGATGTACCAGCGGGGCAGCTGGTGGCGGGCTCGGCCGTGTTTGCGAAGCCCGGCAACCAAGTTTCGCTGGCGGAACCGGGGCAGTGGTGGCGCTACGTGGCCGGGGCCGATTGGCGGCACCCGCTCGGGCCGGGCAGCAGCGTGGCCGGCCACGACAACGACCCCGTGGTGCACGTATGCTACGACGATGCCCAGGCCTACGCCCGGTGGGCCGGCAAGCGGCTGCCCACCGAGGCCGAATGGGAATGCGCCGCCCGTGCCGGCCAAAGCGCAGCCACGCCCTACTACTGGGGTAAGGAGCTAACGCCCAACGGCAAGTGGATGGCTAATATTTTTGAGGGCGACTTTCCGGCCGGTAATACCCGCGCCGACGGCTTTGCGGGCGTAGCGCCCGTGAAGTCGTTTCCGCCCAATGCCTGGGGGCTGTATGACCTGGAGGGCAACGTGTGGGAGTGGTGCAGCGATTATTTCCGGGCCGACTACTACCGCGCCAGCCCCGCCGCCAACCCGCCCGGCCCGGCCGACAGCTACGACCCCGACGAGCCGGGCCTGGTAAAGCGCGTGCAGCGCGGCGGGTCGTTTTTGTGCAGCGACCAGTACTGCGTGCGCTACCAGGCCGGCAGCCGGGGCAAAGGCGAAGTGAAAAGCGCCGCGAATAATTTGGGCTTCCGCTGCGCCAAAAGCGTGCGGTAGGCGCGATTATACCTGATGCACACTTGGCGAGCGTAGAGACGCAATACCTTGTGTCTGGCGTCAGAACACACTACTCAGCAACGCCAGACGCAAAGTATTGCGTCTCTACACCAGCCTAAGTCCTACGTAACCGCTCCAGGCAACATCTTCGCCCACGCAACTACCCAGCGCATCTGATTTAAAAAATATTTACCTGCCATGAAAGCCGCCAAAATCCTGCTTTTGCTGCTGAGCGTGGGTGGCCTCGCCGCCATCCAGCTGAAGCGGCCCGCTAAGCGCCCGCCCAATATCATTTTTATCGTGGCCGACGACCTGGGCTACGGCGATGTCAGCTGCTACGGGCAGCAGCGCTACCAGACGCCGCACATCGACCAATTGGCTACCGAGGGCATGAAGTTTACGCAGGCGTATGCGGGCACGGCGGTTTGCTCGCCTTCGCGCTCGTCGTTTTTCACCGGCCAGCACACGGGCCACACGCCCGTGCGGGGCAATCTGGCGGTCAAGCCCGAAGGGCAGTACCCGCTGCCCGATTCGAGCGTCATCATCCCACAGTTGCTCAAGCAGGCCGGCTACGCCACCGGCTGCTTCGGCAAATGGGGCCTGGGCGGCGTGGGCACCAGCGGCGACCCGGTAAACAAGGGCATTGACGAGTTTTTTGGCTACAACAGCCAAACGCTGGCCCACAATTACTACCCTTACTACCTCTGGCACAACCGCGAAAAGGTGCTGCTACCCGAAAACCGCGGCGCCCGCTCGGGCACCTACGCGCCCGATTTGATTCAGCAGAAAACGCTGGCGTTCATCGAGCAGCACCAAGCCCAGCCTTTCGCGCTGTTCGTCACAACCATCATTCCGCACGCCGAGCTGGCCGCGCCGCCGGCGTATATGCAGCAAGCCATTGGCAAATACGGGCCCGAAAAGCCCTATATCGGGGCCGATACCAGCGCGCCCAATTTTGCCAAGTCGGGCCCCTATCTGTCGCAGCCGTATCCCAAGGCCGCCGTGGTGGCCACGATGCGGGTACTCGATGACCAGGTAGGACAAATTATGCAGAAGCTCAAGCAGTTGCACCTGGATGAGAATACGCTGGTTATCTTCACTTCTGACAATGGCCCCTCGCCCGAGGGCGGCAAAGACCTGGCGTATTTTAACAGCAGCGGCGGCTTGCGCGGCGCCAAGCGCGACTTGTACGAAGGCGGCATTCGGATGCCGTTTATTGCGCGCTGGCCCGGCCAGGTAAAGGCCGGAACGGTTAGCCAGCAGCTAGTTGCATTTTGGGACCTGCTGCCTACCTTCACGGAAATGGCCGGCCTGAAAGCGCCGGCCAACACGGATGGCTTATCTATACTGCCCACCCTGACCGGCCGGGGCAAGCAGGCGCAGCACCCGTTTTTGTACTGGGAGTTTTATGAGCAGGGCGGCAGCGTGGCCGCCCGCCTGGGCCAGTGGAAAGCCGTGCGCCTGAACATGGCCACCGCGCCCAACGGCCCCATCGAGCTGTATAACCTGGCCGCCGACCCTAGCGAAAAGCACGACCTAGCCGCGCAGCAGCCAGAGCTAATTGCCCGCTTCACGCAGATTTTCACCAAGGAGCACGTGCCGTCACCGGTGTTTAAGTTTCAGGCCAAGAAAGCGGGTGGTGAGTAGGCTGGCTGCTTAAGGTTAGCTGAGACAGCTTAAAAAGACGCCTGTCATTGCTTCGCTGCGCTCGCAATGACAGGCGTCTTTATTAAGCACTTATGCACTCGCGGACTACAAAGTCCGCGCAACTACCCTACTCGCCGGCTAGCAGCGCCCGCAGCTCCGTGGCCCGGCTGAGGGTGTAGCGGTAGCCGATTTCAAATAATTCGTCGGCTTTGCGAAAGTCAAGCGGGCGGTATTGGCGCAGGGCGGGCGGCTCAAGCAGCAGCGCGCACTGGGCTTTGCGGCTGGCCACGTTGGCGCTGAGGGCGATTTGGAGGGTGCGCTCGGCTACCCGGCGCAGGGTAGGCAGCGGGGCTTCGCGGTGCAGCGGGTTGCAGTGCACGCCCACCACCGGCTGGCCCAGCGTGAGCAGCGGCTCCACGGGCAGGTTGTTGAGCAGGCCGCCATCGACCAATTGCCGGCCTTGGTAGGCAATGGGCCGGTACACGATAGGCACCGCCGCCGAGCCCAGCAGCGGCGGCAATAAATCCCCCTCGCTGAAATACACCGACTCGCTGGCTTCCAGGTCGGTAGCGACTAGCGTAACCGGGATGTGCAAGTCTTCGAAGAGCTGCACCGGGCCCAAATGACGGGCCAGCAGCTGCGCCACGGCATCCATGCTTAGCAGCCCCAGCCGGCTGAATACCGGCCGCGTGAGGCGCGGAATACTGGTGGCTTGCAGCAGCTTTATGACCTCACGCGGGGCAAACCCCGCTGCGTAAAACACGCCCACGATGCCGCCCGAGCTGGCACCCGAAAGCGCGCCCACCGGCAATTCCAACTCATCGAGCGCGGCCAGCACGCCCAGGTGCGCGATACCGCGCGCCCCCCCACCCGACAAAGCTAAACTCAGGTACTTCGGCCGTATCTCCATTCAAAAAATCTATCAAAAAACGAAAACAAAGGGGCGCGCTACTTGGCCGTGGCTCGAGCAGTAAGGTCTTTTAACTCGCCATTCAAAATATCGGACATGAGGTAGTGCGCCCATATTTCGGCGTACCAGTTGAAGGGCGTGTTGATGTAAAACCGGCTGGCCAGGCGCAGGCGGGTGCGGCCGCCGGCCAGGGGCGTTAGCTGGTAGGTATCCTCCAAAATATCGAGGTGCTTGCCGCCAATCAGGATGTGCTCGTCCATTACAGCGGGCGGCACGGCGCTGGGGTTGGCGTTTACTTGCAGCACGAGCTGGCGGGCGAGCTGGTAGCTGGCCACGGTTTCCTCAAAATACAGGCCTTTCTCGTAGTACGCCATACGCTTGGCGCCCACCTTAAACGAGTCGAGTGTGGTGGTGAGGTGGCGCGGAAACCCAAGCAGCCCGGCGAGCGAGCGGTTGCTGGCCGGGGCCGGCGGCGCGGCAGCGCGGCGGCTGGTCAGCTGCTCCCAAACCACGGCGGGCGGCGCCCCAATCACGACTTCCCGACTGATGGTGAGCTGCTTGGGGATGAGTGCTTTCTCACCTTCGATGAAGCCCAGCACCAGCGGCCCGGCTACCAGCAGCGACATGTTGAGGTTGGTGGGCCGCGGCGGGTGGCTGTCGTTGGACTTGGGCGAGCGCTGGGAGAAGGCCATAATGCCCCCAATACCGGCGAACACCGCAAAAATCGGGAAGACCATCAGCCAGCAAATAGTACCTTCTACGTTGAGCAGCACCGTGATACCTAGCAGAAGCAGGCTGGTCAGCCAAGGCATAAAAAATGCCGCCGTGCGCGAGCTGATGCGCGGCAGCAGCGCCACGGTGACGAAACCTACCCCCATGGGCACCAGAAAGATGAACGTAATGCTCATAATCTGCAACAGTCCGTCGGCAAAGCCAAACAAAAGCCGAATACCCAGCCCATAAACGGCGGCCAGCACCAACGCAAACAACGATTTCATGGGGTATTAGTAAGTAACGGTTAAAGCCGGGTTGACCCGCACGAATACCACGTCTTTCGGGCAGTTGTAGCGCACGGGGAGCGTGTCGCCCAGGCCTTTGCTGACTATGTAAAGGCAGTTGCCGAGCTGGGCCTGCAAGATATTCCAGCGGTAGACTAGTCGCCCCGGATACAGCCCGCGGGCCGAGTGCCAGAGCACGACCTGCCCGCCGTGCAGGTGGCCGGCAAAAACCAGGTTGTGGGCCACCCGTAGCCGGGTGGGGTCGCTGGGTTGGTGGAGGCATAAGATACTGAAGTCCATGCCTTCTACCGGGGTATCCGCACCCGCGCCGCTCACCAGAATGCGGCGGCCCGCCAAGCTGATTTCCACGGGTTCGACACCGAGCCAAATCAGGTTATTGGCCGCGACCAGTGCTTTTATTTTTGCCAGCCCAAACCATTCGTCGTGGTTGCCTGCAACGACGAGTACGGGCGGGTGGGTGGCCAAAAATTGCAGCAGGCGGCTGAAGTGCGGTATTCCGCGCGGGCCGTCGAGGTAGTCGCCGCCGAGCAAAATCAGCTGCGGGTCGAGCTGGGTTATCGTGGCGATGAGCCGCGCCACGAGCGGGCCGCCAAACCGGGTCAGATGCAGGTCGGACAGGTAGAGCACGGTGAAGCTGCCGGCCCCGGCGCAGTGGTAATCCAACTGCCGCACCTCAAAATCGGGGTTATACCCGAGCTCTAACTTCATGGCGATACCAGTAGATAAGGGCCAGACAGCCAATGTGCCAGTTGCGCCACGGCCGGCGGCGATTGAGCAGGCCAGCCAACATAAACGCGGCCAGGGTCAGCGTCCACACCAGCGCTTTCCAGAAACCTACGCGGTACGTGGCCCGAATGCTGGCGCGCAGCGGGTGCGCCACGCGATCGAGGAGCAGCGGAAACAGAAACAGGAAGTGAATTTCTACCACGTAAAAGGCCAGCCCGGCCAGCGGCAGCACCAGCAGCAGGGGCAGCCCAGCCAGCCCACCGACTACGGCGGCGGCCAGCATCGCCAGCAAGCTACTCCCATATTTCAGGCGGCCGTAGTGCCCAAAATCAGTGCTTTCGTCGAACTCGCTGCGGGGACTCTGGGCGGGCAGATGCGCAAACATCCAGCGGGCACCCGTGGCAAAAATATGGGGCGAAAACGGCTGCCGCACCTGCGTGGGCTGCTTGGCAAACTGCCGCGCACTCAGCTTAAGCAAGCCGCAGACCGTCATGGCATTACCGACTAGCAGTAGATGAAGTGAAACCACGCCAGCCACGCCGTGCCGTTGCCAAATACGAGCATGCGGTGATAGGCATTTTCGACGGGGCCGCAGCGTTTGATATGAAAGACGAATTCATCGTAGCTAATGGCTACTACGGTGTAAATCAGCACAATCACAATCGGAATCAGCCAAACGGTGGGCTTGGCGTGCAGCGTGGCCAGGGCCATAAGCACAAACATGGGTACCCCGCCCAGGCCCAGCGCCGCCGCCTCGGCGTCGCGCTCTTTTTTAGGGATTTTTAGGTGGAGCGGGTTGCGGTGGTAGCGCCAGTCCAGGATGCCGCCGAGCGTGGCGACTATTCCGGCCGCGCCCACGACCAGAAATTGCCACGGCAGGTAAGGAAACCCGCTACTCAGCCGCAGGTGGGCATCGTGACGAAACAGCAAAAGCAGCAAGCCGAACAAAACGGGCGGCACCAGCAGCAAAACCAACGAAACGTAGTGACGGTACGAGTTGAGGACGGGCATTTTGTTAGCAGCAGGCTCTTTTAAAAAACGGCTCTGGCGCTATCTCGCCTCACCCGGTAAAAGGGCGGCAGGACAAGCAAACTCCCAGCCTCGGCTCCCTCCTACCCGCGCTTGCCGCAGCCTTGCTGCCCCTACAAGTCACTGATGCGCAGCGTATCGCCCAGGCGCACGCCCCGGTCGGTAAGCTGCACGGTGCATGCTTCATTGGTAGCGTCGTGCTCTAGCAGCAGCACCCAGTTTTCTTCGGCGGCGCGGCGCAACACAACTTCTTTTTCAGAAAGCGTGACGAGCGGGCGCATGTCGTAGCCCATCACCCAGGGCAGTGGAATATGGCCAGCGCTGGGCAGCAAATCGGCCATGTAGGCCAGCGTGCGGCCCCGGTACTGCATCACCGGCACCATCATTTTTTCGGTGTGGCCGTCGGCTAAAATCAATTCGCTGAACTGCGGCAGGGCGGCCGGTACCCCAGCGGCCGTATCGATGAATTTTAGCTGTCCGCTCTCCTGAATAGGCAGAATATTCTCGGCCAAAAAGCTGGCTTTTTCGCGGGCGTTGGGGTGCGTGGCCCAGTCCCAGTGCGCTTGGTTGCTCCAGTAGGTTGCGTTGGCAAAGGCCGTTTGGAGGGCGCCATCGGGCCGCCGCACCACCGAGCCGCCACAGTGGTCGAAGTGCAGATGCGTCAGAAACACGTCGGTAATGTCGGCGCTGGTGAAGCCGAGCTTTTGCAAGGACTTCTCCAGCGTGTCGTCGCCGTGCAGGAAGAAGTGGCCGCGGAACTTCTCATCCTGCTTGTCGCCAATGCCGTTGTCGATGAGTACCAGCTGGTTGCCATCCTCGATGAGCAGGCAGCGCATGGCCCAGGTACACATGTTGTTGGCGTCGGGCGGGTTGACCTTTTGCCACATGCTCCTGGGCACCACGCCAAACATAGCCCCACCATCGAGCTTAAACAAACCGGTATCGAGCGAATGAATTTTCATAGTTCAATTATCAGTTATCAATCATCAATTATCAGCTACCAATCGCAGCAAGCTGTAAGCCTACGCCAGCCTAGCTGATAATTGATGACTGATAATTGGTAATTGTCTACTCGACTACTATGCCCATCGCCGAAAACTTGTCGATGCGCTGCGAAATGCGCTCCTCGGCCGGAATAGCGTCTAGCTCGGCCAGCGTGCTGAGCAGCGTTTCTTTCAAGATTTCAATCATTGCGGGCGCGTTGGTGTGCGCGCCGCCCAGGGGCTCCTTCACGATGCCATCGACCAAGCCGGCTTGTAGCATGTCGATAGCCGTGGGCTTCATGGCTTCGGCGGCCTGCTCCTTATAGTCCCACGAGCGCCACAGGATAGTCGAGCAGTTTTCGGGCGAAATCACGGAGTACCAGGTATTTTCCAGCATCAATACGCGGTCGCCGATGCCGATGCCCAGCGCGCCGCCGCTCGCGCCCTCCCCGATTATCACGCAGATAACCGGCACTTTGAGCATAAACATCTCCTTAAGGTTGCGGGCAATGGCTTCGCCCTGGCCCCGCTCTTCGGCTTCGAGGCCGGGGAAAGCGCCCGGCGTATCAATAAACGTCACGATGGGCTTGCCAAACTTTTCGGCCAGCTTCATCAGGCGCAAGGCCTTGCGGTAGCCCTCGGGGTTGGGCATGCCAAAATTGCGGAACTGCCGCTGCTTGGTGTTATGGCCTTTTTGCTGGCCGATAATCATGACGGTGCGGCCCCCGATTTCGGCAAAGCCGCCCACCATGGCCTTGTCGTCGCGCACGGTACGGTCGCCGTGCAGCTCCACAAACTTGTCGGCCATGCCGCCCACGTAGTCGAGGGTGTAGGGGCGCTCGGGGTGACGCGAGAGTTGCACCCGCTGCCAGCGCGTGAGGTTGGCGTAGGTTTCAACTTTGAGGGTTTTGATTTTGGCTTCGAGGGCCGCTACGGCCTCCGACACGTCCACGTCGCTGTCGGCCGCCAGCTTCTGCATTTCCTGAAGCTTGCCTTCGAGCGAGGCAATGGGTTGTTCAAAATCAAGCAGCATAAGTAACGAAATAAAATACCTGACGGGAAAAAGAGCGCCTTTTGCGAACGCCGGGCAAGTTAGCCTAGGCGGCCGCAAAAGCCGGGCGGCAAAGGTAGCCCCAAACGTAGCGAGCGCCCTTGGCCAAAAATAATAGCCCTGAGTCCCAACCCGCAACGCGCGCCACGCGCTCCAATTGGCACTTTTTTGGCCTCCTGGCTTGCAGGGGCCATTTTTATGGCGCTACCTTTGTAACACCAAAGCGGAAAACGGCAGCGTTTTCTAGCCCCGGCAAACGGTTTGGTAGTTCAGTTGGTTAGAATGCCGCCCTGTCACGGCGGAGGTCGCGGGTTCGAGTCCCGTCCAGACCGCTACGTTTGTCCTAAAT
>Ga0265780_10000234_pt1 | contig 88074 bp, 73 predicted proteins | sample P1T30metagenome_FD_192432 | JGI IMG/M metagenome (GOLD analysis project Ga0265780, IMG submission 192432) | Plant litter microbial communities from East Loma Ridge, Irvine, California - P1 T30 | ecosystem: Environmental > Terrestrial > Plant litter > Unclassified | place: USA: California...
CAACGGAACGGTAAGAGTATCGGCCAATACCCCGGCAGGCGATTACAATATCGAATACACGATCTGTGAGATCAACAATACCGATAACTGTTCAACAGCAACATCGGTTGTAAAAGTAAGTGCTCCTCAAATTGATGCAGTAGTAGATACAATAACTCCTATAAACGGAAATATTGGAGGAACAACAATATCATTAATAATTAATGACAGATTAAACGGAAATGCAATAGTTGTAGGAACAGCGCTGGGAGAAGTTAGTCTGAATATTGTAGGTACACTTCCGACAGGATTTACCTTAAACCCAGATTATACAATTTCTGTTGCGACAAACACGACAGCAGCAGACTATAGCATTGAATACCGTATCTGTGATAATCTTAATTCCACAAACTGCGACTCGGTAACCACAATTGTAAAAGTAACAGCAGGAGATCTTGTAGCCAATGCAGATGTTGTTCCGTCAATTGTGAGATCAAACACTGCTCAGACATTAGGGGTAAACGTTTTGGATAACGATACAAAAAATGGAGTAAAATTAAATCCGTCAGATGTACAGCTTACCACTTCAACACCGGATCCAAAAGGATATTTGGTATTGAACCCGGACGGGACATTGACTTTCGGGGCAAATGCACCGGCAGGAGATTATGAGTTGACCTACACTATTTGCGAGAAATTGAATGCATCAAACTGTACTTCAAATACGGTAAAAGTAACGGTAACAGCACCTGGTATAGATGCAGTTGCAGATACCATCACTCCTATAAACGGAAGTGTTGGAGGAAAAACCATCTCATTGACGGCAAACGATACTTTAAATGGAAATCCGGTTATTATCGGAAACAATCCGGGCGAGGTTAGTTTGAGTATTGTGGGAACACTTCCAACAGGATTAACCTTAAATGCAGACGGAACCATCACGGTAAGTGCCGGAACTCCAAAAGCAGATTACAATGTAACATACACGATTTGTGAAGTTGGAGCAACACCAACAAACTGCGACTCGGTAACCACAATTGTAAAAGTAACGGCAGGAGATCTTGTAGCCAATGCAGATGTTGTTCCGTCAATTGTGAGATCAAACACTGCTCAGACATTAGGCGTAAACGTTTTGGATAACGATACGAAAAATGGAGTAAAATTGAATCCATCAGATGTACAGCTTACCACTTCAACACCGGATCCAAAAGGATATTTGGTATTGAACCCTGACGGGACATTGACTTTCGGGGCAAATGCACCGGCAGGAGATTATGAGTTGACCTACACTATTTGCGAGAAATTGAATGCATCAAACTGTACTTCAAATACGGTAAAAGTAACGGTAACAGCACCTGGTATAGATGCAGTTTCAGATACCATCACTCCAATAAATGGAAGTGTTGGAGGAAAAACCATCTCATTGACCGCAAACGATACTTTAAATGGAAATCCGGTTATTATCGGAAACAATCCGGGCGAGGTTAGTTTGAGTATTGTGGGAACACTTCCAACAGGATTAACCTTAAATGCAGACGGAACCATCACAGTAAGTGCCGGAACTCCAAAAGCAGATTACAATGTAACATACACGATTTGTGAAGTTGGCGCAACACCAACAAACTGCGACTCGGTAACCACAATTGTAAGAGTAACAGCAGGAGATCTTGTAGCCAATGCAGATGTTGTTCCATCAATTGTGAGATCAAACACTGCTCAGACATTAGGGGTAAACGTTTTGGATAACGATACAAAAAATGGAGTAAAATTAAATCCGTCAGATGTACAGCTTACAACTTCAACACCTGATCCAAAAGGATATTTGGTATTGAACCCTGACGGGACATTGACTTTCGGGGCAAATGCACCGGCAGGAGATTATGAGTTGACCTACACTATTTGCGAGAAATTGAATACATCAAACTGTACTTCAAATACGGTAAAAGTAACGGTAACAGCACCTGGTATAGCTGCAGTTGCAGATACCATCACTCCTATAAACGGAAGTGTTGGAGGAAAAACCATCTCATTGACGGCAAACGATACTTTAAATGGAAATTCGGTTATCATCGGAAACAATCCGGGTGAGGTTAGTTTGAGTATTGTGGGAACACTTCCAACAGGACTAATCTTAAATGCAGACGGAACTATCACGGTAAGTGCCGGAACTCCAAAAGCAGATTACAATGTAACATATACGATTTGTGAAGTTGGAGCAAAACCAACAAACTGCGATACAGTAACAACAATTGTAAAAGTAACAGCAGGAGATCTTGTAGCCAATGCAGATGTTGTTCCATCAATTGTGAGATCAAACACTGCTCAGACATTAGGGGTAAACGTTTTGGATAACGATACGAAAAATGGAGTAAAATTGAATCCGTCAGATGTACAGCTTACAACATCAACACCGGATCCAAAAGGATATTTGGTATTGAACCCTGACGGGACATTGACTTTCGGGGCAAATGCACCGGCAGGAGATTATGAGTTGACCTATACTATTTGCGAGAGATTGAATGCATCAAACTGTACTTCAAATACGGTAAAAGTAACGGTAACAGCACCTGGTATAGATGCAGTTTCAGATACCATCACTCCAATAAATGGAAGTGTTGGAGGAAAAACCATCTCATTGACCGCAAACGATACTTTAAATGGAAATCCGGTTATTATCGGAAACAATCCGGGCGAGGTTAGTTTGAGTATTGTGGGAACACTTCCAACAGGATTAACCTTAAATGCAGACGGAACCATCACAGTAAGTGCCGGAACTCCAAAAGCAGATTACAATGTAACATACACGATTTGTGAAGTTGGCGCAACACCAACAAACTGCGACTCGGTAACCACAATTGTAAGAGTAACAGCAGGAGATCTTGTAGCCAATGCAGATGTTGTTCCATCAATTGTGAGATCAAACACTGCTCAGACATTAGGGGTAAACGTTTTGGATAACGATACGAAAAATGGAGTAAAATTGAATCCATCAGATGTAAAGCTTACAACTTCAACACCGGATCCAAAAGGATATTTGGTATTGAACCCTGACGGGACATTGACTTTCGGGGCAAATGCACCGGCAGGAGATTATGAGCTGACCTACACTATTTGCGAGAAATTGAATGCATCAAACTGTACTTCAAATACGGTAAAAGTAACGGTAACAGCACCTGGCATAGATGCAGTTGCAGATACCATCACTCCAATAAATGGAAGTGTTGGAGGAAAAACCATCTCATTGACGGCAAACGATACTTTAAATGGAAATCCGGTTATCATCGGAAACAATCCGGGCGAGGTTAGTTTGAATATTGTGGGAACACTTCCAACAGGAATAATCTTAAATGCAGACGGAACCATCACGGTAAGTGCCGGAACTCCAAAAGCAGATTACAAGGTAACATACACGATTTGTGAAGTTGGAGCAACACCAACAAACTGCGACTCGGTAACCATAATTGTAAAAGTAACAGCAGGAGATCTTGTAGCCAATGCAGATGTTGCTCCATCAATTGTGAGATCAAACACTGCTCAGACATTAGGGGTAAACGTTTTGGATAACGATACGAAAAATGGAGTAAAATTGAATCCGTCAGATGTACAGCTTACAACTTCAACACCGGATCCAAAAGGATATTTGGTATTGAACCCTGACGGGACATTGACTTTCGGGGCAAATGCACCGGCAGGAGATTATGAGCTGACCTATACTATTTGCGAAAAATTGAATGCATCAAACTGTACTTCAAATACGGTAAAAGTAACGGTTAAAGCAGGTAATCTTGTAGCAAATGCAGATAATGCAGGAACAATAGATAGCAGCAAAGGACAAAATTCGACTGTAAGTATATTCAATAACGATACTTTAAACGGAACGGTGATAACTCCGGCAGATGTTATTTTGAGTACTGCAGTGTCAAATCCTAATTTAATATTAAAAGCAGATGGAACAATTGAAGTAAAACAAGGAACACCATCTGGGAATTATGAATTGACATATCAAATTTGTGAAGTATTAAATCCGGACAATTGTACTCAGGCAGTAGTAAAAATTACGGTCGTAAATGTGGTAGTAGATCCTACGCCTCCTGTAACACCACAAGCACAAATTGTTCTAATAGACGATCAAAGTGCAAATGTCGATGGTATTAACGGTTCAATAGAATTTACAAATGTTTTAGCTAATGATTTGCTAAATGGTTTACCAATCAAACCAGCAGATGTTGTAATTAAAAATGCACCACAAAGTCCATATTTTGAATTTAATGCAGACGGATCTGTAAGTGTAAAACCAAACACACCTGGTGGAACGTATATACTAACATATCAGGTTTGCGAAAAAGCAATTCCAACAAATTGTAATACTGCAACATTAACCGTTTTTGTTGAAGTTCCGTCTATTGCAGTAATTAAAACAGCAGTATTCAATGACGAAAACAACAGCGGAGTTGCCAATGCAGGCGAAACAATTACTTATAAGTTTAAAATTACGAATACAGGTAACGTTCCATTAACAGGAGTTATGATTACAGATCCTCTACCGGGAGTTGTACTTTCAGGACAACCTATTGATTTAGATGTAAACGAATCTGATGAACATAGTTTTACAGCTACTTACAAAATCACCCAAAGTGATATAAATAAAGGAAGCGTAAGCAATCAGGCAATCGTGAGAGGAACTAGTCTGCGAGGAATTGTGGTTGATGATAAGTCTGATGACGAAAATAACAACGGCGACAAACCTACAGTTTTAGATCTTCAGGGTTGTATCATAAAAGTGTTTAATGCCTTCTCACCAAATGGAGATAGTAAAAACACCAGATTCTATATTCAGGGACTTGAATGTTACCCTGATAATACAGTAGAAATTTACAACCGTTGGGGAGTTTTAGTCTATAATATTGATAAATATAATAATGAAGATCGTGCTTTTAAAGGATATTCTGAAGGACGTTCGACTATAAAACAAGCTGAAGGATTACCAGTAGGAACGTATTTCTACATCTTAAAATATAAAGACAGCGATTCAAAAGCGCACGAACAATCAGGTTATTTATACATAAACAAATAAAAAAAAATGCGGCTTGGTGTTCCGGGCCGCTTTTTAAAAGCCATTTAAATGAAAAAGATTATATTAATGTTTCTGTTTTTTTCGGTAGTGTGTTCTGCACAACAAGATTCTCAATACACGCAGTACATGTACAATACCATTTCTGTCAATCCGGCTTATGCGGGTTCTCGCGGTGCATTGAGTGTTTTCGGTTTGTATCGTACACAATGGATTGGACTTGACGGAGCACCGGTTACAAGTACGATTTCTGTCAATACACCTTTAAACAATAGTAATTTAGGATTAGGAGTTTCGTTAGTAAATGACAAAATTGGTCCAACAAACGAAAACACCTTGTCTGCAGATTTATCTTATACGATTCCAACTTCAGATACTTTTAAACTTTCATTCGGAATAAAAGGAACTGCCAATCTTTTTAATCTTGACCTTAACAAATTAAGTTACGAAGATCAGGACGATCCACAGTTTCAGGATTTAAACAGTAAAATTACCCCAAATATTGGAGCAGGTGTTTATTGGCATTCAGACAGAGCTTATTTAGGAGTGTCAGTTCCTAATTTTATCGAAACCAATAGATATAATGATGATGATACTGCAATCTTCAAAGACAAAATAAACTACTACTTCATGGCAGGTTATGTTTTTGATCTTAATTATTATGTGAAGTTCAAACCAGCGGTATTAACTAAAATGGTACAAGGAGCTCCTTTGCAGGTTGATGTTTCAGGAAATTTTATGTTCAATGACAAATTTACCGTAGGTCTTGCTTATCGTTGGAGTGCCTCTTTGAGTGCTATGGCAGGTTTTCAGGTATCAGACGGTTTATATATAGGATACGGTTACGATCATGAAACAACACAGTTGAGAAGATACAATTCGGGATCTCATGAAATCTTCCTTCGTTTTGAGTTTTTCAATAATTACAATAAAATGATATCTCCAAGATTCTTCTAATAATACCGCTATGAGAATAAAAAATCTAAGCCTTACTGTTTTCTTTTTATGTTTTTTTTGCCAAATCAATGCGCAGACAAAAGAGCAGACACAAACATCCAAAACAAAGTCGGCAGATAAAAAGTACGAAGAGTACGCTTACGCAGATGCCATAAAAGATTATATAGAGCTGATCAAAAAGGGCAAGAAAGATGAAAAAATATTAAGACGATTAGGCAACTCCTATTATTTCATAGGAGAATTTAGAGACGCCTTAAAATGGTACGATCAACTCTTCAAAATAAACGAAGTACAAGAACCGGAATATTTATACCGATACGCACAATGTTTTAAATCTGTAGGCAATTATCGCAAGGCAGATGCCGTTCTGGCGACATTTAATGAAAAAGCGGCTTCAGAAAAAAGAGCAGATTTAATTCGAAATGAGAAAGATTATTTAGAAGATATTAAGCAAAATTCTGGTCGATTTGATATTGCAGATGCCGGAATGAATTCTGCATATTCTGATTACGGAAGTACCGTTTATGATAATAAAATCATTTTTACTTCGGCTCGTGATACCGGTGGAGTTGCGAAGAGTAAATTTAAATGGACTAACAAATCATTTTCTAAATTATATGTGGCTGAATTAATGCCCGACGGAAATGTAAGTGAGCCTAAACTTTTTAGAAAAAAAGAAAATACAAAATACAATGAGTCAACACCTATTTTTACCAAAGATGGGAGAACAATGTATTTTACCCGAAATAATTTTACAGATGGTAAAAGAGGAGCGAGCGAAAAACAAATTACCTTATTAAAACTTTATAGTTCAGAGTTGGTAGATGGTAAGTGGGAGAACACAAAAGAACTTCCTTTTAATAGTGATCAGTATAGCACTGCACATCCTGCACTGAGCCCTGACGAAAAAACATTATATTTTGCTTCAGATAGGCCAGGAACATTAGGTCAGTCTGATTTGTATAAAGTAGGCATTAACGGAAACGGAACGTATGGAACTCCTCAAAATTTAGGACCCTCTATTAATACAGAAGCCAGAGAAACATTTCCTTTTATTTCTGAAGAGAATGAACTTTATTTTGCCTCAGACGGCCGTCCCGGTTTAGGCGGACTAGATGTTTTTGTTTCTAAAATAAATGCAGACGGAACTTTTGACGATGTTCAAAACGTAGGAGAACCTGTAAACAGTAAACAAGACGATTTTGCTTTTATAATCAACAGTAAAAACAGAACTGGTTTTTTCTCCTCAAGCAGAACAACAGGACATGGTTTAGACGATGTTTATCGATTTTCAGAATTACGAAAGCTTGCTTGTGACCAAGAATTAACAGGTACAGTAACAGACTCAGAAACCAACCAAATTCTTGCAAATGTTACTTTAATTTTGTTTGATGAAGCACGAGAAAATGGCAAACAAGTGGTTACAGATGAAAACGGAAATTATATTTTCTCAAAAGTAAAATGCGGTAAAAATTATTTTATAAAAACCTCAAAAAACGATTATGAAATAAAGGAACTTTCGTTATCCATTAAAAAAGAAGACGGAAAAACAAATTTTCCGATTGCCATAGAGAAGAAAGCCTTGCCGCTGATTGCTAAAACGGGAATTATTAAATCAAAATCGGCAACAGTACAATCCACCATGAAGACTATTTCAATTGGTACAGATTTAGCAAAAGTGCTTAAAATTCCGAGGAACTTTTTTGATTTAGGAAAAGCCACAATCCGAAAAACATCAGAACCTCAATTGCAAAAAATTGTCGATGTATTAAAAGAATTTCCAGCGATGGCATTAGACATTCGTTCTCATACAGACAGCAGACAATCTGATGCCAGTAACATGCTCCTTTCAGAAAAAAGAGCACAGTCAACCAAAGACTGGCTGGTTAAAAAAGGTATCAATGGCAACCGATTAACAGCAAAAGGTTTTGGAGAAACACAATTGGTAAACAAGTGTGCCGATGGTGTAAAATGTTCAGAAGAACAACATCAGCAAAACAGACGAAGCGAGTTTATAATTACGACTATGTAATTTTATGCAATATTTAAAAAAGACCTTTTTATTAATTTAAAAAGGTCTTTTTTATTTAGCACAGTTGATTTCAATATTTAATCTTATAGACACTCCATTAGAATGTATGGTCGGTAGCCCGAACAATATTGATATTAAATTTGTGCTTTAGAAACAATTGGTAAGCATATTCTAACTTATACGCGCTATAAACGTTAAAAAATCTAATATTTTATAAAAAAAGACTGTAAATGTTTTCTTTCATTATGATATAATTTTGAAATCTTATAAAACAATGTATTTTATTTAAAATGAATAAGTTAAGTTTTGAATAAATCGTTTTCGCTGTTTTTTATATTCATTTTTTTTTAACTTTATAGATCTAAAATTTTTCAGATATGACTGTAGATCAAATACTAAACACAAAAGGAAAAAATGTTTATTCAGTTCGCTCCAACACCACAGTTTATGATGCTTTAAAAGTAATGGGCGAAAAAAACATAGGCGCAATACTAGTTATCGATGGTGCCGAATTGAAAGGAATATTATCTGAAAGAGATTATGCCCGAAAAATTGTTTTAAAAGACAAATCATCCAAAGAAACCTATGTTCACGAAATCATGGAAAGCAATGTTTTCTCGGTCAAACTCTCCAATAATATTGAAGACTGTATGGAATTAATGAGTACCAAAAGAATACGGCATTTGCCAGTTCTGGAGAATGAAGTTGTGGTAGGAATAATTTCAATTAGCGATGTGGTAAAAGCCATAATCGAAATTCAAAAAGACACTATAAATCATTTAAACTCTTATATTTCGCAATAATAAGGAAGTTTAAAAAATGAAGTTTTATAAATAGTCTAAATCTTGTTAGGCTATTTTTTTTGAGTGAAGCTGTTTTATTTTTAAGAAAAGAAAACCATAAAAAGACGCCATTTTAAACCAAGACTTATATCTTTGTAAGCTAGAATAAAAGCTAAAAAAATGAACAAAGAGAGTAAAAGAAGAGAAGCGTTACTGTACCATTCAGAGCCAACTCCAGGAAAAATTCAGGTAGTTCCAACAAAAAAATACGCAACCCAAAGAGACCTATCTTTGGCTTATTCGCCAGGAGTTGCAGAGCCATGTTTAGAAATTGCAGCAAACGTAGACGACGTTTATAAATATACAGCAAAAGGAAATTTAGTAGCCGTAATCTCAAACGGTACAGCTGTTTTAGGATTAGGAAATATTGGTCCGGAAGCTTCTAAACCCGTAATGGAAGGAAAAGGATTGCTGTTTAAAATATTCTCTGATATCGATGTTTTTGACATTGAGGTTAATACAGAAAATATTGAAGAATTTATTCAGACCGTAAAAAATATTGCTCCAACTTTTGGAGGAATCAATCTTGAAGATATTAAAGCACCGGAATCTTTTGAAATCGAAAGAAGACTGGTAGAAGAATTGGATATTCCGGTAATGCACGACGATCAGCACGGAACAGCAATTATCTCTTCTGCAGCTTTGATCAATGCACTTGAACTAGCAGGAAAAAAAGCAGAAGATGTAAAAGTAGTAGTGTCTGGCGCAGGATCGGCAGCGATTGCCTGTACAGATTTGTATGTTTTACTAGGCGTGAAAGTCGAAAATATATTAATGTTTAATAGTAAAGGTCTTTTAACAAAAGACAATCCTTCACTGTCAGAATTACAATTGAAATATGCTGTAGACGGTGCTAAAATTGAATTAGCAGAGGCAGTAAAAGGTGCAGACGTTTTCATCGGATTATCTTCAGGAAATATTTTGTCTCCTGAAATGTTATTAACGATGAAAGAAAATCCGATTGTCTTTGCAATGGCAAATCCAAATCCGGAAATCGATTATAATTTAGCTACCGAAACACGTAAAGATGTCATTATGGCTACAGGACGTTCTGATTTTCCTAATCAGGTAAACAACGTTCTAGGTTTTCCCTATATTTTTAGAGGAGCACTAGATGTAAGAGCCACAAAAATTAACGAAGCGATGAAAATGGCTGCCGTAAAAGCTTTGGCCATTTTAGCAAAAGAGCCAGTTCCGGAGCAGGTAAACGTAGCATACGGAGCAACAAAATTAGGTTTTGGTCAGGAATATATAATTCCTAAACCATTTGACCCACGATTAATTACCGTTGTAGCGCCTGCCGTTGCAAAAGCAGCAATGCATTCTGGAGTGGCAAAAAATCCTATTACAGACTGGGCAGCTTATGAAGATGTGTTGCGTGAGCGTATGGGTAATGATAATAAAATGGTACGTTTGATTACCAATCGTGCTAAATTAGATCCTAAGCGTATTGTTTTTGCAGAAGCAGATCAGTTAAATGTCCTTAAGGCAGCACAGATCGTTCACGAAGACGGAATTGGTATTCCAATTTTATTAGGAGATAAAGATGTGATTCTCGATCTAAAAGCAGAATTAGGTTTTGATGCCAATCTTGAAATCATTGACCCTAAAACAAGTGAGGAAGAAGGAAGAAGAAATAAATTTGCAAACTCGTATTGGACATCCAGAGAGCGCAGAGGAGTTTCATTGCTTGATTCTCAAAAGTTCATGCGCGAAAGAAATTATTTCGCCGCAATGATGGTAAACGAAGGTGAAGCAGATGCTTTGGTAACCGGTCATACAAGAAGTTATCCAAGCGTTGTAAAACCAATGTTACAACTAATTGACAAAGCAAGTGGAGCATCCCTTGTAGCAACAGCCAATATGATGTTGACATCGCGCGGGCCAATGTTCTTATCAGATACAGCAATTAATATTAACCCATCTGCAGAAGATTTGATTAATATTGCTATTATGACGGCAAAAACAGCAAAAATGTTTGGAGTTGAGCCTGTTATTGCAATGGTTTCGTTCTCAAACTTTGGGTCATCAACAAGCCCGAGTGCTTCAAAAGTGAGAGAAGCAGTAGCTTATCTACATAAAAATCATCCGGAGTTAATTGTCGATGGAGAAATTCAGGCAGATTTTGCCTTAAACCAGGAAATGCTGGCAGAGAAGTTTCCATTCTCTAAATTAGCAGGTAAAAAAGTCAATACGCTAATTTTCCCTAACTTAGAGTCGGCAAATATTACTTATAAATTATTGAAAGAATTATATAAAGTAAACTCTATAGGTCCTATCATGATGGGAATGGGTAAACCGGTTCACATTTTTCAGTTAGGAGCAAGTGTAGAAGAGATGGTTAATATGGCAGCAATTGCAGTAATTGATGCGCAGGAAAAAGAGAATAAAAAAAACAAATTAGCTAAATAGTAAGGTAAATTAGGAGCAAATAATATTGTCTTATTTTTATTGCATTTTTGTTATATTTGACCCTTAATAAAATTATACTATGATAGCACATTTGCAGGGGAAATTGGTCGAAAAAAATCCAACAGAAGTTATAATTGATTGTAATGGAGTAGGATATCAGGTAAATATTTCGTTACATACCTTTTCGCTAATTCCCAATGCTGAGCATATAAAATTGTATACGCATCTTCAAATCAAAGAAGATGCGCATACTTTATTTGGTTTTGCAGAAAAATCAGAACGCGAGATCTTTAGAATGTTATTATCTGTTTCGGGAATTGGAGCTAATATTGCACGAACAATGCTTTCTTCTATAGAACCAAGACAAATAATTAATGCTATCGCCTCTGGTGACGTAGGCGTAATACAGTCCATAAAAGGAATTGGAAATAAAACAGCACAGCGAGTTATCCTTGATTTAAAGGAAAAAGTGTTAAAATTGTACGATTTGGATGAAGTTTCAGTAGTTCAAAACAATACAAATCGAGATGAAGCGTTATCTGCTTTGGAAGTTCTGGGTTTCATTCGAAAAACTTCAGAAAAAGTAGTCGACAAGATCGCAAAAGAAGATCCGGAAGCCACTGTAGAAACGATTATCAAAAAAGCATTAAAAAGCTTATAACTCAATTTATTTAAACCAATTGTATGCGTAAAATTTGTATTTTTTTACTGTTTTTATTATGCGGTAATTTTTTGCGTGCGCAAGTAAATCCCACAGTACAAGATACAACAAAAACGCAGTTCTCTGTTGGGCGAATAGATTTACAAGATCCGCCAAGCATACTTTCGGCTTATAGATATGATCCTATTACAGATCGTTATATTTACACCAGTACAGTTGATGGCTTTAATATCAATTATCCTATTGTATTAACTCCAAAAGAATATGAAGACCTGGTTTTAAAAGAATCCAGAAGAGATTACTTTAGAAAAAAAGCCGATGCAATTGATGGAAAAAAAACCGGAAGTGCAGTAGCTAAAAAAGACTTGCTCCCACGTTATTACATCAATTCAGGACTTTTTGAAAGTATTTTTGGAAGCAATACAATTGATGTAAAGCCTACAGGATCAGTAGAAATGGATCTGGGTCTACGCTATACAAAACAAGACAATCCTTCTTTTTCGCCACGAAACAGATCAAGTTTAACTTTTGACTTTGATCAGAGAATCAGTATGAGTTTAATGGGTAAGGTAGGAACCAGATTAGAGGTAAATGCCAATTATGATACCCAGTCTACTTTTGCCTTTCAAAACTTATTTAAGCTGGCTTACACGCCATCAGAAGATGATATAGTTCAAAAAGTTGAAGTAGGAAATGTAAGCATGCCATTAAACAGCACCCTTATTCGTGGTGCGCAAAGTTTATTTGGAGTTAAAACCGTTTTGCAATTTGGTAAGACAACCGTTACCGGAGTTTTCTCAGAACAGAAGTCGCAAACCAAGAGTATAGTTGCAGAAGGTGGAGGAACCGTACAAAACTTCGATTTGTATGCCTTAGATTATGACAACGACAGGCACTTTTTTCTTTCACAATTTTTTAGAGATAAATACGATGCCTCTTTAAGAAAATATCCTCTTATTGATAGTCGTGTTCAGGTGACACGATTAGAAGTTTGGGTAACAAACAAACAAAACAGAATAGCAGCCAGCAATAATAACCTAAGAAATATTATTGCCCTTCAGGATTTAGGAGAAGCCCAGCTTACCGGCGTACCAGACAATCAGGTTGTCGTGATCAGTAATCCGGTTGGTTTTTTTAATCCGGATAGGCCTGCTGATTCGCCTACGGATAATAGAAATAATAAGTACGATCCTGCCACGATTGGTCAGGCAGGTGCTTATTTAAACTCCAATATTAGAGAAATTGTTACCGCCAAATCTGGATTTAATAATGCGAATACGAATGAAGGAACTGATTATTCCGTACTTGAAAACGCCAGAAAATTAACCACAAACGAATATACTTTTAATGCCCAGTTAGGATACATCTCTTTGCAGCAGCGATTGGCAAATGATGAGATTCTGGCAGTAGCCTATGAGTATACAATTGGAGGTCAGGTTTATCAGGTAGGAGAATTTGGTAGTGATGGGGTAGATGCAACGGTAGTTACCGGAAACAATAATGCCAATCAGGCGATTATTACACAAAGTTTAGTGTTAAAAATGCTGAAAAGTAATTTAACCAATGTTCAAAATCCGGTTTGGAATTTGATGATGAAAAACGTGTACCAAATTCCGCAGGCTTATCAAATCAAGCAAGACGATTTTAGATTAAATATTCTATATACAGATCCTTCGCCGGTTAATTACATAACTCCGGTTCCCGGCAGTACCTTTCCGGCTAACCCAACTGCAGATAATAGAGTGGATCAAACTCCATTGTTGAATGTCTTTAATTTAGACCGATTAAATTACAATAACGATCCGCAGGCAGGAGGAGATGGTTTCTTTGATTATATTCCGGGTATAACCGTAGACGTTCAAAACGGACGAATTATTTTTACCACAAAAGAACCTTTTGGAGAGTTACTGTTTAGAAAATTGCAAAATACAGGTTCTGTAGAAAACTACGATGATCCAAACTCTTACAATGCCAATCAACAGAAATACGTTTTTAGAAACATGTACCGCAATACGCAATCCGGTGCTTTGCAGGACAGTGATAAAAACAAATTTTTATTAAGAGGAAAATACAAATCATCAGGAAGCAACGGAATTCCAATTGGAGCATTCAATGTGCCACAAGGTTCTGTTGTGGTTATGGCCGCTGGCAGACGACTCGTAGAAGGAATTGATTACAGTGTCGATTATCAATTAGGACGGGTTCAAATTCTTGATCCTTCTCTTCAGGCTTCAAACACACCAATCGAAGTTTCCCTGGAAAACAATTCTATCTTCGGACAACAAACCCGACGCTTTATGGGTTTCAACGTCGAGCACAAAATCTCAGAGAACTTTGTGGTTGGAGGAACTTATCTTAAAATGACTGAGCGTCCTTTTACACAAAAATCAAGTTATGGTCAGGAATCTGTAAACAATACAATCTTTGGTTTTAACGGAAATTATGCAACAGAAGTTCCTTTCTTTACCAGATTAGTTAACAAATTACCCAATATAGATACAGATGTTCCTTCAAATCTTTCTATCCGCGGTGAAGTAGCATTCTTAAAACCAGACGCGCCAAAAGCAAGTGATTTTGAAGGTGAAGCTACTATTTATGTCGATGATTTTGAAGGTTCTCAATCTACAATTGATATGCGATCTGCGTATGCATGGAGTTTAGCTTCAACGCCATTTCTGAATTCTATAAATGACAATACTTTTAATGCCAGTTCAAGCACATTAGAGTACGGATACAAACGCGCAAAATTGGCGTGGTATACCATCGATCCTATTTTTTACGCATCGAAACCATCCGGAATATCAAATGATGATTTATCTTTAAATACCACCAGACGTATTTATAGCAGAGAATTATATCCAAATACAGATATTGCACAGGGCCAGATTCAGGTCATTAATACTTTAGATTTAAGTTATTATCCATCAGAAAGAGGACCTTATAATAACAATCCAAATTTTAGTACAAGTCCCGCAACTTCTAATTTTGGAGGAATTATGCGCGCCTTAAACTCTACCAACTTTGAACAAGGAAACGTAGAGTATATACAATTTTGGGTAATGGACCCGTATGTTGGAAACGGTGAAGCGCCGACAACCAATACAGGAAAAATATATTTTAACTTAGGAGAAATTTCCGAAGACGTTCTAAAAGACGGAAGAAAACAATATGAAAACGGTTTAGGTCCAGACCAGATTATGGTCAATCCGCAACCGCTTTGGGGAGACGTTCCGGCTTCGCAGTCACTAATTTATGCCTTCGATACTAATGCCAATAATCGTAAAAATCAAGATGTTGGTTTAGACGGATTGCCAAGTTCAAGAGAAGGTTCAGTGTATACTAATTATGCAGGAGAACCAGATCCGGCTGCAGATGATTATACTTATTATTTAAATACAGACGGAGGGGTATTAGACCGTTATAAAAACTATAATGGCGTTGAAGGAAACTCTGCCGTAAGTATTGACGATCCTAATCGTGGTTCGACAACATTGCCAGATGTAGAAGACATTAATCGTGATAATACAATGAGTACGATCAATGCTTATTACGAATATAGTATTGATGTAAGACCAGGAATGCAGGTAGGACAAAATTACGTTACGGATATTCGTGAAGTAAGTAATGTTGAATTGCCAAACGGATCTACCACGACAGCAAGATGGATACAATTTAAGATTCCGGTTTCTCAGCCGCAAAACACAATTGGAAACATTACAGATTTCAGATCGATTCGATTCATGCGTATGTTCATGACAGGATTTAACGATCAAATGACAGTTCGTTTTGGAGCTTTAGATTTAGTAAGAGGAGAGTGGAGAAGATATACCGGAACACTTGACGCCAATGATGTCAATCCGGATGATGACGGAACGGAGTTTGATGTTTCTGCAGTTAATATCCAGGAAAATGGTACAAAATGTCCCGTAAATTATGTGATTCCGCCTGGCGTTCAAAGAGAACAATTATACAACAATAACACCATTATCAATCAAAATGAACAATCATTAGCCTTACGAATTGGAGGTGCCGGTTTACAGTATCAGGATGCAAGAGGTGTTTTTAAAAGTGTAAGTGTAGATATGCGTCAGTACAAAAAACTGAAAATGTTCCTGCATGCAGAATCTTTGCCTAATGAAAGTACTTTATTAGACGATGAGATGATTGGATACATTCGTATAGGAAATGACTATACACAGAACTTTTATCAAATTGAGGTTCCATTAAAAGTAACCCAAACCGGAGGATCTTGTACTATAAGTCCTGACAGAGTTTGGCTGGAAGAAAATAATATCGATTTGGCATTAGAATTACTGACCCGAATGAAAATTCAGGCCATGAGTATCGACATCAATTCAAACAAAAGAGATATAAACGGAATTTATTATCCGGATGATGACTTGAGTATAAACGGCGGTGATGGTGACAGTAAATTGAGATTAGGTATTAAAGGAAATCCTAATTTTGGAATGGTTAGAAATTTAATGGTCGGAGTAAAAAGTAGGGCTGATCATAAAGCGATTAAAGGAGAAGTTTGGTTTAACGAACTTCGATTGGCCGATCTGGAAAATAAAGGCGGTATGGCAGCGATATTGAATATCGATACCAACATGGCAGATTTTGCAACAGTTTCGGCAACTGGTAGAAAAAGTACTATTGGTTTTGGTTCTCTTGAACAGGGGGCAAATGAAAGAGATCGTGAAGATATTCAACAATATAATATTGTAACCAATCTTAATTTAGGAAAATTATTGCCTAAAAAATGGGGAATCAATTTACCATTCAATTATGCTATTGGAGAAGAAGTCATTACTCCTGAATACGATCCGTTTAACCAGGATATAAAACTAGACCAGTTGTTAAAAGAAACTACTGATGCGGCAGAAAAAGAAAATATCAGAACCAGAGCTGTTGATTATACAAAGCGCAGAAGCATCAATTTTATTGGAGTAAGAAAAGACAGGGCGCCAGAACAAAAACCGCATGTGTATGATGTAGAAAATTTCACATTTTCTCAATCTTACAATCAGGTAGAGCGTCATGATTATGAAGTAGAAGATTATGTAGACGAGCAATCTAACTCTGCAGTAAACTATGCCTATACATTTCAGCCAAAAGAAATCGTTCCGTTCAAGCAGACGAAGTTCATGAAGAAGAGCGAGTATTGGAAGTTGTTGAGTGATTTTAATTTTAATTACCTGCCATCTAATATTTCCTTTAATTCGAATATTTTAAGACAGAGTAACCGTCAGCAATTTAGAGAAGTTGAGGTCGCAGGAATTGGTCTGGATCCTTTGTACAGAAGAAACTTTGCTTTCAACTATCAATACGGATTTGGTTTTAATTTGACAAAATCATTAAAATTAAATTATACAGCGGCATCAAATAATATTGTTAGAAACTTCCTGAACGATGATAACTCGCCAAAAGAAGATTTCAATATTTGGGATGACTATTTTGATATTGGAACTCCAAATCAACATTTGCAGCAATTGGTGCTCAACTATGATATACCAATCAACAAAATTCCGGTTTTTAGTTTTGTAAAAGCAACGTATTCGTATACGGCAGATTACAGCTGGAACCGCGCATCGACTGCGTTTTCTGAATATGAAGCCGAAAATCCGGATGGATCGACCACTTTGTATGATTTAGGAAATACAATTCAAAATGCTAATTCTAATACCTTGAGTACAACTTTCAATATGAATACGTTGTATAAATATTTGGGATTAACGCCAGGGTCAAAATCAGCCGCAAAAGCAAAACCGGCAGCGCCGCCAAAACCAGGAGAAAAAATTGTCAACACGGCAAAACCAGTTACCAGCAGCAGTCCGTTTTATGATGGTTTGATTGGAGTTTTGACCAGCGTTAAAAATATTCAGGTGAATTACACTAAAAACAGCGGAACAGTTTTGCCAGGATATACGCCTGGTGTTGGTTTCTTTGGAACATCAAGACCAACTCTGGGATTTGTTTTTGGAAGTCAGGACGATATACGTTACGAAGCAGCTAAAAGAGGCTGGCTGACAGATTATCAGGATTTCAATCAGAATTTTACGCAGGTAACCAATAAATTATTGAAAATTACAGCAAATGTTGATTTGTTTCCAGATCTGAAAATTGATTTAAATATGGATCGCGCTTATTCTGAAAATTCATCAGAACAATTTAGTGTTGATCAGGCAACGGGCGAATATCTGCCATTGTCTCCATATACTTATGGAATGTTCTCCATTTCGACGGTCTTAATTAAAACGGCCTTCTCGCCAAGTAGTGAAACGGAGTCTGCAGCATTTGATGAATTTAGAAATAATCGTTTGGTGATCGCAGATCGTCTTGCAGCAGAGCGTTATGGTGCAGGAGCTGCTATTCCGAGATATGGAGATGCAAATAACCCGATTCCGGCAGAAACAGATCCTAACTATAAAGTATATGTTTCGAATGTAGGTTATCCTATAGGATTTACAAAAAGCAATCAGGCTGTTTTACTGCCGGCATTTATGGCTGCCTATACAGGAAGTGATGCATCTGGAAGTTCGACAGACATTTTTAGAAGTTTCCCAATTCCAAACTGGAGTGTGAAGTACAATGGTCTAATGCGCTATAAATATTTTAAAGATAAGTTCAAGCGTTTTTCATTACAGCATAATTACAGAGCATCATATACGATCAATCAGTTCAGATCGAATTTTGACTATATGCAAACGCCGGAAGGACAAGATGTGAATACCAATTTCTTCAATAAAACCATCATGTCAAATGTCAATTTAGTGGAGCAATTTAGTCCTTTGGTTCGCGTTGATTTCGAGCTTAAAAGTTCTTTACGAGTGCTTACCGAGATTAAGAAAGACAGAGCGTTGTCTATGAGTTTTGATAATAATTTATTGACAGAGGTAAAAGGAATGGAATATGTTGTGGGTCTGGGATACCGCTTTAAAGACGTTATTTTCTCTTCGAGACTTGCTGATAACCCAACGGGAATTATCAAAAGTGATATTAACATCAAAGCAGATTTCTCTTTTAGAAACAACGAAACATTGGTGCGCTATTTAGATTATGACAACAATCAATTGGCAGCAGGTCAAAATATATGGTCGCTAAAATTAACTGCCGATTATTCATTTAGTAAAAACCTTACCGCTATTTTCTATTACGATCACTCGTTCTCAAAAGCAGTAATTTCGACATCATTCCCTCTGACGAATATCAGATCAGGATTCACGCTTCGTTATAATTTCGGAAATTAATTTTTAGTTCTAAACTAAATTTCATTAGAAGATTATTACATTTGTGATATAATTATTAAAAAATCAATTTTCAAACATAGTATTATGAGCATACCATCAAATTTAAAGTACACAAAAGATCACGAATGGGTTAGCATCGAAGGAGATGTTGCAACTGTAGGAATTACTCATTTTGCACAAAAAGAATTGGGAGATATCGTGTATGTTGAAGTAGAAACTTTAGATCAGACACTAGATAAAGATGAAGTTTTTGGAACAGTTGAGGCTGTAAAAACAGTATCTGATTTGTTTTTGCCTCTAACAGGTGAAATTATTGCTTTTAATGAGAGCTTGGAAAGCGCACCAGAAACTGTAAACTCTGATCCTTACGGAGCAGGATGGATGATCAAAATAAAAATTGCAGACGCATCAGAAATAGATTCATTATTATCTGACGAAGCTTATAAAGAACTTATCGGTGCCTAAACAACTGCTCTTACTTTGGGCAATTGTTTGTTCAGGTATCATTACTTATTTTTGTCTGACAGATTCTAGTAATATCCCTGCTATCAGCATCCCGAATATTGACAAAATTGTTCATTTTTGTTTTCACTTCGGATTTACAATTTCCTGGATTTTGTTTTTCAAAAAAGAGCTTAAAGGAAAAGCACCAGATGATTATAAAGCCTATTTTATTTCGTTTATATTTTCGGTATTTTTTGGAATAACCATAGAAGTGCTTCAAAGTGTTTTAACCACCACAAGAGCAGCAGATGTAATTGACATTCTTGCCAATACAATTGGAGCTTTGGTTGGAGTTTTTACTGCAATCGCTTTAAAGAAACAAATCGATAAAATATAAGAATATATTGACCCACTTCGGTGGGTTTTTTATTACCAGAAAATGAAGCCTTAAAAAGAGTGCATTTTTCTCAATTTAAAATGTATTTTTGTCCCAACTTAAGGCAATCCGAAATCATGAATGTTAAACAATATTTAGATTCAACTTACTTAAAAACAGCTTCTCAGGCCGGACTTTCAGATTCCGAGAATACGCTTGTTGTTGAAAAAGCTATTTCAGAAGCCATTCAGGAAAATTTTAAGTTGATTATGATTCGTCCTGAATATGTAACATTGGCGAAGGAAATGATCGTTAAAGCGAATTCTACCTTACTTGTGGGTACCGTAATAGATTTTCCCGAAGGTACATCAGATTTAGAATGTAAATTGAAAGAAGCCAATAAAGCAATAGAAGACGGAGCAGATGATCTCGATTTTGTTTGCAATTACGAAGCTTTTAAAGAGGGCAATATTGCTCTTGTAAAACAGGAAATCCTAGTTGGAACGCAAATTGGTCTTGCCAGCAATAAAACTGTAAAATGGATTATTGAAATTGCGGCTTTAAATGATAAACAAATTATCCAGCTTTCGGCTTTGATAAAAAATGTAGTAATTTCAAATTTTAAAGAAGAAAACTACGCCTCTGTTTTTGTAAAAACGTCAACCGGATTTTATAAAACCCATAACGATTTGCCAAACGGAGCCACCATTCCTGCCATAATAATGATGTTAGAAAATGCATCACCTCTGCCGGTTAAAGCTGCCGGAGGAATAAAATCCTATAATGATGCTGTAGAAATGATTCGTTTAGGAGTCAAGCGCATTGGGACTTCGGCTGCAAAAGCAATTGCAGATGGAGGAAATACCACAAATCAATATTAAATGAAAACCAAAATTTACGTGAATAAGTTTTTTTTATCTTTTGCTTTAACATTATCTGCCTTATTTGTTTTCTCTCAGGAAAATAATTCAATTAAGCCTGGTTTTACTGCCGAACAATTTCCCGTTTTTCCAAACTGCGAAAACTTGCAATCTAAAAAATTGGAGGATTGTTTTTATAAAGAAGTGCAGGATTTTGTATTTCAAAATTTTGAAGTACCGGAAAATTTAAAACAAGCCAATTATAAAGGTGAGGTAAGAGTACTTTTTGAAGTAGAGGCGACTGGTGAATTTAAAGTGATTTATGTAAATTCCGGAAATGATGCTTTGTCTGAAGAAGCCAAACGTGTATTTGCAAAATTTCCGAAAATAAAACCTTCTACTTACAATGGAAAACCTACCTATTCAAAATATACCATTTCGATTGATATTCCGCTAAAAAGTGCCGATCAAATTGCATCAGAAGCTTTGGCGGCCGCACAAATTTTAAAACCAATCGAAAAGCCAATGACAGAACTCGATAGTATTTTATATAAAAAATACAATAATCCGGAGTTTGAAAGTCATTTGAATATTCCGTTTTCTCATAGTTATTACGCCCAGTTTGATGGCGCGATGAATCAGGTAGGGAGCAATAATCATACGGCATCTAAGCCCTATACGTATGCTGAAGTTTCGAAATATTATAATTTAAAAGCGGTAAATGAATCCCTTCAAAAAAAGACTTCGGGTTGGTTGGGAAGAAAATTTTGGAATGAAAATCTGGTTCAGATTCAGGGAGAAGACTATTGGCTGGCTCTAAATCCTATTTTAGATTTACAAATGGGTAAAGCGTCAGATTTAAAAAATTCTTATACGTATGTGAACACACGTGCGCTAAATTTTAGAGGAGGTTTAGGAAAACAAATTAATTTCACTACCACAATTTTTGAAAGTCAGGGACGATTTGCCGGTTATTATAATGCTTATGCTGAGACGCTGAAACCTTCAGGAGGAAATCCGGCAATTATTCCGGGAATGGGAATTGCAAAACGTTTTAAAACCGATTCGTATGATTTTCCTTTAGCGGAAGCTAATATTACCTACGCGCCAAGCGAAATTTTTGATTTGCAGTTAGGGTATGGAAGGAATTTTATTGGTGACGGTTACCGCTCTCTACTTGAAAGTGACGGAGCAAGTCCTTATCCTTATTTTAAAATCAATACCACATTCTGGAAAATTAAATATACCAATACTTACATGTGGCTGAAAGATGTTCGCCCGGATGTAACTGTTGAAAGAACGTATGCTACCAAATTTATGGCAAATCATTACTTAAGCTGGAATGTTTCGAACAAACTCAATTTAGGTTTCTTTGAGTCTGTAGTCTGGACAGATACCAACAACAGAGGTTTTGATATTAATTTTGTAAATCCGATTATTTTTTATCGTTCGGTAGAATTTGCATCTTCGTCAAGAAGCGGAAATGCACTTTTGGGAGTTACTTCAAAGTACAAATGGAACAATAATGTGAATTTGTATGCGCAGTTTTTGTTAGATGAATTTTCATTGGGAGATGTAAAAGAAGGAAATAACAGCTGGAAAAATAAATTTGGCTATCAATTGGGAGCAAAATATTTTAACGCTTTCAACGTAAAGGATTTATTACTACAGTTAGAATACAATCATGTTCGTCCGTATGTGTATTCCCATAGTGCGGTGATCACCAATTACGGGCACAATAATCAAAGCATTGGGCATCAGTGGGGTGGAAACTTTGATGAGGTGGTTGCAATCGGTCGTTATCATAAAGGGCGTTACTTTGCCGATGCCAAATTTACAATTGGAAAAAGAGGTTTAGATTTTGATACCGCAGAAGATGGTTTTAATTACGGAGGTAATATTTATAAAAGTTATGATGTCAACCGCCCGTATGATTCTGGAGTAAAAGTAGGTCAGGGAAATAGAACAAATGTTTTTATAGCCGATGTTCAGGCCGGATATCTCATTAATCCAATGACCAATTTGAAATTGTATGGAAGCTTTTTATACCGAAATTTTGATCCGACACAAGAAACAGTGACCACTTTTAAACAAAGTACAACCTGGTTTACGATCGGTTTGCGCTCTGATATCTTTAATTGGTATTTTGATTATTAGTCTATTTAATAAGATTTTTCGAAATAATACTGCTAAAGATATACAAGTCCTTATTCTGTAACGGTTTTATTGAAAAAATCTAATTTTATTGGGTTAAATTCTACAATCTAATTTGTACATTTGCACCACTCAAAAAAATATACAAATAATTACCGTATTGAACGCTACTAAAAATACAATTTCACTAAAATCAATATTTACCGATTTCAAAGAGATTACAAAGGCTGGTTTGGCGATCAGTGTATTGTTTTCTTCTATTGCCGGTTATTTATTAGGAGTCAATGGAGAACATCCTTTTAAATGGAGTGTATTAATAGTTTTGATGATTGGCGGTTATTGTATGGTTGGAGCTTCAAACGCATTCAATCAGGTTATAGAAAAAGATATCGATTCTCTAATGGATCGAACCAAAAATCGTCCGGTTCCTTCGGGGCGAATGTCACCCAAAATGGCTTTGTTTGTAGCAAGTTTGCTTACCGTAATTGGTATTGCATTGCTGTATACGATTAATGCGAAGTCGGCCATGTTTGCTGCAATTTCAATATTTTTATATACGAGCGTTTATACTCCCTTAAAAACGGTAACTTCGTTATCTGTATTTGTGGGAGCTTTTCCTGGTGCTATTCCATTTATGTTAGGATGGGTTGCGGCCACAGGAGAATTTGGTATTGAAGCTGGAACGTTGTTTTTAATTCAGTTTTTTTGGCAATTTCCGCATTTTTGGTCAATAGGCTGGTTTTTGTATGAAGACTATGAAAAAGCGGGAATTTTTATGCTGCCAACCGGAAAGAAAGACAGAAAGACCGCTTTGCAGGTTATATTATATACAGTTTGGCTTATTATAGCTTCATTGTTGCCGGCTTTAGGATTTACAGGGCAGTTGTTCATTACGCCAATCGCTTCTGTTTTAGTTCTGCTGTTAGGGCTTTGGATGTTGTTTTATGCTGTACGTTTGTATCAGCTTAGAACCCCAAAAGCCGCGAGAACATTAATGTTGGTAAGTGTTTCGTATATATCCTTACTGCAAATTGTATTTATAGTTGATAAATTTTTAAGATAGTTATGGAAATGACAATGACAACAAGTGAGGAACAAGTAAGAAAATCAAAATCAGCAAAACTGATTTTGTTGTTCGCAATGGTGAGTATGACCATGATGTTTGCCGGACTTACAAGTGCATTCGTAGTAAGTAAATCAAGAGCCGACTGGTTGAAGAATTTTGAATTACCAACTGCTTTTTATTACAGTACAGCTGTAATTGTTGGCTGTAGTATTACTTTTTACCTGGCAAAAAAAGCCATTCAGAAAAACAATCGAAGTGCTACAACCGGATTTCTTTTAGGAACACTCGCATTGGGAATTTTGTTTGTAATTTTGCAATTTAAGGGCTTTGCGCAAATTGTTGAAAGTGGTTATTATTTTACAGGAGAAGGTAGCTCTATTACTACAACTTTTTTGTACGTGGTAACAGTGACGCACTTATTGCACCTGGCAGGAGGATTAATTTCACTTTTAATTATAATTTATAATCATTTTAAACAAAAATACAATTCGACTCAAACTCTTGGTATAGAACTAGGTGCGATGTATTGGCATTTTTTAGATTTATTATGGTTATATTTATTTTTATTTTTATATTTCTTTAAATAAGAAAAAAACGTAAATTTGGGAACTTTTTAACGAATATCTTTTATGGAAGCGACAGTTACAACTGCAAACAACGACGAAAAAACTTGGGGAGGCGGTCATGAGATCCAGCCATTAGGGTCAAGTTATGGTAAAATGATGATGTGGTTTTTTATCGTATCAGATGCCTTGACATTCTCAGGATTCTTAGGGGCATATGGTTTTTCTAGATTTAAATTTATCGAAACCTGGCCATTGGCTGATGAAGTGTTTACTCACTTTCCTTTTATGCATGGTGTTTCGGCTCCTATGTATTATGTTGCCTTAATGACCTTTATTTTGATTTTCTCATCTGTAACGATGGTTTTGGCTGTTGACGCTGGTCACCAATTGAAAAAAACTAAAGTTGCAATTTATATGTTCTTAACCATTATTGGAGGTTTTATCTTCGTGGGGTCTCAGGCCTGGGAGTGGAAAAACTTCATTAAAGGAGAATATGGAGCAGTTGAAACAACAGGAGGAAGTCTGTTACAATTCGTTGATAAAGACGGAAAAAGAGTTGCGCTTGCAGATTTTGCAGTAAAATTACCGGAACAAAGAGAAGCTTTGACAAGAAGCAAAACAACTTGGTTCATGGAAGATGCTCAATCTTTGCCAACTTATACTGTAGCTGAAGTTCAGGCCGGTTTTAAAGCACATCCTGAAGTATTAGTAAGAACAGAAACACTTACAGCTGCAAAGAAGAAAACAGTTTTAACAAGAGCAGAATCTGAGCTTCGTTTAAGCCAGGCAAAATATGTTGTTGAAGGTGCAAACCTAATTAGAAATGAGTACGGTAATAAATTATTTGCTGATTTCTTTTTCTTCATCACAGGATTCCACGGATTCCACGTATTTTCTGGAGTTATCATTAATATCATTATTTTCTTTAATGTATTATTAGGAACTTATGAAAAAAGAAGAAGCTACGAAATGGTGGAAAAAGTTGGTTTATACTGGCACTTTGTAGATTTAGTTTGGGTATTCGTATTTACAGTTTTCTACTTAGTTTAATTTTAGATTTTAATTATTATGTCACACGAGCACGTATCAAATACAAAAAGAATCTGGTTTGTTTTTGGATTATTATCCTTAGTAACTACTGTAGAAGTTATTCTTGGTATTGTTAAACCAGCATCATTAGAATTTAATCATTTTATCGGTTTGAACTTATTGAACTGGATATTTTATATCCTTACAATATTCAAAGCATATTATATAGTATGGGCATTTATGCACATGGAAGGTGAAAAAAGCAGCCTTAGATGGTCAGTTGTTTCTCCGGTTATTTTCCTAGTTTTATATTTATTGTTTATTCTATTGACAGAAGGACATTATATTTATGGGGTTTTTAAAGATTCTACTATTAAATGGAATTTTTAACATGATATTAATTCGAAAAGAAGCTCCGTTTTGCGGAGCTTTTTTTATTTTTGTACTTCAATAACTTCCGTTAAAACAATGAAAAAAAATATAGTTCTTTTTGTACTTTTTGTTTTGCCAATTGTAGCCTATTTGTTTTTTGCTTCTGGTGTAAATAGTTTCACAACACTTCCTGTAATTACACCAAAAATCGCCGATTTTGGAGATTGGAAATCTCTGGACGGCAAAAAAGTTTCTCTCGATAAAAAAATTACTGTTCTTGGATTTTCGGGTTCTGATATTCTAAACAATAGAGGAAACCTCTTTAATCTGAATGAAAAAATCTATAAACGTTACTATGAATTTGAAGATCTTCAGTTTGTAATAGTTTGTCCTGTGGGAACAGAAGCTGAAGCCCAAAAGGTTCTGGATGCACTTAAACCTTTTACAGATGTGAGGGGATGGAATTTTGTTTTTGCTCCTCCTACAGAAATTGAAACTTTTTACAAGCAATTGCATTTAAAGGGAAAACTGGATAAAAACCTTGGCACTCCAAATGTTTATATCGTAGATAAGGAAAGAAACCTGAGAGGACGAAAAGATAAAGATGAATACAAGGAAGGTTACAGTACTTTTCACCCTTCAGAATTGAGCAATGAAATGCTGGATGATTTTAAAATCATTTTGTATGAATATCGTGCCGCTCTAAAAAAGAACCACAACGCCACAAAACAACTTTAATCGCTATATCATGTTTAAAAATAAATCGTATATCGGAATTTCGTTTATTATTTTAATCTTCGGAATTTACGCTGTTCCTAAAATTGTGGACAGAATTAAAAATGGTGAAGTGGTTAAAGGAAATCGTTTGGATAATGTTGATTCGAAAAATGCTAAAGCAGATGGAAAATTATTAACAATTGGTCCGGCTCCGAAGTTTGAATTAACCAATCAGGACAATGTTAAAATGTCAAATGAGACTTACAAAGGCAAAGTGTATGTTTTAGAATTTTTCTTTACGACCTGTCCTTCAATTTGCCCAAAAATGAATTTGAGCATGCTGGAAATTGAGAAAACTTTTTTTGGAAATCCTAATTTCGGAATTGTTTCTATTACCATAGATCCTGCTCATGATACGCCAAAAGTTCTAAAAGATCATGCTAAATTATTGGGAGTAAAATCATCTACCTGGAATTTCTTAACCGGAGATAAAGCGACTATTATGGATCTGTCTAATAAAGGATTTAATCTGTATGCAGGACAAAACTCAAAAGTAAGCGGGGGCTTTGAACATTCTGGTTTATTTGCCCTGATTGATAAAGAAGGAAACATTCGTTGTAGAAAAGATGAATTTGGAAACCCGACCATTTATTATGACGGACTTGATAAAAAAGGAGTAAGAGACATTCAGGAAGATATTAAAATATTATTAGAAGAATAAAAAATGGAAGACAATACATTAGAAAAAAAATTCAGCAAGTTTATAATTGCCGTCTCAATAATAATTCCGGTTGTAGTAGCTATCTTGTTTGGCGTTAAACTAAAAGATCTTGGATATAATGTTGAGCCGCTTTCATTTTTACCGCCTATTTATGCAACAACGAATGGTATAACAGCAATTGTTTTAGTTTTGGGTGTAATAGCGATTAAAAACGGAAAGCAAAAACTGCATGAGCGTCTTATGACTTTTGCAATTGCGTTATCGGTTGCCTTTCTGGTAATGTATGTAGCTTACCATATGACGTCAGATTCTACTAAATTTGGAGGAGAAGGTATCATACGTTATGCTTACTTTTTTATTTTAGTAACCCATATATTATTATCTATAGCCATTATTCCTTTAGTATTAATCACATACGTTAGAGCTCTTGCGCAAAGATTTGACAGACATAGAAAAATAGCAAGAATTACGTTTCCCCTTTGGTTGTATGTTGCGGTTACGGGTGTTGTAGTTTACTTAATGATATCTCCTTATTATGCTTAAAATAGAAAATAGAACAACGAATAAAGAAAATATATTGCCTGATGAAAAAAGCCGAATTTCGAAGTTTTTCTCAGCTAAATATTTCTACATCCTCTTCTCGATATTCTTTTCTCTTGCTGCAAATGCACAATGCGCAATGTGTCGGGCGGCTCTGTCCGGAGATTCGAATGTGAAAAAGGCAGAAGCTGTTAATAACGGAATTGTCTATTTGATGGTCATTCCGTATTTGTTAGTCGCCGTTATTGGTTACTTGATTTATAGAATGTATCAGTCTAAAAAGAAAAAAGCAGAATAATAATTATTCTGCTTTTTTTGTGTATTTAATTTGCAATTAAATTAAGTAGGATTATATTTGTTAAAAATATTTCTATTTAATTTCGGTATGAAAAATAATATCTTAAAAAAAACTTTTTTTAGGTTTAATGTGTTCTTCTTTTTATTTCTTCTGATTAGTTGCTCTTCTATACTTGCGCAAGAGTCATTATCCAATAAAGAAGAAAAAAAATTATATGAATATCTTCATAATGGGTTCAATTTTTTTGTACAAAATAAGACCAAAGAGGCACTACATGAGTATAAGAAAGCGCTAAAAATCGATCCAAACAATCATAATGCTTATTACAATAGTGGACTTTTATATGCTAAAACGAAGCAATTTGATGAGGCTATTTCTACTGTAAATAAGGCATTATTAAATTGTAAAGAAGATTTAGGAAGTTTTTATCGGTTAAAAGCTAATTGCTTCTCAGATATGGGAAGATATACTGAAGCCCTGCCTTTATTTTTTAAGGATTTAGAAGGAGGTTCTAAAGATAGTTTAAACGTAAATTATAATGTTGGCTATACTTATTTTATGCTTAAAGATTATAAAAATGCACTATTCTATTTGAATAAATTTATTGAGAGAAAACCTTTAAATGATCGCCAATATAAGGAAGCATACTTTTATATAGGTAATTGTTATATGGAATTAAGGGATTGTAGAAATGCAATTCAATATTATGATTTAGCTTTAGCTGATAATAAATTGTTTAGGTGTTACTATAATAAAGCAGAAGCTTTATCGCAGTTAAAAAGAAATGAGGAGGCTATTGCCACAATTACTGAAGGAATAAATAATAATCCTGACAAGGAAATACTGTATCATAAGAGATATCAGATATACAGAGATATAAAAGAGAAAGATAAATCTTTTGAAGATTTAAAAAAAGCATATTCCATTAATCCAAATGAGCCTGATGTATTATTTGATATGGGAACATACTATTCCGAAGATAATAGAATGGATGATGCGATAAAATGCTATCATAGATGTATTTCACTAAATCAAAATTTGATTGGGTCATATAATAACCTTGCGAACATTTATAATGACAACAAATTACGATCAGATAGTGCTGAATTTTATCATAAAAAGGCCATCGATTTAGCTCCTGACAGAGGTTCGTCCTATTATAATTTTGCTAATTATTACAGAAATATTGATCAATACGATCAAGCAATAGCATTATATAAAATAGCAATAGAAAAAACTCCTGATTTAAGCATTGCGTACACGAATATGGGCATCGCATATTCTTTAAAAAAAGATATAGGACAAGCAATTAAGTGCGTGTAGAAAGCAGTTGAAATAAGTCCTGAAGATAGTGGAAAATTATGGTTTGCTGGCCTCATTGTATTTTGATAAGTTAGATTATAAGAATACTATCGTTTTTGCAACTAAAGCATTACGGCTAAGCAAGAAAAATGTATCTACCAATGAAGTTTTGAGGTTGAGAGCTGTAAGCAGGCAAATTTTGGGTGATTATAAAAATGCATTATATGATTATTTAGAAATTTTTTCATCTTATGATTTGACTCAAAAGAATAAAGCTTCAGATATATTGTCAAATATTGGATATTGTTATTTGGAAGATGATGAATTGCAAAATTCTCTAAAATATTTTAATGAAGCTGTTGCTTCGTCTCCAGAAATCGATCAGTTAATTGGTTTGTTTACAGTGCAGTATCTGCTACAGGATAAAATGGGTTATCGCAAAACATTAGCTCAGGCTATAGAGGTTGAGCCAAAACTTAAACAAGGTTATAAAGGAGTTGAAAAGTTAGAAGAGGACGGCTATTTTTATACTGAAAAGCACAAAAAAGTGCTAAAAAAAATCTTAACACCTTAATGTAAACAACAAAAAACTATAATTAATTGTTTAGCTATCCAAATCTTGATAGCTAAACAATTACCTGTTTTATTTCAATCCATCAACCGAAACATTCACGGTTCCGTTTATTTTAATAAAGGCTATTATTGCCTGATTCGTTAGCTGAATTTTATCGAACTGAATATCTTCCATTTTTCCGTTTACAAAAACGCCAGGAAGTGGAGAGTAATTTTTAAGATAGGCCGCCATACTTTTTTTGCCTTCTTCTAAATTAGGCTGAATCGAGTAGCGGCAGCTTTCTTCCATTTTTCTTAAAATATAACCCTGACCCAACCAGCTGGCCGTTCGCATTAACTTACTTTTGGTATCTAAAACGTAATCTAGTTTTTCAAAATAAATTTCTTTTGTTTGAGAATTGTATTGCGGAAATCCGTTTAAATAAAGTGTTCCGTTTATAGAACCCAAAACATCAAGTGCAATCACCATTTTGCCATCTTTATGCCAGATAGAGACATTTTTTACCGTTACTTTTTTCCTTCCGGATCCAAATTCTTGTCCGGCAAAATTTTTGGTCATAATTTTTGAAGCATCAAGGTAAGTTGAAATAGCAGCTATATTGGCTGAAATTTGGTTTGGAATCTTAGCTACAGGTTTCAATACAATTTTACTGGCATTGAATCTCGATTCGGGTTGTTTGCCTACAATTGTTTCCATATTGCATTTCATTCCCATATCGAGTAAAAACAAATCGTTCTTAAGCTTTGCGTTGGTCGAATAGACCTCTACAGGAACAATTCGTAACCAGCTTTCATAAGTGTCACTCATTTGAAACGGGGTACAAATTTTTTCTAAAGCAGTTAAAACGTTTGGTTTAAAATCCATAGATTTTTCGATGGCTTCGTCAATCTTTTTTTCGATTTTCGATTTAAATATAGAAATCGCCGGATTTACCAAATAGGTGATCGGCATACTTTTTCCAAAAACCATCATAGTTGGGCTTTCACTCCAGTCTAATGATTTAAATTCTGTTTTAGTATTTAATTTCCAATTCGTCAAAGCCACTTCACTCGATAAAGTAATGACGCCGTTTAGATTAAATTCTCTAACATCGTAAAGTTCGACTCCGAGCTTTTTGGTACCAATGCGGTATTTAACTGTAGCCTTTAAAGATAAAATTGTTTTAATTTTTTTATCGGGATTGGCAGGGTCATTTTGAATTTTTATAGGAGCCTGTTTCCATATTTTCATTTCAATATCATCATCTTCGATATTGTTGTCTTCATAAATTAAGCCGTTCAATAAAGAATTCGTTTGATTTTGAATATCACTCAGCTTTACAGTAATGGGTAAATTAATAAAGGAAGGATTTGCATCATAAACCAACGGACTTGCATCATCTGGTTCTGGTTTTAGCGTTTCTAATTTTTGAGTTGTAGAACAGCTGTTTAACGCCGTAAGTGCTATAAATAAAGAGATAAAAGAAAAAAATTTCATTATTATGATTTTTTTAAGTGCAACAAAATTAAGAAAACAATTATATTATCTTAAAAAAGTGTAACATTTGATTGAGTATTGAGTCTTATTCAAAGAACCAAACGCATTTATTAACTTTTTCTTATCATAAATTACTTAATAAAAACGTTATTATTGTTTTAAAATTTAACGATATCATGATCGAAATCAAAGATTTACACAAGTCCTATAAAATGGGAAGTTCTCAACTGCATGTGTTAAAGGGAATTAATTTTAATATTGAAGAAGGTGAATTAGTAGCCATTATGGGATCTTCGGGTTCTGGAAAGTCTACGCTTTTAAATATTTTAGGAATTCTGGACGAGGCTGATTCTGGTAGTTATATTTTAGACAAAACTCCAATTAAAAACTTAAACGAAACGATAGCTTCAAAATATCGAAATAAGTTTTTAGGATTCGTGTTTCAATCATTCAATCTAATCAATTACAAAACGGCGCTCGATAACGTGGCAATGCCGTTGTATTATCAAGGTGTTAAACGTAAGGAACGTTACGAAATCGCCTTAAAGTATTTAGAAAAAGTGGGTCTTGGTTCGCATTCCCATCATTTACCAAATGAACTTTCCGGAGGTCAGAAACAACGTGTTGCTATTGCCAGAGCGTTAGCTTCAAATCCGAAAGTTTTATTGGCCGATGAGCCAACAGGAGCTTTGGATACTAAAACGTCTTATGAAGTTATGGAACTTATTCAGGGTATTAATGACGAAGGTAAAACGATACTAATCGTTACTCACGAGCCTGATATTGCCGCTATGTGCAAAAGAAATGTGGTCCTGAAAGACGGATTAATTATCGACGATAAAATGGTAGAACAAGTTAGAGCTTCAGCATATGTTTAATATTGAACGTTGGCAGGAAATTTTTGAGGCGATTTCTAAAAACAGGCTCAGAACTTTTTTAACCGGAATATCGGTAGCATCGGGAATTTTTATTTTGGTGATTTTGCTTGGTGCGGGTAAAGGGCTCCAAAACGGAATTGAAAAACAATTTGAGCGTGATGCCGCCGGCCTTATTGAAGTTTGGTCCGGAACGACCACAAAAGAATACAAGGGATTAAATCCGGGAAGACAAATACAATTTAGAAATAGTGATTATACACAATCTGTACAGAAGTTTGAAGATAAACTAGATTTGCGCGCTGCTACCTACAATTTTTGGGGCGGTGCATTTTCGTATGGAAAAGAATCCGGAAGTTATCAATATAGGGGAGTAGATCCTGATTATGCTGCTGTAGAAAATATTACAATTGTTGAAGGTCGTTTTGTGAATGCAAAAGATTTGGAAAACAACGAAAAAGTAGCCGTTATTGGAATGAAAGTGAAACTGGATTTGTTTAAGGACAAAGACGCTTTAGGCAAAATATTTTCGATCAATAATATCAATTTTAAAGTAATTGGTGTCTTTACAGATCCTGGAGGAGAAAGAGAAGAAACGAGGGCTTATTTGCCTAAAACGACCGTTCAGAGAGCTTTTGGCGGCGGAGATAAAATTAGTAACTTGTTTTTTACTTTAAAAAAGACAAATGATTATGATGAAGCATTAGCACAATCTGAAAAATTTACACAAGATTTAAAAGCATTATTAAGAAGTAAAAATGTAGTGGCTCCAGACGATGACGGCGGATTAAACGCTTACAATTCTGTAAAAGATGCCAAACAGTTTTACGATTTAAACCTTTACATTCGATTGTTTTTTTGGTGGGTGGGGATTTGTACTATTATTGCCGGTGTGGTAGGTGTTAGTAATATCATGCTTATCATTGTAAAAGAAAGAACGAAAGAAATAGGAATTAGAAAAGCACTTGGAGCTTCTCCATTTTCAATAATTTCAATGATACTTCACGAATCTATTTTTATTACCACAATTGCAGGTTTTGTGGGTTTACTGGCCAGTTTGTTATTACTCGAATTTGTTGGGCCAATGGTGCAGAGTGAGTATTTTAGAAATCCTGAAGTCGATTTTAGTGTAGCTTTGACTACACTTGTTTTACTTGTATTTGCTGGTGCATTGGCAGGATTTTTTCCGGCATACAGAGCCGCCAAAATTAAACCTATTGTAGCACTTAGAGACGAATAAATTATGTTTAGAAAAGATAATTGGGACGAGATTTTACAGGCTTTAACGGCCAATGTTTTCAGGACAGTCTTAACTGCTTTTGGCGTATTCTGGGGTATTTTTATCCTGGTTATATTGTTGGCAGCAGGTAAAGGTTTAGAAAACGGAGTAAAAAAGGGTTTTGACGGAATTGCTACCAATACGATGTTTATGTGGAGTCAGACCACTTCAAAAGCCTACAAAGGATTGCCAAAAACCCGACGTTATGATTTTAGAAATAGTGATGTTGCAGCCTTAAAAGCTGCTTTGCCCGATTTATTATATGTGTCTCCCAGAAATCAGTTAGGTGATTTTAACGGTACAAATAACGTAGTACGCGGTACCAAAACTTCTGCCTTTACGATTTATGGCGATTATCCGGAGCTGATCAAACAGCAGCCGATGGATATCATTAGAGGTCGTTTTGTGAACCAACAGGATATTCTTGAAAAACGTAAAGTAGCTGTTATTGGTAAAGGCGTGATCAGTGAATTGTACGGAAAAGAAGAAGAAGCCATTGGTACATATGTAAAAATTAACGGAATTAATTTTATGGTCGTGGGTGTTTACAATTCTAAACAACAAGGAGGAAACGCAGAACAGGAACAGAAAAATATCTTCATACCTTTTACCACTTTTCAGCAAGCCTTTAATTATGGTGATAAAGTAGGATGGATGGCACTTACCGCAAAAGATGAAACTTCTATTACAGAGTTAAAACCAAAGATTTTAGAGTTAATTAAGGGACTGCATTCTATAAATCCGGCAGATGACCGGGCAGTTGGAAATTTTGATTTGTACGAGCAATTCAATAAAGTTCAAAGTTTGTTTAATATCTTACAAATCATTGCTTACTTTGTGGGAACGCTGGTGTTGATTTCTGGTGTTATCGGAATTTCAAATATCATGCTAATTGTAGTTAAAGAGCGTACAAAAGAAATTGGAATTCGCAGAGCGCTGGGAGCAACTCCGGCATCTATTCGCGGTCAGATTTTGTCAGAATCGATTTTTTTAACCATCATTTCAGGAATGTTAGGCATTGCAGTAGCAACCGGAATTATTGCGATTTTAAACATGGTCCTCGATTCTATGCCAGCAAATAATGATACCATGTTTGCCAATCCAAGCGTAGATTTGGGTGTTGTATTTGTGGCCCTGTTAATATTAGTAGGATCTGGTTTGCTGGCAGGATTTATACCTGCTCAAATTGCCATAAGTGTAAAGCCTGTAGACGCTTTACGAACAGAATAAATTATCAATCAAAAATATAATCGATTAAACCAAAACAAAATGAAAAAAGGAGTAACCGTAACCATTTTAATCTTTATCGCTATCGTTTTCTTCGGTGCGCTTTATTATTTGTATGCAAAAAATCAAGAGTCTCCCATAATTTACAAGACAGAAAAAGCAGAGATTAAAACAATCGTAAAAAACACTATTGCGACCGGTAACATTCAGCCTGATGAAGAAGTTCTAATCAAACCCAACATTTCAGGTATTATTGAGCAGGTCTACATCAAAGCAGGAGAAAAAATTAAAGCAGGCGATATGATTGCTAAAATTAGAGTTGTAGCCAACGTATCGAATGTGAGCAGCACTCAAAATCAAGTGCAAACGGCGAAAATTGCATTAGATAATGAGGAAAAGATTTATCAAAGACAGAAAACCTTGTTTGACAAAGATGTAATTTCTGCCAATGACTTTGATGCCGCACAAGTAGCCTACAAACAGGCCAAACAAAATTACCTGGCAGCCAAACAAAATTTAGACATTGTAAAAACAGGAACAACAACTTCGTTAGGAAGTTATGCCAATACATTAATTCGTTCAACGGTAAACGGAATGGTGCTGGCAGTTCCTGTAAAAGTTGGGAATCAGGTTATTGAAAGTAATAATTTTAATGAAGGAACTACCATTGCCAGTGTTGCAGATGTGGGAAGAATGATCTTTATTGGAAAAATAGATGAATCTGAAGTTGGAAAAATAAAAGAAAGAATGCCAATCGAAATTACGGTTGGTGCAATCGAAAATAAAAAGTTCGACGCCTTTTTAACAGATATTGCTCCCAAAGGTGTAGTAGAAAATGGCGCCATTCAGTTTGAAATTAAAGCTTCTTTAGAAAACAGAGATGCAACATTTATCAGAGCCGGTTTGAGCGCCAATGCTTCTATCATATTAGAAAAAGCAGATAAAGTTTTAGCTATTAAAGAATCATTGGTTCAATTTGATAAAAAAACACAAAAACCATACGTAGAAGTAGAAACAGCTCCCCAGAAATTTGAGAGAAGAGATCTTGTTCTTGGTGTAAGTGATGGAATTTATGTTCAAATTAAAAGCGGAATTAAAGCGTCAGATAAAATCAAGATCTGGAATCAGGGTTTGATTACTGAAGGTGAAAAAAAATAATTTGAGCTTATAAAAAGAGTTTTTGGTTTTTAAAAAATGTTAAATTTGTATAGTATCTTTTTGCTATGCTTTCATTCAAAATATATGAAAATAAATAAATATAATAGTCTGTTTTTTGCCTCATTATTTGGTTTGAGTCTTTCGGCTCAAGTTCCGGCTCAGGTTCAGAATCCCGCTCAAACAACGACACAAGCAAAACTATGGACATTAGAAGAATGTGTACGTTATGCATTAGATAATAATATCACAATAAAACTAACCGAGCTGGATGTAAAAAATGCTTTGATTGATAAAAAAGGAGCATTGGGTAATTTCCTTCCTGCCGTTAATGCAAATGCTTCGCATTCCTGGAATATTGGTTTGAACCAAAACATTACAACAGGTTTGCTTGAAAACATGACAACGCAATATTCTTCTATTGGAGCTTCTGTTGGGGTAGATATTTATAAAGGATTACAAAATCAGAACGCATACAGAAGAGCAAAACTTTCTATTGTTGCCTCACAATATCAATTATTGAAAATGCAGGAAGACATTTCGCTGAATGTAGCAAATGCATTTCTGGAAATTCTTTTTAACAAAGAAAATTTAAAAGTTAAAAAAGAGCAGTTAGCCATCGACCAAAAGCGTTTTGCACGATCTGAAGAAATGGTCAATGCCGGTACCATACCACGAGGTGATCTATTTGACTTGAAAGCTACCGTGGCAACAGACCAACAGGCTATTATTGTTGCCGAAAATAATTTGTTGATTTCTAAATTGAGTCTGGCACAACTGTTACAATTAAAAGAATTTGCCGATTTTGATGTTATTGATGATACCAATATGCAAGATGAAAATAATATCATGGCGCAAAGTCCTCTTGATATTTATAATAAGGCAAAAGAAATAAGAACAGATCTAAAACTGGCACAAACCAATCTTGAAATTGCCGAAAAAAATGTGGTAATTGCAAAAGGAGCGTATCAACCAACATTAAGTGCGTTTTATAACTTTAATACAAGAGCAAGTTATTCAGATATAGTGACAGGCTCTACCTTAAATACCGCCAATCCAAGCAGTCAAATTGGTTACGTGCAGGGAACAAATCAGCCTGTACTGCGTGATAATTATTCTTCTGTTCTTGGTAATGCAGCACCAATTTTTGATCAGTTCAACGATAACAAAGGACAATCTTTTGGATTCCAGCTGAGCGTTCCAATTTTCAATGGTTTCTCTGTTCGAAATAATGTAGAAAGAAATAAAGTTAGTTTAGAGAAATCTAAAATAGATTTAGAGCAAAAAAGTTTAGATTTGCAACGTGACGTTTATACCGCTTTTACAGATGCAAAAGGGGCTTTAAATGCATACGAATCATCGACAGTAACATTAGAAGCAAGACAGCAGGCTTACAATTATGCCAAAGAAAAGTACGATGTAGGCTTAATGAATTCATTCGATTTTACACAGGCACAAACCTTGTTAACCAATGCACAGTCTGATGTGATCAGAACAAAATACGATTACATTTTTAAAATAAAAATAATTGAATTCTACTTTGGAATTCCAATTGTTCCAATTATTACAAAATAATTTATTATGTCAAAAAAAACAATTTATTTCTTATTAGGTGGTGCATTGGTACTAATCGCAGCGTTAATTGGTCTTTCGAAAGCGGGAGTTATAGGAAATAAGGATGAAGGAAAAGAAGTAGAAATATCAAAAGTAGAATCTTCTACGATTGTCGAAACCGTTTCTGCAACCGGAAAAATTCAACCTGAAATTGAGGTAAAAATTGCGCCTGAGGTTTCGGGTGAAATTATTTTGCTAAATGTCAAGGAAGGTCAGGTAGTAAAAAAAGGAGATTTGCTGGTCAAAATCAATCCGGATTTATATACTTCGAGCTACAATCGTTCGGTTTCGAATTTATCAGGAACGAAAGCGGGTTTAACGCAGTCTGAAGCCTCTTTTAGAGAAGCAAAAGCCAACTACGAACGTAATAAAACGTTATACGACAAAGGTGTGATCTCAAAATCTGATTGGGATAAAGCCATTGCATCATTTGAAGTAGCAAAAGCAACAAAGCAAAATGCTTATTTTACAGTTCAAAGTGCTTCGGCATCTGTAAATGAAGCCAAAGACAACTTAGGACGTACTACTATTTATGCGCCTGCAGACGGAACTATTTCTGTATTGAATGTCGAACTGGGAGAACGCGTTTTGGGAACCCAGCAAATGGCAGGAACAGAACTTTTAAGGGTTGCAAACCTCAACAATATGGAGGTAGAAGTTGATGTGAATGAAAATGATATTGTAAAAATTAAAATTGGAGACGAAGCCAATGTTGAAGTTGATGCCTACCTGAAAAAGAAATTTAAAGGAACTGTAACCAGTATTTCGAATTCGGCAAGTAGTACTTTGACTTCAGATCAGGTTACTAATTTTAAAGTAAAGGTTCGTATTTTAAAAGAGTCTTACCAGGACTTGTTAGACGGGCAGCCTAAAACCTATTCACCTTTTAGACCAGGAATGACAGCGACTGTTGATATTATTACTAAAACAAAAAGTAACGTTTTGGCGGTGCCTATTAGTGCTGTAGTCGTAAAATCTGACACCACTGCGGTGAAAGATTTTAAAGTAGAAGATCCGAACGAGAAAAAGCCAGCTCCAAAAAGCGATAAAAAATTTGAATGTGTTTTTGTAAAAGTAGGCGATAAAGCTAAAATCAGAATCATTAAAACCGGAATTCAGGATGATACGAATATCGAAGTAACCTCTGGATTAAAAGTAGGAGATGTTGTTATTACAGGCCCTTATACTACAGTGTCTAAAGAATTAAACTCTGGTGATAAAGTGAAGCTTAAAAAAGCGGATGCAGCTAAGAAATAATTGGTAATCCTGCAGGGATTTCAAGCTACCTGATTAAAACTTTTAGTAATATTAAAATATAAATACATTGTCTTTTATTCTCAATATCGAAACGGCCACCAAAAATTGTTCAGTATCTATTGCCAAAAATGGCGAAACCATTTTATGCAAAGAAATCGCTGAAGAAGGTTATTCGCATGCTGAAAAGCTGCACGTTTTTATTGAAGATGTAATTGCAGACTCGGGAATTTCTGTAAATGACCTAGCGGCTGTTGCCGTAAGTCAGGGGCCTGGATCTTACACAGGTTTACGAATTGGGGTTTCTGCAGCCAAAGGATTGTGTTTTGCCTTAAATATTCCACTAATTGCAGTTGATACGCTACAGACCTTAGCTTCGCAGGCACAAGTTTCTGAAGGAAAAATTATTCCAATGCTCGACGCCAGAAGAATGGAAGTATACAGCGAAGTATTTAATGCCGGTTTAGAAGTAGAAAGAGCAATTTTGGCTGAAATAATTACAGAAGAATCTTTTGCTGAATATACCGAAACTGTTTATTTTGTTGGTGATTGTACCGAGAAATGCCAACCTGTTTTAACTAAAGAAAATTTCATTTTTCTGGAAGATATCAAATACCCTTCTGCTGCTGCGATGAGCAAAATCAGTTATGACAAATATCAAAAAAGCGACACTGTAGATGTCGCTTATTTTGAACCGTATTATTTGAAAGATTTTATGATTGCACCTCCATCAAAAAAGCAATAAATTTTATTTTTGAATGGTATAAGGCTGAATGGAAATTCCTGCTTCGTCTAATGCTGTTTTGCAATTTTCTAACGTCTCAGAAAAGACAGCACCATAGTTGGCATTTTTGGCCCACGGACGTACCGCAAAATCGATAGAACTTGCAGATAAATTTTTAACAAAAACCTCTGGTGCCGGATTTTCAAGCACTTTTGGATTTTTCTTTAAAACATCTAATAAAATATCCTTTGCCTTCTTAATATCAGAGTCATAAGAAATAGAAAAAGTTAAATCTGCTTTTCGTTCTCCCTGCATCGAGTAATTTATGATTGTTCCGTTAGACAAAGCACCATTGGGCACAAAAACAGTCTGATTATTTCCAGTTAGCATTTTAGTTACAAAAATCTGAATCTCTACAACGGTTGCAATAACGCCCTGCGCCTCGATTGTATCACCCACTTTAAAAGGTTTAAAAACAATAATCAGCATTCCGCCCGCAAAGTTCGAAAGAGACCCTTGTAAAGACAAACCAACAGCAAGTCCCATGGCACCTAAAATGGCCACAAAAGACGAAGTTTCGATACCGAGTTTTGAAATGAAAGTTACAAACAATAAAATTCGCAATGCCCATATTAAAATGTCTGAAAGGAATTTGGTTAAAGTTGGATCTAAATTTCGTTGAACCATTACCTTTGTAATAATTCTGTTAATCAATCTGATGGCATAAATACCAACAAATAAAATGATAAATGCAGAGATTAATTTTGGAGAATAATCTACTAATACATTAATGAATCTAGTGATATAACCACTAACTTGTTCAGGACTGAGGTTCATATTTTTTGAATAAAAAAACCTTCTCTGTTGAGAAGGTGGATTTGTGGTGCAAATATAAAGATATTTCTTTTATAAGAAACAAGACTTTTCTTTCCTTCTCAATAGAAATGTCAACAATTTAGTCTTCTGGCAATTGAGGTTTTTCGCTTATATCGACTACACTTTCTACAGCTATAGTTTTGTTTTCGTCAGTACCATCACTTAATTTTTCTTTTACAGTTTCAATTACATCACCAATAGTGTCTGACGTTTTTTCAACAAATTCGCTTACAAGATCTCTGGCTTCCTGCGCATATGCTGCGGCACTTTCTAAAACAGGCTCTGCAGCCTCTTTTGCTTTTTCGATATAAGGAGTTGCTGCTTCCCTGGCTTCTTCCAACTTTACTTCAGCCTCAACGGCTAAATCTAAGGTCGTGTCTTTGGCTTTGCCAAATAAATTAGAAAAAAATGATGATACTCCCATGGCTATAATTGATTAGTTTAGAATACAATAATAACTCTTTTTATCATATGGTATTAAATAATTTCCTGAAAGTTAACCGGATAGTATATTTAACAAAAAAGCGCCTCATAAGAGACGCTTTTCATTTTTTATTCGATATTTTTTTATGCATTCAAAGCTTCAACTTTTATACCTTCATCGTTCAGCATACTTTTTAGCATGTTTTCGATTCCGCTTTTTAATGTAAAAGTAGAAGATGGACAACCGCTGCAAGCACCCTGCAAAATTACTTTTACCGTTTTGTCTTCTTCGTTATAAGAATCAAAAGCAATATTTCCACCATCGGCGGCAACTGCAGGTTTTACGTATTCTTCCAGAATATTAATAATTTGTTGAGACGTAACATCTAATTTGTCAAAAGCTTCATCTTTTGTAACATCATTCTTTTTCGTAACTTCGATAAGGCTCTCGTCAAGAACAGTTCCACCGTTCTCAATAAATTGCTTAATAAAAGTTCTCACTTCAAGCGTGATTTCCTGCCAGTCGTTAATGTCGTATTTGGTTACCGAAATATAATTTTCATCAATAAAAACTTCTTTTACATACGGAAATTTGAATAACTCTTTTGCGAGTGGAGAAGAAGCAGTCTGATCGATATTTTTATATTCAACAGCATTTCTGGTTAACATTCTGCTCACAACAAATTTTAGGGCAGCAGGATTTGGAGTAGTTTCTCCATAAACCGTAATAGGCTGTTTTTTTGTTGGGTTTTCTTCAGCTTTTATAATGACACCACCTTTGTCTACAAACGACGCAATTTGTTCTGCAACAGCATCTTTTACATCATCCCACTCTACAATACTGTAGCGTTCTACACCAATAAAGTTTCCTGAAATGTAAACCGTCTTTACAAACGGAAGATAAAATAATTGCTGTGCAAGCGGAGATGCCTGGGCTTCATCTATATTTTTAAATTCAAAATTTTGATTTTGGGTAATGAAATCTTCAAATTCAAACTTTATTATAGTTGGGTTTTGAGTTTCCTTTATAGTGATTTTTGTCATGACTTGTAATTTTTTACAAATTTAGTAAAGTTATTTTCTACTAATAGCTATATTTGGTTTTTTAATATAATAATTAAGACTCTTTTCAAATTAATTGGATTAAATTGTTGGAGTGTGAAATTTATTTGCAGAAATTTGCCTTTATGAAATTTAAAATCAGGGTTTTAGTTATTTTTCTAATCGGATACTGTTATTCTTATTCTCAAGAAGGAATACCGGTTTACTCTGATTATTTATCAGATAATTATTACCTGATTCACCCTTCGATGGCCGGTGCTGCCAATTGCGCCAAAATAAGACTAACCGCCAGAAAGCAATGGTTTGGTCAGGAAGATGCACCTTCACTTCAAACGTTGAGTTTCAACGGAAGAATAGGGGAGCGATCCGGAGCCGGAATTATTGTTTTTAACGATAAAAATGGCTACCATTCTCAAAAGGGAGTAAAGCTTACTTATGCCCACCATATTATGTTTTCGAGAGATGAGATCGATTTAAATCAGCTTTCTTTTGGTATAAGCGGAGGATTGATTCAGAGTCAGTTAGACGAGACCAAATTTGGAGGAAGTTTTGATCCCATTGTTTTCGGGTCGATTCAAAAAGATTCTTATTTCAATGTTGATGTTGGTGCTTCATACAATTATCTTGATTTTTATGCGCATGCAACCGTTCAGGGATTACTTGAAACCAGAAGAGAATTGTATACAGAATATGAAAATGATAATTTAAGAAAGTTTCTTTTGAGCGCAGGATATGTTTTCGGAAAAAGAAATAATATTACCTGGGAACCTTCAATATTGTTTCAATTGTTTGATCAGACAAAAGAAAAATCATTAGACCTAAACTTAAAAGCGTATAAAAACATGGACTTTGGAAGCTTATGGGCTGCATTGTCTTACCGAAGAAGTTTTGATGGTGCTCAATATGGCACTACAAGTGGAGTAGCGGCTCAAAAACTACAATATTTTACGCCTATTGTAGGTGTGAATTTTAAGAATTTCATGTTTGCTTACACCTACTCGCAAGTAACAGGCGATGTAAAATTTGATACTGGTGGCTATCACCAAATTACTTTAGGAATCAATTTATTCTGTAGAAAGGAACGTTACGACTGTAATTGTCCTGCCATTAATTAAACCTTATTATGCTTATAAAATCTGTAAACGGAAAATCACCTTCTATTCCAGAGGATTGTTATGTGGCCGAAAATGCGACTATTGTGGGCGATGTCTCTTTTGGAGATTCATGCAGTGTTTGGTTCAACGCTGTAATTCGCGGCGATGTCAATTTTATTAAAATAGGCAATAAAGTAAACATTCAGGACGGAGCCATTATTCATTGTACCTATCAAAAACACCCAACAGTTATTGGAAATAATGTTTCAATTGGTCATAACGCCATTGTTCACGGCTGTACGATTCATGACAATGTTTTAATAGGAATGGGTGCCATAGTAATGGATAATTGTGTGGTTGAAAGTCATTCGATAATAGCTGCAGGCGCTGTTGTAACACAAAATACAGTAGTAAATTCAGGAAGCATATACGCGGGAGTTCCGGCAAAAAAGGTAAAAGATATCGATCAATCTGACTTTGCAGGAGAAATTGAACGAATCTCCAATAATTATGTAATGTACTCGGGTTGGTTCAAAAATGAAGAATAGCAAGTATAGGATTCGAAAACCAAATTCTAATATAAGAAATTGCAAAAACCAAATTTCAAATTCCAATAGTGTTGAACCTCTGGAATTTGGAATTTTATTTTTTTGGAATTTATAAAAAATCACAAATTGATTCTTTCAAAAAAAGCATTTTTATAACTTTCACTAATCGGAATCCTTTTGTCGCTAATCAAAACCTTATTTTTTTGTATCGATTTTACATGTTTGATATTGATAATGTATGATCTGTGAATTCGCGAAAATCCTTTGCTTGATAATAAGTTTTCGAGTTTGATCAGGCTGATTAAAGTAAGCGTGAATTTATTATCGGTAGTGTAAATTTTTACATAATCTTTTAGTCCTTCTATGAAAAGAATATCGGTAAAATTCATCTTTACATTTTCATATTCGGCTCTGACAAACATAAAATCCTGTTCTAGTTCCGGTGCGCTGGTTTTTTCAGAAATGGCCTGAACCGTCGTACCGGGATTTATAACTTGCTGTGCTCGTACAACCGATTTTAAGAATCGATGAAACGGAATGGGTTTTACCAAATAATCTACAGCTCCAAGATTGAAACCTTCTACGGCATAGTCTGAATAAGCAGTTGTAAAAATAACAAGGGGCTTTTTTTCGATAGTATTTAAAAAATCAATTCCGGAGAAATGTGGCATCTCAATATCCAGAAAAATCAAATCAACATTATTTTGATTGATAAATGAAACGGCATCAATTGCGTTATTAAAAGTGCTAACCAATTCAAGCGTATCCACTTTTCGAACAAAATCTTCTAATAATTCAACAGCAAGAGGTTCATCATCTATAATTACACATTTCATTTTGTTGAAGTATTAGGATTAAAAGTTTGTTTTTGGTTTTCAAAAGTAGTTTTAAACCAGTAAATTAAGTTTTAAAATTATCATAAAATACTTTACGCGGTTGCATTACGAAACACATTTTTAAAACGCCAAGTCATGGGATTTTTTGATTTATGAATAACGTTGTTTAATTTATAGCGGTTTGAATTTTATCTAATTCGAGATTCAAATGCACCCGAAAATATTGATTGTCCTGGGTTATAGTAAGCTTGTGCGCATTAGGATAAAGCAAATCCAGACGATTTTGAATGTTTACCAAACCAATTCCTGAATTTTCCGGATTTTTTACGTAGTTCTCAATGGTGTTTTCGATCCAGAAATCAAGACTATTATCTAAAATAAAAACCTTAATTTTTACGTGAGCCGCACCTTTGTAATCTGTTCCATATTTAAAGGCATTTTCGACAAATGAAATTAGCAAGAGCGGCTCGATAAATTTATTTCGTGTATCGCCATGAACATTAATTACAATATCTTCAATATTATTAAGCCGTAGTTTTTGCAGCTCAATATAATTCTGAATGTAATTGATTTCTTTTTCTAAATCCACCGTTTTATTATCAGTTTCATACAGCATGTACCGCATTAATTCTGACAATGTTACGATGGCATCAGGAACCAAATCTGATTTTTTATGCGCCAGCGAATAAATACTGTTTAATGAATTGAATAAAAAGTGCGGATTGGTTTGTTTGCGCAAATAGATCAGTTCGGTATTTGTTCGGTGTGTTTCGGCAATTAATTTATTTTGCTGGTTGTTGTAAAACTCAGTAAGTGTTCTGATAATAGCACTTATAGTGACAATTAGAATATAGAAAAAAGAAGGGCCAATTTTAAAAAACAAAGGCTGTCTCATTTCTGTGCGCATGTGCATACCTTTTTCCGGAAATTTTAGATCAGCAGGCATCATTCTGGGTGGCATCATGTTCTCTGGTCGCAAATGGCGAAATTCAGGAATAAAATAATTTATTCTTATAATCATAAAAACGGCAATCAGGACAAAAGTGAAAAGAATATAAAGCCCGTATTTTTTTTGTAAAAGTAAAACCGGAACCAAATAAAAATAATTCAGGTAAAATAAAATGATACCCGTAATCCATTGTGCATAAAAATCGTTGTTGAGCTTAAACGGACTTTCGTAAAACTGAATTAACGAAGTCAGAATAAAGAAAACCCAGATCATGAAATGAAACAGAATTTTATTTGAATTGGTATTTTTTAGGGTATCTATTTTCATTTATAACTTTATTTTCAATAAAATTAAATCATTTTTGGTTACCGTTGGCGATCGTTTTTGACGGAGCTTCGTTATAACCAAATTTGCCACTTTCAAAGCATCTTCTTCTGATGAAAATCCCTTGTTTTCATTAATAACCGGAATGATAGATTGTTTAATGATAATCTTTTTTTGATAAGCTATAGAATACCCCCAACCCGAATGAGAAAGGTAAGACTCTGTTTTAAATGTTTCTTTTTTTGCACAGCCTGCAAATTGCAAAACCATCAAAAGAAAGCATAGATTCTTCTGGATTTTACACCAGAAGAATGTTTTTTTGGTATTAATTATCGTCGTCACTTTGTTCGTCTAAAGGTTTAAATTCCCACGCGTCATCAAAGTAAGTAGAACCAACTCTTCCTAACATATAAAATCCACGATTATTGATGCTAAAACCAACAGCATCCGTTCTTGTAGCGCCTTCCATAGGTGTTTTTTCTGTCCATAGATCCGTAGTTGGGTTATATTCCCAAATAGTTTTGATGCTTTCTCCACCCACAACATATCCTAATCCGTTCATGGCGAAACTGGAGGCATTAGAACGTACAATGGCATAGTCATCATTATACGAATCATCATCATCAGTATCTTTGTCAATATCACGTTTTCGGGTCCAGACCTCAGTAGAAGGATCAAACTCCCAGAAATCTTCCTGATATACCCCGTTGTTAATTCCGGTTCCTAAATAGGCTTTTTCTCCAATAACAAAAACAGTAGCATTACGTCTTTTATTTCCGCTAAAACCGTTAACCAGTGTCCATGCGTTTGTCTGGTCGTTGTATTGATAAAAATCTTTCAGATAATTTCCATCATAACCAGTTCCAAAATAAGCTTTTCCGCCCACCTGAAAACCCAGTGCAGCATAGCGGCCCGTTCCGGCAAAATCAGTTTTTTGGGTCCAGGAGTTAGTGGCAGGATCGTATTGGTAAAAATCTTTCAATTTATTCGTTCCGTCATAACCGAGGCCAATATATCCTTTTTCATTTAGTGTAAAACTTGAGGCAGAACTTCTTCCCACTCCCGTAAAATCTGCTTTTTGTTCCCAATAATCTCCGGTAGAATTATATGCCCATAAATCTTTTAAATAAACATCTCCTGTATAACCTGTTGCTACATAAGCATAATTGCCAATGACAAAACTGGTTGCACTCGATCTTGCGGGTCCATCAAATGCCGATTTTTTCACCCAGTTTCCTAACAAATCATCATCGTCATCGTCGTTACTGCAGCTTATAAAACAAAGGCTCGAAAACAGTGCCGCGAATAAGATTCCTTTTTTTAAATTATTCATAGTGTATTAAATTTATTTATTGTTTGTATTTAATGCCAATTCCCAAAACATATCCGTTGCCAGTATTAAAATCATATAACTTATTGTCATCATGATCTGTAATGCTGTATTTTTTATCCAAATCATATCCGGCCTTAAAATTTAGAAACCAATTTTTATCGACATTTCTTTCATATTCAAATGCTGAGGTTATTTGCGATAAAGTAACTTGTGCACCATCACTATTAAGCATATTTGAGCGGTCTAATTGATAGTAATTACCATTAAAACTATTAGACAGCGTAAATTGGTTTCGAATATTATTGGAGTATGAAATTGCTGAGTTTGGAAAACCGATGAGCACTATAGCTTCATTGTTTATTTTGTACTTTAATGATAGCGTAGGGAGAATTTTTGCGTTTCCTAAAAAAGTGGCCCTGGCTACTCCAATGTTAATGGTGGCTTTAGAATTCAGTTGCTGATTAATTTCCAAACTTCCCAAAATCGATAAATCGTCCTTATTTATATGGCTCTGAAAATTTACGGTGGGAGTAAGGGTAAGATTCAATTTTGTTGTATTTAAAAGCTCACTTAAAATTTTAAATCTGTACTGGATATTAGTAAATTGATTTAAATTTTTGATTGCATCAGCGGCTGTTATTTCATAATTTACTTTCAAATTCGAATATTCTATTGTGTGCGTTATTTTATTTTTAGGGCCGATTTTTTTATCAAATGAAACTGCAATATTGTTTTCTGTAAAATCAATTTTATCAGTCGGTTCAGTCTTTAAATTCACATGCATAGAAAAACCTTCCTGAGACTGCACACTAAAAAACGAAATCAAAAAACACGAACTAATTATAAACCTTACTTTCATTACTTAATTATTGGTTCAAAAGTAGAGTCGCCATGCTTTAAAAAAAAAGAAGATATATGTATGGCGCTTTTTGATAGACTAATAAGCTCTTTTTAATGCCGAATCAATTATTTACTGCTCTTAAGTTGTTGTAGATCATTTTATGCTTTTTGTAGCTTAAAAATACCAGCCTGTATATGTTATGGTGCAGTGCAGGGGAGTGCCTTTTATATTTGTTCAAAAAATAGATTATGCACAAGTTTATATTGATGTTGCTTTTTGCCATGACCGTACTTTCATGCGGAACAGATTCAGACGCTGGTGAGTTTGTTGTCGGATCAGATTATTTGGCTTTAAGCAATAAAGTCATTTTGATAGATACAGTAACAGTAGAAATGTCTACCATAAATTTTGACTCACTAATTACATCCAGGCAAAGCCGAATTTTAATCGGGAATTATGATGATCCTCTTTATGGAAAAGTAAAATCGAACAGTTATTTTCAACTTGCGTCAGATTCCTATTCGTTAATCAATACAGGTTCTGATACCGAAACGACCAATTACGTTTTTGATTCCATTTCGATGATTCTGAAATATGATAATTATTACTACGGAGATACAACAAAAGTGCAAACATTTGATATTCATCGATTGACTCAAAAAGTAAAACCCAATACAGATGATAGTAATTTTTATAATAATTCCGCATTGAATTATAGTGAAGAAAGTCTGGGCAGCATTTCATACAAACCCAGACCTCTGGAAAAAGATTCGATCAATATTAAAATGAATGATGCGTTTGGAGCAGCACTTTTTCAAAAATTAAAGAAAAGAGAAATTACAGATTTTGATAGTTTTAGCGAATACCTAAAAGGCCTTGTTCTTGTTCCAACTTCTTCTAATTCTGCCAGTGTAGTTGGCTTTCATGTCGCAACGAGCAAAGTCCGGCTCTATTACTCTAAATATCAGGCAGACACCGAAGAAACTCCCTATGTGCTAGATTTTACGATTTTAGATGCTGCAAAGCAGTTTAATTCAATTTCACTTGATAAAAACGGAACCCTGCTACAGAATTTACCCGTGTCGAGTAGTAAATTATCCAGTTTACTCACAGACCATCAGGGCTACATACAATCTGGTACCGGAGTCGCCTGTAAAATTGATTTTCCAAATATCAGGCAGCTCAAATATATTTCAGACAAAGGAGCGATTGTCGATGCTCAATTACTTTTAAAACCTGTTAATAATACGTACTCAGAAAAGTATCCTCTAGCCGATTCGTTGCGAATTTATGTAGGCGATAATTTAAACAGAATCAGCGGTTCTCTGGTTAACTCTGCTAATACAGCCGTTTTTGGAATTCTTAATAAAAAGAGTGATGAGTTTAATGAAAACGTGGGTTATGTTGTTCCTATTGGCAATTTTCTCCAAAAAGAAATGTTGAAACAATCTGATTCCAGATCATCTCTTATTCTCACGCTTCCTGGAATTTCAAAAACAGTAAACCGAATTGTTTTAGGAGATCAAAAACATTTGAACAACAAAATTCAGCTTAAAATTTATTACATCTCTTATTAATGAAAAGTAAAATAATTTATTTAAGTGTGGCAATTTTAATGTCGCTGCATTCCTTTTCTCAAAGCATTTCAAGTTCTCCCTATTCGTTATACGGAGTGGGAAGTTTATACGATTCAGATTTTGGAGGCATTCCGTCAATCGGTTCTTCAGGAATTGCTTTGCCGTCAGATGTTTATATCAATAATCTCAATCCGGCTTCACTTGCTTTTATGCCACAAAATCATTTTATGCTTGATATTGGAGGAAAAGCGATTATGACTACATATAAAAGTAGTTCGAGAAGCGAGAACCGTAATAATTTTCAATTTTCGCACCTTGCTTTTGCATTTCCGGTTACAAAAAATTCCGGGTTTAGTATTGCTTTACGACCTTATTCAAGTGCTGCTTTTAAAATCTCCAATTTACAATTGCCCATTGCCAATAGTCAGGATTATTATTACTTAACCGCGACAGGTTCTGGCGGCCTAAATAATTTTGATTTATCTTACGGATATAAATTTGGAAAAAAACTTTCTCTTGGCGCTACAGCTTCGGTACTGTTTGGCAACACTACAGATGACAGAAGCTTTTTGGTTATGAATACCATAACAAGCATTCAGAAAAAAACAAATTATAACGGTTTGCGTGCCACTTTTGGAGCGCAGTACAAGATCGATTCTACTTTTACGATTGCAACTACTTTTAAGGTGCCTGCCCAAATTAAAGCAGCAAAAGTACAAACGGTTCAGTCGGTTGCAGATGAAGTCATTACAGCAGTAGAGTCTGACGTAAAATCAGATACAGATGACTATTATATGCCTTTAGAAATGGGAATAGGAATCAGTAAACGTTTCAAAAACAATTTAAACATAACCTTAGATTATGAAAAGAGTTTATGGAGCAAGACGAGTCAAGCTGAGTTGTACGGCACTTTTGTCGATCAGGATCGATTTGCAATGGGTTTTACGTACAAATCAAAAAAGAATATCAGGAAATATTGGGACAGTATTCAATATGCAACAGGAGTTAATTTTGATACCGGTTATCTTGAAGTCGACGGAAAAAGGGTAAATAATGCTGTGATTTCATTTGGACTTAAACTGCCAATCGAAAACACGTACTCGGCGTTAAATATCACATATTCGTATGGACAAAGAGGAAGAATCTCAGATAATTTAATCAAGGAAAACTATCATAAAATTTCACTCAATTTATCGCTAGACGGAATTTGGTTCGTCAAGCGAAAGATTGATTAGGACCTAAAAATTCTTTTCGACTACCGGATATTTAAAATCTAAAATTGATTCTAAAACCGCCGGATTTGAATTGATGTAAAAAACGGGATCGCTTTTTGGCTGGTTTGTAAAACCTACTTTTTCTCGTAAAATATTTTGTGTTTGTCGGGCAACTGCTTCTCCGGAATCTATGATTTGAATATGTTCCGGAAGTATTTGCTTGATCTGAGGTATTAGATAAGGGTAGTGGCTACAGCCTAAAACCAGATAATCTATATTCGCATCAATCATGGGGCGTAAATAAGACTCTAATAATTGCGTCATTTCCGGCGAATTCAAATTTCCGTCTTCAATGAGCTGTACGAGTCCATGACCTACTTGTTCGATAATAGTGGTGTGCTGAAACATTTCGGCTGTTTTATTAAACAACTCGCTGTTTAGTGTTCCCTTTGTAGCCAGAATTCCAATTACTTGAGTTTTGGAGTTATTGGCTGCTGGTTTAATAGCTGGTTCAATGCCAATAAAAGGAATATTATAATCGGCACGAAGTTCAAAAATTGCATTTGTAGTTGCCGTATTGCAGGCTACCACAATTAATTTGCAATTTTGTTCCAGCAAAAAATCAACATTTTTTTTACTTAGATCAACAATCTCTTCTTTACTTCTTTGGCCGTAGGGAGCATTTTTGCTATCGGCTAAATAAATCGTTTGTTCGTTTGGAAGCAGTTGGTGGATGGCTTTCCAGATGGAAGTTCCTCCAATACCAGAATCAAAAACGCCAATAGGATTGTTATTCGTCATAGTGCAAATTTAGTGTTTTTTGCAAATAAATTTATATACCAATTTAAAGCAAATCAGATAATATTATTATTTTTTAATTTTAATTTATTGTAAAAAAAAACTGTCCAAACTTTAAAAGTCTGAACAGTTTTAATTGTAAGCAATCGTTTCTTAGAATCCTAAGTCCTTTTTAACATCAGCAGTGATGTTTGGACCATCTGCTAATAAAAGAGTAGAACCATCTAATACATATTGGAAACCTTTAGCTTTTCCAACTTTTTGGATAGAAGCTCTTACTTTTTCCATTAATGGTTTTACGATGTCAGTTTCTTTTTGTTGCAATTCTTTTTGAGCGTTGTCTCTGTAGTCAACAATTCTTTTTTGCATGTCCTGAACTTCTTTAGAACGTTCTCCGTTAACAGCATCAGTTACAGTTGCAGCTTCACCTTCGTATTTTTTAATTTTTACTTGGTATTCGTCAACCATTTTTTTGTATTCTGCATCGTATGTACCGCTTAATTTTTGTAATTGATTTTGTGCATCTAGCATTGCAGGCATTTTCGACATAATCTCGCTAACATCAACATGAGCTACCTTAGCTTGTGCGTTCATTGTGTTACTTGCTCCTAAAACTAAAATAGCAGCAATTAGTAAAGTTTTAATTTGTTTCATCATTTTCTAAAAATATTAATTAATTATTGGTCGTATTTGTTGTTGGTGTTCCGGCCTCTTTTGCTTTTTTTGCCGCTTCTCGTTCTTCTAAAATTTTCTTTCTTCTTTCCTCTAACTCTTTTTTACGTTGCTCATAAAGTTTTTGTCTTTCTGCAGCTTTGTCGACTCCCGGATCAGTAGTAGTTGCTTCTGTTCCGGTTGCAGCAGGTTTTGCCGTTGCGTCTGTTTTAACAGGTTCAGAAACCGTGCCATTTTTTTTAGCTTCTCTTTCGGCAGCAATTGCTTTTCTTCTGTCGTCGTATTCTTTTTTCTTCGCTTCCTGCTCCAGCCTTCTGTCTTCTATTAGTTTTTCTCTGGCTGCTTTTTTCTCGTCCAATACTTTTTGTCTGTCCTGCATAGCCGGATTTTCATCAATAGCATTTTCAAGTTTTTCTTTAGCCTCCTGATCTTTCAATTGTTTTTTAGTCAATTGCTCACGCTTGTCTGTTCGGTTCAGGATACGGATTACCTGGTCGCTTATGTCAAATCTTTTATTGCTAAAAAGCATGGTTAAATCTGATGATTTATCAAAAATAAAATCATAATTCTTTGCTTCGGCAATGTCTTGTACGGCAGTAAAAACCTGATCCTGGATTGGTTTTGCTAATCCAGCTTTTTGATGCATTAAATTTCCATCAGCACCAAATTGTTTTTGCTGGTAATCCATCATTTCAGTTTCCAGAAATTTAATCTCTGTTTCTCTCTCATCAATAAGTTCCTTGGTTAGCAAAGTTCTTTCTGCTTTTAGGTTCTCTTTTAGTTTATTGATATCGAGTTTTTTGGTTTCTATTTCCTGTTTCCACTTTTGAGCCTTAAGCTCTAATTGAGCTTTTGCCTCTTTATAATCAGAAACATTTTCTAAAATATATTCCATGTCAATATAGCCAATCCTTGTCGTTCTGGTCTGTGCCTGACTTATATTTGCTAGTACTAACACTAAAAATATAAATAAAAATTGTTTTTTCATAACATTGGTTTTTTCAAAATTTTCAAACAAATGTACTAAAAATTTTACTAAAACTGCTGCCCAATGATGAAGTGGATTTCTTTACCATGTGCTTTAGTTTCTCCTGGCTGAGGATCAAATCCGTAACCCCAATCGATACCTAATAATCCGAATGCCGGCATGAAAACACGTAAACCAACACCTGCAGAACGGTTAAGATCAAACGGGTTATAAGCTTTAAAAGTTGGGTATGATGATCCAGCTTCTAAAAACGCTAATGCATAAATCGATGCAGATGATTTAAGTGTAATCGGATAACGTAATTCCATAGAGAATTTGTTATAGATTGTTGCTCCAATTTGTTCTCCATTTCCATTTACAGGAGTTAAAGAGTTGTTTTCATAACCTCTTAACTGAATTGTTTCTCTACCATCCATAGAGTAGTTCGCCATACCGTCTCCACCTAAATAGAAACGCTCAAACGGTACAACACCTCTCGATTGGTCATAAGCTCCTAAGAAACCAAATTCTGTTAAAGTTCTTAGAACCAATTTACCATATAGTTTAGTATACCAGTCTGCCTTAAATTTAACTTTGTAGTATTCTAACCAGTTGTATTTCTTCTGATCCACTTTACCCTGATCTGTATCAGCACTACTAAAATCAGAACCAACGCTAACATAATCAGTCTGTCCGTTAATAGTTTCTACTTTTACATAGTCTCCTGTATTCAATGGCTGTCCATCTGCGCCAGATCTTGGTGTTCCTGTATATTGTGTTTTGTATTCTTTTTGATTTTGTAAGTCTCCATAATTAACTCCGTTAAACAACGAGTAAGGAGGTGTTACTTTTGCAGAAATACTAAACTCTGAACCGTACGTTGGGAATATCGGGTTAAGCCCTTTATTACTTCTTGAAAGTCCTATTGTGTATGCTAAGTTTCTAGATGCTCCATTACCAAATGTAAATAATCCTGTGTTATAATTATTTAAATCATAATGTTGGTAACTAACAGATTGTGATAATACAAAATAATCATCTGGCACAGTAAGTCTTTTTGCTAAACCAACCTGTACGGTAAAAATGTTAAAGCTTTTGTTCTTATCTACAGTTCTCGTTCTGTAATCGTTAAGAAATTGTTTACTATAGGAAATAGATGAACTAAATTGTACTGGTTTTTTTCCTCCAAACCAAGGCTCAGAAAACGATAAACTGTAGGTTTGAAAGTAAGTACTTCCCTGTAAACGAAGTGCTACCTTTTGACCGTCTCCCATTGGTAATGGTTTGTACGATTCCTTGTTGAATAAATTTCTGGCAGAGAAATTATTAAAAGATAGTCCTAAGGTTCCAATGAAGCCTCCACCACCATAACCTCCCTGAAGTTCAACCTGGCTTGATCCTTTTTCAACAACATGATATTCGATATCAACAGTTCCTGCTGCGGCATCAACGTTTTTGAATTTCGGATCGATAACCTCAGGATCAAAGAATCCTAATTGTCCAATTTCACGAATCGTTCTAACCAATTGTTCTTTACTGTACTTTTCTCCTGGTTTAGTTCGTAACTCACGGTAAATAACGTGATCGTTTGTTTTGTCATTTCCTACTACAGAAATTTTGTTGAAGTAAGCAATTGGACCTTCTGTAACTCTAATTTCAAAATCAATAGTGTCATTTACAGTTTTAACCTCTACAGCATTAATGTTAGAGAATAAATAACCATTGTTTTGATATAAGTTTGTGATGTCTTCTGCATCTGGTTTTGTCTTATCTGCGATACGTTTTTCAAGAAGAACCCCATTATAAGTTTCTCCTTTTTTAATTCCTAAATAACGGTTTAATAGCTGATCAGAATAAACAGTATTTCCTAAGAACTTAATATTACCAAAATAGTACTTGTTTCCTTCTTCCATCTGGATTTTAATGGCAAGCATATTTTTGTCTTTGTTATAGGTAACCGAGTCATAAATAATACGTGCGTCACGGTATCCTTTTTCTTTGTAGGCAGCAACAACTTTCTCTAAATCTGTTTTGTATTTTTCAGGTATAAATTTAGATGATTTTAAGACACGAAATACATTTTTTTGCTTAGTATCTTTCATCGCGCTTCTCAGTTGGCTACTCGTAAGTTGTTTGTTACCAATGAAATCGATGCTGCTGATTTTTACTTTGTCTCCTTTATCTACCCGTACCAGCATATTGACCTGATTTCCGCTTATGGTGTCAGGAGTATTTGTAATAGTAACTTTAGTGTTATAAAATCCCTCTTTTTTATACTTATTTTCGATGTAATTTTTAGTTGTCGTAATTAAGTTTTCGTTTACAATTTTGTTTTTGGTTAAATTGTTGTCCTTAATTAATCCTTCTACCTTGCTTTTCTTAATACCAACAAATTTTACTTCGTTTAGTTTAGGAAGCTCAACAATGTTTAAGTCCAGATAGATACTATCATTGTCAATTTTATTTACATAAAATGAAATCTCGTCAAAAAGGCCAAGTTTGCCTAATTTTTTAATTGCTCCACTAATTTCTTCGCCTGGAACAGTAATTTCCTGTCCTTTTTGAAGACCTGAAAAGGTAACAACAGTTTGTTCATTGAAGCTTATTTTACCAACAACAGAAACTTTAGCAAGAATATATTTTTTTCCCTGATCAAAAGGAACTCTTTCTTGTGCTTTTATTTGTGAAAAACTACCCAATATAAGAAGGGTAAAGACTATTTGTATTCTTTTTTGTAACACTAAAAAATTATTTAATTTGTTCACTGGTTTTTCCAAATCTACGTTCTCTTTTTTGATAACTAATAATAGCCTCATATAAATCTTGGTCTTTAAAGTCTGGCCACAAGACATTAGTAAAATACAATTCTGCGTAGGCGATTTGCCATAACAAAAAATTACTTATTCTATGTTCTCCACTTGTTCGTATTAATAAATCTACGTCAGGTAAATTTTGCGTGTAAAGATGCTCATTTATAATTGAATCGTCAATAGCGTCTATTGAAATTATATTATTTTTAACTTTATCGCTGATGATTCTAACGGCATTTACCAATTCTTCTCGTGATCCGTAACTTAAAGCCAGGGTTAACGTAAGCCGGGTATTATTTTTTGTCTTTTCAATAACATCCAAAAGCTCTTTTTGAGCAGACTTTGGTAATTTGTCAAGATTTCCAATTGCGTTAAGTTTGATATTGTTTTCCTGTAAGGTAACAAGCTCCTTTTTTAGCGAATTGATCAAAATTTTCATCAGAGCTTCTACCTCTAATTTAGGACGATTCCAGTTTTCTGTCGAAAAGGCATATAATGTTAAGTACTCAATGCCAAGTTTAGCACAGGTTTTTATGGTATTTTTTACAGATTTTGTTCCGTTTTCGTGACCAAATGCTCTTAAAAAACCTTGTTGTTTGGCCCAACGTCCGTTTCCGTCCATAATAATGGCCAGGTGTGTTGGTAAGTTTGTTTGATCTATAGAGTCTATTAAATTCATGTTATTATTCTGCGCAATAGCAAGGTTTTTGTCCAAAGGTATAGGTTAAAGTAATACCAGAGAACACATACCAATCATTATTATTTAAATGTCCAAACTGAAATATGTTTGTGTTTTTTGTATTGGGATTGCTTGAATCGATATCATCTGTAAAAGTATATCGTGCACCAACTTCTGCACCTATCACAAAATGAGGAGATACATTTGATTTGATACCTAATATAATAGGTATCGCAAATGAATTTGAGCTTTTTGAATAGGTAACGTTTGGAGATGCTGTAAATCGGTACAATTGATCGTAAAGAAAATAATTTATACCGGAATATATATAAGGAGTAACTTTTTGATGATAATCGTGCAGGTTAAAATCGAAAAAATTAAATTCTAGTCCTGCAGAAAGTTCTTTTACATTATTTTCAAAACGATATCCTCTGTTGCTTCTTCCTGTTTCTTCTGAATCAAGATCATTTCCCAGAACCGATGATTGTGTATAGGAAAAACGATACGCATGGCGCGGACTTTTATTCCATTTATACAAAACTCCAAAGGCTAATTTTTCCGGTGAGATATAAGTAGTTTTTCCAACATCACCTACAAAGTTACTTCCACCCAGAAAAACACCAACCTCATGAATTTGAGCATTTAGTGTAATAAAGGGGATAAAACATAACAATAAATTAAAAATTTTCTTCATTTAATTCAAAATTGCGTGCAAATATAATAATTATCGATACGAATCAATGCCCGTTTGGTTAAATGTGCTTTTTTTTCAATTTACATTATGATTTTGAGACATTTAATGATGATTCGCTACATGCAGAACGGCAAAATGTGGTATTATCGTATAGTGATGACGCACAAAAGGAGTTAATTTCTTTTGTCTTCTCCCCAAAGCAATTTATTTCTTAGTGTTTTTAGGAAGGTCTCACCAGGAATTTCAACCATTTTTATTTTATAATCTGTTTTTTTGATCTTTAAAATAGATTCGTTTCGTACAGAAGAAATTCTCGAATCTAAAGAAACCAAATATTGATCTTCTCTTCCTGAAACACGTAGGGTGATTTCAGTGTCATCTGGAATAACCAGTGGGCGGGCAGTTAAATTGTGGGGTGCAATAGGGGTAATTACTAAGCTTTTAACATCTGGAGTTAATATAGGGCCACCGCAACTTAAGGAGTATCCGGTTGAGCCTGTGGGTGTAGAAATTATCAATCCATCTGCCCAGTATGAATTTAAATATTCATTGTTCAGATACGTTTCTACAGTAATCATCGATGTAGTGTCTTTTCGGCTCACCGTAACTTCATTCATGGCAAAATTAAGCTCTTCGATAGCGTCGATCTTGGGCTCACAATTTAGACCTAATAAAGTCCTTTCAGAGGTTGTATAATTTTGGTCAATAACATATTGTAGTAAACTGTCAATGTTCTCTTTTTGCACTTTGGCCAAAAAACCTAATCTCCCTGCATTTATACCTAAAAGCGGAACACCTGAATTTCGAACTAAGGCCGCAGCACGCAACATGGTGCCATCGCCTCCGATACTAATTAGCATTTCAAAACTATTATCTAAAATGGTACTCGATGAAAAAGTTTGATATTCTTTTTTAATAAGTTGTTTTTCATAAAGCATTTCCAGAAAGTTTTCCTCAATTACCATTTCGACATTATTCGAAGTAAAAAACAAAAAAATGTCTTTTATAATTGGTTCTGTACTATTTTGATAATATTGTCCGTAAATGGCTATTTTCATTCTTCTTAATTAGATAATGTGTCAATTAAATAATGTGTCAATTGTAATAGATCAAATTAGATAACTTTATAATGTCTGTTTGGAAAAATTTTCTAATTGACACATTATCTAATTTTCTCATTTATATATTCAGGTATTTGTCTAAATAGTCTGAACGTTCTTTTAAACTATTTATATAAGAGTCTTCCTGATGCTCTGAAATAATTTCATAATTGTATCTTCTAAAAGTCTGGATAATTTCATTTAATGGACCAACGCCAATTTTGACCGTAATCTGAACATTCTCCAGATCGGCTTCAGATATAAAACAACCCAAAATTTTACCATTATTACTCTCTACAATTTGTGCAACCTGGCCCATAGAATAATCTAAAAGTCCTTTTTGCACAATGATAATTCCGCCCTGTTCTTTTAAAAAAGGAGTTTCCTGAAAAAATTTCATGATGTCTTCCATTTCGTAATAACCAATGTAGAGATTATTTTCGTCTAAAACCGGAACAATATTCGTATGGTTTTTAGCAAAAACTTCCAGGACGTCTAACCAGATCATAGATGTTCTGGCAAAAAATCGCTCTAAAGTATATTTGTAATCAATCGCATTTTTGTCTGTGTCAAATGTTTCAACATCATCAGAAGCAATACTTCCAATAAAAATTCCGTTTTCCACAACCGGAAAATGCGAGAAATTCAAATCGGCAAAAAAGTCCTGAACCGATGCGATCGTTTCCTGGCTGTCAATCGCTCTGAAATCATTGGTTATATAGTTTGTAATTTCTGTCATAAATCTAGTGAAGATATTTCATTGCAAAATAATCAAAAAATAGCAAAAAATGCTACATTTTACTTTGTATTTTTGTAGTAACAAATATAGTGTTACTAGAATTAATTATCTATTTATATGACAAAGTTAAGTGTAAATATCAATAAAATTGCAACCTTGCGTAATGCGCGTGGCGGAAATGTTCCTGATTTGCTAAAAGTAGCTGCCGATATTCAGAAATTCGGGGGTCAGGGAATTACGATTCATCCTCGTCCGGATGAGCGACACATTCGTTATCAGGATGCACGCGATTTAAAAACGATTGTTACTACAGAATATAATATTGAAGGAAATCCACAACATAATTTTATTGATTTAGTTTTAGAATGTAAGCCAGATCAGGTAACATTGGTTCCTGACGCAGTTGGTGCCATAACATCGTCTGCAGGTTGGGACACGATAAAAAATCAGGATTACTTAACAGAAGTCATTCAGGAATTTCAAAGAAACGGAGTCAGAACTTCTATTTTTGTTGATCCGGTTCTGGAAATGATCGAAGGTGCAAAAAAAACGGGAACAGACCGAATTGAATTGTATACAGAAGCTTTTGCGCATCAATATGATCTGGGGAATAAAAACGGAATCGATCCTTATGTTACAGCGGCAGAATTAGCAAATGAACTGGGCTTAGGAATCAACGCCGGCCACGATTTAAGTCTAGATAATATTCAGTTTTTTAAACAAAATATTCCGGGATTATTGGAGGTTTCAATAGGACATGCGCTAATTGCAGAAGCACTTTATCTGGGATTGGATAATGTGGTGAATATGTATTTGAATAAATTGAAGTAAGTTATTTGTAAATAATTTTCTCTGAGGAATTTTTAATAAAAAATAAATAAAATGTTATACTCAAAAATAGAAGGTGAAGGAAAACCCTTTATCATCATGCACGGTTTTCTTGGAATGTCTGATAACTGGAAAACGCTTGCCGGCCAATATGTTGAAGCGGGGTTTCAGGTTCATCTTTTAGATTTAAGAAATCACGGTCGCAGTTTTCACTCAGACGAATGGAGCTATACCGCAATGGTTCAGGATGTGTTTGAATATTGTCAGGCCAACCAATTGAATAAGGTTGATATTTTAGGGCATTCGATGGGCGGAAAAGTAGCAATGCTTTTTGCAGCAACACATGCAGATCTTGTCGATAAATTAATCGTGGCAGATATTGGTCCAAAAGCCTACAAACAACACCATCAGGATATTTTGGCAGGTTTAAATGCCGTTGACTTTTCGGTAAAACCAAGCCGAAATGATGTTGAGGAAATAGTAGCGCAGTATGTTACTGATCTTGGAACGCGCCAGTTTTTGTTGAAAAATTTATACTGGGCAGCGCCAGGACAGCTGGCTTTTCGATTCAATTTGGAAGTTTTTAATAATAATTTAGATGCTATTGGCGAAGCTTTCGCAGCTAATTTAGTTTTTGATAAACCAACTTTATTTGTTCGAGGAGGTGAGTCCCGCTATGTTTTAGATACTGATTTTGATTCAATACGTGAGCATTTCCCCAATGTTAAGATCGAAACCATTCCAAACGCAGGACATTGGCTTCATGCCGAAAATCCTAAAATGTTTTTTGAAATAACAACAACCTTTTTAAAAGAATAAGGAATTTATAGTCAGAGATTAAAAAATAAAAGGACAATTAGATGTTTGATTTTTAAATCCGTGCAAAAAAAAATGTTCCGCAGTCGATAATTATAAAATTCATTACTTTTATTAAAATTTTAAATTAAAAAAATATGAAACTATTACTTAGACTCCTTGTTACTGCTGCTTTAGTTTTATTATTGTCAAACCTGTTAACGGGCGTTCATGTTGCCAGTTTTGGTACGGCTGTAATCGTTGCGGTAGTTTTAGGATTGCTGAATCTTTTTATAAAACCTATTCTGGTTGTCTTAACATTGCCGGTAACAGTGGTAACATTGGGACTGTTTTTATTGGTCATAAATGCCATAATTATTTTACTATGTACCAATATTGTAGGAGGCTTTGCAGTCGATTCGTTCTGGACAGCATTAATCTTTAGTGTAATTTTATCTGTACTCCAGTCTATTACTTATAAAATTTTGGGAGACGATAAATAAACTGAGGTATAAAGCGAGGTAAAAACGCTACTAAATACAATAGGTTAAAAACTTGGTTGGGTTGCAAAAATTTTATAATTTTGCAACCCAATTTTATTATGTAAATTAAAGAAGACGATGGATATTAAAAGAGTAGCAATAGACGCTGTGAATGAAACGATTGTAATGACAGTTGTTCACATGGATTATAAAGGTCAAGTAGCAAAAAGAATAAACGAAAAAATGCCATTGGCTACCGTTAAAGGTTTTAGAAAAGGACAAGTTCCTAAAGACCTTGTTGAAAAACAATACGGAAAAGCAATTAAGCAGGAAGAAGTTAAAAAAGTAGTTGATTTGGCTTTAGAGCGTTTCATTCAAGCTGAAAGATTAAATCTTTTAGGAACTCCGATTGCTAAAGAAAACGAAAACTTTGATTGGGATGCTGAAGAACTAACTTTTGAATACGAAATTGGTTTAGTTCCAAACTTCGAAATTGATTTAGAAGCAAAAAATAATATCGTAAAATATATCGTTACTGCCGATGATAAATTAATCGACGGACAAGTAGAGCGTATCCAAAAACAATTCGGAAAAGCAATTCCACAAGAAGTGGCTGATGCAGATTCTGATTTGACAGGAACTTTCTCAAATGAAGAAAAAGGAATCAACAACACTACTACAATTGCTGTAGCTGCTTTCAACAAAGCTGCTGGAGATCAATTCATCGGTAAAAAAGTTGGAGATGTTGTAACTGTAAGTACAAAAGGTTTATTTGAAGACGATCACCAATTAATGGATTACTTAAAAGTAGCTCATGATGATGTTCACGGTTTAGATGTTGAAGTAAACTTTACTATCGAAGCAATCAACGGATCTGAATTGGCTGAATTAAACCAGGATTTATTTGATAAACTTTTTGGAGAAGGAAAAGTAGCTTCTCTGGAAGATTTGAAAGCTAAAATTAAAGAAGATGCTGAAGCGCAATTTGCACAACAAGCAGATCAGAAGTTATTATTAGACGTTCAGGATTTTCTTATCGAAAACACAAAATTTGATTTACCTGCTGAATTTCTTAAAAAATGGTTGCAAACTGTGGGAGAGAAGAAACTTTCTGCAGAAGAAGCTGAAGTTGAATACGCAAGATCTGAAAAAGGATTACGTTTTCAATTGATCGAAGGAAAAGCAATGGCTCAAAGCAATATCCAAATTACATTTGATGATTTGAAAACTTTTACAACAAAAGCAATCAAACAACAAATGGCTCAATTTGGACAAACTAACCCAACAGACGAAGAAGTTCAGGGAATCGTGGCCAGAGTTTTATCTAACCAGGAAGAAGTGAAAAGACTTTCTGAGCAAGTAGTGGCTGAAAAATTGTTAGAAGTGTTTAAAGAAAAAGCAAATCCAACAACTAAAGAAGTTACTTACGAAGAATTTATCGCTGCATCTTACGGAGAATAAATTTCGTTAAAAAGTCTAAAGTTATAAAGTCAAAAGTTGTAAACAGCTTCATTAGCTCAATTTTAAATTTTAAGATTTTATTACAGAAACTAAAGGACAAAAAAGTTATATTTGAGCGTCAAAAAAATATTTTTGGCGCTTTTTTTTGTTTCATGTTTTAATTTTGTTTCAAGTTTCAAGTTCTCGAACTTCATAAACTTAAAACCTTATAACCTGAAACAATTTTAAAATAAGACAAATTGGCATCCTTTGTAAAAAGGTATGAACTTTGTTTTATCCGTTTAAGTCACTTTCAGACTTTGACTTTCAAACTTTAAACTAAAAATATGAACTACGGTAAAGAATTTAAAAAATTTGCTACAAAGCACCAGGGAGTAAACGCCATGTACTATGACAAAATCGTAGCTGCGATGAACCCAACTAACATGACTCCATATATTATTGAAGAGCGTCAGTTAAACGTTTCTCAATTAGACGTGTTCTCTAGATTAATGATGGACAGAATTATCTTTTTAGGAACTGGTATCGACGATCAAATCGCAAATATCGTTCAGGCGCAATTACTATTCTTAGAAAGCGCCGATGCCTCAAAAGATATTCAAATTTACTTAAATTCTCCAGGAGGAAGCGTTTACGCAGGATTGGGAATTTATGATACCATGCAATACATCAAACCAGACGTAGCGACAATTTGTACGGGTATGGCAGCCTCAATGGGTGCAGTATTATTATGTGCAGGAGCAGCAGGAAAACGTTCGGCTTTGCCACATTCAAGAGTAATGATTCATCAGCCATCAGGAGGAGCACAAGGTGTTGCAACTGACATGGAAATCAACTTACGCGAAATGTTGAAACTAAAAGATGAATTGTACCATATTATTTCGCAACATTCAGGACAGTCTTTTGAAAGAGTTCACAAAGACAGTGAGCGTGATTACTGGATGAAAGCTGACGAAGCGAAAGAATACGGAATGATTGATGAAGTGTTGAGAAGAGGATAATTTTCCAGTTAAAAATTTGTTTGAAGTTTCAGGGTAACAAAGCAAACCTGAAACCTGAAACTTTTTAAAAACTTGAAACAAAAAAATAAGTTAATAAGTTACTAAGTTTTTGAGGTTTTAGTGATAAATTTCAGAAACTTAGTAACTTTGCAGCTATAACTAAAGAAGAATGGCTAAAGTAGTATTAGAATGTTCGTTTTGTGGAAGAAAGAAGCCAGAAACCAATTTATTGATTGCAGGTATTAATGCACATATTTGTGATAAGTGTATTGAACAGGCACACGGAATTGTACTAGAAGAATTAAAATCAAGCGGAAGTGCAAAACTTGTTGGTGATTTAATTTTAAAGAAACCAAAAGAAATCAGAGCTTTCTTAGATCAATATGTTATAGGACAGGATCAGACAAAAAAAGTAATGTCTGTTGCGGTTTACAATCACTACAAACGTTTAATGCAACAGCAATTAGACGATGAAGTAGAGATTGAAAAAAGTAACATCATTATGGTAGGTCAAACCGGAACCGGAAAAACATTGGTAGCGAAAACTATCGCTAAAATGTTAGACGTTCCTTTGGCCATTGTAGATGCAACTGTTTTGACAGAAGCAGGCTATGTAGGAGAAGATGTTGAAAGCATTTTAACACGTTTGCTACAAGCCGCAGATTATGATGTAACCAAAGCAGAACGAGGAATCGTATTTATTGATGAAATAGACAAAATTGCCCGTAAGAGCGATAATCCATCGATAACGCGCGACGTTTCTGGAGAAGGTGTACAACAAGCTTTACTGAAATTATTAGAAGGAACTGTTGTAAACGTGCCACCAAAAGGAGGACGTAAACACCCAGACCAAAAATTTGTTGAGGTAAATACTCAAAACATCCTGTTTATCGCAGGTGGAGCTTTTGATGGTGTAGAGCGTATTATTTCAAAACGTTTAAACCGTCAGGCTGTTGGATACTCTACTTCTAAAAATGTTGATAATATTGATAAAGACAATTTATTGCAATATATTATTCCAAAAGATATAAAAGATTTTGGTTTGATTCCGGAAATTATTGGTCGTTTGCCGGTGTTAACGCACATGGATCCTTTAGACAAAGAAACACTTCGTGCAATTTTGACACAGCCTAAAAATGCATTGGTAAAACAATATCAAAAATTATTTTTAATGGATGATGTTGAGTTTACGATTACAAATGAAGCTTTAGATTTTATTGTAGAGAAAGCACTCGAATACAAATTAGGAGCTCGTGGATTGCGTTCTTTATGCGAAGCTATCTTAACAGATGCGATGTATGAACTTCCAAGTTCTGATGATAAAGTATTATCGATCGACAAAGATTATGCAGAACATACTTTAAGCAAAAACTTATTGAAGCGAATGGAAATTGCTTCTTAAAAATATTGCCTTGTCAGGCTGAAGAGCCTTGATAAAGTTTACTTCTAAAACCTGTTCCTTAATTGGAGCAGGTTTTTTTTATGCACTCAAATTCCTTTTAGATTTTATTATACCTTTATGTTTTTAATTATTAAAACGTGAGTTATGGATAAAACTGTTGAAGATTTCGATGGCAATATAATTTTGTGGCAGGTTATAAATATAATTGGATTTTTAGTAATACTATATCTATTATACCTGCTGATTAAATTTTTAAGAAAGAAAAATAAATCAAATATGTAGAGGTAAGTAATCCCGGTTTTTTGTAAATCGGGATTGTTTTATTGCACTCTAAATTTCTCTCTATATTCAATTGGTTTCATTCCCACCATTTTAAAAAATACTTTTCTAAAGGCTTTCGGATCGTTATAACCCGTTTTCTCAATAATTTCCGAAATCGACAGCTGCGTTTGCTCCAGGTATTTTTTAGAACTTTCGACTCTGATATTCTGTAGATATTCAATTGGCGGAATGCCTGTAACCAGTTTAAAACGCCGTGTCATGTTTCTGGCACTTGTCGGAATGTCTTTAGTAATTTCTTCCAGCTTTTCAATCGAATGGTACTGGCTCTCTATTTTTTGCTGCAACATGGCAACCAAACTATCATTGTGCAAATGATTCGGCCTGAAAGTACTGAAATAACTTTGTTTGTATCGGTTTAAATCAATAGAAAAAATCTTGGCAATTTGAACAGCAATCTCATTTCCACAATATTTCTGAACCAAAAGAATCAACAAATGAAACGTTGAGGTAGAACCTCCGCTGGTGTATAAACTTCCGTCTGCGGTTAAAGTTTCCTCGGCTTTTAATTTTACCAATGGAAAAGCTTTCGTAAAGGCGCTGCAGGCATCTACATGAGTGGTAGCTAATTTTTCGTTTAATAATCCCGAAGCTGCAAACAAAAAAGCACCGGTACAAAAGCTGGCCAGTTCTGCTCCGGCCTGATGCTGCTTTTTCAACCACGGAATAAAAGGTTTGTTCTTAGCAATCATCTCGCTCATATTGTCGGTCGTAAAAGCAGGAATCAAAATTAAATCGAGTGCTCTTGCGGTTTCAATAGCATTCACCTCATACCCAAACAATCTTTCCTGATTCATTTGTTCCCGGGTTTGAAAAACCATAATTTCAAAAGGTTTCTCTTTTAATTTACTTAGCTTATTGGCCGTTTCAAAAACTTCTAAAATGGCAGCAATGCTTAGCAATTTATAATCATGTGGTACAATTAAACCGATTGTTTTGCTCATGGTGTTTTGGTTTTGAGAAAGTTAACTAATAAACAAAAGTAACAATTTTGTCTTAAATGACCCTAAAGTTGACTTTTAATGTATCATAAAATCCAATCTTAAAATTTAAATTTGTCTTATTAATCTGAATTATAAAATGATGATAACAGTTCAAAATACAATTAACGCACCAATAGATATCGTTTGGGAATTGTGGACATTGCCTGAACATATTAAAAAATGGAATAATGCTTCGGCAGATTGGCATACACCCTATGTTGAAAACGATTTAAAGTCAGGAAGTAAATTTAAATTTACTATGGCACTTAAAGATGGAAGTGGAGGATTTGATTTTGAAGGCATATATAATAATATTGAAAAATTTTCATTGATAGCCTACACCCTTTTGGATGGCAGAAAAGCAAGTGTTAGTTTTGAAAAAGAAGGAAACAAAGTAAACCTTACCGAATCTTTTGAACCAACAGCAGAAAATTCAGCAAAAATGGAAGAACAATTTTGTACTGCTATCGTTCAGAATTTTAAGCAGTATGCCGAAAATTTTAGCAATAAATCAAATTTTAAAATTTTAAAAAATAAATAATGATAACAGTAAAAAATACAATTAACGCTCCAATAGATAAAGTTTGGGAATTTTGGACACTGCCGGAACACATTACAAAATGGGCTTTTGCTTCGCCAGATTGGCATGCACCTTACGCAGAAAATGATTTGACAAAAGGAGGTAAATTTTCTACTACAATGGCAGCAAAAGATGGCAGCATGAGTTTCGATTTTGGTGGCGAATATACAGTAGTCAAGCAACATGAAGCGATCGAATATGTCATGAGCGACGGGAGGAAAGCAGTAATTAATTTTTCATCAACTTCAAATGGCGTTGAAATAATTGAAAGTTTTGATCCGGAAAATGAAAATCCGGAAGAAATGCAGCGCGGAGGCTGGCAGGCAATTCTGGACAACTTTAAAAATTATGTAGAACAGAATTAATTTTTAGGCTCAAGGCGCAGATTTTCAATGCTCATAGTTTTGATTCTTCGTGGTTGATAATGATGGAAAAATTAAGCAGCGTAATTAATGAACTGATATCACTTTATATGATTCAATCAAAAAAAGTAAAAAATGACAAAGCAAATATGGCTCAATCTGCCGGTAAAAGATGTGGCAGCTTCAAAAGCTTTTTTTTCGAAAATAGGTTTCCCTTTTAATGAAAAACACGACACACCTAGTTCTACTTGTATGTTAGTAGGAGAAGGAAATTTTGTAATAATGCTGTTTGAAGAATCACTTTTTTCCAGTTTTTCTCAAAACAGCCTGACGGATACAAAATCGAGTTCAGAAATTTTAATCTCGATTGATGCAGAAAGTGTGACAGAACTAAATGAGCTGGCACAAAAAGTAAAAGAAGCCGGCGGAAATGTTTTTTCTGCACCGGCAGAAAGTCAGGGATGGATGTACGGGTTTGGTTTTGGAGACTTAGACGGTCATCGCTGGAATGTTTTATTTATGGATTTTAGCAAATTATCTTAATTATGGAAACAACTATGGAAACATTAGAATTTAAAATTAGAATCAAAGCTTCGGCAGAAAAAGTTTGGTCTGTTTTATGGAACGATGAGACCTATAAAAAATGGACTGGAGCTTTTTGTGAAGGATCTTACGCAGTAAGTAATTGGAACGAAGGCGATAAAATACATTTTATGTCACCAAACGGAGAAGGAATGAACAGTATTATTGAAACAAAAACACCCAACGAATACATGGCCTTTAAGCATATTGGTGAAATAAAAGACTTTAAGGAATTGCCTTTAGACGAAGAAACAAAAAAGTGGAGCGGTGCGATGGAAACGTATCGACTAACTCCTGATGATGAATTTGTCGATTTAGTGGCTCAGGTAGATGTAGTCGAAAAATACATCGATTATTTTAAAGAGGCATTTCCGAAAGGACTGGAAATGGTAAAAGAACTTTCGGAAAATTAGAATATAAAGTAAGTAGAATAAAGTAAGAATATTGATATAATAATAAAAAAAAGAAAGATTATGGCAACAGTAAACCCTTATTTAATGTTTAATGGAAATTGCGAAGAAGCATTTCTCTTTTACAAATCGGTATTTGGTGGAGAATTTACACACATGGGAAGGTATAAAGAAGCACCTGAAGACGGAGGAGAAAAACTTTCTGAAGAGCAGGAAAATAAAATTATGCATGTATCGTTGCCCATTGGAAACACCGTACTAATGGGAAGTGACAGTCATCCTAGATATGGAGATGTAGGCTTTGGAGATAATTTCTCAATTTCAATTAACGTAGAAAGTACAGAAGAAGCAGACAAAATTTTTAACGGACTTTCAGCTGGCGCCAAAATTGAAATGCCTTTGAACAAAACTTTCTGGGGTGCTTATTTCGGAATGCTTAAAGATAAATTCGGAATTGGATGGATGGTAAACTTTGACGAAAACCAGCTAAACCAATAAACGTAAAGTTAGGTTATTCTAATAGCGGAACATAATTGTTAAATTACTTTAAAAAGCACATGTTTATGTGCTTTTTCTTTTCAAAAAAACAAAGAATATTCTTTTTTATCATCAGGAGATTGCCGATTTTTGTCGCTTCGTAAATCAATAAAAATAAAATGGCAATAGAGGATAAAGAAATTATTTTATTAAAAGTTTCAGGACACGATAAAATAGGGGTTACAGCAGGATTAACAGCTGTATTAGCCACGTATAATGCTAATATTCTTGACATAGGTCAGGCTGATATTCACGACACACTTTCTTTAGGAATTTTATTCGAAATTGAGGCAGGCTCCTCATCAGCACCCGTTTTAAAAGATTTGCTTTTTAAAGCCTATGAACTCGAAATCAAAGTGAAATTTATTCCCATTTCCATTGACGATTACGAAACATGGGTAAAATCTCAATCAAAACAGCGTTATATTATTAATATTTTGGGCGAGAAACTGGCAGCCTCTCAATTGGCAGCCGTAACCAAAATAATGTCAGACCAAAATTTGAATATTGATTCTATAATTCGATTAACAGGCAGAACTTCAATTGTCGAAAAAGAGCAATATCCGCGTTCTTGTATCCAATTGTCTGTAACAGGCGAAATCGTTAATAAAATCATTATGACGGCCAGTTTTATGGAAATTTCAAGAACCCTAAACGTCGACATATCCTTTCAGGAAGACAATATTTACAGAAGAAACCGTCGTTTGGTTTGCTTCGATATGGACTCTACTTTAATTCAAACCGAAGTAATCGACGAACTTGCAGAACTCAACGGAGTAGGAGAACAAGTTCGGGCCATTACAGAGTCGGCAATGAATGGAGAAATAGATTTCAACGAAAGTTTTAAACAGCGTATGGCACTTTTAGAAGGCTTAAGTGAAGAAGTTTTGCAAAAAGTAGCCGAAAATTTACCTATAACCCAAGGCGCACATCGTTTAATGAAAGCCCTGAAATATTACGGTTACAAAACAGCAATATTATCCGGAGGTTTCACTTATTTTGGCGAATACCTTCAAAAAGAACTTGGTATCGACTACGTTCATGCCAACCAATTAGAAATTAAAGACGGAAAATTAACCGGTAAATATTTAGGCGATATTATCGATGGTCAAAAAAAGGCCGAACATTTAAAAGCTATTGCTGAAAAAGAAGGAATTCATATCAACCAGACTATTGCGGTTGGAGACGGTGCAAACGATTTGCCCATGATAAACTTAGCTGGTCTCGGAATCGCTTTTCACGCCAAACCAAAAGTAAAAGAAAGTGCCTCAACTTCTATTTCGAGTTTAGGTCTTGATGGCGTTTTATATCTTTTGGGTTATCATGACAGGTATATTGATATGATGTAATTAAATGACTTATGTCATTATTAGGAAAGAAGCAATCTCACTAACAAATCCAAAAGGTAGATTCAGTAAGTGAGATTGCTTTTTTTTTTAGTATAGAGAGACCAATATCCTGAATTAGTGTTTTAATACACACATATCCTTCAATTGCTCTAAATAATCTCTTTGATTTGAAAGTCTCGGAATCTTATGCTGACCGCCCAATTTATCTCTTTCCTTGAGCCAGTCATAAAATAAATTTTCGCGCGCCACATTAATCACCAAAGGATTCAACGTCATATTGTTTTGGCGTTTGGCTTCATAATCAGAATTTAAAGTTTGCAGCGTTTCATCCAGTACTTTCTGGAAAAGGCCCACATCAGCCGGTTTTTTCTTGAATTCAATCATCCATTCATGGGCACCTTTTTCTTTGTCTTGCATAAAAATAGGAGCAACCGTATAATCAATAACTTCGGTTTGAGTTACCTCACAAGCTTTGGCAATCGCCTGATCCGTGTTTTCGACCATTAATTCTTCCCCAAAAACATTAATATGATGTTTGGTTCTGCCCGTAACTCTAATTCGGTACGGATTCAGAGAAGTAAAACGAATCGTATCGCCAATTAAATAGCGCCACAAACCAGAGTTCGTGGTAATTACAATGGCATAGTTTTTATTCAGTTCAACATCAGCGAGACGAATCACTTTTTGGTTAGGAGTTCCAAAAGTATCCATCGCAATAAATTCGTAGAAAATTCCGTAATCCAGCATTAGCAATAAATCACTTGAATTATTTAAATCCTGAATAGCAAAAAAGCCTTCAGAGGCATTATAAATTTCGTAGTATTTAAAATCTTTACTTGGTAAAATTTTCTTGTACTGTTCCTTATAAGGAGAGAAACTTACGCCACCATGAAAGTAAACTTCAAGATTGGGCCAAATTTCCAATAAGTTTTGCTTACCCGTATTTTCTAAAACCTTATTCATTAAAACCAGCATCCAGGAAGGAACTCCGGCAAAACTCGTAACATTTTCATTCTTGGTTTCATTAATAATCGCCGCAATTTTAGCTTCCCATTCACTCATTAAAGAAGTTTTGCTGCTGGGTGTGCTGCTAAATTCAGCCCAAATAGGCATGTTCTCAATCAATATCGCCGATAAATCGCCAAAAAAAGTATTGTTGTTCTCGTAAATTTGAGAACTTCCGCCCAAGCGAAGACTTTTTCCTAAAAACAATTCAGAGTCTTCATTATTGTTCAGGTACAAGCAAAGTAAATCTTTACTGCCCTTGTAGTGGCAATCTTCCAGAGCTTCATTACTTACGGGAATAAATTTGCTTTTTGCATTGGTCGTTCCGCTCGATTTGGCAAACCACTTAATAGGAGTTTCCCAAAAAACATTTTGTTCGCCCTGACGCGTGCGCTCTATTAAAGGCTGTAATTCTTCATAAGTAGCAATCGGAACTCGCTCTGCAAAAGTCTGATACGATTTAATCGACTCAAAATCATATTGTTTTCCAATAATTGTGTTTTCAGACGCCGTTAATAAATTATGCAATAATTCTTCCTGAACTTCATTTGGATACTTTAAAAAAAGTTCAATTTGATGTATTCTTTGCTTTAGTACCCAGGATGCAAAAGAATTTATTATAGATAGAGGCATGTGTGATGTAAGATTTTAGATTGATAATTTAGATTTAAATTTTGCGATTCTTTTAAATCGGGAAACTTAAAATTTGAATATCGACAGACAAATACTAACTTTGTCATTGTATCAAAAATAGTGTTTTTTTGTAAAAAAAACCACTCTATTTGCAGTAAAGATTTAATTCAAAATTGATTTTTAGCAATTAAGCAATCTAATTTTTTATCACTAAATCTAAAAATCTAATATCAATTCCGAAACTTTCGGGACAGCACATAAACATAATGACATACGAAGGCGTACTCACAAAAATGCAAACTGAACTCGGAAATCCAATTCAGTATTATTTGGTTTTCGAAGACAGTTTTTTAAACATGAATCAGCTTTTAGACAAAGAAATTGAAATTAACTTTGCTGGTTTTCAATGTTTAAATTGTCATAAAAAGAAAAAGATCTTCCGTCAGGGTTTTTGTTATGATTGTTTTTATTCGAGTCCTGCTGTTGGCGACTGGATTATGAGACCAGAATTGAGTACAGCTCATTTAGGTATTGCAGATCGCGATTTAGAATACGAGCAAAAAGTACAATTACAGCCGCACGTTGTTTATTTGGCTTTGGCAAGCGAAGTAAAAGTGGGAGTAACCCGCAAAACTCAGGTTCCTACCCGTTGGATCGATCAGGGTGCGACACAGGCAATTGCTATTGTTGAGGTTCCCAATCGTTATTTGGCCGGAATTACAGAGGTAGCCCTTAAAGCCTATTATACTGATAAAACCAATTGGAGAAAAATGCTTCAAAATACAGGAGAAAAATTTGACTTACTTGCCGAAAAAGCAAAGGTTGAAAATTTAATTCCTGCCGACGCTCGCGAGCATTTCTACAGTCAAAAAAATGATTTGTACGAGATGCATTATCCAGTATTACACTATCCAGTTAAAGTTGCAAGTTTAAATTTAGACAAAACACCATCATTTCAGGGTAAGCTAACCGGAATAAAAGGACAGTATCTGATTTTTGAAGACGGAACGGTTTTTAACGTTCGCGGTTCAGAAGGATATGTGGTTACAATTAACGTCTAGTCTAATCAGCTTTTCGTCGATGGTTACTGCGTAACTGTCTAGTATTTTGTTGTTTATAAAATATTATTTATATTTTTAAATCCTTTTTCAAGAACATTTAGTGTAAATATTGATACATTTCCTTACAATTTTGTAACAAATGCTTATTGAAAGAATTTACTTTTAGCAAATAAAAGACCCTAGATTTGAAATTATCAAGAGGCTTCTATTTTCCAAAAAAATAAATTAAGGTTTATAATTTATAAATTATTTGATAAATGAGTGTTTTAAGCAAAATAAATCATTACAGGCGTGGAGTAATGCGCAATCTTACCAAGAATATTGGGAAACCCAAAATGGAGGATGATATTATTTTGGTTGATAAAAACGAGATAAAACGAGTTTTAATTTGCAGGCCAAACGGTAGACTAGGAAATCTTTTATTGATTACGCCACTAGTTCAGGAAGTTGCGCAGACATTTCCAAATTGTAAAATTGATTTGTTTGTAAAAGGAACGCTTGCTCCCATAATTTTTGAAAATTATGATGTAGTAAACAAAACCATTCATCTCCCAAAAAAGCCATTTAAAAGTTTAGTCGAATACATGAAGGTGTGGATTTCGATTAAGAAAGCTCCTTATGATATGGTAATCAATGTCGATCAAAACTCTTCTTCAGGCAGATTGGCAGTACGATTTTCAAACGCTAAATATAAATTTTACGGAGATTCCGGAGAACTTACCAATACCAAAAATGATTACGAGCATATTGCAAAATATCCCGTATACAATTTTAGAAATTACCTGACCAAACTTAGGTTATCTCAAAGCAATAAAATAGTACCTCCTTTAGATCTTAAATTATCTCCGGCTGAAATATTGCACGGCAGAAGAGTTTTAAGTGAGTTAGTCGAAAATAAAGATAAAAAAACAATCAGCATCTTTACATTTGCTACTGGTACAAAATGTCTGGGAGTAGATTGGTGGGAAGATTTTTATTCAAAACTCAAAGCAGAATATATTGATTACAATATTATTGAAATTTTGCCCGTAGAAAATGTGTCGCAAATCGATTTTAAAGCGCCCGCTTTTTATAGTAAAGACATTCGCGAAATAGGAAGCGTTATTGCAAATACAGAAGTATTTATTGGTGCAGACAGCGGTATTATGCATTTGGCCAGTTCTGTATTAACGCCAACTATCGGCTTATTTTCTGTCTCAAACTTAAAAAAATATGAGCCATACGACAATTGCAGCATCGGAGTAGATGTGAATTCTTATACGACAAAAGAGTATTTCAAAACTATAAATTCAATTTTAGAGAACGGAAAATTAGATCTTTATTCAAAAGCAATTTAAACTGTTTTACACCGATAAAAAAAGGCATCCGAAATTTCGTGATGCCTTTTTTACTTTTTTAATTTTTCTTCTTAAACAAACCGTTCAGTATATCGCCGGCTTTTTTGGTGACTTCCTGAGTCTTTTGTTCCTTTTCTGTTTTTGCAGCCTGAGTTGTGTCTTTTGCTTTAGTGTTTTTATTAATTAAATCCGTCAAAGCAGCAGTACCTTTTTGAGTCAGTTTTTCTTTTTGCTGATTCGCAACCTGAGAGGCTAAGCTTGTAACAGCACTTTTCATATCCGTAGAGATTTTCGGATTCGAAAAATTTCCTGTAATCAAAGCATTAATTGGAATGTTTTCCAGTTTTGCAGCATCGGCAGCAGACATTTTCGATATAAAAGCGTTTGCTTCATTTCCTAAATATTTAGCAGGAACGTCTAATTTTAAATTATAATTCATTGTCTGATCAAAACCGTGCGTTCCGCCAACCGTGATTTTTATATCCTGGTATTTTATATCAAATGGTTTTACGTTTACTTTTCCGTTGTCAAAAGTTACAGCAGCTTTTAAATCATTCAGGTTTACCTTATTCAAATCAATAAATTTAATATTTGAAGCTAAAGAGTTCAGCAGCGTAGAATTTTTAGAATTGATCGTAGTAGAAAGCAATTGCCCGATTAAATCTCCCGAAATTGATTTTAAGTCCGGAGTAAGTTCATTAGCATCAAGATTTCCGTTTAATTTTACGGTAGAATTTAGTTTTCCGTTAATAATTCCGGCAATAGGAGCAATTTTTTTCATCATGTCCAATTGCGTAAAAGTCTGAGCAATATCAACTTGATTGAAAGCTAAATTCATATCAAAAGTAGGAACTTTAGCTTTAGTCGAAACAGCTCCCGTAAGGCCAATAGTTCCGCCAAAAATAGAAGTTTTAAAGTTTTCTAAAAGCGCTTTTTCATCTTTTATAATTAATTTTCCGGAAACATCCTTAAGTTTCAGATTGTCGTATAAAACCGTAGTGGCTTTTGCATTTAAAGTACAATTTAAGAATGCAGGAATCTTCATTGCTTCAGCAGGTTTTGCAGGTTTAGCTTTAGTGTCTGTTTCTTTACCACTTGCTGTTCCGGTTTTAGCCGGTTCTCCAGCCGTCATAAAATCATCAACTGCCAATTGGTTAGAGCTCATATTGAAATTTCCTCGTAGTTCTTGTTTTTTAAACATAAAACCATAGAAATTTTCTAAAACACCGTTAATGCTTAAATCACTTTTTCCGGTAGTAGCTTCAAATTTTTTCAGGTTAATAGTGCTTGGGTTAAACTCGACCAAAGCTGTACTAATGTTCATCGACTTGTTATTTTCATCTGTATATTTAAATCCGGACAAACTCATCGTTCCGGCATTTTTAATATTCTGATATTGGCTTTTTTCTACAGAAGCCATGTCAAATTGTGTCGTCACATCGGCTTTTAAAATACCTGCAAGCGGTTTATCCATTTTAATTGGATAAGCTTTAGAAAGGTTGGCTAAATTAATCGTTCCTTTTAAAGCTGCATTTACATACGGGTTCACGGTAATGTTTTTAATGTTGGCTTTAGCATTAAAAATATCCTGATCAATTCTAAAAGACAATTTGTCTAAATTAACGTAGGTATCATTTAAAATTCCGGTTTCGTTGATAATCTTAGTATCGATTACAATGTTTTGTACTGATTTTGGCAGGTTCGGATATTGAAATGAAGCATTATTAGAGGCAATAGCCACATTAAATTTCGGAACTGTCGTTTCTGTCAATTCCCCTTTAGCAAAACCATTTACGGTAAAATCTCCCGTAGTTTTAACCCCATCCAAACTAGAAGCGTAAGCAGACGGAATCAACCCTAAGAAGTTGGTAAATGAGGATGTTGGCGTTTTAAACTTTAGATCATAAATCTGTTTATTTTCTGCCATTTGAATAAATCCGTCAAATTCTAATGGTAATTGATTTATTAAGGCTTTATTTTCTTTAAAAGTATATTTACTTTGCTCTAAATCAATTCCTAATACCGCGTCTAAAGTTAGTTTTACATTTTTCATGTAATTTACTTTATCCATGTCCAAAGACACATTTGCTGTAGATTTTGTCGTTAAGTCTAATTTAGAGTTGGTAAAATCGCCTGTTCCTTCGTGGTTTAAACTATCTATTACCATTTTTATTTTAGAACCCTGATCGATATATCTAAAAGTAAAATTCTCGATTTTATAGTTTTGAATTTTTAAAGAAAGCGGTTTTCCTTTTTCATCCGTTTTTGTTTCTTTTTTGTCTTTTAGGGCAATGTCAAAATTACCAATACCATCTTTATTAAAAATAATATTGACCAAACCATTGGCAGAACTTATTCCCTGAATATTTAGAGGTTCATCTTTTCCTTTAAAAAGCTCCTTAATACTCATTTTTAAATTCAACTCTCCCAATGAAACCAAAGTATCACCTTCAAAAGGCGCTTTATTGATGATCAATAGTTTTTCTATTCCGACAGTGGCATTCGGAAAGTTTTTGAATAAACTTACGTCAGCATCATCAAAACTAACTTTGGCATCGACACTTTCGTTGATTGCCTGTGCAATTTTTGCCTTTATCTGATCCTTAAAAAAATAAGGTATGGCAAATAATGCGGCTACAATCACTACCAGGACAATGGCTGTAATTTTTAAAATTTTCTTTAACATATAAATTTAGATTTGAGGGTTTAAATTTTATAATCGGCTCTTGCAAAAATAGTTTTTTTTGAATGAGTTCATAATAAAGTTTTTGTAAATTGTAAGAATTATACTTAATTTTTGTTAAATAAAAAAATCCGCCTGAATATAATTCAAACGGATTTTTAATGATTTTATGATTTTCGCTTATTTTTTAATGAAAGAAACAATCTTCGTAATCAGAATTTCTGAAACGGGCAGGGTTTCATTATTATAGCTGTCTAAGTTGACTTGTTTGTCACCATCAATAATTTTCATCACGTGATTCATTTGATCTACAACTAACAATTCTGCATTTTTATTGGCTTGCGACAAAAGCTCACCATCTTTTACAGTAACCTGCAAATCCTTATTTCCCTGAACAATTAAAATTGGGATACTTAACTTTTTAATTTCTGTTTGCGGATTATATTTAAACCACGAAATTAAATAAGGCTGAATACTCGCTCGAAAAAGAGAATTCAACATCGGATCGACTTTTTTAACCTGATTGCCGCTCTTTAAACTGTCAATAATTGGGAAAGTTAAATCCTCCAGTTGTTTGTTTGCTTTTGAAGCAATCTGGGCTTTGATCAGTTTATCTGCAGATTCGCCCGGTCCCGCAATAGAAACAAATTTATTTGCTTTTGCGCCGGCAATCATTCCAATTAAAGAGCCTTCGCTGTGGCCAATAACGATAACTTCAGAAAAACGTTTGTCTTGTTTCAACAAATTAATCCAGCTTTTGGCATCTTCTGTATAATTTTCAAATACCAAACTCGATTCTGCAATTGCAGCGGCTTTACTTTCACCAATACCTCTTTTGTCGTATCGCACAGATGCAATTCCGTTTTTTGCGAGCGCTTCTGCCAGCAATTTTAGCGAATTGTTCTTCATCATGGCGTTATTTCCATTTCGGTCTGTAGGTCCGGAGCCTGCAATGAACAAGGCCACCGGAAACTTCTTTGCTGTAGTTGGTGTGGTAAGAGTACCAAAAATCTCTACAACATTAATTTTTAAAACTAATGGAGATTCTTTAAAAAGCTCTTTTTTATCTTGTGCCTGAGCAACACTCAAAGAAAAAACGGCCAGAAGAACAAGTATCTTTTTCATTTTGGGAATAGATTACTTAATATTTAATCCAAAAGGAAGCATTGCCTGCACCCCTTTTTGTTGTTGAAGTCTTTTTACCTGTTCAATTAAAAGGTAATTTTCTTCTCCTATTTCTTCTTTTATAAAAGCTTCTTTAGATTGCGCAAATGGCAAACCAGAAAGCAAGTCGTTAAATGTTTTTTCGTATTCCGGATAATTTTGTGTTCTGTATGATTTGATCTTAGCAATTTTTGCCGCCTCTGCAATCGCATCATTCAGACCGCCAATTTTATCGACAAGGCCAATTTGTAAGGCTTGGGTTCCAGTCCAGACTCTTCCTTGTGCAATAGCATCAACCTGAGCAAAAGTCATTTTTCGGCCTTCGGCAACATGCGTTACAAAAGTGTTGTAAATGTGCTCAACACCCTCTAATGTAAAGGCTTTAAATTTTTCGTCAACAGGCACAAAAGGACTATAGTTGGCCGAGTTTTCATGCGTTTTTACCTGTTCCGTATTAATACCCAGTTTATTGGCTAGCGGACTAAAGTTAGGCAGAATGCCAAATACGCCAATAGAACCTGTAACGGTGTTGCTTTCTGCAAAAATTTTGTTGGCATTACAAGCGATATAATAACCTCCCGAAGCAGCATAATTTCCCATAGAAACCACGACCGGTTTTACTTTTTTAGTAATTTCGATTTCTCTCCAAATCAAATCAGAGGTCAAGGCACTTCCGCCCGGACTGTCAATTCTTAAAACAATGGCTTTTACATCATCGTTTTTGCGCGCTTCCTGCAAAGAGCGACGCATCGAGCCCTCGCCAATTACAGTAACATCTCCTTCGCCGCCCATTATTTCGCCCTGAGCGTAAATAATCGCGATTTGATCGCTGGCAGAATTGGTTAGTGCAGTCGTGACATTATTTTGAGTATAATCTAAAATCGAAATTTTATTGTAATCATCATCGCCGGTTACTTTCAACTCTTTTTTGATGGCGTTGTGATACACATCTTCATAAGCCACAATGTCTACCAAATGTTGTGCTTTTGCCATTTCTGGAGTTCGCGCCAATAAACCATTTGCAATTTCATTTAGTTTAGGAAGCGGAATGTTTCGGCTTTTAGAAATATCAGTAGAAACTGTTGTCCAGATCGAGTTTAAAAGAGCCGTTACCTGTTCTCTGTTGGCATCGCTCATTTTATTTTCTAAAAAAGGTTCAACAGCACTTTTATATTTTCCATGACGAATGACTTCCATATGGATGCCCGATTTATCCTGAAAATCCTTAAAGAACATCACTTCAGATGAAAGTCCTTTAAAATCTAAATCTCCCGCAGGATTAATGTAAATAGTGTTGGCAACAGAGGTTAGATAATATTCTTTTTGAGAATAAGTATTGGCGTAAGCCCAAACAAATTTTCCTGATTTTTTAAAGCTTTCAAGCGCATTTCTCAAATCCTTATATTGCGCCATTCCTAAAGACGACTCGTCATTTAAAATGGAGATTCCTTTGATGTTATCGTCTGTTTTTGCCGCTTCTATAGCATTAATCACATCGGTTAAACCAATTTCTTTTTTATCTGAGAAAACAGTTACCCACGGATCTTTGTATTTTCCGGCATAATCGTTTTGAATTTGCTTTAGATTTAATTCAATTACAGAATCATTTTTTACAGAAACGGCGTCGTCTCCTCCAAAAATAGCTCCTATTAGAATTACTCCAAAAAAGAAAAGCATGATGAATACAAAAATACCAATAACGGTGGCAATTACATTTCCTAAAAACTTCATAAGTATATTTTTTTAATAAGTATCAAAAAGGGTTGGTTTGTTACAAATATAATCTAAAAACAAATCAACTCTTGTATGCAATTTGGTGAATCGCTTGCAGTTTTACATTATAAAACTACTCTAAGATAATAGAATTTATAACAACTTTAGCGGTTTTTTGAAATGGTTTTTTAGGGAATACAAACTTCATTACAGAGTTTGAAATAGTTAGAAACTTCTGATTCTTGAAGCAAATAATGTGGCAGATTCTAAAATAGTTTTAGTTAATTTGCATAATTATGAAGTCACAGCATCAAATCGTATTATCTATAGGCAGTAACCAGGGAAACAGGTTAGAAAACATTCAAAATTGCATCCATTTAATACATCAGGAAGTGGGAACAGTAATAAGGGTTTCTAAATTGTATGAAACACCTGCCTGGGGATTTGAAAGTGATGCTTTTTATAATTGTGCTTTGCTTTTACACACTAATTTATCTGCACAAAAAATACTGAATCTGGTTTTAAAGGTTGAAAAGCAATTGGGCAGAATTCGTTCTGAGCAGCAAGGATACCAATCCCGACTTATTGATGTTGATTTGATAACGTTTGATGATGAAGTTATTGAATCGGAAAAACTTAAAATTCCACATCCTTTAATGCAAAATAGAAATTTTGTTTTGTTGCCCATGCAGGATTTAAAATTAGATTGGAAACATCCGGTTTTTTACAAAACTATTTCAGAGCTCCTTGCTATTTCTCCAGATGAAGGTGTTTGTAGAGTGGTAGAGAATTTGAAAAATCCACTACAGGAAATTCCGCTGGAAAAATTCAATTACATTGCTTTTGAAGGGAATATTGGCGCCGGAAAAACCACTTTGGTTCATAAATTTGCAGAAGACTTTAATGCCAAAACCGTACTGGAACGTTTTGCAGATAATCCGTTTTTGCCTAAATTTTACAAGGATCAAAATCGATATGCATTTCCGTTAGAAATGTCTTTTCTGGCAGATCGCTATCAGCAATTATCAGATGATTTGGCGCAATTTGATTTGTTTAAAGATTTTGTTGTAGCTGATTATCATATTTTTAAATCATTAATCTTCGCCAAGATTACACTGGCAGAAGACGAGTATCGTTTGTATCGTAATCTTTTTGATATCATTTACAAAGAGATGCCAAAGCCAGATTTGTATGTTTACCTCTATCAAAATACAGAACGTTTGCTGCAAAACATCAAGAAACGTGGACGAGCATACGAACAAAATATTGAGGGCGAATATTTGGATAAAATCAATAACGGTTATTTGGAGTATATAAAATCTCAAACCGATTTAAATGTGCTGATCATTGACGTTTCAGATCGGGATTTTGTCAAAAAACATGAAGATTATATTTTTATTTTGAATGAAATTCAGAAGAAAATTAGATAAATGAATCTTCAAAATATCTAATTTTTCTCATTGGCACATTATCTCATTAAAACTACCTTTTTAAAGAAAAATGACCTCGTAAAACCGGTTTTGTATCATCAATTTTCAGTGCATACCAGTAATCTGAAGCGGGTAGAGGTATTCTTTCAAAATTACCGTCCCAGCTCATTTTTAACACATTAAGTTGCGCTATTAATTTTCCGTAACGGTCGAAAATCGTAACTTCTGCCTGAGGATAATTTTCCATGCCGGTTACTTCCCACAGATCATTATACGAATCATTATTTGGAGTAAAAAATGCCGGAAAAGCCAATACTACAAAATCTTGAATTGTAGTTCCGCAACCCGTTTTTTCTCTCACATAAGCTGTTTGTAAACCGCCCGGAACATCATAAAAGGTGTTAGAATCCTGAAAATTTGTTCCATCAACAGAATACTCAAAATAGTCTGTCTCTTTTTTAAGATAAATGACAACTCTGGCTCCGTTAACATCAATTCGGTCTATTTGAGGAACCTCATGTTCTTCGACCAAAATAGTTTTATGGCTGGTGCAACTTTCTGGTGCCGGACTCGTTACTTCTACTGTATAGGTTCCGCCTGCAGAAGCTTCAATAGTTTGTGTCGTCGCGCCTGTATTCCATAAATAAATCATTCCCGAAATTCCGGCGTCTAAAATTATTTTTTGAAATTGGCACAAAGGCAAAGTTTCATTTGTTACAGCAGGAGGTGTGTAGATTGTAATGTGTACCGGAGTTCTATCTGTGTTGATACACATGCTGTTTGAAGCTTCTGCATAATAAGTAGTATTTGCAGAAATTGTTGGCGTCGTAAAACTATTTCCGGAATAAATACTTGTACCGCCGGTAGAAGTTGTAAACCAATTAATAACACCCACATTCGAACGGGCTTCAATCGTTAGACTTCCCGGACCGCAATTATAGTAGTCTGATTTAGTGGCCACAGGTTTTGTTGGTGTAGCATTGACAGTAGCTAAAATTGATTTTCGATTTGACTCGCAACCGGCATCTAAATAATAAGTTGTCGTTGCATACAGGATGGGAGTGGTATAAGAATTTCCCGTTGCCAAAGGAGTTCCACCCGTAGCCGAACTGTACCAGCTAAGTGTGGCGCCAGCAGTGGCCATGGCGGTAAGGGTAAAACTTCCGGAATCGCAAGCAGCATTTGGAGTTGGACCCGGCGTTACCACCGGAATTGTAATTTTTGTACTTGCAGCAATTTGCAAAGGCAATTCGCCGGGCATTCCGCCATATTCTACCACATATCCTTTTGGCTGGTAATTGCCGCTACTATCGCCGGAGTTTGCTAAGTCATTCCAGGAACCTCTAATTCCAACGCCGGGTTGTGTAATGTGTGCATAATCTTCATTTCCCTGATTGTTGGGTTCGGCGGTATTCCAAAAAGCAAAATTGGGTGTTGAGCCATTTATTGAGCCATTCCAGAATACAGTTCCCGCCTCCGGGCCTGTAACCCATTTCCAAACACCTTCTGTTTCGGCATCGCTTCCGCCAATCCATCCTGTTCCAGACGCTTGTTCTCCAATTAATTTGGCTTCGTCTGCAGATAAAATGGTGGCGAGATAGCCCTTTAATCCGTAATAAGTACTGTTTTCAGCACTTGATTTTGCACTAGTCCATGTAATTCCTATACTCGGAACAAATAAATAATAATGTTGAGTAGAGGGTAAATAATTGGCCTGACCAATGGTAATTGAAAAAGTTCTGGAACCTGAAGCATTTGCCGAACTATTTGAATAAAAAACATCTTTAATAGCAGCTTCTAAATGAGCATATAAAACATCGGAACCAGTTGGGTTCGCTAATTTTAATTTTCCTGCAACAGGATCCCAGGTTGTTGTAATTGAAGGGTGTGAAGCTGCATTTGCAAGCTCTAATGTATCGAATAAGCCGGAATAACCAGATGAGACCTGAATGTAAGCAGCCTGAGTACCGGTCTCAGCAGGATCGTGAGTGATAGAAAAATTGGTGACAATTTTAATACTAGTTTGAGGGCAGTACAATTGATCTCCTGTTGCCGTTAGTACAGGTGCTGTATTTTGCGAGAAGCTTAGAAAATAAAAGAGTAATAAAAATAAAGTAAAGTTTTTTTTCATAGCAAATCGATTTGACAATCTCTTTTGTAAATGTAACTAAGAGAATTGTGAAATAAATGCTACTAATTATTTTTTTTGTTTTAAAACTGGATATTTTTTCATTAAATTATGAATTCCAGCTAATTTTTTTAAATAAATCCCAAACCACAATTCCGGCGCTCACCGCAATATTCAAAGAATGTTTGGTGCCTAGCTGCGGAATTTCAATACAGCCATCGCAAAGCGCTACTGCTTCCTGGGCTACGCCGTAAACTTCGTTTCCAAAAACCAAGGCATATTTTTGACCTTTTTCTACTTTAAAATCCTGAAGGAAAATAGAACTTTCGACCTGCTCAATAGCCAGCGTGAGAACATTTTCTTTTTTAAGATTTTCAATTACTTCCAATACATTTTCATGATGTTCCCATGCTACGGTTTCAGTAGCACCAAGAGCAGTTTTGTTAATTTCTTTGTTTGGAGGAGTTGCCGTAATGCCACACAAGATTATTTTTTCGATCAAAAAAGCGTCAGCAGTTCTAAAAACAGAACCAATGTTGTGTAAACTTCGAATGTCATCCAAAACTAAAATTAAAGGAGTTTTGTCTGATTTTTTAAAATCTTCAATTGATTTTCGGTCTAGTTCGCTATTTTCAAGTTTTCTCATGGGTGTACATTCAGGTCATAAAAAAAGCTTCCAAAGATAAGGAAGCTTTTCGATTATTTAATTTGTTTGTCAGATTAGCTTTTTACTGGATCTGGTAAAACAGTACCTTTAATAGTAAGTACTTTAGTAGGTTGTCCTTCAGCGTTAGAAGTAACAGTTACCGTTTTTGTAAATGCACCAACTCTGTCAGTAGCATATTTTACACCAATAATTCCTTTAGCACCAGGAGCAATAGGCTCTTTTGGTGTAGTTGGTACAGTACAACCACAAGATCCTTGTGTGTTGGTAATGATCAATGGTTTTGTTCCGTTGTTAACAAACACAAACTCACGTTTTCCATCAGCATTGTGTGCGATAGTTCCGTAATCAATAGTTTCAGTTTCAAAAGCCATTCCGGCTCCTTCAACTTTAGCCACTTTAGCAGCTTTAGCTTTTTTAGTGCTTTGAGCGTTAGAAGCAGTTATTCCAACTACGGCTAACATAACAAATAAAATTATTTTTTTCATCTTTAAGAGTCTTTTTTAATGATGGACAAATCTATGTAAAAATCTTAAATCTGAATCAAAAAAAAACTTAAAAATATTTTAATTTTTCAAGACTTCTATATGCCGCCAAAATATTCTAAATTCGCTGTCTTAATTTTCATTTAAAACAGACTAATTTGGCAGCTAAAGATAAAGTGGTGAAAGAAACACCCTTAATGAAACAGTACAACGAAATCAAGAGAAAATATCCTGATGCATGTTTGCTTTTTAGAGTGGGAGATTTTTATGAAACCTTTGGAGAAGATGCTATCAGGGCTTCTAAAATACTCGGAATTACCCTGACCAAAAGAGGTGCCGGCTCAGATACTGAAACAGCTTTGGCAGGTTTTCCGCATCACTCCATCAATACTTATTTGCCAAAATTGGTAAAAGCAGGACTTCGTGTTGCTATTTGCGATCAGCTTGAAGATCCAAAAATGACCAAAACAATTGTAAAGCGTGGTGTTACAGAATTGGTAACTCCAGGAGTTTCCTTAAACGATGAGGTTTTACAGTCTAAAACAAACAACTTTTTGGCATCCGTATATTTTGCCAATAAAAATATCGGTATTTCCTTTTTAGACGTTTCAACCGGAGAGTTTTTAACTGCTCAGGGAAATGCAGAATACATAGACAAATTATTGCAGAATTTTAATCCGAGTGAGGTTCTGGTTCCAAAGAATAATAAGGCGGATTTTAAAGCTGCTTTTGGCGAAGATTTTCATAGTTTTTATCTGGAAGACTGGATCTATAAAGAAGATTATGCGCTGGAAACACTTACCAAACATTTTGAAACCGTTTCCTTAAAAGGTTTTGGAGTCGAAGAATTAAAAGAAGGTATCATTGCTTCCGGAGCAATTTTGTATTACTTGTCTGAAACGCAGCACAATCGCGTACAACACATTTCTGCCATACAGCGTATTGCAGAAGATGCATATGTCTGGATGGACAGGTTTACGATTAGAAACTTAGAATTATACCATAGTTACAATCCAAATGCGGTAACACTTTTAGATGTAATAGACCGAACGCTTTCGCCAATGGGAGGTCGTTTGTTAAAACGTTGGCTGGCGCTTCCGCTAAAAGACAGTAATAAAATAAAAGGACGTCATGATGTGGTTTCGTATTTAAAATCAAATCCTGAAGTTTTACATAATATACAATACCAAATCAAACAAATTTCAGATTTAGAACGTTTGATTTCTAAAATTGCTGCCGGAAAAGTTTCTCCGCGAGAAATCATTTATCTAAAAGAATCCCTCGATGCTATTATTCCCATCAAAACATTAGCACTTCAAAGTCCGCAAGAAGCTGTAAAAGTTATTGGTGACAGTTTGCACGCCTGTGATTTGTTGAGAGAAAAAATCAAAATAACACTAAATCAGGATGCTCCCGTTGCAATTGCAAAAGGAAATGCCATTGCAAGAGGTATTAGCGAAGAACTGGATGACCTGCGCGCGATATCAACATCCGGAAAAGAGTATTTAGAAGGAATTGAAAAAAGAGAATCAGAGAGAACCGGAATTTCCTCTTTGAAAATATCTTTCAATAATGTTTTTGGTTATTATATTGAAGTTAGAAATACACACAAAGATAAAGTTCCAACAGAATGGATTCGTAAACAAACCCTTGTAAGTGCCGAACGTTATATTACAGAAGAACTGAAAGAGTACGAAACCAAAATTTTAGGAGCTGAGGAAAAAATTCATAAAATTGAAAGTGAATTATTCGAGCAATTAATTGCGTGGATTGCAACTTATATCAAGCCCGTTCAAATGAATGCCAATTTGGTCGCGCAATTAGATTGTTTGTGTTCGTTTACCCAGTTGGCTGTTGAAAATAAATATGTTTGTCCTGTAATAGATGAAACTTTCGAACTTGAAATTAAAAACGGAAGGCATCCTGTAATCGAAAAGCAATTGCCGGTAGGAACACCTTATATTGCCAACGATGTTTATTTGGATAGAGAAACGCAGCAAATTATCATGATCACCGGACCCAATATGTCTGGAAAGTCGGCCATTTTGAGGCAAACTGCTCTTATTGTATTGTTGGCTCAAATGGGCAGTTTTGTTCCTGCTGACAGCGTTAGAATGGGAATTGTGGATAAAATTTTTACCCGTGTTGGAGCGTCAGATAACATTTCGATGGGAGAATCTACTTTTATGGTCGAAATGAACGAAACCGCTTCGATCCTGAATAATATTTCAGATCGCAGTTTGGTTCTTTTAGATGAAATTGGAAGAGGAACCAGTACGTATGACGGAATTTCGATTGCGTGGGCAATTGCCGAATTTTTACACGAACATCCCGGAAGAGCCAAAACCTTGTTTGCAACGCATTATCATGAGTTAAACGAAATGACAGAGTCGCTAACCAGAATTCAGAATTATAATGTTGCCGTAAAAGAATTAAAAGATACAGTTCTTTTTGTGCGTAAGCTGGTAAAAGGGGGAAGTGCCCATAGTTTTGGAATTCACGTGGCAAAAATGGCGGGAATGCCTCAAACGGTGATTTTAAAAGCACAAAAGCTTTTAAAGAAATTAGAAAAGAATCATTCCAGCGATGCCTTAAACGGAGTGAAAGCCGCAAGCGATGAAATGCAAATGAGTTTCTTTAATTTGGATGATCCGTTACTGGAAGAAATCAAAGAAGAAATCTTAAGCCTCGATATTAACGCCATTACACCTGTTGAAGCATTAATGAAGCTGAATGAGATTAAAAGAATGTTGGTTCGAAAATAATTTCACATTTAAAGTTTAGGTTATCAGAAGGTTATAAAATAAGTGAAATTTTTTTTCAAAAAACGCTTGTGTAATTGAATAAATGTCCTAAATTTGCACTCGCAATACAGAACAAGTCAAGTGTTGCAGTTCTTAATTAGAATTTGAAACGCGAAAATAGCTCAGTTGGTAGAGCGCGACCTTGCCAAGGTCGAGGTCGCGGGTTCGAGCCCCGTTTTTCGCTCAAAGCCATATAATGCTCGGATGGTGAAATTGGTAGACACGCTGGACTTAAAATCCAGTGAACAGCAATGTTCGTGCGGGTTCAAGTCCCGCTCTGAGTACTAAAGCCTCTTCTTTTGAAGAGGCTTTTTTTATGGTATTAACTCAAAGTTTAAATGATAAATTTACGAAGTAAATTTATCTAAGAATCTAAGAATCTAAGAATCTAAGAATCTAAGAATCTAAGAATCTAAGAATCTAAGAATCTAAGAATCTAAGAATCTAAGAATCTAAGAATCTAAGAATCTAAGAATCTAAGAATCTAAGAATC